>Ga0194132_10008128_pt1 | contig 15168 bp, 12 predicted proteins | sample TA2KigOf80mmetaG_FD_148612 | JGI IMG/M metagenome (GOLD analysis project Ga0194132, IMG submission 148612) | Freshwater microbial communities from Lake Tanganyika, Tanzania - TA2015054 Kigoma Offshore 80m | ecosystem: Environmental > Aquatic > Freshwater > Lake | place: Tanzania: Lake...
CAAGAAGGACCAGCTCTACCTGTTGGTAGCGTTTGAGGATCGAGCGATCGACCTGAAAACCTTGCACAAGAAAATCGAGAGCGGCCGGCTTTCGTTCGGCCGGCCCGAGTTGCTGTGGGAAGTCTTGGGCGTCAAGCCCGGCGCGGTGACGCCATTCGCGCTCATCAACGATAGCGCCCATCGCGTTGCCGTTTGGCTCGATCGCGGCATGCTCGGGTGCGCGCTCCTCAACTACCACCCGCTCGACAACACCCAAACCACGGCCATCCGGTCGGGCGACCTGCTCACTTTCATTGCCGCGTGCGGACATAAGCCGCGCTTGATCGATCTCGAATCGGCGCTGTCGTCGCGAGGCTGACGCGGGGCCCCGGGTCGCCATTGCTGGCGCGCCCGGGCACCGTCTATAGTCGAAGCAAGTCGAACGACATCGACACTATCGGAGGTTTCCATGAGGCTTCATTCATCGCTTATCGCGCTCGCCGCAGCCGTGGCCGGCGTGGCCTTGGCGGTATCCGCGACCGCGCAGCCTAAGTCCCTGACTCTCGGCACCGCCTCGCTCGGCGGCACCTACTTCATCTACGGCGGCGTCGTCGCTCAACTCCTGACCGAAAAAGGCGGGATCAATACCTCGACCCAGCAGACCCAGGGCCCCAACCAGAACATCATCCTGGTCGAGGACAAGAAGATCGAACTCGGCATGACGACGATGGGGATCGCGCTCCAGGCCCGGAACGGCGCCGAGTGGACCCAGGGCAAGAAGTACACGAGCTTCCGGGCGCTGTTCCCGATGTACGACACGCCGTTCCATTTCATCACCACCGACAAGTCGGGGATTACCAAGGTCGCCGATCTGAACGGCAAGGCGGTCGGCGTCGGCCCCAAAGCCGGCACGCCTGGCACCTATTTTCCGCTGATGTTCGAGGCGCTCGGCCTCAAGGTCACGGTCCGCAACGGCAGCGCCAACGACATGGCGAGCCAGTTGGGCGACGGGCTGATCCACAGCTTTGCCTTCGCCGCCGGCCTGCCGATCGCGGCCTATTCGGAAATCGAGGCCAGTCGCCCCGTCAAGTACTTTACCTTCACCGACGCCGAGATCAAGACGATGCAGGCGAAAATGCCCGAGCTGTCGGCCTCAATGATCCCGAAGGGCACCTACAAGACGCTCACCGAGGACCATAAGACGGTCGGGCTCTACAATTTCGCGATCGCGCACCAGGAAATGGCCGAAGACGTCGCCTACAAGGTCGTGAAGACGGTGCTCGAGAACAACGACGCCATGGTCAAGGGCCACGCCGCGGCCAAGGAAACGATCCTCGCCAACTGGAAGGCGAACACGTTCCTGCCGTTCCACCCCGGCGCGGCGCGCTACCTCAAGGAAAAGGGCATCGAGGTCCCGGCGAACCTGCGCTAGACCGCGGACGACGTGAGCGGGCAGTCGGCGGACGACGGCGCGCCCGGCGCCGTCGACGCCAACGCGCTCGAGTTCCAGGGCTCGATCCGCGCGCTCGACGGCCGACTGGCAACGGCGCTGGTCGGGGTCGGCGTCGCGTTCATGCTCTTCCACATCGCCGTCCTCAACCTGTGGCCGATCGATTCGATACTGTTCCGCGCCATTCACCTGGCGTGGGGGTCGACATTAGGCTTCGCCTACTTCGCGGTCGGCCGCGGCCGCGACCGCACGCGCGTTCCGTGGTTCGACTGGCTCCTGATCGCGGCCGCGATCGCCTGCGCGGTCTACATCGGAATCTTTCTCGCCGAGCTCCAGTTTCGCGCCGGCGCGCTCTACACGACCGGCGATTTCATCACCGGACTTGTCGGCACGCTGCTGGTACTCGAATTCGCCCGCCGCACCGCCGGCATCGCCCTGGTCGTCATTTGCCTCGTGTTCCTGCTCTACGCCTTCGTCGGGCCGTGGCTGCCGGGCGTGCTCTACCACAAGGGGTTCGATCTCGGTTTCCTGGTTACCTACATCTTCAGCGATCAAGGCATTTTCGGCGGCACGCTCGAAGTATCTTCGACCTTCATCGTCATGTTCACGGCCTTCGCCGCATTCCTCGGGCGCTCGAAGGCCGGCGACTATTTCAACGACCTGGCGCTGGCCGCGGTCGGGTGGGCGCGCGGCGGCCCGGCCAAAGGCGCGGTCGTGTCCGGAATTTTGTTCGGCTCGATCAGCGGCTCGTCGGTCGCCAACGTCGTCGCCTCGGGCTCGATCACGATCCCGCTGATGCGCCGGAGCGGCTACGACCGTGCCACCGCCGGCGCGGTCGAAGCGACGTCCTCGACCGGCGGGCAACTGACCCCGCCGGTAATGGGGGCCGGCGCTTTCATCATGGCCGAGGTAACCGGCATTCCCTATGGCGATATCGCCGCGGCCGCGATCATTCCGTGCCTCCTTTTCTATATCGCCTGCTACGCGCACTGCGACCTGCACGCGGTCCGGAACGGCTTGCGCGGTCTGCCGCGGAGCGAATTGCCGGCGCTGCGCCCGCTCTTGGCCCAGCTCTATCTCCTGGCGCCGGTCGCGGTGCTGATTTGGGCATTTCTCGACGGCAAGTCGGGCTTTCGCGCCGCCGGACTCGGCATGCTCGCCTGTATCTTGGTGTCGTGGTTGACGCAGTCCCACCGCATGGGCCCCAAGGCGATCGCCGGCGCGCTCGATAGCGCCGCGCGCGACTGTATCCCGCTAGTCGCGATCTGTGCCGCCGCCGGCATCATCGTCGGCGTCATCGCGCTGACCGGGATCGGCGGGCGGTTCTCCTCGCTCGTGCTCGCGATCGCCGGCGAGAACAAGCTGCTGGCGATGATCTTCGCGATGGTGGTTTCGATCGTGCTCGGCATGGGCATGCCGACCACCGCCGCCTACGCGATTGCCGCCGCGGTAATGGCGCCGGGGCTCGTGCGCATGGGCGTGCCGCCGCTGGTCGCCCACATGTTCATCTTTTATTACGCGGTCCTGTCGGCGATCACGCCGCCGGTCGCGGTCGCTTCGTTCGCCGCCGCCGGCCTCGCCCGCGCCGATCCGTGGCGGACGTCGTGGATCGCGGTGCGGTTGGGCCTTGCCACCTTGATCGTCCCGTTCATGTTCTTCTATTCACCGCTGCTCCTCGGCCAGGGGCCGTGGCTCGAGGTCGCGTGGGTGTTCGGCTCGGCCGCGCTCGGCGTCGTCATCCTGGCTGCGGCGACCGAGGGCTGGTTGAACGGGGTGCTGATCTGGCCGCTCCGCATCATCCTGTTCGCCGCCGCACTGTGCTTGATCTTACCCGAGGGCGTCACCGACGCGGTCGGCCTGGGGCTCGCGTTCGCAATCTGGCTCTGGCAGCGTTATCGTCACGGCGCCGATCCCGGCGCCAGGATCGCGGCACCGGTTACGAGCTGACCGGCACACGAACGCACGGACGAGGAAACGATGGAAGTCTTGAACCGGTTCTACGCGTTCCGCGCGCTCAGCCTGGGCGCGCTCGGCGCGCTGGCGGCGATCTTGTCGCGGCTGGTGATACCGTGGCGGGAGGAGCAGATCGTCGGCGGCATGCCGCAATTGAGCGCCCGCCGCACGCTGGCCGCTCTCGCCGTTGGCGCGGTCACGGCGGTCATCGTGTTCGGCGCATTCCTGACCGGCGACGTCTCGCTCTACGCCAGCACCGGCGCGCCCATGATCGATCCCGACTTCTGGCGGATGACGATCGTCTGTCTCTTGGCCAGCGCGCTCTCGATCTTCCTGCACCGCGCCGCCGAAACGCGCTTCGGCCGCGGCGAGCGCGTACGACCGGCCCGCGTGCGGCCGATCCGACCGGCGCAGCCAGGGCCGGTCGCTCGTCCAGCGCAGCCGCGGCCTGTCGCTCGGCCGGCACAACCGCGCCCCGCCGTCTCGCGGCCGATCCAAGCGCAACCGGCGCCATCGCAACAAGCGGCGGTACCTGCACCCTCGCCGCAGCCACCAGCCGCTCCTGCGGCCGACGCCGCGCCGGCGCGTCCGGTCCGGACCGTCCGCATGGTCAGAAACGCGCGACCGCCAGCGCGGACCAAGGCGCCGACCCCGGCGCCCGTGCCTTCGACGACGCCAGCGCCGCCGGTAGCGCCGCCCAAGAAAGAGACTTGGTCCCGCCTACTCGTAGCGGAGCGCTTCGATCGGATCGAGGCGCGAGGCTTTGCGGGCGGGATAGAAGCCGAAAAACACCCCGACCGCGCCCGAGAAAAAGAACGCGAGCAGGATCGCGTCGACCTCGATCAAGGTCGGCCAACCGGCGAACGCCGCGATCGCCATCGACGCGCCGATGCCGAGCCCGATCCCGATTAGCCCGCCGACCAGCGCGAGCGTCACCGCTTCGATCAGGAACTGCACCAGAATGTCGCGGCGGCGGGCGCCGACCGCCATGCGCAGCCCGATCTCGCGGGTCCGCTCGGTCACCGACACCAGCATGATGTTCATGATGCCGATGCCGCCGACCAGGAGCGACACCGACGCGACCGCCGCCAGCAGCAGCGCCAGAATCCGGCTCGAGGCCTCGCGCGTCTCGGCGATCTCGGTCAGGTTGCGGAGCGTGAAGTCGTCCTCGTCGCGTGCCGTCAGGCGGTGGCGCTGGCGCAGGAGCTCGCGCATTTCGGCCTCGGCTTCCTTCATGTCGAAGCCGTCGCGGACCTTGACCAAGATGCCGCCGACCGAGCGCGCGCGCGTCCCCGACCAGCCGAGGATGCGCTTCTTGGCGGTCGAGAGCGGTACCAGGACGACGTCGTCCTGATCCTGCCCTTGCGTGGTCTGGCCCTTGCGCTCGAGCACGCCGATCACGGTCACCGGCGAATTCCGCACCCGGATCGTCTGGCCCAAGGGGTCACCGCCGTCGAATAGACGTTCGACGATGGTTTGCCCGACCACCGCCACCTTGCCGGCGCCGTTCAGTTCCTCGCTCGTGAACACCCGGCCGCTCGCCAGGTTCCACTCGCGCGCGGTGAAATAGTCGAGCGTCACGCCCATTACGGTCGTGCCCCAGTTCTGGTTACCCAACACCGCCTGAGCGCCGCCGCGCACCGTCGGCCCCGCCACTTCGATCGCCGGCACCTCGCGCGCGAGCGCGGCGGCGTCTTCTTCAGTGATCGAGGGCCGCGAGCCGGCGCCGATGCGGGCGCCACCCGCGGTCGTGGTACCGGAGAAGACGATGATCAGGTTCGAGCCGAGGCTCTTGATCTGCTCCGACACCAGCCGGTGCGCACCGGCTCCGACCGCGACCATGGTGATGACCGCGGCGACGCCGATGATGATACCGAGCATGGTAAGGCCGCTCCGGAGCGGATGGACGCGGAGCACGTCGACCGCGATCCGGATCACGTCCCACGAGATCGCCGCCGGAATCTGCGGCGGTGCCGCCGCCGCAGCCGGCGGAGCCGGCGCGGTCTTGAGGGCGTCGAGCGCAGTCATGCCGCGCGCTCCGATTGCGCGATCCGCGGGCGCGGGTTGACCTCGTCCTTGCGCAGACGGCCGTCGCGAAACGCCAGGATGCGCCCGGCGTGCTCGGCGACATCCAGCTCGTGCGTTACCACGATGATCGTCAGTCCTTGCGCGTTCAGGCGCTGCAGTACCGCCAGGATTTCGACCTGGGTGCGCGAATCGAGCGCACCGGTCGGCTCGTCGGCCAACAGCAGCAGCGGCCGGTTGACGAGCGCGCGCGCGATCGCGACCCGCTGCTGCTCGCCGCCCGAGAGCTTCGCTGGGGTGTGATCGGCGCGATGGGCGAGGCCGACCTCGGCGAGCGCCGCCGCCGCGAGGCGCCGGCGCTCGGCCCGGGGCACGGCGCTATAGACGAGCGGCAGCTCGACGTTCTCGAGCGCGCTCTGCCGCGCCAGGAGATTGAACTGCTGGAACACGAAACCGATCCGGCGGTTGCGCACGAGTGCGAGCGCGTCGGGCGAGAATAGCGACACCGCTTCGCCGCCCAAGCGATACTCGCCGGCGTTGGGACGATCGAGACAACCCAGCAAATTCATGAGCGTCGACTTGCCCGAGCCCGAGGGACCCATGATCGCGACGAACTCGCCCGGCATGACGGTGAAGCTCACATCCTCGAGCGCCTTCACCGCGTGGCCGCCCAAGCTGTATTCGCGCCCCAGATGATGCGCGGCGATCACCGGCGTCGGCGGCATGAGCGGAGCTTGTTCGTTCATCGCGGCAACCGATCGACGGAACCCGACGAAGGAACTCGCTGCCCCGGTCCGCAGGGAAGGCGCCCCCTCCCTTCCCTCCCCCGCGGAGGCGGAGCGGGGGAAAAGGTTTCCGGTAGGCGCGCGCGCACGATCAGAACCCGAGCCGCGGGCCGGCCGGCGTGCCGGCCTTGGGCGGCGCGACCTGGCCGATGATGACCTCTTGGCCGAGCTTGAGATCGCCGGTGAGGACTTCGGTGGTCTGCGCATCGCCGCTCCCGACCGTGAGCTGGACCGCCTCGGGCTTACCGCCGGCGCCGACCACCCAGACGCGGCCGGGACGCGAGTCGGTCGCCTGGGTGCGGGCGATGAAGCGCTCGTAAGCAGTGCGCTGCTCGGGATTCAAAATCGCCGCGATCTTCTGCTGGGTTTCGGCGCGCGATCGGGCGCGGGCTTTGGCGAACTCTTCCTCGTTCCCGCTCTGCCGTGCGGCGATGATCTTGGCGCGCTGCTCCTCGAAGATGCGCTTGGCCTGATCCTTTTGCTCGGGGCTGAGCGAGAGTCCGGCCGCGACCCGATCGGCCAGTTCCTGCGGGCTCGGGAAGCGGCCTTGTCCGCCGGCCTCGCCGCTCGCGGCGCCGCCGGACGGATTGGCCGCCGCCGTCTCGCCCGATTCCGCCGCGACGCCCGGCGGGCGGAAGCGGAGCGCGGCGTTGGGAACGCGCAGCACGTTCTTTCGCTCATCGGCGACGATGCGGACGTTCGCGGTCATCCCGGGCAGGAGTTTCAAGTCCTGGTTGACGGCCGAGATCACGACCACGTAGCTCACGACATTGTTGACGACTTGGGGCGCTTTCCGGATCTGCACGACCTCGCCGGCGAAGTTGCGGGCCGGAAACGCATCGACCGTGAAGCTCACCTTCTGGCCGATCGCGACCCGGCCGATGTCGGCCTCATCGACGTTGGCCAAGACCTGCATCTCGCGCAAATCCTGCGCGATCTGAAACAGGATCGGGGCCTGCAGGCTGGCCGCCACGGTCTGCCCGATATCGATGTTGCGCAAGATCACGGTGCCGTCGATCGGCGCGCGGATCTGCGTGCGGTCGAGATCGATCACCGCCTGGCGGAGCGCGGCCTCGCGCTGCTTCACTTGCGCGATCGCGTTCTCGACCCCGGCCTCGGCGGCGCGGAGCTGGGCTTCGGACGAGAGCACCATCGCGCGCTGCGCGTCTTTCTGGCTGCGGGTGGTGCGGAGCGCGGCGTCGGCTTGATCCGCGCTCGACGTCGCCTGGTCGATGTCGCGCTGGGTGAAGACGTTGCGGCCTTGGACCGAGGTCTTGCGCGCTTTTTCGCGTTCGGCGTCGGACGCCTGCGACTCGGCGCGGCGGATCTGCGATTCGTTGGCGGCGAGCATGGCGCGCGCGTTCTCGGCCTCGGCCCGCATCCGCTCGACGGTCGCCTTTTGGGTGATCACCGCGGCCTTGGCCACCGCGAGTTCGGCTTCCGATTGCTGGACTTTGGCGAAGAAGGTCTGGGGGTCGAGGCGGGCGATCAGCTGCCCGGCCTTGACCTCGCTGTTGAAGTCGACCATGAGCTCGCTGACCTGGCCGGAAAGCTGCGAGCCGACCTGGACGGTGACGACCGCGGCGAGCGTGCCCGAGGCCGCGACCGCCGCGGTGATATCGCCGCGGTCGACCTTGGCGGTGCGGAAGCTCGGGGCCGGCCCTTGCCCGTCCGAGCGGAAGCCGAGGGCGCCGGCGGCGACGAAGGTCGCGACGACCACGCCGGCGACCAGAAAACGCTTCGATTTCGAAGTGAGAGCCATCGTCTAAGCATACACGTCAAAAGCACTTTCCGCCCGTCGCACGAAGCGGATCACGCTCTCATGTGGGTAACGATTTCTCGTGCCGCAAGCCCCAAGCCTTCCCGGGTGTCCGGCCCGATCACTTGGTAAAGCACGACGTGTTCGAGCCCGGCTTCGCGGTAAGCGGTCAGACGGGCGCGGCATTCGTCCGGGTCGCCCGCGACCACCAGCCGGTCGACCAGATCGTCCGGAATCGCCTGCGCCGCCAAATCGGACCGGCCGGCGTCGACGTACCGGGTCACCTCGGCCTTGGCGGCGGCAAAGGCCGCGGCCTCGATCCCGGAATGGACGAGACGCGGGCTCCCCGGTTGCGCGGCGGTGCGCGAGTTCCGCTCGGACAAATAGCCCACCATCTGCGGCCGGATCGCCGCGCGGGCCAGGGCGCGGTCGCGATCGACCGCGAACGTGACGTAGGAGACGAGCCGGCAGGTACCGGGCGGGCGCCCGGCCTGGGCTTCGCCCCGCGCGATCGCTGCCTTCGCGAAACGGACGAAACCGGGCGAGGCGAACATGCCCAACACCACGCCGTCGGCGATGCGCCCGGCGAGTTCGAGCGACTTCGGTCCCATCGCGCCCAGGTAGATCGGGACGTGCGGGCGCGCGAGCGGCATGACGAGCTTGGCGCCGGGCGGATGAAGCGTGAAGAACGCGCCCTGCGCCTCCGCCGTTCGCGCCGCGAGCATGGTGCGGACGATCTCGACCGCCTCGCCGAGCGAGACCACAGGCCGCGTCGCCGGCTGGCCCTGGCGCTCGGCCGATATTTGCGCGACGCCCAAGCCCAGGATCGCGCGCCCGCCCGAGAGTTCATCGAGCGCGGCCGTCTCCATCGCGATCAGCGAGGGATGGCGGGTGAAGGGGCTGACGATCCCCAACCCCAGCGCGATCCGGGTCGTCGCCTGCGCGACCGCAGCCGCCAGTGTGAATAGGCCGCGCGCGTAGTAGCGCTCGCCCAGCCAGAACGCGTCGTAGCCCAAGCTCTCGGCGAGCGCGGCGTAGTCGCGCAGATCGGCGATCGCGTGATGGCTCGAAAAGCCGACGCTCACGGTGTTGAAACGCTTTGGATTCATGCCGGTTAACCTAGATCAGTCTTCGCTCGCGTCGCCAGTGCCACCGTTCAACCCGAAACGACCGCCTAAGGCGGCGGCACAAGACGGGGGACGTGATGAAGCTCTGGACCAAGGCGGGCGCCGCGGCGGCGGTGCTGACGGCGATTGCTGCGATCGCCGGCACGGCGGCGGCGTTCGAGTTGGACTACAAGGGCTCGCTCGCGCCCGGGCGCTTCACCCGCTACGTGCCGCCGGTCACCAACCCGCTCTTCAACGAGACGCCCTACATCACGACCGAAATCCGTCCGCTCTATTTCTACAACAAGATCCCGGGCGACTTTCTGTCGGGCGGCGGCCACATCGACGTGATCGCCGCCGAAATCCGGATCGCGCTCACCGAACGGCTGGGATTCATAGCCTCGAAGGACGGCTACGCCGACGCCAACTTCAAGCGCACGCTCGCCGACGAGAACGGCTTCGCCAATATCTCGTTGGGCTTCAAGTACGCGCTGCTCAACGACCCCGCCAACGAAACCATCGTCACCGTGGGCGTCGAGTACGAGCCGGCGATCGGCGATCTCGAAACCAACAACATCAACATGCATGGCGGCGGCAAGGGTTTCGTCGACCTGTTCGCCTCGGGTGCGACCACCCGCGGCTTGTGGGGGTTCCAAGGCAATATCGGCTTCAACCGCGCGATCGACGGCGGCCACGACACCTCGATGCTGCATTATTCGGGACACGTCGACTACGCGCTGACGCCGGCGTTCTTCCCACTCCTCGAGTTCAACGGGTTCTCGACCTTGAAGAGCGGCAACCGCACCGCCGGCGTCAACTTCGAAGGCGTCGACGTCTTGAACTTCGGCTCGACCCGCTCCGGCACCGTCGCCACCGCCGCCGCCGGCGCCCGCTACCGGCTGCTGCCCAACCTGATCCTCGGCGCCGCCTACGAGCACGCCGTGGCCGATCGCGACGACCTGCTCGACTGGTGGGTCTATTTCGACCTCGTCCTGCACTTCTAGCGTTAGCGCAGGAACACCTCGGCGGCAGGGTCGAGGAGCGCGACCAGCAACGGATCGTCGTTCGCGTACAAGAGTTGGATGACCTGCCGCGGCGCCGGCGGCAGTGCCGCCTTGTGCGTGCGCCAGCCCTCGGAGCACACGAACAGCGACTGCGGCGCCTCGGTGCCGGGCGCGAGTTCGATCACGACGTAGGTTTGCGTGGGTTCCGCGCGCGAGGGCTCGAAGCGGATGCGGTGCGGCCCGGCGGTGCGTACGCGCAGCGCCCCGGCCGCCGCCGCGGCAAGCGCCGGAAACCGGACGTAGGCGAGCCGTGCCAGCAGCGCCGCGAACGCGCGACCCACCGCTTCATCGCGCGCGAGCCGCGCCGCGAGTGCAGGGTCGGCGGCGGCATCGGCGGCGAGCGCGAAGGCATAGAGACGGGTCGGCGCGATCGCCGGTGGCGTCGCGGCCGCCGCGGGCTCGGCCAGCACGCGCGCCTGGTCGAGCGCTTCGAAGATCGCGGCGGCGCGCGCCTCGGTGTCGGGATCGGGTTGCGGGAGCGTAACGGTCATCGCCGGGTCGCCTTGACATAGAGGTCGGTCAATTCCGCGCTGAATGCGGCGCGGTCGTCGTCGAACAGCCGCGCCAGGCTGCCCGCGGCACGCGCCGCTTGCGCATCGAGCGCAGTGCGAAACTGACCCAAGTGGCGGCGGAACGCGAGCAGCGCCTCGCCCCCCAACTTGAAGCCTTCGACGGCGTCGGGGTCGGCGAGCGCCTCTCGCGCAAAGCCATCGCGCCGGATCGCGTCGAACGCGCGCTCGCCTTCGGCCAGCCGTTCGGCGAACGGGTCGGCTGCCGGCTCGGCGACCCCGCTCCGGGGAAAGCGGATCACGTTGGTCGGCCGCGGTTCGCGCTGCAGGACCGCGAACGCCGCCGCCTTGAGGGTTTGCTCGCAGACCTGCTCGAGCGTCGCCAAGCGGGCGGCACGGGCCGGGTACGGTTCGGCATCGGCGCAGCTCACTGCCGCTGCGAGCCGCGCCCGATCGCGACGACGGCGCGCGGCGGTCAAGATGTTTTGAACCGCGCCGAACACATCGGCCCGCAACACCGAGAGCGGCAGGTCGACCGCCTTGGGTCCGAGCGCGAACGCGAGATCGATCAGGGCGCGCTCCTCGCCGGTCAAGAACTTGATCCGCGCGACCGGCTCTTCGTCCAGACGATCGAGCGGCGAGACCCACAGTTCGAGCACGCCGTCGATCGCCTCGATCACGGTGTCGGGATCGACCTCGCCGGCGGCATGATCGTACCCGAGGGACCGCGCGGCATCGCGCCCGGCGCGAAAGAGCGCGGCGTCGAGCGCGCGCGCGACGTCGACGAAGGCAAGCAGGACGGTACGGAAGGCCTTGAAGTCGGCGTCGCCGTGATCGCCGCGCGCCCGCCAGAAGGCGAGGATGGTGGCATCGTCGAAGGCGAGCGGCCCGGTTCCGGCGTGACGGCGAAGATAGGCGAGAATGACGTCGAACTTCCGCCGCGCGTGGACGCTCGGCAGGTGATCGCCCAAATAGCGATAGATCTGCCGCGACAGCTCGCGCGCGGCCCCGTGGACCGACTCAACCCGGCGGCGGCCCTGTCGGACCGGCGCCAGCGCGGCATCGACCGCGACGAAGCCCAACGCCGTCACCAGAAATTCGAGCAGCGCCGCCAGCACCGGCATGCGGGCGTAGGCGATCGTAAACTCGCCGTCGCTGTAGCGGACCGTGATCGCGCCCGGCGCCGGGGCGACCGCGCCGTGATTCCCGCTCCGCGCCAGGCTCGCGGTGACGCGGGTTCGGAAGCTCGACGACGAGGCGCGCTTGGGCTCGAAGAAAAAGCGGATATAGCCTTCGGGCGCGCGCGCCAGTACGTCGGCGGCCGCGACCAGGTGGCAGAGTTCGTGCACGGCCTTGCCGTAAGCCCGGCGGACCACGATCGCCCCGAGTTTGGCGCGGGTCTGAGCGTCGTACTTGGCCGCGCCATCGGCGGTCGTGGTCTCGCCGACCGCCGCCAAGGCCGCGTTGAGTTCGTCCGATGCGCCGTCGATCACCTGCCCCTCGCCACCTCTCAATCTATCTTATGCAAGGTTTAAGGATCGCCTAGGGCGGGCTCGGTTCTCCCACGGGAAAGGCGCGTCAACCCGCGCCCGACCCGGCATAATGACCCCTCGCTTTCACCGGACCTCGCCACGGACCCCGAGCCATGCCCGCACCCACCCCGCCCGCCGCCGCCGACCGTCCCGCCCGCCGTCTCCGCGCCCTGCTGGCCGGATCGAGCCCGGTGGTTGCGGCGGGCGTCTTCGATGCAACCTCGGCCCGCCTCGCCGAAAACGCGGGCTTCCCGTGCCTGCATGCCAGCGGCGGCGCGATCGCCCGTGCCGAAGGGTTCCCGGACCTCGGCCTGATCGGCCTCGAGGAGATGGCGCGGCGGATCGACACGATCCTCGAAACCACCCACGCCCCGCTCGTCGCCGACGCCGACACCGGTTACGGCAATGCGCTCAATGTCCAGCGCACGGTCCGCACCTTCGAGAAGGCCGGCGTCGCCGGGCTCCACCTCGAAGACCAAGACTTCCCCAAGCGGTGCGGGCTCTATGACGGGATCAAGGTGATCCCGACGCCCGAAATGGCCGGGAAGATTCGGGCCGCGGTCGATGCCCGGCATGATCCCGATTTCGTCGTGATCGCGCGCAGCGACGCGGTAAAGGCCGAGGGCATGGCGCCGGCGCTCGACCGCTGCCAAGCCTATCTCGATGCCGGGGCCGACATGCTCTTCATCGAGGGCGTCCACACCGCGGCCGAGATCGAGGCGGTCGGCCAGCGCTTCCCCGGGCCCAAGCTCTTCAACATGGCCGCGCCCGGCGAGCCGCCGCCGCTCCCCCTCACCCGTCTCGGCGCCCTCGGCTATCGCCTGATCATCTATCCGGCCGACGCCCAGCGGGTCGCGATCCGCGCCATGGCCGACGTCTTCGCCGCGATCCTGCGCGACGGCCACTCGGGCGCGCTCAAGAACCGGATGTCGAGCCCGGCCGAGCGCGACGAACTGGTCGATCTCTCGACCTACATGGAAAAGAGCCGGCACTACGGCGCGTGAGCGCTCGCGCTGACCGCATGACGACCGCAGCGCCGGTTGTCGCCGGCGCCGGACGCCCCGATACTGCGAACCCGGCCAATCGCAGTATCGGAGTTCCCGATGACCGTTCGTACCCGTTTCCCCTGGCGCGCGCTCTGGCGGCTCACGGTTCCCTATTTCAAGTCGGAAGAGCGCTGGGGCGGGCTCGCGCTGCTCGCGCTGATCGTCGCGTTGGCGTTGGGGATGGTCTACCTCGAGGTCGTGTTCAACGAATGGAACCGCTTCTTCTACAACGCCCTCGAAGCGCGCGACTACGCCCAGTACATGCATCAGCTCGGACGCTTCGCCTGGCTCGCCGCCGCCTTCATCGTCGTCGGCGTCTATCGCGTCTTCTTCAATTCGATGCTGCAGATCCGTTGGCGCCGCTGGATGACCGAGCAGTTCCTCGCCCGCTGGCTCGCGCACCGCAATTACTACCGGCTGCAGCTCGTCGGCGGCGAGACCGACAACCCCGATCAGCGCATCGCCGAGGACATCCGCCAATTCGTCGGATTGACGCTGGGCCTCGGGCTCGGCCTGCTTTCGGCGGTGGTGACGTTCCTCTCCTTCATCGCGATCCTGTGGACGCTGTCGGGCCCGATCGCGTTCACCGCCTTCGGGATCGAGATCGAGATCCCCGGCTACATGATGTGGGCGGCGCTGGTCTACGCCGTCGCCGGCACCTGGGTGATCGACCGCATCGGCCGCGCCCTGGTCGGCCTCAACTTCAACCAGCAGCGCTACGAAGCCGACTTCCGCTTCAGCCTGGTGCGGCTGCGCGAGAACGTCGAGGCGATCGCGCTCTATGGCGGCGAGGCGCGCGAGCACGAGGGCTTTCGCCGCCGTTTCGCGTTCGTGGTCACCAACTGGTGGGCGCTGATGATGCGGACCAAGCTCCTGGGCTTCTTCAGCTCGGGCTACAATCAGATCGCGATCATCTTCCCGTTCGTGGTCGCGGCGCCGCGCTACTTCAGCGGAGCGATCAAGCTGGGCGACCTGATGCAGATCGCCTCTGCCTTCGGCCAGGTGCAATCCTCGCTCTCGTTCATCGTCAACGCCTACACCACCATCGCCGAGTGGCGCGCGGTGATCGAGCGGTTGGCGACGTTCGAGGACGCGCTGGCCGAGGCGGCGGCGGCCGCCGCACGCCCGGCGATCGCGGTCGCGCCGCACGCCGGGTCCGCTCTCGCGGCCGAAGGCCTGGGCCTCGCGCTCCCGACCGGCAAGACCCTGTTGAAGCCAGCCTCGTTCGCGATCGAGCCCGGCGAGTCGGTGCTGGTCGCCGGCCCGTCCGGGAGCGGTAAGAGCACCCTTTTTCGCGCCTTCGCCGGCATCTGGCCGTTCGGCACCGGAACGGTGCGCGTGCCGGAGGACGCGCGCGTCATGTTCTTACCGCAGAAACCCTACATGCCCCTGGGCACCCTGGCCGAAGCGCTCGCCTATCCCGAACCGGCCGCGGAAACCAGCGACGCGGAGAAGCGCCAGGCGCTGACCGACGTCGGCTTGGCCGGTTTCGTCGAGCGCCTGAATGAAATCCAGAATTGGGGCCAGGCACTCTCGCCAGGCGAGCAACAGCGGGTCGCCTTCGCGCGCGCGCTTCTGAAGCGGCCGAACTGGGTGTTCCTCGACGAAGCGACCGCTTCGCTCGACACCCAGCTCGAAGAGCGGCTCTACACCCTGATCAAGGAGCGGCTACCCGGCCTCACCGTCGTTTCGATCGGTCATCGCCCCGGCATCGTCCGCTTCCACCGCCGGCGCCTCGGGCTCGCGGTCGAACCCGAAGGCGCCCGGATCGTGTCGGACCCGCTCCCGGCATGAGTCTTAGACCAGTTGCAGGAAAATCAGCAGCAGCCTGACCTGCCCCCTTCAGAGTGGTCCAAAAGTTAACTTAGAGTGGACCCTGAAGGAGACGGAACATGGGCAAGAAGCACGGGCCTGAGGAGATCATCGGCAAGCTGCGCGAGGCTGAGATCGTAATGGCGCA
>Ga0194132_10008130_pt1 | contig 15165 bp, 15 predicted proteins | sample TA2KigOf80mmetaG_FD_148612 | JGI IMG/M metagenome (GOLD analysis project Ga0194132, IMG submission 148612) | Freshwater microbial communities from Lake Tanganyika, Tanzania - TA2015054 Kigoma Offshore 80m | ecosystem: Environmental > Aquatic > Freshwater > Lake | place: Tanzania: Lake...
GGTTGGACGGGATCCCGCAGGCTGCGCTGCGAGCCGAGCTATTTCGGCTCCACTCCTTCCTACACACAAGGGATAGGGTGGGAGCCGAAGCGAAGCGGAGGTCTTACGCCGCGATCATCTCGTTGATCGCGCGCGCCGCCGCTTCCAGCACGCGATCGTCGGAACCCGGCTTATGTAGGGCGATCGCGGTCTGGTAAGTGCGCATCGGGAATTCCTCGGCCGGGGGCAGGTAGCCCAGCGAGCCGTTGGCGATGTTGAGCACGGCGATCTTCGCCTTGGGGAAACGCGCGCGAAGACGGATCTGGAAGTCCGTGTGCATCTCGCCCGGCATCGCCATGACGAAAGCGTCGCCGAGCTGCCAGATGAGGAAGGAGACATCCATCTCGCGCTCGTCGCCGACCGCGCGGCGGCGCAGCAGCGCGCGATTGAGCCGCTCCGTCGCAGCTCGATCGGTGGATGCGGCGACCTGCTTCTCCAGATCGGCACGTGTCGGCATGTCGGCGACTTCGAGGCGCACGGTGACACGCTTCGCGCCCATCCTCGGATTCACCGGGGCAGGCCGCTCGCGCCAGATCGCCAGCGGCGTCGCCGATTGCTCGGCGCCGGCGAAGACCATCGCCATGCCGGGCTGCAGCATCGAAGTAAGGCCGGCGAGCGTGGCGAAGCCCAGCTCGCGACCGTTCTTGTCGGCGATGCGCGGATCGGATTCGTAAGCGCGACGCGGCGCCATGTCGCCGGAGGCGCCGTGCAGGAACAGCAGCGGCGCGCCGCCGGTCTCTTTCTCCACCGTCTCGCGCAGCGCCCCGATGTAGTCGGGCGAGACCTGGGTGTTGCCGCCGCCGAGCGAGATCGGATGGCAGGCATAGTTAGCCAGCGTCAGCAGCACGCGACCTTCGGCATCGGCGACGCGGCCGATCAGCAGCGTGTCGTCCGCCTGCGCATAGGGGTTGAGCCCGCACAGGCTCGTCCCGTCCTCGGGAGAGGGAAAGTTGCGGTTGAAGGCGAGCTGGCAGCGCCCCGTGGTCCAGGTGAGCGTCGCCGGCCTAAGCTTACCGCGCGCTTCGTCGACGAGCCGGATGCAGGTCTCGATGAGGCGGGCGCGATGGCCTGCGACCAGATGTCCGCCGGGCTTGTCCGCGAGATCGGGATCGACCATCGGCGCCGAATGCGAATGCGTCGGCTGGATGATCAGCCGGTCCTCGTCCAGGCCGGCGGCCTTCAGCACGGCAAGGCGAACGCCCTCCTCGTCCTCCTTCGAGCGCCACCAGCTGAGGTCGATGCTGATCAGCGCCATCTCGTTATTGCCGGCGTTGTCGGCGAAGACCGCGCATGTCGCCAGCATCGGCCGGTGTACGCCGCTCGGCTGGTCATGCTTAGCGCTGCCCCAGAGGCGGAAATAGATGCCGTCGGGCGGGGTGATGTCGCCGCAGGCGACGCCGACCTGCCCTCCGAACTCGCAGGAGGGAATGACATGGACGGCGTTTCGCGAAATGGGGGCGTCACCCGGCATGGGTCGGCTCTCGGCTGAGGTCGGACGCCGGCAGCTTAGTGCGGGGCCGCCTCGCGACGAAGCGCCATCGTCGGCGCCCGGTGCTCCGGAAGATCAGCGACCTCGCGGATCAGCTTGGCCAGGATCGCGCCCTTGAACTCGGCGAAGGTCTCGATGCCGATGACGAAGGCACCCGGGCCGCCGATCACCTCGTCCTGGTAATGGACGTCGAGAATGCCGTCATCGGTCAGGATCGCGAGCCCGTTGATGATGATCCCTTTCAGCAGCGCCTGGTCGCGAGCATAGCTGGCCGGGCGGCCGGCATTGTTGTGGCCGTCGCCGGAGACGTCGATGACGCGGCGATCGCTTGCATAGGTCAGGCGGTCGAGCAGGCGCACGCTGGCGTCGATCGCGCCCGAGATCGAGGTGCTGGTGCCGCCGAAGATCTGGCGCGGCGCCGACTGCAGGCGGTCGGCGAAGGCGCGCGCGGTCTCGCGGCTGTCGATCAGCAGCCACGGAATCACCTGGGCCTGAGCCGAGGCGCCGGCCCATTCGAGCATGGTGACGGCGATGCGCTTCTCGCGCCCGCCCATGATCGCCGCGATCAGGCGCGGATCGCGGAAGGCATCCGCATAGGCGTCTCGCTGCAACCGGAATTCGGCGGCGTCGATCGAGCTGGAGACGTCGACGGCAAGGACGAGGGCGAGATCGATCTTCTCTTCCGCGCGCGCCGAGGCGCCGGCAAGGCAGGCGAGAAGAAGAAGGACGAGGCGCAACGCCTATCCGCTCGCCGCCGGCGCCGGCGGGATCGCTGGCACCGGCTCGGACGGCGCGGCCTGCTGCTGCAGCAGGAGCGGTAGGCGCTCGATGCGCTGGATGCGCGGCGGTGCCTTCCAGTCGAGCGAGTCGAAGGCGCCGCAATGGCCGCAGCGCGGCGTCCATCCGGTCGACTGCGTGCCGCAGGTGCCACAGACCCAAATAGGATCCGCCTCGGCCGAGGCCTGGCGTTCAAGCCACGCGCGGGCGGCCTCAACATCGCCGCGTTCCTCGCGCTCCACCCGAGCCATCAACCTGACCACGCGCGGCGTCGGTTGCCCGGAAAGATCCTGCAGAAGGCGTCGCGCCTCGCCCCAGAGCTGCGCGTCGAGCGACGCCTCGGCCAGTGCGAGCCGGCTTTCACGATGATCGGCATGGGTCTGCGTCAGCCGCTGCAGCCAGCGCAACCTGTCGAGCGCGTTCGCGTCCGCCTTCAGCGCGACCCAGGCGCGCGCGATGTCTGGATGCGGCGCGGCGCCCCATGCACGCTCCAGCGCCTTGATCGCCTTCCGCTGCGCGCCCGCGGTCGCATGGTTATGCGCGAGCGCGACGGCCGCCGGCGCGAACCCAGGCGCAAGCTCGGTCGCCTCGGTCAACAGATGCTTGGCCTCGCCCGAATCCGAGGTCTCCTCCGCCAGCGCCGTCAGCATCGCCGTGCGCGCGCGCCGTGCTGTCTCCTTAGTCATGGCACCACGACCGGCCGCATCGGCGAGCGTGACCATCGCTGCGCGCCATTTCGACGCTTCGGCCTGCAATACAAAGGTCTGCTTGAGCAGCCACGGAACGCCGGGCTTGAGCTCCAGCGCCCGCTCGGCGAACGCCAACGCACGCTCGCGATCGCCGTCGCGCAACGCCTTGGTAAGCAACCCGCGTAGCCCGATGAACTCGGTCGCCGGATCTTCGCGCATCGCCTGGAACTGACGTTCCGCCTCGGCCTCGTCGCCGCCGAGCTGGGCGGCCTGCGCCGAGAGGAGCCGCGTCAGCGGCGGTTCGTTGAGCAGGCCGCTCGCCTTCCTAGCCAGGCGCTTCGCCTCGGCGACGTCGCCGGCCGCGACGGCGGCGAGGCCGCGGCCCAGCGCTTCGTAGCCTTCCTCGCGGCGCCGCTCACGTCGGGCGTCGACGAAGGCACCCGGGGCGCGCTTGAGCCAGAGCCAGAGCCCGCGCAGCACCGCCAATACCCAGGCGAGCGCCAGTACCAGGAGCGCCAGCACGGCGGCCGAGGTCTCGATGCGCCAGCCGAACCAGTCGATGCGCACCTCACCCGGCTGCTCGGCGAGCCAGACGGCGACGGCCACGATGACGACGAGCTGGACGAGATAGAGAAGCGCGCGCCGCATGATCGGGAGCCTAGCCAGCCCGCGCCGCGCCAGCCGCGAGCGCCTGGCTGATGCGGTCGAGCGCGCGCTCCGCCTCGAAGCGCGCCAAGGCATCGGCTCGCCATGGCGCGATCGCCTGCGCCGCGCCTTCCGGCAATCGTTCTGTCGCGACCAGCGCGCGACCGAGATCGCCGTTCTTGAGCGCGAGCTCGGCCTGGGCGAGCCGCCCGTCGAGATCCTCACCCGGCGTCATGCGCCGGACCTGAACCAGGCCGCGCGCCTTCGCCATCATCTGGCTCCAGGCATCGTCGCCGCGATCGGCGTTGCGCGCCGCAGCGGCGGCGACTGCCGGAAAGCGTTCGAGCAGGGCCGCACGCGAGGGAATGCCCGTCTCGGCACGAGCCTGAAGCGTGCGGATCTCGGCCTCGATGCCGGGTGTCCTCGACAGTAGCGCGAGCTCCGCCTTGTAGGGACGGCCGGAGGACAGCGCTTCGCCGAGCCGGAGCGTGGTGACAGCAGCGGTGTCGACCTGCCGATCAGCCCTGGCGACGCGCTCGACCTCGGTCAGACGCTTCTCGGCCTCGGCGATGCTCGCGGCGCGGCGCGCGACGTCAGCAAGCGTGCGTTCGAGGCCGGTCAGCCGCTGCTCGAGCGGAGCGAGATCGACGGGCGAACGCTCGAGGTCGGTGATGCGCTTCTCCAGCGGTACGAGGTCGACGGGCGAGCGCTCGAGATCGGTGACGCGTTTCTCCAGCGGAGCGAGATCGACGGGAGGCCGGGTAAGCGCCGCCTCGCCCGGGCGGGCGACTGCTGCGGTCGCGGCGTCCGCCTTGGCGTCGGCCTCGCGCGCCTGTCCGGCAATACCATCGAGCCGCTGGCCGAGAGTCGCCAGCGACGACTCGATCGCCTCGATGCGCTGCGTCAGCGGGGAGAGGTCGACGGTCTGCGCCACTGGAGCGTTTGCCGGCGCGGAGGAGGTGACGGGCACGGTGCGCGGCTTCATCGCCAGGGCGCCGGCGATCACCGCGACGACCAGCGCTGCGACGGCGACGAACAGCGGCGCCCGGCTCTGTGGTGGAACCGGCGTCGGCGGCACGGGTCGACTCTCGGTCGTCGGCGGTTTCGGCGCCATCAGCCCATCCACGGTTTTCAGCAGCGCCGCCTGTGTCGGCTCGGCGGCGACGGCGACCTGCCGGAACTTGAGCCTGGCAGCCTTGGCGACCGCGTCGCTCAGGGCGACCAGCGTCATCATCTGCACGGCGTCGGCAAGCCCGGCGCGCTCGACCACGCTAGCAAAGCCGGCGGCGGTGCGGGGAGAGAAAACCAGGACCCAGTCGATCTGGCCGGCGGCGATCTCGGCGCGCGCGCGGTCGCTCAGCTTTTCCGCCGGTTCGGAATCGTAGAGGGGTACGCGATCGACCACGAAGCCCACGGCGGTCAAACGTCCGGCGAGATCTCCGGCGACGGTGCTGCCGGCGGCGTGCAGCAGCTTGCCGCGCGTCGGATCGAGCCGGCGGCGCACGAGCTTCTCCAGATCCTCTACATCGCCCTTCGCGCTCTCGACCTTGGCGAAGCCGAGCTTGGCCAACGTCTCTGCGGTGGTATCACCGACGGCGAAGGCCGGCAGATCGCGAGTCTTCGATGAGGAAGCGAAGGCGCGCGCGCCGTTCGCGGAAGTGAAGAGCAGCGCCTGCACACCATTGGTGTCGACGGAAATGCCGTCTTTCGGCCTGATAGTCAGAAGCGGCTCGGCGAGCACGGAGATGCCGCGCGCCTCGAGCGCCTTGGTGATCTCCGCCGCATCTTCCGCCGGGCGGGTGACGAGAGCGCGGGTCATGGCTTGAGCGCCTCCCCTAGGTCGCGGCCGAGCGTCTCGGCATCCGATGCCGCGCCGTGACGCTCGGCGCGGTCGACACGCGTGCCATCAACGCTGGCAACGAGGCCGCGGATGCGCAGGCTCGCCCCTTCGATCTCGGCGAGGCCGGCGATCGGCGTGCGGCAGGAGCCGTCGAGCACCGCCAGCATGGAGCGCTCGGCCGTCACGCGCAGCCGGCTCGGCTCGTCGTCGACGGCGGCGAGCCGTTCGAGTGTCCGCGCATCGCCGGCACGGCAGGCGATCGCGATCGCGCCCTGTGCGACCGAAGGCAGCATCTCCTCCACGCTCAGGGGCGATCCCTGGTCGAGCAGCCCCATGCGCTTCAATCCGGCGACGGCGAGGATCGTCGCCTTGGCCTCGCCGGCGGCGATCTTGCGAAGGCGCGTGTCGACATTGCCGCGCAGCGGAACGATCGCGAGGTCGGGACGCAACGCCTTCACCTGCGCGGCGCGGCGGAGCGAGGCGGTTCCCATCGTCGCGCCCTGCGCCAGGTCCGCGATGCGCGCAGCGCCGATCAGCGCGTCGCGCGGGTCCTCGCGCGGCAGCACCGCGCCGATGACGATACCGTCCGGCAGCGCCGTCGGCAGATCCTTCATCGAGTGAACGGCGATGTCGACACGCCCGGCGAGCAGCGCCTCGTCGATCTCCTTGGTGAAGAGTCCTTTGCCGCCGATCTCCGACAAGAGCCGGTTCTGCACCGAATCGCCGGTGGTGACGATCGGCACGATCTCGACCGCATCCGGCGCCGCGAGGTCGGGATGGGCGCGGCCGAGCCGGTCGGCGGTCTCGCGCGCCTGGATCAGGGCCAGCTTGCTGCCGCGGGTGCCGAGGCGGAGGAGAGAAGGCATGGACTAGACCTAACGCCCGCGCGGGACCGCGCCAAGCGCGCGCTTCGCCGCGTCTACAAAATGTATCAATCGAGACTACATTAGAAGGAATCCTCGGAGTTTCCTTAAGATGTCCCGCCTGCCGACCCTGTTCGTCTCCCATGGCTCGCCGATGACCCTGATCGACCCCGGCCGGCCCGGCGCGGCGATCGCGGCCTTGGGACAGCGAATCGAGAAGCCGAAGGCGATCCTGATCGCCTCGGCCCATTGGCTGACCAACATCCCGGGCGTCAGCACGGCGAAGCAGCCCGAGACGATCCACGATTTCTACGGCTTCCCCGATGAGCTCTACCGCCTGACCTATCCGGCCCCCGGCGCGCCGGACCTCGCCGAGCGAGCGGTCGGGCTGATGAAGGCGGCCGGCATCCCTGCCGCCGGCGCCGAATACGGCCTCGACCATGGCGCCTGGTCGCCCCTCAAGCTGATGTTCCCGGAAGCCGACATTCCGACCGCCCAACTCTCGATCCAGCCGGAGCAGGACCCCGCGCATCACTTCCGTGTCGGCCTGGCCCTCGCCCCGCTGCGCGACGAAGGCGTGCTGATCGTGGGATCCGGCCAGTTCACGCACAATCTCCGCGACATCGACCGCCGCGCCGGCGAAGGCCAGATCGCCGGCTGGGCAAAGACCTTCGTCGACTGGATCAATGCCCGCGTCGCCGAGCGCGATTTCGAGGCCCTGCTCGACTACCGCCGCCAGGCGCCTAACGCGCAACGCGCGCATCCGACCGATGAGCATTTCCTGCCGCTGTTCGTGGCGCTCGGCGCCGGCGCCGAGACGGCGACGATCGAGCATCTCGATTTCGGCGTCACCGGCGGCACGCTCGCCTGGGATTCCTATCTGCTGCACTGATTTCGCCGGCAGCCGCCTTGCGGTGGCTGTCATTCGACGAGGCGCCTAGGGTCGCGCCATGCAGTACGATCTGATGATCGTCGATGGCCATGTCATCGACCCCGCCCAGAACCTGAACGGCCCGGCCGATGTCGCCTTCACCGGCGGCAAGGTCAGCGCCATCGGTATCGGCCTCGACCGAAAATCGGCGAAGGCGGTGCGCTCGGCTGCGGGCCTCACCGTCATTCCCGGCATCATCGACCTGCACACGCATGTCTATTGGGGCGGCACCGGCTGCGGCATCGATCCCGACAAGCTGGGCCGCGACAGCGGCACCACCACCAGCATCGATGCCGGCACCGCGGGCGCCGGCAATTTCCTGGGATTCCGCAAGCATGTGATCGAGCGGTCCGAGGTCCGCATCCTCGCCTATCTCAACATCTCCTATCCCGGCATCTTCGGCCTCGGCCCCGTAACCGCCTATGGCGAGGCGCAGATCCCCGAGCTGATGAACATCGAGGAGTGCGTGCGCGTGGCGCGCGAGCACCCCGACCTGATCATCGGGGTCAAGGTCCGCATCGGCTACAACACCTCGGGCTCGCTCGGCATCGGCGCCCTCGACCTCGCACGCGAGGCGGCGGAGCTGCTGGGCCTTCCGATGATGGCGCATGTCGGGCCGCCGCCGCCGCGCTTCGTCGACATCCTCGAACGGCTGCGCCCCGGCGACGTGCTGACCCATTGCTGCCGCCCGACGCTTAGCCATGCGCTGGACACCAAGGGCCGCGTGCTGCCGGTCGCCGATGCGGCGCGCAAGATGGGCGTCATCTTCGATGTCGGCCACGGCGCCGGCGCCTTCAGCTTCGAGACCGCGGCGGCGATGCTGAAGGCGGGCTTCCCGCCGGACGTGATCTCCTCCGACGTGCATATCCGCTCGATCGACGGCCCCGCCTACTCAGCGCTGCACACCATGTCGAAGATGCTGTGTCTCGGCATGCCGCTGCCCGACGTGATTCGCGCCGTGACCGAAGCGCCCGCCAAGGCCGTGCGCCGGCCGGAGCTCGGCAACCTCAAGCCCGGCGCACCGGGCGACGCGGTGCTGCTCGAGATCCAGAACGGCCGCTTCGACTATCTCGATACGGTCGGCATGACGCTGGCCGGCAAGCAGCGCCTGGCGCTGCGCGGCACCGTGCTCGGCGGCAGATGGTGGAACGACGGCGAGGCTAGGTGAGCTTTTTTACTAAGTCAGTCGCGTAAGGGCGGAAGCCGAAGCGGTCATAGGCGCGCTCGGCAACCGCATTGCCGTAGAGCACGCCGAGCAGCATGTGGCCGAAGCCCTTCTCGCGCGTCAGCCGCTCGGCCTCGAGCAGCAGCGCGCGGCCGACGCCCTTGCCGCGATGCGCCTCGCGCACGAACAGCTCGCTGACATAGCCGAAGTCCTTCACCTCGTCGCGGACGCAGGCGCCGTGGCGCTCCCAGGTCAGGTAAAGATGGCCGACCGGCTTGCCGTCGATCTCGGCGATGAGCCGGTGCCCGCCGCTCGTCGCAACCTTTTTGTCGGCATAGATCAGAGAATCCTCGCCGCCCACCCGGTCGAGTCGGCGGTTGCCGACGAAGGTCTCCTCATAGACGTTGAGGCCCTGGAACATCTCCACCAGGACATCGCGGTCGCCGTCGCGGACGGGGCGGATCTTGAGGCCGGGCACGGACATGGCGCGCTTCAATAGAGCCCCGCACCGTCCGGCGCAACTCCGGGTTAACCGTGACCCGCATCACACTGTCTTAAGCATTTCCGGTGCAGTATGCTTTCGCCATGACCGGGATCTACAGCAACGCCCTCTCCGGAGCCTTCGCCGCCGCCAGGCGCGAAGAGGTCGTGGCGTCCAACGTCGCCAATCTCCGCAGCCGCGGCGCGCCGCGGGATTCGGATGCGCCGACGGCGCCGGACGGAACGCCCCTGTTCCGCCCCGGCCAGGTGGTCGAGACCAGCAATGCCGGCGGCGGCGTCCGCGCCACCGTGGTCGCGGTCGACCCGACCTCGATCCAGCAATTCGAGCCCGACGCCGCCGACGCCAATGCCGAGGGCGTCGTCGACCGGCCGAATGTCGATCTCGGCCAGCAGCAGACGAACCAGATCGTCGCCCAGCGCTCCTACGAGGCGAACCTCAAGGTCATCCAGACCGCCCAGGAGCTCGACAAGGCACTGCTCGACATCAAGAGCTGAGCCGCGATGCTCCGTCGTTAGGCGGTCCGGGTTGACCGGGGTTTTCCCTCCTCCGACACTTCCCCGTTCGCTTGCGAGGGGGAAGGCATGCGCGATCGTGAAGGCAATCTGACGATCAAGATCGATCCGAAATGGATCGATCTCGCCCAGGAGTTTCGCAACAAACCCTTCGGCGGGCACACGCCGGCGCTGCAGGAGCTGCTGGCGCTGATGCGGACGGCGCCGATCGAGGGCCGCTACTTCCTCTGGCTCTCCAAGCCGCATACCGAATGGACGCTGGCGAAGATGTCGGACACGCGGCCGCTGAAGCCGATCCAGGTCGGGCCGACCTTCACCTCGCTCGAGGAAGCCGAGTGGCATGTCTTCAAGCTGCGCTGGGAGCAGATGACCGGCCAGAAGCTGCCGATCAATTAGGAGCCTATCTGAGTGATAGCCATAGCCTCAGCCGCCTTTGAAAGGGCTTGGACTAGGAGAGCGGCGCGACGTGATGCTGGCGCATCACGAGCGGCGTTCGACAACGTCCAAGCCCTTTCAAAGGTGGCCCTCCGGGTTGCGACGCGCGGGGCGATGGCTTTGTCGCGGGCGCTAGGCGATGCGTCCAGCATCGCCGTCGCGCCCGCTTCGCGCCCTCACCGCCGCGCCTCGCAACTGAGGCTGTGGCTATCACTCAGATAGACTCCTAAGAGGCAGAGAATGGTCTCGGTCATGGGATATGCCGACCGCCGCAGCGTGCGGGTCGGCGAACGCATCCAGTTCAAGGTCAGCGTCGACGGATCGCCGAGCTACAAGGCGACGATCGTCCGCCTGATCAGCCCGCAGAGCTTTCCTCAGCCGCATGCGCCGGACTTCAAGTTCGAGACGATGGCCTGTCCGGTGAACGGCGAGCACAAGGGCCAGCATCACGAGATCCCCGCCGGCAGCTATGCCGAGATCCCGGCACATCCGAAGCTCTCGCGGCTCACCAGCTGCACCCTCGTTGCCTCGATCTGGCCGACGCTGCCCGGATCGGGCGAGCAGGCGATCCTGGGAACCGTCGACGGCTCGGGCGGGCTCGGCCTCCATCTCGACAAGGAAGGACGGCTGGCGCTCGTCGTCGGCGGCCAGCATTTCGTGCTGCCGCGCAAGCTCAGGCCGCGCCGCTGGAGCTTCGTCGCCGCGTCGCTGGACGCCGAGGCCGGCGTCGCCATCCTCTATGCGCGCGAGGCTGAGCTTTACCAGTTCGATACGCTCGGCGCCGCAAGCAAGCGCTTCACCAGGGTACCGACGCCGGCGCCCTCGGAGCGGCCGTTCCGCATCGCCGCCGCGCATGACGGACCGAAGGCGATCCGCCACTTCAACGGCAAGATCGAGCGCCCGCGCGTGCTCGGCCGCGCGCTGTCGCTGAACGATCTCGACCGCCTGGCGCCGGCCGGCCCCACCGGCCCGGCGCATGTCGACGCCATCGCCGACTGGGATTTCTCGCGCGACATCTCCTCCGAGATCGTCAGCGACGTCTCGCATAACGGCCTCTGGGGCCGCACGATCAACCTGCCGACGCGCGCCGTCGCCAGCTCGAACTGGAATGCCGAGCGTCACGACTGGCGCGCGGTGCCGGAGCAGTACGGCGCCATCCATTTTCACGACGACGACATCTACGACGCGCTGTGGCCGACCGCCTTCGAGGTGACAATCCCCGATGGCTGGAAGAGCACGACCTACGCGCTCCGCCTCGAAGCCGGAGACTCGGAGTTCTGGGTACCGTTCTTCGTGCGCCCCAAGCAAGGCGAGGCCAAGGCGCGCTGCGCCTTCCTGGTGCCGACCTGCACCTATGCCGCCTATTCGAACTTCCGCTCCCGCGTCGAAGGGCGCTGGAGCGAGCTCTATCACGGCCGCGTCACCGTGCTCGACCGCACCGACTTCCTCATGGAGGAATATCCGGATCTTGGATCCTCCACCTACGACCCGCATCGCGACGGCAGCCTGACGCTCTATTCCTCGATGATGCGGCCGGTGACGAATTTCCGCCCCACCGGGCGCGTCTACAAATTCTGCCAGGACATGTTCTTCATCGCCTGGCTCGAGCACCAGAAGATCGACTACGAGATCGTCACCGACGACGACCTGCACTACGAGGGCGTCGCCGCGATCTCGGACTACGCCTGCATCTTCACCGGCTCTCATCCCGAGTACTACTCGACCGAGATGCTGGATGCGGTGGAGAGCTTCCTCCGCCGCGGCGGCCGCTTCATGTATCTCGGCGGCAACGGCTTCTACTGGCGGACGGCCTATCACGCGACCTTGCCCGGCGTCGTCGAAGTGCGCCGCGCCGGCCAGGGCTTCCTCGCGTCCGACGTCGAGCGCGAGAGCAACATGAGCTTCACCGGCGAGATCGCCGGCACCTGGCATCGCGTCGGCCGTCCGCCGCAGCTCATCTGCGGCGTCGGCATGGTGACGCAGGGCTTCGATGCCTGCACCGGCTACAAGCGCACCAAGGAGAGCCACGATCCGCGCGCCGCCTTCATCTTCAAGGATGTGAAAGAGGAGATCGTCGGCGATTTCGGCGTGCTGATGGGCGGTGCCGCCGGCTACGAGATCGACCGGCATGACGTGTCGCTCGGATCGCCGCGCCACTCGCTGCGGCTCGCCTCGTCCTGGAACCACACCAACGTCTACGACATCTCGGTGCCGAGCTTCACCGACCTGGTGCCGAAGCCGAACGAGGATGCGCCCGATCCGGTGCGCGCCGACATCGTCTTCTTCGAGACGCCGGGCGGCGGCGCCGTCTTCTCGGTCGGCTCGATCGCCTGGTCGGGCTCGCTCTCCTGGAACAACTACGACAACAACATCGAACGGATCACCCGCAATGTGCTGATGCGATTCATCGACCCGAAGCCCTTCCAGATGCCGGTGAGCGCATGAGCGAGCTCACCGCCGGCGTCACCGTCTCCGCCGATCCCTCGGCCGGCTTCGGCATCGCCGGGAAAGTCGCGCTGGTTACCGGTGCTGCTTCCGGCATCGGCCGCGCCACCGCCGAGCTGCTGGCACGCCTGGGCGCCAAGGTCACCGCCGTCGACATCAACGGCAGCGGCATGGCCGGCATCGATCTCGGCGACAGTGGCGTCACCGACGTCGCCGACCTCTCGGTGCCCAGAGCCTGCGACCAGGTCGTTGCCTCCCTGCTCGCGCGCGAGCGCCGGCTCGACATCCTGGTGAACTGCGCCGCGATCCTAAGGCGCGTGCCGATCGCCCAGGTCGACGCCGCGCTCTGGGAAAAGATGATGGACACGAACCTGCTCAGCCAGTTCGCCATGTGCCGCGCCGCGGCACGGCCGATGCGCAAACAGAACTCGGGCCGCATCGTCGTGATCAGCTCGACCGCCGCCTTCAACGGCGGCGCCAACGCCTCCTCGGTCTATGCGATCGGCAAGGGCGGCAGCCTGGCGCTGGCGAAGTCCTTCGCCCGCCAGCTCGCCGCGTACAACGTCACCGTCAACGTGATCTGTCCCGGCGGCATCGACACGCCGATGGGCCGCTTCGGCTTCACCGACGAGAGCTGGGCTGCGCATTACGCGAACAACGTGCCGCTCAAGCGTGCCGGGCAGCCGGAAGAGGTCGCCAAGTCCATCCTGTTCCTGGTCTCCGACTGGGGCAGCTACGTCACCGGGCACACCCTCGATGTCGAGGGTGGGTTGATGCTGCGATGAACCCCGAACTGAAGATCCTCGGCGTCGAGGGCCGCGTCGCCATCGTCACCGGCGCTGCCTCCGGCATCGGCAAATCCGCCGCCGAGATCCTCGCCGCCGCCGGCGCTCGCGTGACCGCCGTCGACGTCAACACGGACGGCGTGAAGGCGGCCGTCGCCGGCTATGCCGGCTCGGGCCACACCGCCGAGACGATCGACCTGGCCGATCTCGCCGCCTGCGATGCGCTGATCCAGCGCACGGCCAAGCGCGAAGGCAAGCTCGACATCCTGCTCAACGTCGCTGCCGTCCTCCGGCGCATCGACGTCGAGGAGGTCGACGAGGCCGAATGGGACCGGCTGATGAACGTGAACCTGAGGAGCCAGTATTTCCTCTGCCGCGCCGCGGGCGAAGCGATGAAGCCGGGCAAATGGGGGCGCATCGTCAATGTCTCGAGCGGCGCCGGACTCGTCGGCGGCTTCGTCGGCGCCACGGCCTATGCGATCACCAAGGCCGGCATCATGACGATGACCAAATCCTTCGCCAAGGATCTGGGCCCGCACGGCATCACCGTGAACACGCTCTCGCCGGGCTCGATCGACACGCCGATGCAGCGCACCGGCATGACCAAGGAAACGCTGGAGGCCGCGCGCTCGCGCATCCCCTTGGGCCGCATGGGCCTCGCCGCCGAATGCGCGCGCGCCGCGGTGTTCCTCGCCAGCGACCTCTCCAGCTACGTCACCGGCCACATCCTCGCGGCCGATGGCGGCTTCCTGATGCGGTAGAGAAGAGAACGCCCCTTCCCGACCGGGGAAGGGGCGCGAAGTCTTTCTGGAGGGGACTTCTATCGCTTCTTGTTGGTGCGCTTGCCGAGGCCCATGGCCTTGGCGTGGCGGGAGCGCTGGGTCGCGTAGCTCGGCGCCACCATCGGATAGGTCGGCGAGAGGTTCCAGGTGTCGCGATACTGCTGCGGCGTCATCTGGTGCACGGCGCGGAGATGGCGCTTCAGCGTCTTCAGCACGATGCCGCAGCCGAGGCAAACGAGGTGATCGGCACCGATCGAGCGCTTGACCGGAACCGCCGGCGCCGAGGTGCCGACGATCACGGCGGTGGAGGAATCGAGCGCGGCGAGCGAGGCGTGGATCGACTGGATCACGCGCGGCAGATCCGCCGCGGCAGTCGGATGGCCGGCGATATAGGAGGCGGCGATCCCGGCGGTGAGCTCGCGGAGCGTCCGGTGCTTCCGATCGTCAGTCATTTCGCTGAGGCCTTTCCCGCCCCGCGGTCGACGAAGGCGATGACGTTTCCTGGGACATAGGCGGTGAGGTGGCGGACGGGACGCTCGACGATCTCGCCGCCGACGACGCAGACCTGGCAGGCGAGAAGCAGCGGCGTGCCGCTCGGCAGCGGCCGCATCGGCAGGCCGAGACGGTGAACGGTGGTCGGCGAGCCGCCGGGATCGGCGGTGAGGAACTGGCCGACCGTGGCGATCGGCTGCTCGCGATCGATTACCTGCCAACAGACCGAGATCAGCTCCTCGGCATAGGTCTGATTGTCGAAGACATCCCGCACATAACGTCCGGTCAGGTCGGCGCCGAGATTGTTGGCGATGCCGATACCGATCAGCCGATAGCGCAGGTCGCGCCGGCCGCAGCGCTCGACGCCTTCGAGCAGCGCGATCTGCGGGAAGATACCGGGCTGGAGGATGAGCGCGTCGAGGTTCTCGCGGAGCGGCAGCTGCCCCTTGGAGCAGAGCCCACGCCACAACCGCAGGACGTCGGCGAGCATAGGGTGCCCCAGCACCGCGCTGGCATCATCGACATCGTGTTCCGCGCCGATCCGACTCCAGCCGGCCCGAGAAATGGTTGGAATATGAGCGTTCATAACTCCCCCGAGCGGGCATCATGAACGCGACCGGTAAAAATTTAAATAATCTTTTGTAAATGGTAATTCCTAACGGAATCGGACCAGCCTTAGGCTGGTCAGAGAATGAGACGATGTCCTGATTGCGGTCATGTTCGAGCGTGGCGACTGGGCGATGGACGGCTGAAGTGCCGTCGTTGCGGTCATCG
>Ga0194132_10008131_pt1 | contig 15164 bp, 11 predicted proteins | sample TA2KigOf80mmetaG_FD_148612 | JGI IMG/M metagenome (GOLD analysis project Ga0194132, IMG submission 148612) | Freshwater microbial communities from Lake Tanganyika, Tanzania - TA2015054 Kigoma Offshore 80m | ecosystem: Environmental > Aquatic > Freshwater > Lake | place: Tanzania: Lake...
GACCTTGTCGAACTCGTCGGCCGAGAGCCCCGTGAACATGCGGAACAACAACGGCTTCCGACGCAATTTCTCGTAATTCGTCATAACCCTATGAATAGGCCATCGATCGCTATTGCGCAACGAGTCTTATGAGTAGCTCTGCCACAAAAACTCCTCTAGCATCCTTCCGCGGCTTCGCCTATTAGCCCGCTCCCCCAAGCCTCCGGCGGTGACGTGAGGCTGCGCGAATCAAGCAGAGGAGAACGCATGATGCGGTTCCCGCTCGCGGTGGTTGTCGTTGCGCTGTTCAGCCTACGGGCCGGCGCGCAGCCCCCGGTCGCGTTCGACGACGCCGGCCTCCACGCGGTCCACTTCGTGGACGCCAGCGAGGGCTGGGCGTGCGGCGACGACGGCGCGATCTGGCACACCTTCGACGGCGGCAAGAACTGGGAGCGCCAGCCCACCGGCACGCGCGCCAGTCTCCGCGGCATCCACTTCACCACACCCTACCACGGCTGGGCCGTCGGCCGCATCGACGCGCCCAACGGCACCAGCGTCGGCGTGCTGCTGAAGACCACCGACGGCGGCGTGAAGGACAAGAACGGCGGCGGCGGCTGGGAACAGGTCGGCACGAACCTCGTGCCCGGCCTGAGCGCGGTCAAGTTCTTCGACGAGAAGACCGGCGTGATCTGCGGCGACGGCTCGGACGCCTTCCCCAGCGGCATTTTCACCACGACGGACGGCGGCGAGAAGTGGGAGCCGGTCAAAGGGCCGCGGGCCGCGTCGTGGCGCGGCGCGGACGTTTTGCCGGGCGCGCGAACCGCGGTCGTGGGCGGGGCGTGGGGTAAGCTCGGCACCGTCAGCGTGCCGCGCGCGCCGAAGCCCGGCGCGCCGGTGGCCGAGTACCGCGACGGCGAACTGGACCCGCTCGCGGGGCGCACCGTTCACGGGGTCGCGTGCAGCACGAGCGTCAGCGACAAGGGCCAGCCGTGGTGCTTCGCCGCGTGCGACGGCGGCGCGGTCCTCGTCAGCGGCGACGGCGGGCGCACGTGGGGCCACGTCAACCTCGGCCTCTCGGCCGCGGCGCTCGCGAGCTGCGACTTCCGCTGCGTCACCTCGTTCGCCAATCATGTGTGGGTCGCGGGGCGGCCCGGCGGCCTCGTCCTGCACAGCCCGGACCTCGGCAAGACGTGGGAGCTTCAGAAGACCGGCCTCACGGTGCCGACGAACGCGATCCAGTTCCTCGACGACAAGACCGGCTGGCTGGTGGGCGAGTTCGGCGGCATCTTCGGCACGACCGACGGCGGCAAGACGTGGAAGCTCCAGCGCGCCGGCGGTCAGCGCGCCGCGGCGCTGTTCCTGCACGCGGCCGGCACCAGCATCCCGCTCGACGTGATGAGCGTGCTGGGCGCGGCCGACGGCTATCTGTGCGCCGCGACCGCGCTCACGAGCGCCGACGGCGCGACCGCGGACCCGAAGCGCGCGGCCGACGCGCTGCGGTTGCGTAGCGCCGTGCGGCTCGCGGGCGGCACGAGCGCCGAAACGGGCTGGGCGTTCCCGGTGGGCGCGCGCGCCGCCGGCGTCGCCCCGCGCGACCTGCTCGCCGCGTGGGACCGCGCCCACGGCGGCAAGGCCAACGAACACCTGCTGCGGCACGCGGTCCTCGCGCTGCGGACGTGGCAACCGGAAGTGGTCGTGTGCGACGCCATCGCCGCCGAGGTGGGCGCGCCGGACGCGCTCGCCATCAACGTCGTGAAGGAGGCCTTCAAGCAGGCCGCGGACCCGACGTGCTTCCCCGAACAGATCACGGAACTGGGCCTGAAGGCGTGGGGCGCGAAGAAACTGTACGCGCTGTGGGCCGACCCGAAGACCGCGGCCGTGAGGATGGATCAGGCCGCGTTCAACAAGCAACTCTACGACACGCCGAAGGACTTCGCGGAGCAGGCCACGCGCGTGCTCGCGGGCGACGGCGCGAGCACCGACCGCCGCGCGTTCGTGCTGGTCGCGCACCGGCTGCAAGGCGCGGAGAAGCACGAGCACCTGATGGACGGCACGGCGCTGGGGCCGGGCGGCACCGCGCGGCGCAAGGCGTTCGCCCTCACCCCGGACCCGGCGGCGCTGGTCGAGAAGCAGCGCGCGGCACAGGCCCGGCGCACCCTCGAAGCGCTCGCGGCGCTGCCGGACGGCGAACTCGCCGGCATCGACAAGCTCATGGGCACGCTCCGCACCGAGATGAAGAAGATGCCGGACGACGTGGCCGGACGCACCGCGTTCTCCATCGCGGCGCGGCTCGTGCGCGACGGCAAGTGGACCGAGGCGCGCGAAGCCTACGGCCTCGTGGTGATCCACTTCCCCGGCCACCCGCTCGCGGTCGAGGCGTTCCGCTGGCTCGCCCGGTACCACGCCAGCACCGAGGCCCGGCGGCGCACCGAGATTCAGCAGAAGCTAAGCCTGAAAGGGGTCACGTTCGAGGCCAACGGCGGCGCGAAGGTGAAGGCCGCCAGCGGCACCACAACGGGCGTCGGCGGCGCGGTCGTGGTCGAGGACCACTACCGCTTCCACAGCCCGGACATGGTGTTCAAGTGGCACGCGGCGGCGCTGGAACTGGAACCGAAGCTGGCCGGGTTCGGCCCGGTGTACAGCCGCGACCCGGCCGCGTGGCTGTGCTTCCTCACCGCGCGCCGGCAGATCGGCAAGTTCGCCGACGCCGACGCCTTCGTCGCCGATTACTTCAAGCACAGCCCCGGCGCGGCCGCGCAAGCGCCCGGCGTCGACGCGTGGCGCGACTGCCTCGCGGCCGAGCTGTGGCTCGCCAACCGCACCGCGATGCCCGTGCTGCCGAAGGCACTCGCCACCTGCAAACTGACCGACTCGCGCCCGCTGCTCGACGGCAAGCTCGATGACGCGTGCTGGGCGAACGCGAAGCCGCTCGACCTGAAGGCGCTGACCGCGGACGACGCCAAGACCTTCGGCACGGAGTACAAGACGACGGCGCTGATGACCTACGACGAGCGCTACCTGTACATCGGGCTGACGTGCGCGCACCCGGCGGGCAAGAAGGTGGAGCCGGTGGCGAAGCGCACCCGCGACGCCGACCTCGCCGGCCGCGACCGCGTGGACATCCTGCTCGACGTGGACCGCGACTACCAGACGTACTACCGCTTCCAGATCGACCACCGCGGCGCGCTGGCGGAAGACTGCTGGGGCGACAAGACGTGGAACCCGAAGTACCACGTCGCGTTCGTGGCGACCGACGCCGGCTGGACGGCGGAGATCGCGATCCCGATCTTCGAGCTGACCGGCGAGCGCCCCGCGCACGGCAAGTCGTGGGCGGTAAACGTGTCGCGCGTCGTGCCGGGCCTCGGCCTGCAATCGTGGAGCGGCCCCGCCGACACCGACCCGCGTCCCGAAGGCATGGGGCTGCTCCAGTTCCGCGCGGACAAGTAGCAAAGAAAACTCGTTAGCCGCGAGCCGCAGGCGAGCGCGATTGAGCGCGCTCGCCTGCGGCTCGCGGCTAACGAGAATCAAATCGTTTCCTTACTTCTCCAAGCAGTACAAGAACTTGTCCGAGCGCAGGAAGAGCTTGCCGTCGGCGGCGACGGGCGTGGCGTGGAAGATGCCGCCGTCGCGCAGGTCGTTGGTCGCCAGCAGTTCATACTCCGGCTTCGCCGCGACCACGAACGTGCGGCCGTCGCGGGTGACGTAGTAAATCTTCCCGTCGGCCATCAGCGACGAAGCGTACACGGTGCCGGCCCGCGGCAACCGCTCCTCGTACACCGCCTTGCCGGTCGCCGCTTCGAGGCAGTACGCGATCCCTTGGCTGTCGTTCGCGAAGTACACGTGCTTGTCGTGGAACACCGGGCTGGACACGTTCGAGCCTTTGGTGCCGGTCCACAGGCGGTGCGTCTTGGTCACGTCGCCGGTGCCGCCGGTCTTTACGGCCAGCGCCGCGGTGCCGCTCCGCCCGCCGATGGCGTACACGATCCCGTCGTGCGCCACCACGCTCGGCACCATGTACCAGCCGATGTCCGTGTTGCACGTCCAGAGCTGTTCGCCGGTGGTCGGGTTGAGCGCCAGAATCTTCGTCTTGATCGGGACGATCAGTTCGTCCTTGCCGTCCTTCGTCTTCACGACGACGGGCGTGTTCCACGCCTCGATGATGCCCTTCGCCTTCCACTTCTCCTTGCCGGTCTTCTTGTCGAACGCGTACAGCGATTCACTCTCGATGCTGCCGTTCACGATGACCAGATCGCCGTACAGGATGGGGGACGCGGCCGACCCCCAGCCGTGGGGGTCGAGCCTCCCGCCCGCGTCGGCCTGCCACAACTGCTTGCCGGCGTAGTCGAACGCGACGAGGCCGGACTTGCCGAAGAAGCAGTACACGCGCTCGGCGTCCGCGGCCGGGGTGCTGGAGGCGTAGCCGTGGTCGTCGCGGATGAGTTCCAGTTCCGGCAGTTTCGATTCGACTTCCTTGTTCCACAGAATCTTGCCGGTCTTGCGGTTGAGGCTGAGCAGGTGGCGGCGCAGGTCGGCCTGTTCGCCCTTGGCCTTGCCGGGCACGTTGTAGCCGGTGTAGCAGGTGATGAAGATGCGGTCGCCGATGAACACCGGGGACGACGTGCCGGGGCCGGGCATCTCCAACTTCCAAGCGATGCCGGTCTTCGCGTCCCACTTGGTCGGCAGTCCCTTTTCGGCGCTCACGCCGGACGCGGTCGGCCCGCGGAACTGCGGCCAGTCCGCGGCGCGGAGCGCGGGGATCAGAACGAGCGCACTCACGGCAAGCAGAAACAATCGCGACACGGTACACCTCGGAGAGTCGGTCTGGTGGAGTGTACCCCGTGGCGCGCGCGGAAGAAACGAAGTTGCTCGCGCCCCGTCGCGGGCGGTGCTTCACGCGACCCACATTGCAAGATCGCGCAGCGCGTGTTGCAAAATCGCACGGACGAGCGTGTCGGATTTGGGTTTCGCAACCAACGGGGGCGCGACGCGAACAAATCCGCGCAACGTAAATCCAAGTATATAAGTGCTTTACAACGTGGAGGCAGGGGCAATTTGCGGCGATTGGCACCGGGCGTGCTTCTGTGTTCTAGCGAGTCGGTCTGCGAGTCCCGGCTCGAATGAGTCGGTTTGCGAGTCCCGGCTCATTACAGAACAGACGAATATCACTCCAACACACGGGCCGGGGAATAGCAGGGGGTATGCGAGTCCCCCCTGCCGAATCCCCGGCCCCACTTCTTTTCCTCCCCACGTTTTCCACCCGCACTTTTTCCACCAACTCGAACACACACAACCGCCGGCGCGCCGGGGTAGAATGACTGTACCCTCGGAGGTTCCGCCATGACGCGCCTCGCGATAGCCCTCAGCGCGTTGGTCGCTCTCGTGCCGGGCGCGTTCGCGCAACCGCGCGGGCCACAACTCCCGCTCGCGCCGGGCGTGATGCCGGCCAGCCCGTTCGGACCGGGGATGCCCTTCAACCCGCGACCCGGCACCGTGCAGCCGTCCTTCGTGTTCCCGCCGCTGCTGCCCAACGTCTGGGACTTCGGCTACGGTTACGGCTTCGTGTACCCCAGCTACGCGCCGCCTTACTACTACGTCGTCCCGCAACCGCCGCAGGTGGTAGAAGTGCCGGCGCGCCCGTCCGAACCGCGGGTCGTGCTCGCGCAGGAGTTCCCCGCGACGCTGATCGTGCAGTTCCCGGTCCCGGCCGAGGTGTGGCTCGACGGCGCGAAGCTCGGCGGCGACCCCGCGGACGAGCGCGTCCTGACCTCTCCGATCTTGAAGCCCGGCGCGCGCCACACGTTCAACGTGAAGGCCCGCTGGACGACCGGCGGCAAGACCTACGAAGCGACGCGAACGCTGGCGCTCGGCCCCGGCGACAAGAGCCGCCTGTTCATCCTCAGCGGCGACGAGGTGAAGTGAGTGGACTGTGGGCAGAAGAGTTTTGACAGGATGAATACAGGATGAAGAGTTGACCCTCTCGTCCGATCTCAGTTCATCGTGTTCATCCTGTCAAAACTCTTCTGCCTTTCTGCCTTTCTGCCTTTCTGCCCACTGCCCACCGCCCACTGCCCCGCTCCTACACTACCCTCATGCCGATTTTCCTTGTGTTCGGGCTGATCGCCGCGTGCCTGCCCATCGACTGGCCGGAGCCGCCGTTCGAGCCGGCGCGCGAGGTCGCGGTCGCGCTCAGCGGCGGCGCGGTCGCGCTCGTGCTGCTGGTCGCGGTGGGGCTGCGGACGTGGGTGGTGCGCGCGGTGCGGCGCGACCCCGGCCGGCGCATCGAAGTGGGGCGCGCGTACGCCCGGTGGCGGCGCGCGCTGTTCTTCGTGAACATCGGCACCGCGGCCGGGTGCGTGCTCGCGCTCGGCTGGGGCTGGTACGCGCAACGCGCGTTCGTGATGGAGTGGAACGGCCGGCCGACGCTCGCCCCGTTCGCCGAGTTGGGCGTGCCGCTGCCGTACTTCGTCGTGCTGTTCGCGTGCTGGGTGATCTACTACGACGCCGAGCGCGCGCTGCACGAGGCCCGCGGGTACGACAGGCGCCCGTTCGCCCCGCGGCTCGCGTACCTGCTCCACAACCTGCGCCAGTTCGCCCTCATGGTCATGCTCCCGGTGGCGCTGATCGTCACCCAACAGACGCTCACGCGGTTCGCGCCGGAGGCCACGCGCTCGGACGTGTACCGGATCGCGTCGCTCGCCGTGGTGCCGTTGCTGCTACTCTTCATGCCGCTCTTGATGAAGCCGTTGCTGGGGCTGAGGTCGATGCCCGCGGGCGAAACGCGCGACCGCCTCGAAGCCCTCGCGAAGCGGCTCAACTTCCGCTGCACCGACTTCCTTCTGTGGCCCACGCACGGCGCTGCGGCGAACGCGCTCATCGCCGGCCTCTTGCCGCGCGTGCGGTACGTCGTGTTCACCGACCGGATCATTGAAGACCTGCCGCCGGACGAACTGGACGCGGTGTTCGGCCACGAGGTCGGGCACGCGAAGCACGGTCACATTTGGCTGTACGCCGGGTTCCTATCGCTCAGCCTCGCGGTCCTCGCGGCCCTGCTGATCCTGCTCGACCAACAGATGCGGGCGACCGACACGTGGCTCCTGTTGGTGCCGGTGGTCGTGACCGCGGGCTACCTGTTCGTGGTGTTCGGCGCGCTGTCGCGCCGCTGCGAGCGGCAGGCGGACGTGTTCGGGTGCCGGGCGGTGTCGTGTTCGGACCCGGCGTGTACGGGCCACGGCGACGCGACCGAGTACCCGCGCGGCGGCGCGGGGCTGTGCCCGACGGGAATCCGCACCTTCGTGCGCGCGCTGGAGCGCGTCGGCGACCTGCACGGGCTGACGCCGGACGGTCCGGAGCGCCGGTCGCTCGGCGCGCTGGTGCGCGGCGCGTGGGCGTGGGTGCGGCACTGGCTGCACGCCCCGATGCCGCGCCGCATCGCCTACCTGCGCGCGGTGATCGAGCGCCCGGCGCTGGAGCGCCGGTTCCAGCGCCGGCTGTTCGCGTTCAAGTGCGTGCTGATGCTGGGCCTGCTCGCGGCCCTGATCGCGCTGGGCCGCTTCGTCGGCTGGGAAAAACTGTACGAGCAGCTCTGACCGCGTACTCCCAGCACGAGGGCCGTTCAAAGATCGGTACCAAGTAGTCGGCACACTCGTGTGCCGTTGCTGACCCGTGCGGAGTGCAACGGCACACGAGTGTGCCGACTACTTTTGAATGGCCCTACCCCTTGCCCTTCGGGCGCGGCGGGGCCGGGCGCGGCTCGACCTTCGGGGCCGGACGCGGCTCCACGCGCGGCGGGGCCGCCGGGGGCTTCGGCTCGACGCGCGGCGGGGTCGGCCTCGGCTCGATCTTCGGCTGCACCACCGGCGGGCGGGGTTCTACCCGTGGCGGGGTTACGGGCGGATTCGGTTCCACGCGCGGCACTTCCACCTTCGGCTGAACGACCGGCGGGCGCGGCTCGATCTTGGGCTGCACAACCGGCGGGCGCGGTTCGACGCGCGGCGGATCATTCTTGGGCACCACCACCGGCGGCTTCGGCTCAACGCGCGGTACCTCGACCTTCGGCGGCACCACCGGCGGGCGCGGGTCCACGCGCGGCGGATCATTCTTGGGCACGACGACGGGCGGCTTCGGATCGACGTGCGGCGGGTCGTTCTTCGGCTGCACCACCGGCGGGCGCGGATCGACCTTCGGCTGAACCGGAGGCTTCGGATCGATCTTGGGAACTTCGATCTTCGGTTGAACCGGCGGGCGCGGTTCGACGCGCGGCGGATCATTCTTGGGCACCACCACCGGCGGCTTCGGCTCAACGCGCGGTACCTCGACCTTCGGCGGCACCACCGGCGGGCGCGGGTCCACGCGCGGCGGGTCGTTCTTGGGCACGACGACGGGCGGCTTCGGATCGACGACGGGCGGCGGGTCGTTCTTCGGCTGAACCACCGGCGGGCGCGGATCGACCTTCGGCTGAACCGGAGGTTGCACCACCGGCGGGCGGGGTTCGATCTTCGGTTGAACCACCGGCGGGCGCGGGTCCACGCGCGGCGGGTCGGTCTTCGGGGTCGGGTTCCCGGTGATCGTGCTGCCGCCGCGGTGTGGGCTGGGCGGCGGCTGGCGGGCCTCGTCGCGCACCTGCGCCCGCGCCACCGCCACCTTCGGCACGTCCAGTTTGATCGTGGCCGGCTGCGCCGCGGGTTGGCCGACCGGCGGGCGCGCCGGCTGCTGCTTTGCGACGTGCGTTTCGAGCCGTTGGCGCTGCGCCGCGACCTCGCGCAACTGCTGGGCCGCGCCCGCCTCGGTGCGCCGGGCGTCGGCGCTGACGGGCTCGAACCGGGTCCGCGTCAGGTCCGGAGCCACGCGCAGCGGGGCCACCATCGCCACGTTGGACACGTCGCGGTTGTTCACTGTCGGCGTCCCGTTCACCACGGTGATGTTGTTCGTCACGTTGGCGACGTTCGTGCGCGTGATGTTGTTGATCGTCGTGTTCTGCTGCACGAGCGTGGTCGGCGGGCGCACGAGGTCGTTGCGGTAGCGCCCGTTGTACAGGTCGCCGACGCCGCGCTGCCACGCCGGGCGGTCGCGGTAGGTCGTCGCGTAGTAGCTCCACAGCGGGTCGTAGCCCCACGTGCGGCCGACACCGAACCCGACCGTGAACCCGTTCCGCGAGTACGTGCCGCACCACGCGGAGAACCCGCCCGTGGCGTAGCGGTTGTCGAAGTAGTCGCCGAAAAAGTACCCGCTATACCCGCGGCGCACGAACAGCGCGCCGACAAGGGCCGGCTCGCTCACCACGTACAAGGGGGTGTACACGAACGCCGGGCGCAGGGGGCGTACGAACGCCACCGGCGCGAACAGCACCCCGCGGGTCGCGACCGGGTGGTCCCAGTAGCCGTCCACGAACACGTAGCCGGCGGGCGTCCAGTGGTAGCGGGCCGGCACCCAGAGCCAGTTCGCGCGGTGGCCAACCCACACGCCCGGCCGCCACACGTACCTGTTCCGCCACACCCACGAGCCGGGCACGTAGAAGCTGGTCGCGTTCGGCGCGGGCACGGTCGGCCCGAGTTCGACGGTCTCCGGCGGTTGCGGCAGGTACTCGATCTCCGGTTGCGCCGGCCCGCGGTCCGGCTGCGGGTTCGGGTTCACCTCTTGCCAGAACCCGGACACCCACTGCCACCCGCCCTTCGCCTCGCGCCACGACCCGGGCACCCACATGCGGCCCGGCGGCGGCTGACGCCAGAACCCGCTGATCCAGATGAACTTCGCGCCCTCGTCGTCCCAGTGCCAGTAGCCGGGAATCCATTGGACGTTGTCGCCCTCCGGCTTCTGGTCCGGCGGCAGTTCCTCGATGGGTTCCGGCGGTTGCTTGGGCACGATCGGCGACGCGACCGGCGCTTCGGCGGTGGTGGCGAAGGCCTCGTGAACCGGCCCCTTGGCGAGCACCTCCGGCCCCTCGCCGGGCTGTTCCGGTTGGGCCGGCCTCGCGGCGGGCAACGGTAGCGGAACGGGTTCGGGATCGCCCGCCGGAACGCGCGGCGCGCCGCCCGGCGGGAACAGCGGGATCGGTTCTTGGGCCGGAAGAACGCCGGCAGTCAGAATCGCGACCAATGCGCCGACTGTGCCGTAGGGCAGCACGCGGAGAAGTTGTCGGGTCATGGCAGCACCTCGAATCGGGCAACACGATGCGCGTACAGTTGCGGGAGTGTAACGCAGCCGGCGGGGGAACTTGCGCGCGGGTCGCGGTCCGAATCAGGATACCGCGCGCCGGGCGCGAGTGTAACAGGATGCGCAACCGGACGACCGCCGAACCGCCACGCTTGACACGCTGGGCCAATCTGGGAAGCTGTAGCGATGAGGACATGTGGGTACCCGTTGAGAGCGCGCCCGGCGCGCGCTAACACCGGCACAGACCCTGTTTAGCGCGCGCCACGCGCGATGAGAGCGGTTCTCATCCGCGCGCGCTAATCCCAAATTCGGCAAGACAGGCAGAGGGCATTGCGGATGGGCCTTCTCAGCTTCCTCTTCGGTCGGCGCGGGGGCGACCGTGACGGTTCGTCGCCGGAGAAGGCCATCGTGGTCGGTAGCGTGGGCGAGGAGTACGAGTGGATGCGCAGGAATTGTCCGGGGTGGCAGCCGGTCATGCAGGCGCTGTCGGAGATCGGTGGTAAGCCCTACGATGTCCACACGCTCAGGGATGAGCGTGGTGAGGAACGCACGGTCTACTTCAACATCTCAGGCTTCTTCGGCAAGTTCTAGCGGCGAGGTCGTGCGGATCGGGTGTGGTCGCGTGGTGCTGGTGCTTCGCGGCGCGTGCCCGGTCGGCGTCGGCAGGCAGCTTACCGTTTTGGGCGCGGGGCGTTGGCGGCGTGGCCGGTCGCCGTCGTGCGTGGCCCGCGGGCGTGTCCCCCCGAGCGTCGCGGGGTTGTGCAGCTCTCAAGCAGCCGCCCCAAGCGCTGCACCTGACCCCGCTGGCTGAGTGGTTTCTCGCAGCCTTCCTCGTGTCTCTGTTCGCGTCGGGCGGCTCGGCCGGGTCGGTGAGCCGTGTCGTTCGGCGACCGGAGGGAACGCGATGATGCGCACGGCGCTGTTTGTCGAGGCTGGCGCGGTCGCGGGCTACGCGGCCTGTTTCCCGTTCGCTGTAGTGGTCGCGCAACACACGACGCCCGATCCCGTCGATGAGGAGTGGCAGCGCTTCAGCTTGTCGTGTTGCTTCTGCGTAGTGGCCGTACCGTTGGGCGCTGTCGGGGGTCTGGTGCTGGGTCGGCGCACGACCGCGAATGGACCGACCAACGAGGGAACGCCGTAGTCTTGGAGCCATCGGCATCGACATTCACACGAGGTCACGATGAAGGAACGGCCGCACGGCGACGGCGCGCCGATCGAGACCTTGCGGGCCGCAGCCCTGCGCCTGCCGGGGACCGCGGAAGGGGTCGCCTGTGAGGGGACCGCACTCGAAAAGCGCACCATCAAGGCCCGCGGCAAGGCGTTCCTGTTCCTCGGCCCCACAAGCGCGATGCTGAAGTTGGGCGCGTCGGTCGCGGAGGCGACCGCGCTGGCCGCGGCCGAACCGGACCGCTACCGCGTCGGGGCGCACAGTTGGGTCACGGTCACGTTCGGTGCCGGCGCGTCGCCCCCGGCGGGCCTGATGGCGCGCTGGGTCGAAGAAAGTTACCGGCTCGTGGCCCCCAAGCAACTGTCGGCCCTGTTACCGGGGGGCGGCGCGCCGACGCCCGCCCCGGCGAAGCCACGTAAGAAGGCCCCACGGACCAATCGCTGAGCGCGAGCGCACCGCGACCCCTGCCGCCTCACTCGATCACGAACGTGGCGAGCTTGTCGAGGTTCACTTGGTCCGGCGGGTAGTCCTTGCGGGCCGGCATCCGCGGGTACACTTCGGGGAAGGCGTAGCGCCCGGCGGCCCACTCCAGCGGCCAGTCGTCGGGCAGTTCCGAGGCGGTGAACCGCTGCTCCGCGCCGGGCGGCACCTTGCGCCCGTCCGCGCCGCGCAGCGGCGTGCCCAGCAGCGCCCGCGGCTCGCCCGCGCCCGCCGGCAGCGCCTTCGTGCTCACCACCGACGACACGTTGAAGAACTCGTACCGCAGGCCGTCGCGGTCGCCCGCGAACCGCTCCACCATGCGCCGCATCAGCAGCAACATGCGGTCGCGGTCGTTGGGGTGAACGAGGTCCAGTTTCGGCGCGCAGAACGCGACGCGGGTGATCCACCCCGGCCGCCACTGGTGCGGCAGGAACACCTTGCCCAAGCCGCGCGCGAGCGGGCCGAAGAACGTGTTCTCGCCGGGCGCGAGCACGTCGAACAGGTCGCGCACGATCTGCCGGTTGTCGTCGTACATCCCCACGCCGCCGGCCAGCAGCATCGTCACGTCCACCAGTACCACCAGCGCGGTACACGAGCGGAACGCCGCGACCGTGGGCACGACGACCTGTTCGACGTACTGGTTGTAGCGCCCGACGAAGGTGTCGAAGAGGGGCGTGCCCGGCGCGCGCAGGTCGGCCGGGAGCGGGCAGAACTGGTTCGCCTCGTCGAGGCCGCAGTGCCGGGCCGCGGCCAGTTCCGCCGGGGCCGCCGGGCGCGCGGGCTGGCCCTTCAGGTCGAGGAGGAACGTCGAGGGCGTGATCAGCGGCTTGTAGCTGAGGATCAGGTTCGCCAGCGCCAGCCGGTACGTCGAGAGCAGTTCGCCCTCGGTGACGCCGGGCTTCTTGACGGCCTCAAGGAACGGCGCGCAGCAGGTGCGGTACGCGGTGTCATTCACGAACTGGTTCAGCACGCGCTCGGACCAGCCGGTGAAGTCGCGGCCCAGCATCGCGGCGTCGGCGACGCGCTCGCCCGGTAGGTCGTACAGCTTCAACAGGCAGTCGCTGAACCGCCAGTCGGAGCGCTCGAACTGGCACACGAACTGCGCGCGGTCGGTGGTCTTGCGCGGCCACAGGCCGGCGTTCACGAGGGCGTCGCGGTGCCCGGTGTAGTTGAACGCGGCCCACCCGCGATCCGGCCCGTGAACGGTGAACCGCCGCAACTGCGTGCCCGGTCGCCCCAGCGGGAAGCGGTCGGGGTCGTGGTCCTGCAGGTGGTTGATGAGCGAGGTGAGCAGCACCGTTTTGCCGGAGCTGTACAGCCCGACCACGCCCACACGCGCCTCGGTCGTCTTCAGCCGCAAAATGCCCATACGTGATCCCGGAACACGCCAACGGGGTTTGACCTTCAGAATAGCAGCAGGCGCGGCCGAAGGGGTACGCCCTTCTCGCGCCGCGCCGCCCGCGTACTCTGTGCAACACCTATTCGCCGCGACGTGAGGGGGATTCGATGCTCGCCAGTTTCGTGCGCCCGACGCCGATGACCGACCGGCTGTACGAGTACGTGCTCTCCGTCGGCGTGCGCGAACCGGGCGCGTTCGAGGCGCTCCGCGAGGACACCGCGAAGCTGCCCGAGTGCGAGTGGCAGATCGCCCCCGAACAGGGACCGTTCCTCGCCATGCTCGTGCGCCTCATGGGCGCGAACAAGTGCTTGGAGGTCGGCACCTTCACCGGGTACTCCGCGATGTGGGTAGCCGGCGCGCTGCCGGCCGACGGCCGGCTCGTGTGCTGCGAGCTGAGCGCCGTCTATGCCGCGGTCGCGCAAAAGCACCTGACCGCCGCCGGGCTGATGCCGAAGGTGGAACTGAAGGTCGGGCCCGCGGCCGACTCGCTCGCGCAGCTCCTCGCCGACGGTGCGGCCGGCACCTTCGACTACGCCTTCATCGACGCCGACAAGGGGCGCTACAACCTGTACTACGAGCGGTGCTTGGAGCTGGTCCGACCCGGCGGCCTGCTGGTCATCGACAACACGCTCTGGGACGGCAAGCCCGCGGACCCCGCCGTGACCGACCCCGACACGCTCGCCATCCGCGCGCTCAACGAGAAGGTCCACGCCGACGCCCGCGTCGAACTGAGTTTCCTGCCCTTCGCCGACGGGTTGACGCTGGCGCGGAAGGTGTGAGGTCGAAGCGCGAGCGGCGCGGCGTAAGCCCGCCGCTAGCTACACACTTCAGGATCGCATTGCGCGACTGAGCAGTTGAGCCCCGGCGGGCTTACGCCGCGCCGCTCGCTGTCGCGCAACTTGCTCGCGCGGCGCGGCTTCTGTAACCTGACATCTCAACGCCTCTCCTTCCCGTGCCGAGGGTCCGTCATGCCTGCCACTCGCGGCGAGTTGTTCGCCGGCGTCACCGTTGCCATTGTCACCCCGTTCAAGAACGGCGACATCGACTGGGACGAACTCGGCAAACTCGTGGACTGGCACTGCGAACAGGGCACCGACGCGCTGGCCCCGTGCGGCACGACGGGCGAATCGCCCACCCTGACGCACGACGAGAACGAGAAGGTCGTGGCGTTCGTGTGCGAGCGCGCCCGCGGGCGCACGAAGATCATGGCCGGCACCGGGTCGAACTCAACCTCCGAAGCGATCCGCATGACGAAGGCCGCCAAGCGCGCCGGCGCGAACGGCACGCTGCAGGTCGGGCCGTACTACAACAAGCCGACGCAAGAAGGCTACTTCCGCCACTTCGCGGCCATCGCCGACGCCACCGACCTGCCCATCGTCATTTACAACATCCCCGGGCGCACCGCGAGCGAGATCGCGGCCGAAACCCTCGCGCGCATGGCCGAGAAGTGCCCGACGGTCGTAGCGGTGAAGGAAGCGACCGGCAAGCTCGACATGGCTTCGCAAGTGGCGGCGCTGACCGACCTCACCATCCTGAGCGGCGACGACAGCCTGACACTGCCGATCATGAGCGTGGGCGGCAAGGGCGTGGTGAGCGTGGTGGGTAACGTCGTGCCGCGCGACATGATGGCGCTGGTGAAGGCGTTCATGGGCGGCAAGGTGGCCGAGGCGCAGGAGTGGCACCGGAAGCTGTTCCCGTTCTGCCGCGACATGCTCGGCGTGGCGACGAACCCGATCCCGGTGAAGACCGCGATGAAGCTGCTGGGCCGCGGCAACGGCGAGTTCCGCCTGCCGATGTGCCCGATGGACGCCGCCGGCGAAGCCAAGGTCCGCCAAACGCTCGTCGGCTACGGGCTGCTGAAGGCGTAACACCACGGGCGGGTATCAACCATGAGTGCCCGGCGATTACTCCTGTGTCTCGTCGTGGGTGCAGCCACGGGCGCGGGCGCGCGGGCCGACGACGCCGAAATCAAGAATGTGGCGAGGGCGA
>Ga0194132_10008132_pt1 | contig 15158 bp, 15 predicted proteins | sample TA2KigOf80mmetaG_FD_148612 | JGI IMG/M metagenome (GOLD analysis project Ga0194132, IMG submission 148612) | Freshwater microbial communities from Lake Tanganyika, Tanzania - TA2015054 Kigoma Offshore 80m | ecosystem: Environmental > Aquatic > Freshwater > Lake | place: Tanzania: Lake...
GACGTCCTTTTCGGATGGCTCTGGACAGCCGTCTACGGAAATCAACGCCGAGAGCGGTACTGGCAGCACGCCTTATGCGAGTGCCCAAATATCCAAAGCTTCCCAGCTATTGTCCACACGGCCTAGCGACCGGACGACTGTTTTCATTTCGTAGCGCTCGATTGTCGGGAGCGAGCATGGCAGATCAATTCGCGGCCAAATTGAACAAGCTGGGATTTCGCCTGCCGAACTGGTGTTATCCACCAACGGAGGGGTTGGTAGCGGCGTTCGAGCAACGGTTTTCAGTGATACTTCCGCAGGACTATCGCGAATTCTTGGTAGCCCATGGCGGTGTCTGCCTTGGTAGTGGCCTTTGTCCCTTCCAGGAGCCGACGCCGTGCGGACCGGAGACTGTCATCGATGGCTTTTTGGGGTTTTCCAGCCCGGAGCGGGGCGACAATATCAACCAAGCGACCATGATAGTCAACCTGGCCCCATCGGTTGTCGCCATCGGCGACAACCTGATCGGCGGTATGTTTTGGCTGAAGCTCGACGGCAGCGACGCCGGGTATGTGTACCTACACGATCCCGAGGGACGATCGGCTTGGTCCGATGAACAGTTCTCTGAACGGTTTCCAAACCTCGCTCCACAGGTCAAAGAGTACCTGAACATGCGAAGACGTGGAGCGCTGGCGTGAAAACCACGGGGCTACGACCATCTATACTGCGTTGGCAGATCTTTTGTCGAGTTTTTCGATGCGATGCAACCAAACCCTTGGTAATCTCGGAGAGCCATAATGACGCGCATCCTAACATTACTCACGTTTCCTATTGGTCTCGCTCTTGCGGCCGCAGCATTGCTGCAGGGCGAAACCCACGCCCAAGACGCACAAACCGACGGCGATCCAACGCTCCTGACGGAGCTGAAGGACTACCAGCACAAGATCGTCTACGAGACCAACCGCGACGGCAACTGGGAGCTTTACATTTGCAACGCGGATGGGTCGAATCCGGTCAACCTCACCAACACCAAGGATGTCGATGAACTCTATCCGAAGCCGTCGCCGGACGGGACGAAGATCTGCTTTGTCGCCGACGAGGGCAAAGGCGCGGACAAGGTGCGGAACATCTACTACATGAACGCCGACGGGAGCAATCGCGTCAAGGTGGCGGCGAATGGCCGCGAGCCGTGCTGGAGCCCTGACGGGAAGCAGATCGCTTACATGAGAGGCGAGTTCGAGAAATTCACCTACTCCGACTTCGCGACCAAGGGGCTGTTCATCTACGACATCAAGACGACGAAAACCCGGCAGCACGTCAACACCAAGCTCGAGCATCTCTATACGCTCAACTGGTCGGCCGACGGCAAATGGTTCGTTGCCACCGTTCACGCCGGCATGGGCTTCCGCCACAACATCCTGGCGATCCAGGCCGACGGCGACAAGTATTACGATCTCAAGCTCTCGGGCTGTCGGCCCAACCTCAGCGCCGATGGCAAGAAGGTCACCTGGGGCCACGGCGACTACTGCGCCGGCGTCGCCGACATCGACTTCAGCGGCCCGGAGCCAAAAGCGACCAACATCGTCGACATGGTCGAGAGCAAGGACCCGATCGAGACGTACCACGTCACGTGGTCGCCGGATCAGAAGTACCTGGTGTTTTCCAAGGGCCCACGTTTCAAGGGCAAGAGCCTGAAGGGGCTGTTGCCTGAGTTCCCCGGAGTCGAAGCGCCGGGCTGGAACGTCTGCGTGGCCGACGCCAAGAAGAAGAACCGCTGGGCGCCGATCACGCGCGACGGCCGATCGTGCAAGCAGCCGGTCTGGGTCGTCGTGGCTGTGGCTCGGCGGCCGGAAGGGAGGAAGGAGTGAGTGCTGCTGAAACTAGAAATGCAATGAGGAATGAAGAACGAGGAACGAGGAATGAGGAATTGCAAGACGGGGTTTTTCTCGTTGACTTCTGCATTCCTCGTTCCTCGTTCCTCATTCCTCATTGCATTCTTTGCGCTTTTTTCATTGCGATCATCGGATGCACCCACGGCGGTCGGCCTGCGGCGAAGGTTGAGACGCCGCCGGTGATCACGACCAAGAGCGGCATCGAGATGGTTGTGATCCCGGCTGGCTCATTCGAGATGGGCAACAAGAAAGGCCGCGACGACGAGAAGCCGGTGCACACCGTCTGGATCGATTCATTTCTGATGGACAAGACCGAGGCGACGCAAGGCGAGTGGGATCGGCTCGCCCATGGCGCCGACGATCCGAAGCCGAACCCGTCGAACTTCAAGGGGCCGACGTTGCCGGTCAATCAGGTCAAGTGGCTGGATGCCGTCTGGTTTTGCAACGCCCGATCGAAGGCGGAAGGCCTGAAGCCGTGCTACAACGACGAAGGCGTTTGTGATTTCGACGCCGAGGGCTATCGCCTGCCGACGGAAGCGGAGTGGGAATACGCTTGCCGGGCGGGCACGTCCACTTCCTATTCGTTCGGCAACGATCCGAAGAAGCTCGGCGATCACGCCTGGTTCACGGAGAACTCCGGCAAGACGACGCATCCCGTCGCCCAGAAACGGCCCAATCCGTGGGGCCTTTGCGACATGCATGGCAACGTGTCCGAGTGGTGCCACGACGTGTATGCGAAGGACTACTACGAGGGAAGCCCCGACAAGAATCCGCGCGGCCCAAAGGAAGGGAAGCTCTACGTGCGCCGCGGCGGCGCCTGGCAGGCCGACGCGGACGCCTTGCGCTCTACCTACCGCGTCGGCGATTATCCCGGCTTCGGCGATGCATGTCTCGCGCCGGAGCCGATCGGCTTCCGCTGCGTGCGCAGAGCGCCGGCGAAGTGATCTGGCGAGCCGAGCGTGTTATTTCTTCGGCGTCGCGACCATGCGAAAATCCGCGCCCGCCGTCGGCCCGGCGTCGATGCGGGGCTCGGGATCGGACGGGTCGGCCTTGCGGTAGTGGAAGCGAACGCCGCTGCTGATGCGCCAGACATTCATGGCGGCGCCGCGTGTGAGTGTCACATCGACTTCCGTGTTGGGGCCGTTGATCGCCCCGGTGAACTCCAATTCGCGCGCCGTGATGAGCAGCTTGACGCCGCCGTTGACGACCGAGTTGCCTCGGCCCTTGAAGACGACTTTCCCCTCCGCGGCCGAAATCTCGACTTGCGAACGATCGTTGATTTCGCCGAGAAATTCGATTGTCCCCTTTGGAGCGTGCAGCTTGATGGTGGAGCCGGCATTGACCGAGCCGGCCACGACGATCTGGCGAGCACCGAGGGCCGAGGCATCCACGATGGATTGATTGACGTCCCGAAGGTGCAACGTCTTGGCCTGGCCGAGGATCACCTTCGAGCCGCTGTTAATGTTGCCGTTGAAAATGACCTCGTCGGCCACTAGTTGGGAAAGATCGAGCGTGGAACGCTCGTTGATGTCGGTGATGCGCAGCGTCTTGATTTGGCCGATGAATTGAACATGCTTCGCGCCATAGATCGTTTTGACCGCGAATTCACCGTCGGGATCATTGAGTTTGGCAAGGTTTTCCCCCACCTGAACCAGTCTGTCCGGTTTTGTCGACTCAGGCGTCTTGTCTTTCTTCGGCTCGACCTTGGCGATTTCTTTTTTCGGATCGACAACCGGATCGTTCTTTTTCGGATCCGTGTCGATCTTGGCAATACCCTTGGGCTCGGGATCGGCTTTGTCGCCTGTTTTCGGTTCATCGATTTTCTTTGCGGGAACCTCCGACTTGGGATCGATCGGCGATGTCTCCATGGTGCGAATCGGCGTGTCCGGCTTCGGCGGCACCAGCAAGGAGGGCTTGGTCGGTTCTTCCTTCTTGGGAAGCAGCGCGACCGGTTCGGACTCCGGGGCCACGATCTTCTTGGCCTCCTGGTTCTTCTGAAAGTCAGGCAGATTGGCCACAACCGCAACGCCGACGATGGCCACGACGATTAACGCTGCGGCGATCCACAATTCTCGCGACATTCGTTGGCTCCTCTGCGCTTCACGGGTCTATGCAAGCGATTATACCGCCCTTGCGGTCATCGTCGAATAGCGCGGCGGCGAAGAAATGTTGCGACCAGGCGATGGAACCGATAAAAAGACATCACCTGCCTTCTTCGATTCTTCGTTTAGCGCCCGCACGGCGCAACGAGAACGCGAAACGAATTCGTCATGACCCGGACGTTCCCATGAAAACCCTTCAACCGCTGATCATCGTATTGGTTCTCGCGGGCCCCGTTGCTGCCCAAACGTCGTTTCCAATGATCACGCACGCCTATCCGGTGGCGCTGCAGCGAGGCACGACGGTGGAGGTCGATGTCTCAGGGCAAATGAACTTTGCCGGGGCGTACAAGGCACTTTTTGAAGGCGCCGGCATTTCCGCCGACGTGAACAGCCCTCCGCCCGTGCCCAACACGGTCGTCAAAAGCGTCAAGATGAAAGTCACCGTCGCCAAGGACGCACCGCTCGGCATTCGCGAGTTCCGCATCGCCACAACGCTCGGCATCTCGACGGTCGGGCAACTCGTCATCGTCGACGACCCGGTCGTCCTTGAATCCACGGCGAACAACACGACCGCTCAAGCTCAGGCGATCAAGCTGCCATGCGTCCTTGCCGGGAAGCTCGAAGTCGTTGAGGATCTCGACTACTTCAAGTTCGAAGCGAAAGAGGGCGAGATCGTCACCTTCGAGATGTTCTGCGCCCGATTGCAAGACAAGATTCACGATCTCCAGAAGCATGCCAAGCCGATGATGTCGCTCTTTGATTCCGATGGCCGAGAGCTGGCGGCCAACGATCACTTTTTCTTCGCCGATCCGATGTTGAGCTACAAGATTCCCAAGGCGGGAACCTATTATCTGCAAGTGCGCGAATCGACCTACGACGGCGATCCGCGCTGGGTCTATGCGATCCTGGCGACCAATAAGCCGTACGTGTCGCACGTCTTCCCGATGGCGGGGAACCCTGGTTCGACCATCGACGTCGAGCCGATCGGGTCAGCGAAATCTGTGCGCGAGAAGTTCAAGCTGTCGATTCCGGAGCGACTGGGCGTGCAGCAGCTTCAGTTGGACATTCCCTCGCTAACGCTTCCGGCTCAGGTGGAAAAAAGCAACCTTGCGACGTTCATCGTCAGCAAGTTGCCGCAGTTCGTCGAGCAGGAGCCGAACGACGAACCGAGCAAAGCGAATCGGGTGACGCTGCCAATGGGCATCAATGGGCGTATCGGAAAGAAGCGCGACATCGATCATTTCGTCTTCGACGCCAAGAAAGGGAGACCGATTCGGTTCGAGTTGAAAGCTCGCCGATTCGGGACGCTGCTTAACTCGTCGCTGCACGGCATCCTGGAGATCATGACGCCGAAAGGTGTCGTCGTCGCGTCCAACGACACAACGCATGGCTTGGAAGCGTCGCTCGTCTTCACTCCGGCGATCGACGGCGACTACGTGTTGCGCATTCGCGACCTCAACAGCAAGGGCTCCGAATCGTCCGTCTATCACATTGACGCCGACTGGGCCGTGCCCGATTTCACGCTCCGCTGCGATCCCGATAAAGCGATGATCGGCCCCGGCACGAGCACGTCGTGGTATGTTCACGTCAATCGGCTCAACGGCTTCACAGGCCCCGTGAAGGTCGAGATCAAAGGGCTGCCCAAGGAAATCACGGCCAGCCCGCTGACGATCCCCACCGAGATGACGCAGGGACTGATCGTGCTGACGGCGGCGCCCAATGCGGAGCTTGCCGCCGCCAATGTCGAGTTGGTCGGCACGGCGACCCTCACCCCCGGCCCCTCTCCCAAAGGGCGAGGGGAAAAATCGCCGCCCGACAGCAAGGAAACGACTTTGGTGCGCGGTGTCACGCCGAATCAGGAAATCTACCTGCCCGGCGGCGGGCGCGGCAAATTCGACGTCAACCTGCAAACCGTCGCCGTCACGACGCCGTCCGACATCCTCAAGGTCGATGTCAGCACCAACTCCATCGTGCTGAAGCCGGGCGAAGAGATCAAGATCGAGGTCACGGTGCAGCGACGTGGCGACTACGACAAGGGCGTCTTTCTTGATGTGCTCCTGCAACACCTTGGCTCGGTAATGGGTAATCCGCTGCCTCCCGGCGTAACCATCGTTCCCGGCAAGAGCAAGACGCTGCTGGGCAATGGCAGCAAGGGCTTTATCACGCTCAAGGTGGCCCCGAATGCCGCGCCGATCGAGAACGTGCCGATCAGCGTCATCGCCAACGTGTCGATCAATTTCGTGGTAAAGGTGCACTATTCGAGCGTCCCGATCTTGATTTCGATCCGGAAATAAAAGGCGCTTGCGTTTCGCAGCGATATCGGCATAATGGATGAACCGGCGAGCCGAGCCCCGTAAGGGGCCGGGTTCCGTTGCGATCATCAGCCGGCCCCTTACGGGGCTCGGCTCGCCAAAAATGGAGACCTCCTCATGGCCATGCGATCGATCCTCTCCTTCGCTCTCGCATTCGTCCTGTCGGCGCCGGCATTCGGCCAGGCAACCAACGCTGACGGCCGCATTGAAACGCTGGTGCGCAAATTGGCAAGCACCTCGTTCGTCGAACGCGAGAAGGCTCGCGCAGAACTCGAGGCGATCGGCGCCCCGGCCTTGGAGGCGCTGCGACGGGCGAAAACGAACGATGCCGAGGCTGCCAAGCGAATCGCCGCCCTCATCGCTCGTTTCGAAGAACAGATTCGTACCTTCCAGATTCTGGCGCCGAAGGAAATTTCGCTCAACCTTGCCGGTGTTCCGGTGCAGCAGGCGATCAGCGAACTGGCCAGCAAGAGCGGTTACCCAGTGCAGTTTCAGGGCGACGCCACGCCATTTGCCGACAAGAAGATCACCTTAGAAGGAAAGATGCCGTTCTGGATCGCGCTCGAAAAACTGTGCGACCAGGCCGGCTTGATGGAGCGCGCCGATCCGAATCCGCAGCCCAACATGACGCCGTCCACGCTTCCAGGCATCGGCAAGAAAGGCATCAAGCGACTGCCTTCGGTAATGCCGAACGCTCCCGCGCAGGCCGGACCGATCGTCCTGGTCAATCGCGGCGCCGAGAAGTCGTTCGTCAGCCACGCCGGCGCCGTCAAAACCGAACTGCGTATCCGCCGTGACGTTGCCGCGAAAGAGATGACCATTCAGTTGATCGTCAGCACCGAGCCACGGCTGCTGAACGGTTCCGTAGTCGGCAATGCGATTATCGACAAGCTGTTCGACGGGCAGGGCCGAGCACTGCTGATGATCGTCGACGCGCCGAAGGCGGACTCGAAAAAGAAGGACATCTTTGATCCGATGCTTCAGTCGCTTGATCTCGGTTGGATCCCCAATCAACGCATGGCCCAGATTCGCGTCAAGGACGAACATGCCGCCAAGGTGCTAAAAGAGCTTACCGGCAAATTGGCCCTGCAACTGGATCTGCAGAACGAAGTCCTGGCCAAGGTTGACAACGTCCTCGACGCTGCCGGCAAGAGCGCCGACGGTTCCAACGGCGGACGGCTGAGAATCACCTCCGTCAACAAACGGCCCAACGGCGCGGTGGAGGTGGAAGTTGCGCTCGAAAACCTTACGCCCAATCCGTTCGGCGGCAGGATTTTCGTCAACGGCGGTGGCGGGGTCGTCATCCGCGGCAATGTCATTGTCAATGGTGGCGGCATCGTCATCGGACCCAATGGCGTCCGTGTCACCGGCTCGGGCGGAGATGCGGATCTCCCCGATCTTCGCGACGCCAAGGGGGAGAAATTTACGCGAACCGTGCTGTCCGAAAGCACCAACATCGCCAACAATTCCGTGTCGCGTCAGGCCCGCTTGTTGTTCGCCCCCAATGCGAACCAGGCGGAGCCGGCCGCACTTGTGCTGATCGGTACGCGCACGCACACGATCACGTTGCCGTTCCGGTTTGAAAACGTCGAATTGCCATGACCATCAGAGCCTGAAGCGTAAGCGAAGTGAGAAAAAAAACGACTCGCTTGTCGGGGGAACAAGCGAGTCGTTGTTTTTTTTTTGTAGGTCAGGCTTTCCAGCATGACGGTCACGCTAGAAAGCCTGATCAACAATGGTTTAGTTGCCAGGGAAACCGAAGCCGGGGCCCCCGCCGAAGCCGCCCGGACCGCCGGGGCCACCGAAGTTCGGGAAGGCGTGCGGCGGCGGATAGCCGGGGCCGCCCGGAGCGCCGGAGAGCATCTGGTTCGGAACCGCCCACTGCATCGTCGGGCTGACGAAAACCGGAGCGAACTGGATTCGGCTCGACCCGCCGCCGGGGCCGTAACCGCAGCCGGCGTTGATCTGGTAGCCGTGGTTCTTGTAGTAAGCGACCCAGTCGATGCGGTCGAGCATGCCGTAGTAGCGGCGCAGGGCGTCGTAATAGTCGTGCCAGAAGCGCTGCAGGCGCTCTTCTTCGATCGACATGTACGGGTTGCGCTTGGCGAAGATGTTCCACCAGGGCTGGTAGCCTCCGTAGCGAGCGCTGCCCCAGTCGATCGCGTCGGTGCGATTGGCTGTGAAGCAGAGGCCCAGCAGGGCAACCAAGAGACAAGCGAATTTCTTCATTGCGACTCCTCGAAGTCGTGCCGAACCCATGAGCCGGCGCGCGACCTTTGACGCAAAGGTCGGCCCGAATCGGCTGGGCACTTCCGTGCAAGTGTTTCGTCGGCTGCGAGGCATCTGCGTCGGCTTGGCCCCGCTTTCCGCACAGATAGAATCGACCGAATCATCCGCAAACTCCCGAAAAAATTCCCTTTCCCCCTGACAGATTTTTTGCAGCTCTCTTGCCGCATCAGAACACCTTCACCACTGTGTCTATCTTTTCCGCCCGACCGCGATCCGGGCGTGCAACCTACTTTTTTTTCATAAGTGTCAATCTTGAATAGTTCTACGCCGACTCGTTGCACCAAGGCAGAAACACACCATAGCATTGAAATGCAACAAATCCGAACCTGATGGCGGAACTTGAGCAAATTGGGATATTTTTTCCAGTTTTTCCTATTGACTAGGCGGCATAATATGCGCAGAATAAGTCATTATATGTCACCAAATGTGGCATAAATAATCCACAAGATGGCAGGATGTGACCATGATAGTGGAAGAAAGGCGCCAAAGGGTTCTGGATATTGTCAATGAGCGCGGTTTCGTTTCGCTCGTTGATCTGGCCAAAACCCTTAGCGCGTCGGAATCGACCATCCGGCGCGACCTTGAGTATTGGCATCAGCATGGCCTGATCAAACGAACGCACGGCGGAGCAATGTTCCGCGGGGATGTGCAGGGCATGCCCGCCTTGGAAGAGCGAACGTCGCGCGAAATCGACGAGAAACGTCAGATTGCGAAAGCGGCCGCCGCTCGGATTCAGGACGGTGATTCGATCCTGATCGACGGCGGCACGACGACGCTCGAATTGGCCAAGCTGTTGGTCGATCGGCCGCTGCAGATCGTCACCAACAGTTTGCCGATCGCCAACCTGTTTGCTGCGAGTCGAAAGACGGATCTGGTCGTGTTGGGAGGCTATGTGTACCCGCGCACCGGCGTCGCCCTCGGTCCGTTGACCATCCGCATGCTTGAGGAGATCAACGTCCATCAGACGATCATGAGCGTCGGCGGCATCAGCGAGCACGGACTGTTCAACAGCAACCTGCTTCTGGTCGAAACGGAGCGGGCCATGATGCGGGCGGCCGACGAAGTTGTGGTGTTGGCCGATCACACGAAGATCGGCCAGAAGGCGCTGGCGTTCTTGTGCGAACTGCCCGAGATTGACACGCTGATCGTCGACCAAGGAATCGCAGGAGACCAGCGAGACTTGATCGCGAGAGCCGAGGTGAAGCTGATCGTGGCCGGCGAGCCCGAGGAGTTTCATTCATGATCACGTTGGATCGAGACACCGTCGAACGCCTGGTGCGCGACGCCCTGAGTCGGCAACTGGACGGTAGACATCACGCTCCGCGTGATGCCACTCATCACGCGGAGCGTGATGTCTACGGTGTGCCGAAGCTCGTCGTCAACGTCTCGGCGCGCCATGCCCATGTCACGCAGGAGGATCTCGAACGCCTGTTCGGCAAAGGGCATCAGCTCAAGCCGTTCAAGTGGCTCTACCAGGACGGATTCTTCGCGGCCGAGGAGACGGTGACGGTGATCGGGCCGAGGCAGCGCATCATTCCGAACGTGCGCATTCTCGGACCGTGCCGGGACCATAGCCAAATCGAGTTGGCGTTCACGGACTCGATCATGCTGGGGCTTGACATTCCAGTGCGCAAGAGCGGCGATCATCGTGATTCTCCTGGCGCCTGGATGATGGGCCCCGCCGGGATGATCCGCCTGGAACGCGGCGTCATTCGCCATGAACGCCATATTCATATGGGGCCGGCCGACTGCAAGCACTATGGCGTTAAGGATGGCGACCGTTTGCACCTGCGGATCAAGAGCGACTGCTCCGCAGTGCTGGAGGATCTCTTGGTGCGGTTCAATCCGACGAGCAAGCTGGAGGTCCACATCGACACGGATGAAGGCAACGCGGTGAATTATCCGCGAGCGACGACGTTTGAGTTGTTCAAGTGATTTGACGCCCAGGGGTGAGCGCAGCGAACCCCTGGAATGACGTAACCCGATCCCAGGGGTTGGCTGCGCTCACCCCTGGGCTTCCTGTGAGGTATTTCATGGCAGCGAATTTGGAAGCCCTTGGCATGATTGAGACCAAGGGGCTGGTGGCGCTGATCGAGGCCAGCGACGCCATGCTGAAGGCCGCCAACGTCACGTTGATCGGCTGGCAGAAGATCGGTTCAGGGCTGGTGACGGCGTTCGTCGTCGGCGACGTGGCCGCGGTCAAGGCGGCGGTTGACGCCGGCGCTGCGGCAGCCGGACGCGTCGGCGAAGTCGTCGGCGTGCAAGTGATCCCGCGCCCGCACGAGGATGTGACTTCGGTATTGCCGAAGGGCAAGCCCGCCGGAAGCGTCGGGTAAAGCTATCAGCCGTCGGCTAGTAGCTATCAGCCAGATTTGGCTGAACGCAAACAATTGCTAAGAGCTGACGACTCGAAATTTTCATCTATGGCTGAAAGCTGAGAGCTTATCGCTGACAGCTTTCTTTATGGGAGACTACTCATGGCAAAAACGATGAACGAAGCTCTTGGCCTGGTCGAAACCAAGGGCCTGATCGCGACTGTCGCCGCCACCGATGCGATGGCGAAAGCGGCTAACATCACGATTGCCGGTCAGGTGCAGATCGGCGGAGCGTATGTGACGACGTTTGTTCGAGGCGATGTCGGCTCGGTCCGCGCCGCCGTCGACGCCGGCGCCGCCGCCGCTCAGCAGCATGGCGAACTCGTCAGCGCTCACGTGATTCCACGCCCGGAAGAAACCGTGATGACGGTGTTCTTGGGCAAGTAACCAAGGAAGCCCAGGGATGAGCGTAGCGAATCCCTGGGATCGGGCGACGCACCATGAAGATCCTCGTCGCAAACCTGGGCAGCACCAGCTTCAAGTATCGCTTGTTTGACATGAGCGATGAGCGCGTCCTTGCGCGCGGCAGCGTCGAACGCATCGGCTCGCCGGAGTCGAAGTGCTTCGTCCAAGTCGGCGGCCAACGCGAAGAATCGACGGTCATTGCAAAGGATCACGCCGTTGCCGTTCGGCTGTGCTTGCAGCAATTGACCGACAAAAAGTGCCTGGCGACCCCGAAGGAACTGGCTGCAATCGGCTTCAAAGCGGTCCATGCGAAAGGCATCACCGGTGTACAGCGCGTGAACGAAACCGTGCTGCAAGCGATGGAAGCGTACAACGATGTCGCGCCGGCGCACAATCCGCCTTACGTGACGGCGATGCGCTTGCTCGCGAAGGAGGTGCCTGAGATTCCGCTGGTGGCGGCATTCGAGACGGGGTTTCACGAGACGATACCGCCGGCGAACAAGTATTACGCGATTCCCAGGGAATGGGCCGACAAACACGGAATCAAACGCTGGGGCTTTCATGGCGCGAGTCACCGTTACATCGCCGAGCGAGCGACGCAGTTGATCGGCAACCCGGATGCCAAGATCATCTCGTGCCACCTTGGCGGCTCGAGTTCGCTGTGCGCCATCAAGGCGGGGAAATCGCAGGCGAATAGTCTCGGTTTCAGTCCGCAGACCGGATTGCCGCACAACAATCGCGTCGGCGATTTCGATGTGTTTGCTCTGCCGGCGATCATGCGGGCGACCGGTAAGACTCTGCCTGAGATTCTGGACGATCTCGCCAATCGCTCAGGCCTCGACGGGTTGAGCGGCAAGAGCAACGACCTGCGCGATGTCGAGCTGGCCGCGCTGACGGGAGATGCGAATGCGAAACTCGCGATCGATGTACTCGTGGCATCGGTTAGGCACTACCTCGGCGCCTACCTCGTGTTGCTCGGCGGCGCGGACTCCATTGTGTTCACCGGGGGGATCGGCGAGAACTCGGCGACGATGCGTCAAGCGATCTGCCGTGACCTCGATTGGCTTGGTGTTTCTCTAAGTGTGCACAAGAACGACGTAGCCAAGGGCGAGGCCCGCATCGATGCCGCGAATAGCCGCGTGCAGTTGTGGATCATGCCCACCAACGAAGAGTTGATCGTCGCCCGGCAAACGCGGGATTGCATCGCCGCTTGCGTTTAGCGCTTGCATGGCGCCACGCGAGCGCTAAACGTAAACATTGGAGACCCTTATGTTCCTCGCACGTGTCACCGGCAGCGTTGTCGCGACGCAGAAAGTCGCCAGCATGGTCGGGGCGAAATTGCTCACCGTCGAGCCCTTGCGCGTCGATCCGGCCGATCGCAAGAAACTTGTCAGCACCGGTCGAACGTTCGTCTGTGTCGATACGGTTGGGGCCGGCGAAGGCCAAATGGTGCTGATTGTGCAAGGCTCTAGTGCTCGCATGGCCCCGGAAGTCGAAAAAATGCCGGTCGACGCGACCATTATCGGCATCGTCGACACGGTCAACGTGGAAAACAAAACGATCTTTGACGCGAAGAAGTGAGAATCCCGCAGCCCGTTGGCTGCGGGCGTGATCAGCTTTCAAACGCCCGCAGCCGACAGGCTGCGGGATGGAAGGTACAACATCATGCTCCAAGTCACCGACGACCTGATCCGCAGCGTTGTGCAAGAAGTCCTTGCCGGCATGAAGACCGGCAGTCGAAGCCCAGGGGTGAGGTACTCCGAACCCCCGGGATCGGGAGCCTCCCCATCGGCCTGGGGCGTGTTTGAAAGCGTCGACGACGCCGTCAAGGCAGCAAGCAAGTCGCAACGCCAGCTCGAATCGCTTGGCCTCGACGCCCGCAAGAAGGCAACCGATTGCATTCGCAAAATCTGCATCGAGCAAGCGAACATGCTCGGCCTGGAGGAAATGGAAGAGACCAAGATCGGCCGACTGAAGCACAAAGTCGAAAAGCTCGTCACCGCGGGTGAACGTTCCCCGGGCGTCGAGTTTCTTCGCACCAACGCGTTTGGCAGCATGAACAACCTGACACTCGAAGAGTTCGCGCCGTTTGGCGTCATCGGCGCGATCACGCCGGTCACGCATTCGCTGCCGACCCTGGCCAACAACGCCATCAGCATGATCGCCGCGGGCAACACCATCGTCGTCAATCCGCATCCATCCGGCGCCCGCGTTGCGTGCCACGGCGTGCAGCTCTTCAATCAGGCGATTCACAAGGCGATCGGCCTCGACAATCTCGTGACCATCCTCGGCAAGCCGACGCTCGAAAGCGCCCAGGCGATCTTCGACCATCGCGACGTGAAGATGCTGTGTGTCACGGGCGGCCCGGCAGTCGGACGCGCCGCATTGCGCAGCCCGAAACGCGCTATCGTCGCCGGGCCGGGCAATCCGCCCGTCGTCGTCGACGAGACCGCCGACCTCGACAACGCCGCTCGCTCGATCATCTACGGCGCCGCTTATGACAACAACCTTCTGTGCATTGCCGAGAAGGAAGTGTTCGTTGTTGCCTCCGTGTTCGACGAAATGATGGACGCGATGACGAAAGCGAAAGCGGTTCGGCTGAATCCCGACCAGATCGCGAAGCTCACGAAAGCCGCGTTTGTCGCCGGCGAAGGCGGAAAGTTGATCGTCAACAAAGACCTGATCGGCCAGGACGCCGCCGTGCTGGCAAAGCACGCCGGGGTCAGCGTCGCGGCGGAGACCGAACTGCTCTTCGGCGAAACCGACGAGTCGCACCCGTTTGTCGACCACGAGCAAATGATGCCCTTCGTGCCGTTCATCCGCTGTTCCGATGTCGACGCGTGTATCGCGCTGGCGAAGAAATACGAGCACGGTTTCAAGCACACGGCCATCATCCATTCGCGCAACGTCGACACGATCACGCGGATGGGCCGCGAGATGGACGTGACAATCTTCGTGCAGAACGGCCCATGCACAGCGGGCCTCGGTGAAGCGTACCTGAGCTTCTCGATCGCAACGCCGACTGGCGAAGGCGTGACGACGCCGTTGACGTTCTCGCGCGTCCGCCGATCGACAACGATGGGCTCGATGCGCGTGGTGTGAAAAACTCACCGCGGAGAACGCGGAGAACGCTGAGAGGAGAATTGGGAGAAAACCATGAAGGAGAAACTGAACAGGATTACAGAGTTGATTATCGGCGCGGCGATTGAAGTGCACAAGGAACTCGGTCCTGGTTTGTTGGAGTCGGCCTACGAAGCGTGTCTGATGTTTGAGTTGGCGAACCGGGGTCTGAAAGCGGAGAAGCAAAAGGAATTGCCGGTCGTTTATCGCGGAGTGCGGATCGACTGTGGCTACCGGTTGGACCTATTGGTCGAGGATTTGGTGATCGTCGAGCTGAAAGCCGTTGAGAGATTGGAACGGATTCACGAGGCACAGGTGATATCCTACCTGAAACTCTCAGGAAAACACGTTGGACTGTTGATCAATTTCAACGTGCTCCAACTCGTCAAAGGTCTCAAACGAATCGTCAGAGATTTTCCAGAGTAACTCTCTGCGATCTTTGCGTTCTCTGCGGTGAGTTTTTATGCAACTGGCATTAATTGTCGGCCAGGCGACGGCGACCGTGAAGCACGCGAGCATGGCGGGCTGGAAGCTGCTCATCGCGCAGCCGTTGACCGTAGATGGCAAACCGGATGGGGAGCCGCAGTTGGTCATCGACAATCTCGGCGCCGGACTCGACGATCGCGTGATCATCTGCAATGACGGAGCAGGCACGCGGAAGTTAATGAATAGCAAGAACTCGCC
>Ga0194132_10008137_pt1 | contig 15149 bp, 12 predicted proteins | sample TA2KigOf80mmetaG_FD_148612 | JGI IMG/M metagenome (GOLD analysis project Ga0194132, IMG submission 148612) | Freshwater microbial communities from Lake Tanganyika, Tanzania - TA2015054 Kigoma Offshore 80m | ecosystem: Environmental > Aquatic > Freshwater > Lake | place: Tanzania: Lake...
GCGGATCCACAATAATGACGTCAAACTTTTCCTGGGGAGGCAAGCTCTCTACCCACGAAAAAACATCGGCCGCAACATAGCGAAACTTTTTTTTGTCCAGGCTGTGAAATTGTTCAGAAAACTTTAACGCCCCTTTTGAAATATCTACATTCCAGATCTCTTGTGCTCCTGCAACTTCAGCCGCTAGCCCCAAAGTCCCCGTATAAGAAAAGAGATTTAAGACTCGTTTACCTTTTAAATTTTGTAACGAAAGAAACTTTCTTAAGCCTCTAAGATCCAAAAATGCACCACTCTTTTGTCCTTCACCGACATCTACTGCAATTTTTAACTTTCCCTCTCGAATCGATTCTGGCTTAGGCTGTTTTCCATAAAGCAATCGGCTCACGATCTCCTTTTTTCGTCTTGAAGGAGCTTTCCATACCACCGACTCAAGATGAAGCTCTTTTCTTAGAACCCACGCCAAGTACCTTCCTATCGGATCGACCGAAGGAGTATAGGTCTGAAGAACTCCGATTTTTCCATAAACATCAAAGACAACTCCAGGTATACCATCATTTTCCCCGTGTAAGGCTCGATACCCTTCAGTAAATTTTTTAATGTTTTCTCTTCGGCTAAGAATTTTTTTCAACTTACTCTTAAACCATTCCGCGCTAGGCGGAGTCTTTCCGGCTTTAAGTAAGCGAATAGCAATCAGAGCGTCTTTTTCAAAAAGACCGTAACCAAAGACTTCATTAGAGGCATTAACTAAAGCTAAGCAATCTCCAGTCTTAAAAATATTGGCAGCACTACTTAAATGGCTTTTAAAAACCCAGGGATGACCCTGTTGGATTACTTTCTCAACCTCTTTTTTAACTTGATATCTTCTAGATTTCATTAAATAGCGACATCCCAATCATGCAGCCTCTGATCATCAAGATAGTTTTGAACGTTAGAGAGATCCAACCCGTCAAAGACGGCTGTTAAACTAAAAAAACTTAACAACCCTTCCCAATTCTTTAACCATGCAGGAATAAAGTAAGGGGGTTGGATAATGCCATGGGTTCTAAGCCAAGCTATCGTGCTCACATCTTCTAAAGCCATTCGACCACAGACTAAACTTTCGACCAAAATTCGGTTCTGGTTTTTTACCGCAAGCTTAAGAAAGTTATAAACACCTAGAAGACCGGACAAGTACACCACATCTTTGGTAAAGGCCCCACCTCCGGTTAGTTTAGCACCTCGAAAAATTCTTTGCGTGTTAAAAAAAGCCTCCAATGGAGTGTCCGTCCGATCTTTGTACCATCGATAAACATCAAGAAAAGAGGCTCCACTCTCAGCTAAGCTCACTGCCTCAACCCGATGACAGAGCGAAAGGAAACGGTTTTGAGACATCGTATGGGCGTAGACTTCATAAAAAACAGCGAGCCCTTCTTGTGTCAGGGTGGTTCTAGGGCCCCCTGCCGATACAAAATCACAATAAGGTTGTCGATTTCCATTATGAGCCGTCAAACAGTGTGATTCCACTTCATGATTCCAAAGCGCTTCCAATTCAAGTTCCGAAAAACGGGCGTCTTTTCTTAATTTAACTTTATTCATGCCCGCCACAACCTTGGAAGTGATTGTATCGGTTAGTTCTACTTTCAAAGGAATATTGGGACTTCTAAGCTTTATCTTTTCCTCAAGAGAAGCGGCAAATTCAACTGCGCTTTTTTTAACAAAGTTTTCGCCAATATCGTTTAAGGAGCAAACAGAAATTCTTTGAGTGAGCGCTTTTGCCAGCTCCAAATTGGTCGTCTCTCCTTTAAATATTTTTGTACCGGAACTTCCATACATTTGAGTGGAGATATCAAAAAAACGATCGGTTTCAATAGCCGTTAAAAGGGACATTCCTTGCTGATAAGACTCCAACGTCCTACGCAACCAAGCCAATAGAGGATGCTCCCCTTGGAGTTTGGGCTCTAGAGCTTTTAATTGCTCCAAAAGAGATTTAATCTCTGCCTTGTCCACAAAATAGACAGGCTTTGGAAGCACCGACTCTTTTTTGCTAAAAAACTCGGTAACAACCTCGGGGCTCCACGACAACGCCGCTAAAATTTTACTCTTTTTAGCACACGCCTTAAAAACTTCATTGGCCTCTTTTAAAGTAAGCACTAACTTCGATTGAGAGAAGTTTTTAGTCATGCCCTATTATCACCTAAGGGGCCAATTTCTTAAAGTTCTAAAGCGATCTCTTTAACGCTTGGTCTAAATCGGCTTTCAAGTCATCCAAAGCCTCAATTCCCACAGAAAGCCGAATTAAGGTATCGGTGATTCCAAGACTCTTTCTCATCTCAGCCGGAATAGACGCATGAGTCATTATTGCCGGATGATCTACTAAAGACTCTACTCCACCTAAACTTTCAGCCAAAGCAAAGAGTCTAACCGACTCAAGAAACTTTCTGGCATTCTCTAAATTACCTTTGATAAAAAAGGTAATCATCCCACCATAACCCTTCATTTGTCTTTTTGCTACTGCGTGTTGTGGGTGAGATTCCAATCCAGGATAAAGAACCCTTTCCACTAAAGGATGATTCTCTAAAAACTTGGCAAGCTCAAAAGCGTTTTCTCCATGGCGTTGCATTCTCAACGCCAAAGTTTTGATCCCCCGCAAAACCAAAAAAGCATCAAAAGGCCCAGGAACGCCACCGATGGAATTTTGAACATGATGAAGCTTATCTAAAAGGCCTTTGTCGTTTGTGATCAGAGCGCCCCCGACAACATCGCTGTGGCCGTTGATATATTTCGTCGTCGAGTGCAATACGACATCGGCTCCAAGGTCTAAGGGGCTTTGAAAGTAGGGGCTAGCAAAAGTATTATCAACAACCACAATAGGTTTTTGAGGGAGTCTTTTGGCAGCTTGAACTACTTTTTCGATATCAATGATTTTTAAAAGGGGGTTGGTAGGAGTCTCAATCCAAACCATTTTAGTTTTAGGGGTCACAAAATCTTGAAGCGAGCGCTGGGTTAGGTCAGCGAAAGTCGTTTCCACCCCATGTCGGGCCCAGATCGTTCTAAACAGTCGACTCGTCCCACCATAAACGTCGTCAACCGAAACCACATGGTCTCCAACTTCTAACAAGTGCGTCAGCACATCGGTTCCCGTACAACCGCTCGAAAGTGCTAAAGCATGCTTTCCTCCTTCTAACGCGGCCAAAGAGGTCTCAAGTGCCGTCCTAGTGGGATTATGAGTTCTTGAATAGTCATATCCCTGATGTTTACCAGGGGAGACTTGAACATAGGTGCTTGTTGCAAAGATGGGCGTCATAATAGCGCCAGTAGAAGGATCTGGTTTAACCCCGGCGTGAACTGCTATCGTTTCAAAATGATCTTTTGTCTCTTTCATAATCTATTCTCCTTAAGTCTTTTATCGCCGAACAATTCTTCCAGGGAACGATGGCTTGCTATTACCAATAAATCGAGCCCTTAGCCGACTAATTTCAGCAATTCTCTTTTGGGCGACTCTATCTGCACACTGATATTCAGGAAGACCTTCCATCTGAGAGTGTTGAAGGATAGTTTTCATGACATAGTAGATGTTTCTCATCATTCGATTAGCCCGTCTTTCGTCATAACCTTCAAACTCAATTGACACGTTCATGAGTCCCCCGGCATTAATGGCATAATCAGGGGCATAGGTAATTTTTCTTCTAAAGAGTTCATCCCCGCACTCAGGAGTCGCTAACTGATTATTGGCACTCCCTGCTACGATTTTGCATCTTAGTTTAGAAATAGTCTTTTCATTGATGATGGCTCCAAGAGCTGAAGGACAAAAAATATCGGCATCCACTTCATAGATATCCTCGGTTCCCACAACAGTGACATTAGGACGATCGCTTAGAACTTTGGTTCGAGAGTGGTCTATGTCACAAATAAAAACGTGCATTCCCTCTTTCAAAAAGAGTTCAACTAGATGCTGTCCAACATGACCTGCTCCTTGGACTGCTACTTTCAATCCCGCTAGATTCGTTTTTTGAAGTTTGGACTCTACGCAAGCTCGAATCCCTTCTAAAACTCCTTTGGCAGTCCACGGTGAAGGATCTCCGGACCCTCCATGAGTCTCGGCCACACCGACAACATTCGATGTTTCCATGAAAATATACTCCATATCATTGACATCAGTGCCGACATCTTCGGCCGTAATGTAGCGACCATTTAAAGATTCCACAAAGGATCCATAGGAGCGAAATAGGGCTTCCGATTTGTCTTGTTTGGGATCTGCAATAATAACTGCTTTGCCTCCCCCTAGATTTAATCCGGCCACAGCCGCTTTGTACGTCATCCCCTTCGACAACCGTAAAACATCTTCCAAGGCCTGATCCACAGTCTCGTAATTCCACATTCGACAACCGCCCAAAGCAGGTCCCAATTGGGTATTATGGATGGCAATCAAACACTTTAAGCCGGTGGCCTTATCATTACAAAAAACGACCTCTTCATGCTCTCCGGCAAATATCGTCTCTAATTTGGTCATTGGAAGTGCCTCCTTTTTGGGACTTTAGACCCATTGGCAAAACGGTAATCTAACAATTGAAAAGGGGCCCTTCAACTGACTTTCTTAGGTCTAAATAGGGGCTGTGTTAAATTCCCCACAAGAAAAGATTTTGTCATCCTTCCCCTTTTTCCCTAAGATGACCTCTATGGAAAAAAAATCTCTTTTTAACGCTCAAGATAGAGCGGGCAAAACTCTCGAATCCCCAGGAGCCTACCCTTTCACCCGTGGGATTCACCCCACGATGTATACTAAAAAGGTCTGGACCATGCGCCAGTACGCAGGATTTGGAGACGCCAGAAGCTCAAATGAACGATACCAATATTTACTCTCCCAAGGGATCACTGGACTAAGTATAGCTTTCGATCTTCCAACTCAAATGGGGTACGACTCAGATCACCCGCTAGCGCAAGGAGAAGTAGGCCGAGTCGGAGTTGCCATTAGCTCTTTGGAAGATATGGAGATTGTTCTTAATCAAATCCCATTAGATCAAGTTTCAACCTCCATGACCATTAATTCCACAGCGGCTATTTTGCTCTGTCTTTATATCGCCGTAGCTGACAAAAATGGAGTCCCACGCAGCAAACTACGAGGGACTATTCAAAATGACGTCTTAAAAGAATATATCGCTCGAGGCACCTATATTTTCCCACCGTCTCCAAGTTTAAAAATAACGACCGACCTTTTTGAGTTCTGTAAAAATGAGGTTTCTGAATGGAATACGATTTCCATCAGTGGCTATCACATTCGTGAAGCGGGAAGTACGGCCGTTCAGGAGGTCGCTTTTACGTTATCAGACGGCCTGACCTATGTTCAAGCTGCTCTGGATCGCGGTTTAAAAATCGATGACTTTGCTCCAAGACTGTCTTTCTTCTTTAATGTTCATAACGACTTTTTGGAGGAGATCGCTAAATTTAGAGCAGCTCGAAGACTGTGGGCAAAATTAATCCAAGAAAGATATGAACCTAAAGATAAGAAATCTCTTCTTCTTAGATTCCACGCTCAAACCGCAGGAAGCACTTTGATTCCGGTTCAAGTCGATACCAACGTCATCAGAGTGACCTTACAATGTTTAGCTGCAGCCCTTGGGGGGGCGCAGTCGATCCATACCAATTCTCGAGATGAGGCATTAGGACTTCCTACCGAAGAGGCTGCACTTTTAGCGCTAAGAACTCAACAAGTCATTGCTTTTGAATCAGCAATGCCCTCGGTTGTAGATCCTCTGGGCGGCAGTTACGCTATTGAAGAGATGACCGATAAAATTGAAGCCGAAGCAAAGAAACTCATTGAGACCATCGAAACAAAAGGTGGAGTTGTCAAATGCATTGAGGAGGGTTGGCAACAAGGACTCATTCAAGAAGCGGCTTATAATTACCAGATGGATATAGAAAACAAAAAAAGAATTGTTGTTGGTTTAAACTCGTTTCAACAAAAAGAAAAACATCCCGCTAAAATTCTAGCCATTGATCCTAAAATTGAAAAAGAACAAGTGGAGCGTCTTAAAGCCTTTAGAGCTCGCCGAGACTCAAATAAGCACCAGCAGGTTCAAGCGGAATTACTCAAAGTAGCTTCAGAGGGCGGCAATGTAGTTCCCGTAATTTTAAAAGCTATTCATGGCCATAGCACTCTAGGGGAAATCACCTCGACTCTAGAAAAAGTTTTTGGGCGCTACAAAGGGTGAAAGGTGCCTATCGACTTCTCGGCCGTAAAAGTACCGTTAAAAACTATTAAAAACCTTTGGAAAACCTTTTTTTAAAATTCCCAGAGCTGCCCCCCCAACAACGAGACTTACCACTAAAAGATCCAAAAAAGCTGAAAACCTGGTCACTTGGTAGATTTCAAGCTTTTTGATAGCGAAAGCCAAAAGAGCAAGCAGAGCCACCACAAAACCCCATCTCAAGAAAAAATGATACGTTTGAGAAAAATCATAGTTCGGAGCCACTTGCTGGATATGCTTCTGTAACAACCAGCTGAGTAAAGCGCAGTAGCACGTAATCCCTATCGTTCCCGCAGCGGCTAGCCCTAAATAACTATATTTATGAGCCAGCCAGTGGTAACAGGGGATCATTAAGAGACTTAGAACGCTTCCTAAAACTGAAGGGAGCCAAGTCCGTTGAGCTGCGTAAAAACCTCTAGAAAGAAGAATTTGAGAGGACCAAAAGAAAATACCTAAACCCAAAATTTCTAAAACTTTCGCTGTTTCTTGCAAATCAAAAGGAGTTAGTTTCCCTCCACCATAGATGAAATGGGTGAGAGGGACCGAATGAGAGATCACAATGACCGCCGCCACTGGCCCCAAAGCCCAAAGCTTTGAAATTTCGCCTAACAAAGTCTCGACATACTGACTGAAGTTCTTTTCAGACCATAATCGACTTAAATAAGGAAAACTGGCCATTCCGGCTGCTTGTCCAAGGACTGCGACGGGAATTCTCATTTCGGTTCTCGCATAAGAAAGATAACTGACCGCTTTTTGCTGAAGAAAACTGCCGAAATACTTTGATATCCATTCGTCTGTCACAACTAGAGAAAAACTTAACATTATGGGGAGCGTCACCCATAAATATTTTTTAAACCTCGCTTTGATGTCTGAAGAGAAATCAAGACTGGGCAGACAAGAGTAGCCCAATTTTTTTAATCCCCACCATTGTAAAACTCCATGCCCTAAAAAGCTTCCCACTAAAACTCCAACACTAAACCCCATCACACCTAAAGTTTGAAAAAATAAGAGCCCGCACACAATAATTCCAAAGTTATAAACAATGGGAGATAAGGCTGAAAAAAGAAATTTGCCATGAGTCTGCTGAACACTCATGGCTAAGCCCCCCCAATAAAAGAAGATCTGAGCGGGTAAAATAATTCTAAGTAACTGGGCTAAAAGTCTTTTTTGCTCGATTGAGTAGCCGGGGGCTACTAAATTTCCTAGGTCCATCGCAAACACTTCACCGACACTAACCAAAACAATTAAAATAAAACACATCACCGTTGAGATGGTACGAAAAACCTTTTCGCCTAATCTTCTATCTTCATGGTTTAAACACTCAGCCAAAATAGGAATAAGCGAAATACTCAACGCTCCTGCTGCCATCAAATAATTTAAAAAATCGGGAACGACGAATGAAGACAAATAAACATCGGTTGTTGCTGTGGCTCCAAGAGTTTGAGCAAAAACCCACTCGCGAACAAAACCAATGACCCTCGATAAAATAACACTCAACACCATGATTCCACTAGCGCGTCGAATGTTTTTTCTTGCCTCTTGCGTCACATTTTACCCCCAAAAAATCGGCCTTTTAACCTCAATCCCCGATATAACTTTTACTTTTTAAAAAAGGACGTTAGCTAACTCTTCGCTCCAAATGTAAATCTAGGTATAATAATAGTAATCCTTCAGATGTGACTCTTCTAGCGAGTTCTTCGAAATTTCAGCGAACTGAAAATCTAAGTCAAACATTATGACAAACAAACGTACTTCCCATCGAAATTTCGTTCATCTCTTTATTCAACCTAGTGAAGGCTCACCCCTTTCGCTTCGATTGGATCTACGAAAGACCTCATGGCTTATTGGGACTCTCGGTTTTTTTGTTCTCACCCTATTTTGGGGAACTCTTTTCTTTTTCCGAGAACTTGAAACAAACCGAAAACTTCAAGCTGAAATCTTAGAAGCTGAACTTAAACTCAAACTCACGCAACCCAATGAATCACAGACACTGCAGCCGATGCGGCAATTAGGCTACTCAATTAAAATCGAAGCAGATTCGCCGTCACAAAAATCCAGTGACATCGGCTCGAATATTTCCCAAAACACTCCCAAAGACTCGTGGATGTCATTAACTACGACTACAGTAGCCGCCCGATTGGGAAGTCTAAGTTCCGAGTGCCAGACAGATAATTGTTCGGTAAAACTTGAATTACTCCCATCAAAAAATGGGATTTCTCAAGGAGAACTTCTCATCGTTCTTGAAACAGAAGTTCCACGAATTGGAGGCCGCACAGTCAGCGCTCAGCAGAGGAAACAATATAGTTTCTATCCAGGATATTTTTCCAAAGAGGAATTTAATTCCTCCGAGCTCTCCACTTATGAAAAACGCCCTTTCAAGTTTTCAAAAGCCTTAACTGCCTCTGTTAACTTCAAAGTGACTAAGTTGCTGAGACCTTTAGCTTTGAATGTCTATCTCTTTGATTCCAACAAAAACCTTATTCATCACGAACGCAAAGCTATCGACCTGGAAGAAAATTATGCTGACTGAAATCCCCTCTTTTACCGTCATTGCCGAAGGAAGTCGCTCTCAAGGGCCGATTTCATTCTGCTCACAGTGCATTATATTAGGAATTATTGAAGGGGATATTTATCAACAATCTCAAGAGTCCTTAGCTATTGGTAAAACCGGATGGGTCAGAGGAAATATCTCCTCTCAGGGCCCTATTCTAGTGAGTGGTCGCGTCGAAGGGAACTTATTCTGTCTCGACAAAATCACAGTGAGTCAAACTGCACACATTACCGGTGTCGTCATTTGTCCGAAGCTCGAAATAAAACCCGGCGCTATCATTGATTCCGATATTTTAATGCACTGGGCCCCCCCAAAAAAGTCTATTAACCCCATAGCCGCATAACCCCAACCTCTTTGTACTATCCCTCTAAGAGTTAGCTTATGATTTTATTCAAATTTACCGATAGTTAGTTGACATGCCTTCATCCCAAGAAAAGTCAGCCCGCCTCGTTATCATTGAAGGAAAAGATAACAGAGATAAAGGTAAAGTTATTCCGTTAAAGAAGAACTATATCATCATCGGCCGGGGCCAGGCCGACATCGTCTTAAATGATCTTCAAGTTTCTAGAGCTCACGTCTCTCTCGAATTCAACGAGCGCACAGGAGATTTAGTCTTTACTGATCTAGGAAGTACGAATGGAGTTTTAGTTAATGGCGAACTAAGAAAAAGTGGCATTTTAAAAGACAGAGACCGATTCAAAGTTGGAAACACTGTTTTTGATTGTCAACTTGCCTTCGAGCAACAAACCGAAATTGGGACGGGGGCTTATTTAAGAAGTGGATCTCTAGACGCTAAGTCAATATCCGAATCTTTACCTGGCCCCTCTCAATTTGCAGTTGAAGGTGCCATTAAAAAGAGCCAACCCTCTTCGCAAGCTATCTCAGAAACTAAAGCTAAAGCTTCACAATCCAGGTTGCAGGAAAAAACCAAAATCACTCAGTCCAATCCGGAAAAGCGAGTTGGGTTTTATCATAAAATCCCAAAAAGTGTTCGGTTCGGGGCTATTTCGTTAGTTTTGATCTTAGTAGTAATGAGTCAACTTCCTTCGGGCCCCAAAAGAAATATATCCAATCGTGGTTTGGAAAATTACGTAACAGAAGTTGGGAAATTAATTAATGAAAAAAAATTGGATCAAGCTAAAACTTTAGCCCTTGAATCGGCTAAAGCCTTTCCTGCCAATTCAGTTCCGTTAGTCTTATTGGGCAATGTCTATTTTGAGCAAAGAAAAATTGATCTTGCCGTTGAAACCTACCAAAAATCATTGAGTTTGAAACCCCTGCAGTTAGTCACTTACACACGACTCATCCGCTTAAATTTTATTTTGAATAAAAGGGATGAAGCCAAAAAATTGATTAATGAATATCTTCCGCTTCTCGAATCCGGTGAACCCAATAAAAAGCTTTACTTGCAAACTGGAGAGCTTTTTCTCGATTATCCGGAATTGGAAAAAGATAAGGAATCGGGTTTGCAAAGAGCGAGAAAATATCAAACCCAGTACAATCCAGAGGACCCTATTGGATATAAACTAGAATCTAACCTTATTTCATTGACTGAAAAATCACCCGAAAGTATCAAACGAAGCGAAGATCTTCTCATCAAAGGACTTGAACTAGATCCGAAGGATGAGTGGATCTATGACCGGTTGTTCTACCTCAAACTTTCTCAAAACAACTCCACAGCGGCCATCAACAATCTTGAGATCTGGATCAAGATGCAACCCAAATCGAGCAAACCCCTTTTGCTCTATTCCTATCTTAAGTTTAATGAAAAAAATTACCTCGGAGCGGTTCCTTATTTACAAAAAATAATGAATCTTCATTCCCAAAATCAAAACCATCCCCATTATGCTGAGGCTTTAAATTTGATGGGACAAATCAGTATTCAACAGAATCAATTAGCGGAAGCCGAAAACTTCTTTAGACAATCGTGTCAAGCAGGATACCAACCCAGCTGTGTTCACCCTATCATTACTGGGGTTAGACCCGAACCTAACAACCGTGAAACAACAAATGCTCCCAATCTTGAATCTAGGGAGCCCAACAGTTCTTCAAACAAACAAGACAAGCCCCCAAAAAAGAAGTAAGCTTATAAGCTTAAACTTTTCGCTTTGGGGAGCCCCTATGAAATCGGTCTTTAGTTTTTTCTTTTTTGTTACCTTTTGTATCTTAGGTTACGCAAATCCAAATAAATCGAATATTCTCTCAAGTTATTGGGTGAGCCCTTCTCGAGATCAAGTGATGCGAGAAATAGCGCGAAAATTCGAAGTCACTCGGAAGCTTAATGGAGGCTATGAAGTTATAGTTCCTTTGAACCAAACCCAAGATCTATTTTCATTGGTTCCCGAAGCTCAGCTGATTGAATTTGATATTTCTAGTTCGATTAGAAACAAAACCCGACAAGAGCTTCAGGGCTATCATGATTTCAATACCGTTCAAAGCCATCTTCAAACCTTATTAAATAGCTACCCAAATCTCACATCTCTTGAGGAGTATGGCAAATCACTAGAAAAGCGCCCCCTCTTAGCGCTCAAAGTAAGTGCTTCTAGAACTCAAAATCGAAAACCGGCTATTCTTTTGACTTCTAGCACTCATGGAGATGAGCTTATCACTGTCGAAGTTCTCTTTGGGCTTTTAGAGACCCTCCTTTCAGGTTCTAAAACGGACTCGCGACTCTCTAAAATTCTAGAAAATTTTGAGATCTACTTTATCCCTGTGGTGAATCCCGATGGTTATGTTAGACGAGAAAGATATGCCAACGGAGTAGATCCCAATCGCGATTATCCTTGGCCTCAAGATCCCAGCCACAAATCCAATCCGTGTATATCGGCCATTATGAAGTTTTATGAGTCTCATCAAATCCGAGCGAGTATCGATTTTCATGCATTTGGAGAGATGATTATGTACCCATGGGCCTATACTTATAATTCTCTTCCTTCTTTTGAGGAGGGGGTCTTTGATGGCGTTACTGGGAAAATGGCAAGTTTCAACGGTTATACCTACGGACAAATCTCTAAAGTGATTTATGTGGCCCAAGGATCGAGCGCAGATTACTACCATTGGAAACACCAAGCCTGGTCGTTGGGGATTGAAGTCGGACAGCAAAAGGTTCCATCTTCTTCGGACATTCCAAAGATCCTTAAAGAAAACTTAGACTCGACCTGGACATTTATCGAGTCGATCAAGTAAAACTTATCGGTGCTAAAAAGATTTAAACAGGATCCTTCGCCCGAACAAGCGGTGGGGGAGCTCATATTTGCGGCTAGCATCTGGGGTTTTGGGTTCGTTTGTACCCGTTGGGCTTTGGATTTTGCGGGCACTCTTTGGATGAATGCCATTCGATTCTATCTGGCCTTCTTATTTGCTATTCCTGTTATTTTGTCCGTTCCACAACTCAAAAAACATTTCAATGGAAGGCAATTTTGGCTAGCGGCCTGGCCAGGTCTTTTTTTAAGTGGCACACTGGTGTTTCAGACGGCGGGACTAGCTTACACTACTGTAACCAAAAGTGGTTTTATTACCGTTCTCTATATCGTTTTTGTTCCTTTTCTGGAGCTGTTGCTTATTAAAACCCCCATCAAACGGGCTCACTTTATCTATGTTCTTATTGCTCTCATCGGTGCAGCTCTTATCTGTGATTTTAGGGGAGAAAGCCTAAATTTCGGAGATCTCTTGACCTTGATATGTGCACTAATGGCTGCTTCCCAGATCGTTTTCCTAGAAAAACAGTCTCCAAAAATCTCTTCCGCCTTTGTATTTAACGTCTTTCAAACCTTTTGGGCAGGAGTCATTCCTCTGGCCTTAGCCATCCCATTCGAAAAAATGCCAAAATTTCCCCTCTCGGCTAAAGCACTGTTGTCTATGTTGATTCTTTCCTTCGCCTCTACCCTTCTGGCTTTTCTGATCCAAGTTAGAACTCAGAAAGTTCTTAAGTCATCAGCAGTCAGCATGTTGTTTCTTCTAGAGTCTCCTTTTGCCGCATTTTTTGCGTATCTTTTCTTGGGAGAGCGTTTAAGTTTATCGCATTGGTTCGGAGCAGCTTTGATACTCTTAAGTGCTTTGCTTAGCTCATTTCAGTTAAGAGGCCGAAAGCAAAAAAAGTATTAGTCCTCACCAAAAGAAGCAGCAAAATTTTTAAATTCATCCGATTTTAGCTAGTTTACTTTGTGTTTTCTCTTTCAAAAACTCATCATATTCCCGAATGTAATCCTCAGAATCATAGAGATCGGATGCAAATACTAATAAAATAGCATCCTCGCTATATTTATACTGGACCGCCCAAACCATCGGTGCCACATAAAGCCCTAAATTCGGTCGATTTAGTAAATATTCCTCGCGATGAGCGCCATCATCCACCATCACATTTAAATGGCCTTTAACGCAAATCAAGAATTGGTGACATTTTTTATGAGCATGTTCGCCTCTGACATCCTTACCGGGTACATTAAAAACGATAAAATATCTTTCGGCATTAAAGGGGATCGCCTTATTAAATTCACCTACTGACAAGTCACCACGAATATCGGATATGATGGGTAGATTGAGAAGTTCAACTCCTTTTACCCTGCTTTTTTCTGGAAATTTGATTAAGTTAGTTTCCGATTTTACACTTTTTTTGACGTTCGAATCTACATACCCCACGATTCGCGCCGGATTACCGACAACCTTTGCATAGGGTGGAACGTCTTTTGTTACGACAGCTCCAGCTCCTATCATAGCCTCTTTATGAATTGTAATTCCAGGAAGGATCGTTGCGTTTGCGCCAATGGATGCGCCTGTGCACACTCTCGTCTTTAAAAAAGTTTCCGGGTATCGTTTGCTTTTGGGAAATTTGTCATTGGTAAAAGTCGCATTTGGCCCAATAAAGACATCATCTTCAATGGTAATTCCATCCCATAATTGGACACCGCATTTGATAGTTACCCGATCGCCGACTCTGACATCGTTCTCAATAAAGACCCCATCGCAGATATTGCAATTTTCGCCAATTACTGCATCAGGAAGAATATGAACAAATGCCCAAATACGAGTCCCAGATCCTATACTTGCTGACTCGCAGATAGCCTGGGGGTGTATGCATCTTTCCATTGAGAGCTCCTTAAGTTCTCTATTACAAAAGCTTCCGGCCTTGCTTTAGTGTTTTCGAAAGCTCGCCACACGTAGACGCCAATAATGCCCAATCCTAGAGAATTCAGACTTGCGAAAAATAAAATAAGCATTGCGATAGCTGCATAGCCTGGGACATGAATAGTTCCGAAAAACTTAGCCATTAGAATCACGCCCCCCAAACCAACCGACAGTACTATTCCAATTAAACCGAAACAGACGAGAATCTGAATTGGAAGATCGGTAAAAGAAAAGATGCTATCTAACATGTAACGTATTTTTTTGGAAAGAGTCCAAGCACTCTTTCCAAACTCTCTGGTATTACGATCGTAGGCTATTAATTTTCGTCGAAATCCCATCCAAAAAATGAGCCCCACCAGGGAAGAATGAGACTCCTTAAAAGCAATTAAATGTTCCCGAAACAATCGATTACACGCAAAAACATCGACACCGCCCCTTGGCATTTCGGGCTGAATGAACCTACGATAAACCGCCCAAAACAAATTAGATGATAATCTTGAAAATAAGGGATCACTTCTCAAGCCCCTAGTTCCCAATACAATATCAAAGTTATCACTCCTAACAGTTTCAAATAATTTCAAAAAAAGTTCTTTAGGTTCTTGCAGATCAGCAGCCATCACAGCATAGTAATCTCCAGTCGCCATTTCTAACCCTTTTCGAATCGCTGCGAAGGAACCAAAGTTTTTTGATAACCTAGCAAGTTGAAAATGAAACGTTGCACTCTTAAGTGAGTCTTTAAGTAACTCAAACGAACGATCAGGGCTTCCATCCACAACAAATACGACTTCAAGAGGCTCCTTTAAATTAGTTTGGAGCCAAGAACATCTCTGAATCAGTTTTGGAATAAACTCCTCATTTTTATAGATGGGTACAACCAAAGAAAACATATCATTTTCTCCACGAATTACAGGCTTCAATCACTCTCTCAACCTCACCATCATTAAGGAAAGGATGTATGGGTAGTGAAAGCTCCTGTAGAGCTAAATCTCGAGCATTGGTTAATGTCGTCTTAATTTCATATTTTGGCGACGTCTCCACTGCAGTGAATACTGGTTGGTCGGGAATAATAACGGGATAATGAATTGCCGCACTGATTTTCTTACTAGCGAGCCACTCTCTCAATGAGTTTCGAATTGACAACACTCTGATTGGGAACAAGTGCCAACAGGAATCGGATCCTTGGGGGGCTTCAACAAAAGATATTTCAGGATGGGAGATCTGGTTACGATACATTTCAGCAATCTCTCTTC
>Ga0194132_10008139_pt1 | contig 15145 bp, 16 predicted proteins | sample TA2KigOf80mmetaG_FD_148612 | JGI IMG/M metagenome (GOLD analysis project Ga0194132, IMG submission 148612) | Freshwater microbial communities from Lake Tanganyika, Tanzania - TA2015054 Kigoma Offshore 80m | ecosystem: Environmental > Aquatic > Freshwater > Lake | place: Tanzania: Lake...
AGGGTGGCGCCGGCCTGGATACCCTCGCCTATGCCATTGTTATCGAAGAGATCGGGCGGGTCTGGGGCTCGCTCGGGCTGATCGTGGCCGCCCACACCTCGCTGGGTTGCGGGCCGCTGCACCTGGCGGGCTCGCAGGCGCAGAAGGCGCGCTTCCTGGTCCCCATGGCGTCGGGGCAGGTGATCGGTGCCTACGGCCTGACCGAGCCCGGCGCCGGCAGCGACTCGGCTGGAACGCGAACGACGGCCCGGTTCGAGGACGGCCCGGACGGTGGCACCTGGGTCATCGACGGCGCCAAGCGCTTCATCACCAACGCCGGGCAGGCCGGGACGTACATCGTCAGCGCGCGGACCGGCACGCGCGATGACGGCCAGCCCGAGATCAGCGCCCTCATCGTCACTGCCGACACGCCGGGCTTCAGCGTCGGGCGGCTCGAGGCGAAGATGGGCCTCCACGCCTCCGCGACCGGCGAGTTGCTCTTCGAGGCGGCGCGGGTGCCCGCCGCGAATCTGCTCGGCGAACGGGGCAGCGGCCACCGGACGTTCCTGCGCACCCTCGATGGCGGGCGGATCTCGGTTGCCGCATTGGCGGTGGGTCTGGCGCAGGCGGCGCTCGACGCGTCGATCCCGTACGCGCAGACGCGCGAGCAGTTCGGTCGCCCGATCGGCTCCTTCCAGGTCGTCGCGTTCCTGATCGCCGATATGGCCACCGAAATCGAGGCGGCGCGCCAGCTGGTCTGGCGAGCAGCGTGGCTCAAGGACGCGGGCCGGGACTACGGCCTGGCGGCGGCCCAGGCGAAGCTGTTCGCGTCGGAGGTATCGTCGCGCGCCACGAACGCCGGGATCCAGATCCACGGCGGCTACGTCGAGGGATACAAGGTGGAGCGCTACCTGCGCGACGCGAAGCTCACCGAGATCGGGGAGGGGACCAGCCAGATTCAGCGCCTCGTGATCGCACGCCGGATCCTGGGCCTGCGGGTCGTCTAGGCCCTGCGGCTTCCCGCAGGGCCGGGCCGGGGTCAGGTCGGCGCTGGCACGCCCACTCCTGCCACCAGCACCGCTCGCACCGCCTCGCGGAACCCCGGCGCCCAGGGTCCCTCGCCGATGGCGACGAACGGCGAGGCGTCAAGCGCCTCGTACCGCGCCGGGTCGGCGATGAAGGCCCGCGCGCAGGTGTCGACATCGGCCCGCCGGCGCTCGTACGCGTCGCGGTTGCGGAAGATGAACAGGTGGATCCGCACCGGGTCGACCTGGTCGAGGCCGCGCGCCGAGAACGCGATCGCGGGGCCCGCCAGGGTGGCGTCGTTGCAACCCGGGTCGCCCGAGCGGACCTCGTTGACCAGCACCCCGACCCTGGTCATCTCGCCGACGAGCGTCTCGAAGTCCTGCGGAGTCGGGCGCGGCGTCTGGCCGATCGGGCCGTTGCAGCCGGCAACCAGCAGTGCGACGAGCAGGCCGAACAAGGTTCGGCGACGAGGCGGGATGAGCATCAGGCCGAGGCTAGCACCCTCCCCCGCCGGAGGTCCCCCGACGTCCGCGGCCCCCATCGGACGCGCTCGCTGCTGGCCGTTCCCGGGAGCCCGGGGTAGCATGTTGCCTCGAGACCGATAGGGCGCCCGCCTCGCCCCGGCCATCCATTCTGAGGCACCAGTGCCCACGATCCGCCCGTTCCGCGCGCTCCGCTACGACGCCGAGACCGTCGGGGACCTGGACATGGTCGTTGCACCGCCCTACGACGTCATCCGGCCCGCCGAGCACCAGGTGCTGCTCCTGCGCAGCCCGCACAACATCGTCCGGCTCGATCTGCCGACCGACGAGCCCGGGGACGAGACCGGCGATCGCCAGCGGCGCGCGGCGCGGATCCTGGCCGGCTGGCGGTCTGACGGGACGCTCCGCAAGGACCCCCGGCCGTCGATCTATGTCTACGAACAGGGCTACACCGTTCCCGGCACGGACGTTGAGCGGACTCAGCGCGGGTTCTTCGCGCGGCTGCGGCTGGAGCCCTTCGGCCCGGGCGGGGGTGTGCTGCCGCACGAGAAGACGCTGGCGGCGCCTCGTGAGGACCGCTACCTGCTGTTGCGCGCGACCGGTGTCAACACGAGCCCAGTCGTCGGGCTGTACGACGAGCCGAGCGGCCGGGCCCGGCGGATCCTGGCTGACCTCACCGCCGACGCAGCGCCCGTTTTCGACGTGCTCGATGACGATCGCACGCGCCATCGCCTGTGGGTGGTGCCCGTTGAGAGCGAGGGCGAGGGTCCCGTCACAGAGCTGGTCGCCCTTGCCGCCGCCACTCCGATTATGATCGCGGACGGCCACCACCGCTACGAGACGGCGCTGCGCTACCGCGACGAGCGCCGGATGACCCGCTCCTGCGAAGAGGACCCAGCGTTCGACTACCTGCTGATGCTCTTCCTCGCGACCGACGAGCCGCTGACCGTCCTGCCGACGCATCGGGTGGTGCGGAACCTGGAGGACGCGTCGGGCGACGCGATCCGCGCACGCCTGGGCGATTTCTTCGACGTCAGCCCTGTCGGTGCCCAGGACGACCTCGTGGCGGCCTTCAACCGAGCCGCGCTCCAGCCAGGAGGCCGCGGCCGGTTCGGCGCCTGGTGGCGGACCGGCGGCGCGCTGCTCGAGGCACGTCCCGTGGCGGAGGTCGCACCATCCAACAAGGGAGAGGCGGTGCGCGAGCTTGACGTCACGCGGCTCGGAGTTGTCCTCGAACGCGGCTTCGGAATCGACGCGCAACAGGTTGCCGGCGGTCGCGTCGGCTATACCAAGTCGGCCGCAGAGGCCGTCGAGCTCGTCGACGGCCACACGGACGGGGCCGACCTTGCCTTCCTGCTCGAGCCGACGCCCGTGAACTCCGTTGCCGCGGTGGCGCGTTCCGGCGATGTGATGCCGCAGAAATCGACGTATTTCTACCCGAAGGCCCTGAGCGGTCTGCTCGTGAATCCCCTCGAATGGTGAATGGCGATGACAAGGGACGACCCTCGGGCCGCCCGCACCTGATGGACGATCTGACGCTCGACGGGATCGGTGCTGACGGCACTCGCGGCCCGGTGCGCATGCCCAGCCGCCCCAGCCCGCCCGTCCCGCCGAACGGACGTCCGGTCCGCAAGGACGAGATCGAACTGCCGGACCGCGGGCTCTACATCGAGTCGTGGTTGCCCGAGCGACGCTCGCGGCGCAAGCCACTGGTGTTCGTGCACGGCGAGCTGGCCGGGTCATGGCTCTGGGAGCGCTACCTGGCGTTCTTCGCGAGTCGTGGCTGGGAGGGTCACGCGCTCAACCTGCGCAACCATTTCTGGTCACAGACCGCCGACCCGACATCACTTTCGTTCGAGACCTACGTCGACGACGTTGTGGCGGCCCTGGACCGGCTTGGTCCCGAGGCCGTCGCGGTGGGCCATGGCATGGGCGGCCTCCTGGTGCTCAAGGCGGCCGAGCGCCACCGGCCCACGGGCCTCATCCTCCTGAGCTCGGAGCTGCCAGCTGGCGTCCGGCCGCCCGTCCGCCCATTCGAGCTGAGCGAAGTGCCCGACGTGTACGGGCGGTCGCAGATCGGCTGGTCCACGCTGCCCGAGAAGCTCCAGCGCGACCACCGGGACCTGACGCTCGCGGACGTCCTGCGGATCCAGCATCTGCTCGGCCAGAAGCCGCGCGAATCCGGTCGTGCGCGGCGCACCATGCTGCGCGGGGTGGAGATCGCGCGCGAGCGCCTGGCCGGGGTGCCGCGCCTCGTCATCGGGGCCGGCCTGGACCGCCACGTGCCCGAAGCCTCCAGCCAGCAGCTGGCCGAATGGCTCGGGGCTGACTATGAGCCATACGGTGCCCATTCCCACTACGGGCTGGTCCTCGCCGAGAACGGCTACCTGCAGGTCGCAGAACGGATCAAGGCGTTCCTGGACTCACACAAGCTGTAGGCGGATCCGACGGGGCGCACCGGGCGGCGCCAGCGCAGGTTGTCGCTGGGCGGGGGTCGCTGCTATCATCGCCCGCGGTGAAGCGGCCCAGCCGCCGCCGCCCCGCCGCATTCGTCTAGAGGCCCAGGACACCGCCCTCTCAAGGCGGAGATCACCGGTTCGAATCCGGTATGCGGTACCAGGCTGCTTCCTTCTACGCCCCCGGACCGCGCCCGGGGGCGTTCCCTTTTCTCGCCCTCCGGGACGACCGTACGCGTCGGCCGGCCGCGGTGCCGAGAACTGCCCAGGTTGCATGCCTTCGCTCCCATCGTCACGCCGGGGGCGCTTGTCCGGCGCCTTCGGCGCGCTGAACCCGTGGCTCTGGGAGCCGTTGCCGATCGTGGCGACGCTGGTGGCGTGAGTCCGGCTCGCATCGGGGTCCTGCTGGCCTTCTGTCGGGCCTTGACTGCAGCGGTGTCGCGCGCGTAGCGCCCTCAGCGTGACGGCGTGAGGCACTGCCGGAGGGCAGCGTGGCCGCCGATCCTCGGGCCGACCGACCGCGTGGACCGCGGCCCGTAGCCTGCCCGTCGCCCTACACTCGGGAGGCAACGTCACAGCCAGAGGGGCCCACTTGTGATTCCGTCGCCCGATCGTCGGTTCGTCATCCTGGCCGAGGGCATGTTCGGTGGCGACGCCTCCAAGACGGCCCGGGGCGTCATCAAGTACTCCTCGATTCCGACCATCGCGGTGATCGATTCGACCAAGGCGGGACGCACGGTCGGCGATGTGATCGGCGCGATCGCATCCGGCGGTCATGTCGACATCCCCATCGTCGCAACGCTTGGCGAAGCCCTCGCCATGATCCCGCGCCCCACGACGCTCGTGATCGGCGTGGCCCCCGCGGGCGGCAAGCTCTCGCCCGCGTGGCGGTCGACGATCCAGCAGGCGCTCGACGACGGCCTCGACGTGGTCAACGGCCTGCACATGTTCCTCTCGGACGACCCCGAGTTCACGGCCGCGGCCGCGCGCAGCGGCGCCAGGATCTACGACTTCCGGCGACCGCCCGAGCGGATGGAGGTGGCGAGCGGCCGAGAGCACCTGCCCGGCCGCAAGGTGATCCTCACCGTCGGCACCGACTGCGCATCGGGGAAGATGGGCGTCTCGCTCGAGCTGGCGAGGGCTGCCCGGGAGGCGGGTCTCACCGCGTCCATGGCGCCCACGGGCCAGACGGGCATGATGATCGAAGGCTGGGGCGTGGCGATTGACCGCGTGGCCGCGGACTTCATCCAGGGCACTGTCGAATGGCTCACCGAGCAGGCCGAACAGCGCGGCGAGTGGGTCATCGTCGAGGGCCAGGGCTCGCTCGACCACTTCGCGTACTCGTCGGTGACGCTCGCGCTGATCCACGGCGCGCGTCCGCACGGCATGGTGATGGTCCATCAGGCCGGGCGGGAGGCGCACCACGCGTTCGAGCACTGCGGCCGCCTCGCGAAGCTGCGTTCGCTCGAGCAGCACATCGAGGCGCACGAGGTCATCGCCGCACTGGTGGAACCCTCCAGGGTGATCGCGATCGCGCTCAACACCTCGTTCTACCCGGACGACGCTGAGGCACGGCGCATCATCGCCGAAACCGAGGCCCGGACCGGCCTCCCGACCGACGATCCGTACCGCTTCGGGCCCGGCCCCCTCTTCTCACGGATCCGAACGGCCGTGGAGGCAGTGGCATGACGTACCGCGTCACTCACGAGCCGTACACGCTCGCGTTTCGCGACCCGTTCGTCATCGCCCGGGCCACTGACACCCGTGCCGCGCGCACGATCATCACCCACGTGCGCGACGAGGCACGCGGCGACGAGGGGGTCGGCGAGTCGTTCGCGGAGCCGTACTACGGCGAGACGATGGACACGGTGCCCGTTGTCCTCCCGCTGCTCGCCCGCGCTGCGAGTGCCCTCGCCGATGAGCTTGCGGCCGCCGACCGCGGCCGGGCGCTGGCTGCCCTCGAGGCCGCGTCTGCGGCGATGGACCGCGCCATCGGGCACCACGGTGGTGCGAAGGCGGGGATCGACATCGCCCTCCACGATCTTGTCGGCAAGCGGTTGGGGTTGCCCGTCCACGAACTGCTCGGTCTCTCGGCCGACATTCCGCCGACCGACTTCACCCTGGGCATCGACGAGCCGCACGTCGTGGCCGAGCGCGCGAAGCGTGCCTCGAAATTTCCCGCGCTCAAGATCAAGCTGGGTGGGCCCGGCGACATGGCGACACTCGAGGCCGTCCGTGCGGTGTACAGCGGCCCGATTCGCGTCGACGCGAACACCGGCTGGCAGCCGGAGCCGGCAGCGCGGCTCATCCCCGAGCTGATCCGGCTCGGCGTGGAACTCATCGAGCAGCCGTTCCCGGCCCATCGCCTCGATCAACTGGGCTGGCTCCAGGAGCGGTCAAGCCTGCCGATCGTGGCCGACGAAAGCTCGGTCACCATCGATGACCTCCACGGCCTCGTGGGCGTCGTCCACGGCGTCAACGTGAAGCTCTCCAAGTGCGGTGGGGTCGGGCCCGCCAGGCGGATGCTGGAGCGGGCGCGGGAACTCGGCTTCAAGACGTTTCTGGGCTGCATGGAAGAGACCACCGTGGGCATCGCAGCGTCGGCGTCCGTCGCTTCACTCGCCGACTGGGTCGACCTCGATGGCAACCTGCTGCTTGCCGAGGACCCGTACGCGGGCCTCGAACTCGGCGCCGACTGCCGCTGGCGGCTCTCGCCGGAGCCCGGACTGGGCGTTCGCCCCCGAGCCTGACCGGCTCATCCCCGTCGGTCGGGCGAGGCATCCACAGGCCGTTCGCCGGGTGTGGAGAAGATCCCCGGTCTTTCGTGGAGAAAGCCCTTTCGGGCGTTCGCGGCCCCTCGTAGCATCTCGCCACCGGTGAGGGACGCCCGATTGGGAGAGGGGGCGCCAACCGGCCATTAGTCCGAACGCGGCCGGGATGCGGTGCGGGGTTCGCATGCCCGGATTCGGCTTCGGCGGGGGAGGACGTTGATGGGTCTGGGCACGCCCACGGGCTTCGACGCCGCCGGGGAGGCCGCCGCCTTCGTCCGCTTCTGCTATCAGCGACGGCGTGTCGGCTGGCCCGAGCTCTATGACGAGATGTGCTCGGTGGCCAGCCGTCGCCTGTACCAGGGGTGGGGCCCGGCCGAGTTGTCGGAGCACGGCATCGGCTTCCGGATCGAGGAGGTCGGGCGGCTGGCGGAACTGGTGCGGATGGTCGTGGGCGAGGATCCCGGACGCCATGCCGTCCCGTACCGTGGCGGGACGCGTCGTGCTCTCGACTGGCGAGCCCCCCAGGCAGGGTCCGCCCCGGCCCCGTCTTCCACGTCCGCCCGCGGCCCGGAGCGAGCCGGCGGCGAGCCAGATCCGGCGCCGGCCACCGCCTCGTAGGCGAGCCGGTCGTGCGATCGCCCGCGGCGAGCCAGATCCGGCGCCGGCCACCGCCTCGCAGGCGAGCCGGTCGTGCGATCGCCCGCGGTCTAGAATTCCACCCGATGAAGCAGATGTACCACCCGTCCGACCTGGCCGCCATGGACCCCCTGGTCCTGATGAAGAACCTCGACCACGTTCGGATGACCAGCCGGCGCCTCAGCTACATCCTCCAGCAGCAGGTGCACCTGTACGTCCCGGAGGCGAACCAGCTGCGCGAGCAGATCGACCGCTACGTCGAAGCGGAGCGCCAGATCGAGAGCGAGATGGCACGGCGGCGGATCCGGGCATAGACCGGGGCTGCCCGGGGGTGGGGATCAGAGTGCGCGGAAGCGCCGCGGCCAGGTCCAGTCGACCGGTAGAGCCGCGCCGTTGATCGCCCGACGACGGCCGCTTTCGTTGGCCCCGAGCACCAGGATCCGATCGAGCTTGGTCGCCTGGCCGGCCTCGTCGCCCCAGAGTCGCGTCATCTTGCGATTGGCCGCGACATCGTCCATCAGGACGCCCGCCAGCCGGTAGCCCTCCGGTTCCGCGGCCGCGTGCCAGACCTGGTCTGCCAGGCCGATCCCGCTCCGGATCTGGCGCCCGCGGTCCAGCTCCACGTCGCCGATCACGAGCACGACCACGGCGTCCTCGGTGAGGGCGCCGCGCAGATCGGCGAGGACCTCGCGCATGAACACCAGGTACGGCGCGCGGTGGTGAGCGTCGTCGAGCGCCGCGTCGATGGCCCGCGCGTCATGGCCCAGAAACCACGTCCGGAGCCAGTTGTAGTAGCCGTACTTGACGACGCGAAGGTACGGAGGCGACGTCACCACGAGCCGTGCCTGGGTCGGCAGCGCCCCCGCCCGGAGGAGGCCGCGCGCCCGGCTGCCCGCGTCGCGCGCATCGCCCAGGAGCGCCAGGCCCGTGCTGGGTGGTCGCGCCTGGCGCTCGAGGCGGCGAAGCTTCTGTTCGAGGAGCGTGAACGTGTCGCGCTCCGGCGAGTGGAAGGACGTTCGCGCAGCGAAGTCGCGCACGTAGCGCGCGGCCATGCTGAAGGTATTGGGCATCAGCTCGGACAGGTAGCTGCGGCTCTTCCCGTGCAGGATGCCGGTGATGGTGGCGGCCAGGTAGCGGTCCACCCGCCCGGACGGCTCCAGGATCGAGCGGACGAACAGCAGCTGGCCCAGCGTTCGCGGGTGGAACGCAACGGCCACTTCGGCGGGCACCGGTTCGGTGCCCGAGTCCGCCCCGCCGCGGGACCCGGCGGCCGGCACGCGCCCGTCGGGATGGCCCGCAACGATCGATTCCCCGAGTGCGGTCCAGGCCGCGGCATCAGCCGCCCAGCCGAGGCGAAGCCCGGCCACGCGCGTTCCGAGTTCGGCCCGCGTCGGCGGGTCCACTTTGGCGGCAGTCAGCAGGTGGGCGAGGGGATTGAGATCGTTGCCGACCCCGATGCGACCCTCCGCGCACGCCTGGAGCGCGGTCGTGCCGCGTCCGCTGAACGGATCGAGCACGACGTCGCCGGGCCGCGAGTAGCGGGCGATGAAGGCGTGCGCAAGGGCTGCCGGGAAGCTCGCAAGGTACGAGCACATCGGGTGGAACGAGTGGCCCCAGAGGCGCGGCTGATCCTTCCACTCCGGGGCGATCGCCAGAAGTGGCAGATCCTCGCGCAGCAGGTCCAGCGAGAGCTGCTGCGTGTTCGGACGCGCACCGCCTGCGCTGGCGCGAACGCGCGCCGACACGCCGGTGGCCACCGTTGACTGGGCTGTCTGACGTGGCACGGGGCGGCGAGCGTAGCAGGGCCGATTCGTTCGCACAACCCTGCGCAGGGCCCGGAAGTGGGTCCGATTCGCGCCCGCTGGGGGGCCGATCGGCCGATGACCACGCCCCACGAGGTCCGGTATGGTGAACGCGAGCTCGAGGTTGTGAAGCGGAACCTCGCGATCGCCGAACCGGGGCACCGCCCCTTTGGCGGTGGCGCAGGCCCGACCCCACCGTCCGGTCTCGTCCGGCGAAGAGGTCACCCGAGCTCGCGAGCGACCCGCCGCCCTCCGTGGGTACGGCGGGCCGTTCGTGTTGCCGGGCAGACCCGGCGGTCAGGCGGTCTCGAACAGCCGGCCGCCACCGGGGGCATCGTGGGTGAGGCCTGCGAGGCGTGCCACGCGCCACAATGTGGCCTGGATCGCGGTGATCACCGGCTTGCCGATCGCGGCCTCCAGGGGCTCGATCGCGTCAAGCGTGCGGACGGCCGTGCACGGGATGAAGATCGCGTCGACGTCGGGTCCGTCGACGTCCCGGCCCGCGGCGACGAGATCGTCGGGCGAGATCTGCGCCATCTCGGTGCTCGACTCCCCGCTGCTCATGACGTGGCCCGTCAGGGGGCCGATCCGGACGATCCGCACGCCCTGCGGGTCGAAGAACGCGGGCATCGTGGCGTTGATCTCGTCGAGGTAGACCGACACCACACCGACCGATCGGACTCCGAGCGCCCGGGCGGCGTCGACGACGGCGGTCGAGGTGACCACCGTCGGGACGTGCAGGAATCGCTCGATCCGCTCGGTGATATCCGCCGCACCGGAAGGCCCGCGGACGAACGAGATCGAGGTGTCGACATAGGCCGCCGCGACCGGCACCACGTCCCGGAGCCGATCCGCCGCGACCTCGAAGTCGGACGAGGCGGCCAGCGCGGTCGTGTGGGCGAGGGCCATCCCGGTCGTCCCCATCAGCGCCTGGTCCGCGCCGGTCGTTCGGCTGACGAACGGGACGCCATGCGGGGCCAGCAACCGCCAGAACTCGTCGTCGACCTGGCAGTCGCCCGGGACCAACAGGGCGATCCTCGCCGCAGCAGCCCAACCGGCTGCGCCCTCGAACACCATCCGATCCTCCTCCGCCGTGGCCACCGCTGTCCGTCGCCGCGTGAGCGACCCGGGCTATGGTCGCGCACAATGGGCCTCGGCGTGTCCCCGTAGCTCAGCGGACAGAGCAACCGCCTTCTAAGCGGAAGGTCGCTGGTTCGAATCCAGCCGGGGGCGCCATCCCGGCCCTGCCTCATCCCTCGGCGCGCTCGATCCGCAGCCGCGTCGGGCTCCGGCGGGCGGCGCGGCAGCCGGCCGCGAAGTCGCTCCAGTCGTATTTCCAGTCGCCGGGCACCCGCGCGAACAGGTTGAGGTGCGTGGGCACGCCCTCGGCCTGCCTGAGCGTCACGCCGCGGCCATAGATGAACGCGATCTCCTCGACCGGCGCAGCGCCGGGTCCCGAGGTTGCGCTCTCGGTGCCCTCCCAGAAGTAGAGGAGCTCGCCCGGCAGCGGGAGTTGGACGAGGTTCTCCGGCGGAAGGCGGACCGGGTCGTCGACGAGGACGAAGACCTCCGCCCCCGAGAACTGCCCGTGGTAGAGCGGCCCCTCGATCGGCAGTCGACTCCAGACGTGCTCCGCGGTGACCGGAGCCTCGTCGTCGAGCAGTTCGGCGACTGCACTCACACCGCTCTCCGCGAGCGTCAGGCGGAGCCGCCTGCGGCCTGCGTTCATTGCACCCTCCACCGCTGGACCTGCCGTGCCGGATCTGTTGCGGTAATCCTGCGCGCTGTGAGATCGTCCGGTTGACCCCGTACGAGGACGCAGAGGCATGGACTCCGATCCGCGCGGCATCATCATCACGACCACGCCCTCCGTTGAGGGCCGACCCGTGACGGCATACCTGGGCATCGTCACGGGCGAGGCGATCCTCGGCGCGAACATCGTCAAAGACCTCTTCGCCGGTGTCCGCGACATCGTCGGCGGCCGCTCCGGCGCCTACGAGCGGGAACTCGCGAAGGCGCGCGACATCGCCCTCACCGAGCTGCACCAGGCAGCAACCGCGGCCGGCGCCGACGCGGTCATCGGCGTGGACCTCGATTACGAGACCGTCGGCGGGAGCGGCTCCATGCTGATGGTCACCGCCTCGGGCACGGCCGTCACCCTCGGGTAGATTCGGCACCGGCCGCGCACGCCCCGGCACAACCCGGCACCATCCACGGCGCGCGTCGCGGAGCGAGGGAGGCCACGATGTCGTTCCTTGGCAAGCTGACCGGCGGCGGCGTCGACTGGACCGTCACCTTCGCCGAGGGCGCCGGGACCTCGGGCCTCCTCCCCGGCGCCCTCGTGATGGGCGTGGCGCGCCTGACCGCCCGCCGCGACATCGAGGCTCGGGCCGTCGTGGCCGCGCTGATCGGCGTCGCCGAATGGCGGGTGAGCACGTCGCGTCGCGATTCGGCCGGCCAGATCGAGACAGACACCATCTGGCGCAGCGACGACCTCGGCCGTGTCGAGACCGTCCTCGCGGCGGGCACACGGGTCGCCAACGGCCAGTCGCTCGAGTTCCCATTCCAGTTCGCGGTGCCGCTCTCGGCTGCACCATCGTTCGATTCGAAGGTCCTGCGCGTGAAATGGGAAGTCGAGGTCAAGCTCGACGTGGGCGGCGTCGACCCGTCGGCCAACATCCCCGTCCGGATCCTGTTGCCCGCTTCGCAGCTCCGCTCGAACGCGGCGACGCTGGGCCTCAACGCCCTGGCGCCGCGCGTCGAGGGCCCCGACCGTGGTGGGCACGCAATCGAAGTGGACCCCATCCCGCTCGTGGCGGGCCGCGCGTTCCGCGGCACCCTGGAGACCGGCGAGTCGCTGAAGGGCGCCCGCGTCGAGCTCAAGTTCGAGACCGACGTACGTGACCCGGGCACGCAGCTGATCGGCGCGATCGCCCGCGACACCATCGGCCTGACCCGCGAGACCGGCGACTCGGACACCGGCAGCGTGTGGGTGGGCGAGTTGCGCGAGGCGGGCGACGCTGGCGGCGGACGGCGCCGCTACGAGTTCTCCGGCGAGCTCCCGCCCGCGACCTCCCCGACGATCCTGCTCCCCTACGGCCAGTCGAAGGCCCGGGTCGATGTCGTCGTCTCGCGCCGATTTTTGCCCGACGGGCAACTGACACGCGACATCGCGATCGCCACCGCCGAGGGATGACGGCCCCGCGGGGCCCTGAGAAATCGGCCTTGCCCTCGGCAGGGGCACTGGCCCATGATGCCGCCGGACTCCCTCCTGCCGAGGGGGCATCAGCGGAGGCGACGATGTCGCATCACGAGATGGCGGGCGCCAAAGGCGCCGGCAAGGGCGCAAGCAAGGGCACCGGCAAGTCCGGTTCCGCGAGCACCGGTGGTGCGAAGAGCACCACCGGCGGCGCGAAGAAGACCACCAAGAAGTAGCGCTCTCGCCGGGTGGCAGGCGTCTGACGGCGCGCCATCGCGGGAACAGGAGAAGGTTCGGGGCTCGCGACCTGTCAGCGCGAGCCCCGCTCTACGGTCCGTTGTGACCATGGCTGCTCGCCACCGCCAAGGCGAGTTTTCGTTGCGCAGGGGCACCGCAACCGCTCAGCTCCCGACCTGGATCGACCCGGCCCGGCGCCGGAGCAGCGCGAGTGCGGCGAGTGGCGCCAGGGCGCTCGTTCGGGGGTTGTCGGGGCTTGGCCGGTTCGCGAATCGCAGCGACAGTTCGCCGAATGGCCCTGACGCCCGGATCTCGTGAACGTTGCGGGTTTCCGTCGGGTCCGCGACGAGCACGACGCGGGTCCGATCCGGCCCGATGCCCGCGAGGCTCAGGGCAGCGACGACGTTGAGGTTGGCCGGGAACGCGGCAACCGCGTCTCGCGCCACCCCGTTGAAGACGACGGTGGGGACGGTGATGGCATCGAGATCGATGCCCGCGGCCGCGATCCCGGGTGCTCCGGCAAGGGCCCGTGGCGCCTTGGTCGTCCGCAATTCCACCTGCTCGAGACCGCCGAGGCGGGCGGCTCGCACTGCGTCGAGCCCCCCGATCGCGCCCGAGGGCACGAGGACGGCGCGGCCCGCCGTCGTGGCGGCAGCGTCAAGCCGGGCGAGCAGGCCGGGATCAACCAGGGCGCCGACCGACATGACCAGGACATCGCATCCCGCATCGAGCCAGCTGCCCGCGTACTCACGGATGACGCTCGGCGACGCGGCCTCGACCACGACGTCCGGACGCGCCTCAACGACCCGCGCCGGATCAGTGAAGGTCATCGGCATGCCGCGGACGGACGCCGCGAGTGCCGCCAGTGCGTCAGCGCGCTCCGGCACATCAACCAGCCCCACGATCACAACGTCGCCGACATCTCCGCGCTCCGCGCCCACCACGATCTGGCGTCCGATCGCGCCGGTCCCGACGACAGCGATACGCACCGATTCCTCCAGCGAACGCGAATTCCCGCGTTCTCGATATCTCGCCCACGTCAAGCAGCGAATCCTGCGCCGTCAATCTCCGCTTGACCAATTCTGCGCCGCAGTTCAGCCGGTGACGTCGGGCACCGATTCGGCAAATTCAACTCCGCATGCGAATCACCGGGGGACGATATACTCGCCGGCGCTGGCGTGGAAGTGCATGTTTCGTCCGGGGAGAATGCCATGTCGAAGATCAGGGCGCTCAACGATGCATCGGTGCTGGATGCGCCGCAGGTCAAGCCGCGCGTGCTGAGTGCGGCGGCCCTGGCGCGCCAGAAGGAATACGACCGACTGCGCGATCTCATGGGCAAGCTCACCGACCCATCGCAGGTCTATGAGGTCGTTCTCGAAAGCAACGAGAAGCCGCTCACCATTCGCCAGCGCCTCCTGCGCGTTGCCCGTGAAAGTGGCAAGGAACTTGTCGTCCGCAAGTACGGCAAGAACTTCGTGGTGGGGCTCATGACGCCCGAGCGACGTTCACGCCGCGGCCGCAAGCCCAAGGGCGCCGCGTAATCACGTGGCCGAGCGCCGCGTCGACTTCGGCTACAACCCGCCCACGGGCAACCGCCTGATCGAACGCGTCGAAGGCGCAACATTCGTCCGCGACCTCAGTCACGTCCTGGACGTTGCAGTCCAGCATTTCTCATCGATCTGGGTCTCGGACCATTTCCAGACCGAGGACCGGTTCCGGATGGAATGCTGGACACAGCTTTCCTGGATCGCGGCGCGCTATCCGGGCCCGCAACTCGGGACCATCGTGATGGCGAATTCGTACCGCCACCCACCGCTGCTCGCAAAGATGGCGGCCAGCCTCCAAGTGTTCAGCCACAACCGGTTGATCCTGGGCTATGGCGCGGGCTGGGAGGACGTCGAGTACCGCGCCTACGGCTACGAATTCCCGGCGGCCAGGGTGCGGATCGAGCAGATGGTCGAGGGCATCGAGGTCATGCGCGCGCTCTGGACCCAGGCGCCCGCGAATTACGAGGGCCGCTGGTACCAGCTGCACGACGCGTACGGCGCCCCGCGACCCGATCCCGCGCCGATCCTGATGATCGGCGGCGGTGGCGAGAAATACCTGCTTCGCGCAGTCGCCGAGTATGCCGACTGGTGGAACGACTACCGCAAGACGCCGGCGATGATGGCGCACAAGCTCGACGTGCTGCGCCGGCATTCCGATGACGTCGGCCGTGATTACGAATCGATTCGCAAGACGTTCACGTTCACGGCGTTCCTGGCTCCAACGCGGGCGGAGGCGCGGGCCCTGGCCGGATCGCGCCTCGAGGCCGAAGTGCCGCCGTTCGCGGGCGAGCCCGACGACATGGTCGAGTACATCCGATCGTTCACGGACCTCGGCGTCGACCTGTTCCAGCTCGTGTTCCCGGGCTTCCCGGAGACCCGCGACATGGACCTGTTCGTCGAGAAGGTGTTGCCGGCGTTCCGCTAGGAGGCCACTGTTGGCCCGGCGGCCGACGCCGGCGCCGCCTGCCGGCCGGTCAACCCGAGTCGGCGGACCAGCGCCAGGACGAGCG
>Ga0194132_10008140_pt1 | contig 15144 bp, 14 predicted proteins | sample TA2KigOf80mmetaG_FD_148612 | JGI IMG/M metagenome (GOLD analysis project Ga0194132, IMG submission 148612) | Freshwater microbial communities from Lake Tanganyika, Tanzania - TA2015054 Kigoma Offshore 80m | ecosystem: Environmental > Aquatic > Freshwater > Lake | place: Tanzania: Lake...
GCGCACCGCGCCCTCGGCCCGCGCGCGGCTCGCGAGCGCCTGCTGGTACTCGCGCTGCGCGGCGTAGAGGTCGGGGCTGTAGAGCGTGAGCAGCGTCTCGCCGCGCGCGACCGGCTCGCCCACTGCCGTGACCGCGACGCTCTCCGCCCACCCCGAGACCTTGGGCGACACGTCCGCGAGCGCGCTCTCGTCGAACGTGACGCGCGCCGTGGCGCGCAGCGTGCGCGCGAGCGGCTTCACTTCGGCGCGAACCGTGCGCACACCGATCTGCTGGAGACGCTCCGCGGGGAACGAGAACGCACCGGGCGATTCGCCGGACGCAAGAGTCGTGGGGGACGCGGCAGCGCTCGCGCCCGCGGCTGCGAGGCGGAGGCCGGGGCTGCCGACCGTGAGGGAGCCCTCCGCCTGCAGCGTCTCGCCGCCGGGCGCGTGTGCGGTGATCTCCACCTGCCAGGTCCCGCCCATCTCGAGGCCGAAGTCGGCGCGGTAGCGCCCCTCGCCGAGATCGCTCACTCGCTCGGGGCCGCCCATCTCCGGCATCGCGCCCATCGCGTGCATGCGCACGTCCGCCTCGACGTGCGCGCCGCTCACCGGCGCACCGCTCGCATCGCGCAGCGTGACTTCGAGCTGGTTCTCGCCCACGCGCAGCGCCGCAGGGGTGACGCGCGCCTCGAGCGCGAGCGCGCCGCTGCGCACTCGCGCGGGCTCGGAAGCCTCCGGTGCGCAGGCGCAAAGCGCGGCCGCGCAGGCGAGAGTGATTAGGGTCCTGCTCATTGCACGTCCTCCGCGCCGCTCTTCCCGAGCGCGCGATTCAGCTCTGCCGCGCTGCGGCTCAGCGCGACGAGCGCTTCCGCGGCTTCGAGCTCTGCCTCGTACCACGCGCGCTCGGCTTCGATCGCGTCGCCGAACTCGCCGCGGCCCGCGGCCAGCGCCGCGCTCGCGGCGTCGAACTGATCGCGCGCCGCGGGGAGGATCTGCTCGCGCACGATCGTGAGGCCGTGCTCCGCCTCGGCGAGGCGCTCGCGCGCGATCGCGACCGCGAGCGAGGCCTCGCTGTGCGCGCGCGCGAGCTCGAGCTCCGCCGCTTCGCGCTGCGCCTCCGCCTCGGCGATTTCGGCGCGCCGCCGCGCGCGCGCGAACGGCAGCTCGATCTCGACGCCGAGCAGCGGCCGCATCTCGCGCTCGTCCCACATCGCGTCGTAGCCGCCCATCAGCGTCACGTCGGGAATGCGCGAGCGGCGCGCCAGCTCGGCCTCGGCGGCGCGCGCCTCCGCGCGGGCCGCCCCGGCGCGAAGCTCGGGCCGCTCGGCATCGCCGCTCGTCTCGCGCGCGGGCGTGAACGCATCCGGGAACGGCGGCAGCTCCGCTTCGGGCGCGCGGTGCAGCAGCGCGTTCAGCTGCGCGAGCGCGATGCGGTGCTGAGTGCGCAGCGTGATTTCGCGGTGCTCGAGCCGCGCGGCCCCGAGCTCCGCGGCGAGTGGAGCCTGCTGCGGCGCAGCGCCGGCCTCATACCGCGCGAGCGCGGTCTGGCGCAGATCCTCCACCAGCGCCCGGTGCGCCGCGTTCAGCGCGAGCGACCGCTGCGCGAGGAACGCCTCGTCGTAGAGCTGCGACGCCGCGAGCGCGAGGTCGAGGCGCAGCGCGGCGAGATCGAAGCGCATCGCCTCGGCATCGTGTCGCGCAGCGCGCCGCGCGAGCCCGCGCTTGCCCCACGCGAGCAGCGGCTGGGCGAGCTCGAAGCCGTAGCCCGTGCGCGGGCCATCCCAGAGCGACTGCGGGGCGAGCGATGTGCGCAGCATCGGGTCCGCGAGTGAGCCAGCCGCGCTCGCGCGCGCCTCGGCGCTGCGCAGAGCCGCCTCGGCCGCACGCGCGCTCGGGTTGCGCGCGAGCACGGCTTGAATCAGCGCCGCGCGGTCGAGCGCGGGTGAACCGTGCGGCGTGAGCGGCGGCAGCTCGTCCGCGTGAATGGGGAGCGTGGTTGCTAGGGAAGCGAGGAGCGCGAGCGCGCAGAGCGCGACGCGCGAGAGATTGTGCATCGAAGCACCTCGTTCGCGGCAGGGAAGAGCGCGAGCGTCAGCTCGCGGCCGGGCGAACGAGGGTCAGAGCTGGAGCACGATCGAACGGATCGAGATCGAGTCGCGGAGCGGCACGACTCGGTCCGGTACGGAGCAATTGGTGATGAACGGCGGCGGGAGGTGGAAGCCCTGCACGTCGAAGTAGTCGAGGAGCGGAAGCTGCGGCGCGAAGCTCGCGTCGATCGGCGCGCCGCCGGCTTCGCAGCACGGCGTGGCCGCGAGCCGGGCGCAGGGCGACTCGGCCGCGTCGCCGCAGTTCGCGCTCGTCCCGCAGCACGAGCCCTCGTTCGCGAGAACCGAGCACGGCAGTGCCGCGAGCAGCGCGAGCGCCAGCGCGAAGAGCGCGACGCAGCGGCTGGGGCGGCGCAGGGACATGAGGCTCCGTTTACTCGCGGGTTTGCGGGGAGTCAATCGCAGACTGCGTTCTAATCGGGCTCCGCGACCCCTCGCTTGACGCGGGAGCCCGCTGCGGGCCAGTTAGGATGCCGGCATGCGAACCCTGCTTGCTTTGCTCTTGCTCCTCGCTTCCCCACTCCCCGCGGCCTCGGACCCGAGCCCGAAGGATCAGGCGCTCGCGCGGCAGATCTACGAAGAGCTGGTCGAGATCGACACCTCGGGAGAGAAGGGGACGACGCTCGCCGCGGAGGCAGTGGCGAGGCGGCTGCGCGCAGCCGGTCTGCCGGCGGGCCAGATTCAACTGCTCGGGCCGTCGCCGAACAAGCAGAACCTCGTCGCGCGCATCCGCGGCCGTTCACAGAAGCAGCCGCCGCTGATTCTGCTCGCACACCTCGACGTCGTGACCGCGCTGCGCAGCGACTGGACGGTGGAGCCGTTCGAGCTGCTCGAGCGCGACGGCTACTTCTACGGCCGCGGCACGGCGGACGACAAGGCCATGGCGGCGATCTTCTCCGAGCTCTTCGTGCGGCTCGCGGCCAGCCACGCGCGACCTCAGCGCGACCTCGTGCTCATGCTCACCGCGGACGAGGAAGGCGGGCCCGAAAACGGCGTGAAGTGGCTGCTCGAGCAACACCCGCAGCTGATTCAGAACGGCGGCCTCGTGCTCAATGAGGGGGGTGGCGGCACGCTCCGCGCCGGGCGCCGTCTGTTCAACGGCGTTCAGGTGGGCGAGAAGCTCTATTCGAACTTCTGGTTGACCGTGACGGACGCGGGCGGGCACAGCTCGGTGCCGCGCAAGGACAACGCGATCTATCGCCTCGCCGCCGCGCTCGCGCGCCTCGACGCGAAGCCGTTTCCCGTCGAGCTGAGCCCGATCACGGAGCGCTACCTCGCGAAGTCAGCCGAGCTCGAAGGCGGTGAGATCGGCGCCGCGCTCGGGGCGATCGTGCGCAACCCGAACGACGGCGCCGCGGCGAAGACGCTCTCGGAGAGCCCGCGCTACAACGCTCTGCTGCGCACGACGTGCACGCCGACGCGCCTCGAAGCGGGGCACGCGGACAACGCGCTCCCGCAGACGGCGCGCGCGCACGTGAATTGCCGGATCCTGCCGTGGCGAACGATCGCAGAGACGCAGCGACATCTCGCCGAAGCCATCGCGGACGAGCGCGTGACGATCACTCCGGGTGTCCTCGACGAGCAGGCGCCCGCGTCGCCGCTCGATCGCGAGGTGTTAGGGGCCGTCGAGGCGATCACCGAGGCGATGTGGCCGGGCGTGCCGGTCGTGCCCGTGATGAGCACGGGCGCGACCGACTCGCACTTCTTCCGCATGCGGAGCATCCCGGCGTACGGCGTCTCGGGGATCTTCAGCGACATCGACGACGTGCGCGCCCACGGGCGCGACGAGCGCCTGCTCGCGACGTCGTTCGAGGAAGGCCACGTTTTCCTCGAGCGGCTCGTGCGAAAGCTCGCGGGCTTGTAATCAAGCCCGGAAGAAGACCAGGGTCGTCAGCGCGAACAGCGGGAACAGGACCGCGCCCGAGTAGGCCATGAAGCCGAAGAAGCTCGGCATGCGCACGCCGCCGTGCTCGGCGATCGCCTTCACCATGAAGTTCGGGCCGTTGCCGATGTACGTGTTCGCGCCCATGAACACCGCGCCGGTCGAGATCGCGGCCAGGATCGCGGCGTTGTCGCCTCCGTGCGCGAGGAACGTCGCCAGGTAGCGGCCTTCGAGCGGGATGCCGTCGAGGCCGCAGGCCGTGGCCGCGAACGTGAGATACGTCGGCGCGTTGTCGAGGAAGCTCGAGAGGATGCCGGTGGTCCAGAAGAAGTGCGCGGGCGACGAGATCCCGAAGTCGGCGGCGTTCGTGTTCAGGTAGAGCAGCGCCGGCGTCATCGCGACGAAGATGCCGGAGAAGAGCGCGGCCACTTCGAGAATCGGGTGCCACGAGTACGCGTTCAGGGTGTGCAGCTCGCGCGAGGTGAGCACGAACGACCCGAGCGCGATGCTGGCCATCAGCGCTTCCGAGATTCCGAACGGCCACGGTTCGCCGCCGTTCCCGATGCCGCTGCCGCTCGCGTAGATCGTCGCGACGACGGCCGCGACCAAGAAGACGTTGCGCTTGCCACGAATTCCGAAGGGCTCGTGGTGCTGCACCTCTTCGAGCAGCGGCGTGGCCTTCTCCATCTCTTCGCGATCGAGCACGTACTGGTCCCAGAAGTTGAAGAGGATCAGCAGCGCCACGTTCATGAGCAGCCACTCGCGCCAGAGCTGGAAGGTCCACTCGAACGGGACGCCCTTCAGGAAGCCGAGGAAGAGCGGCGGATCGCCGAGCGGCGTGAGCAGGCCGCCGCAGTTCGAGACGATGAAGATGAAGAACACCACGAGGTGCGTCTTGCGCTCGCGCCTCGCGTTGGCGCGGAGCAGCGGGCGGATCAGGAGCACCGAGGCGCCCGTGGTGCCGATCGCGCTCGCGAGCACGGCGCCGATCGCGAGCAGTGCGGTGTTCATCAGCGGCGTGCCCGAGAACGAGCCGCGGATGTAGATGCCGCCGCTCGTGACGTAGAGCGAGCCGAGCAGCGCCATGAACGAGGCGAACTCCATCGCCTTGTGGCCGAGCTCGGCCCAGCCAGCGGCGCCGTGCGCGAGCACGAGATAGAGCGCGATCGGCAGCGCGAAGCCGAGGCTCACCACGGCCTTGTTGCGATTGCTCTCCCAGAAGTGCGGCGCCGCGAGCGGCAGAATCGCGATCGAGAGCAGCAGCGCGAGGAACGGCGCGAGGGTCCAGAGCGGAACGTCGTGCGTCACGCGCCTAAGTCCTCGCGCGCACGTGCGCGTCGCCTGCGCGCTCGGTCTCGGCAACCTGCTCGATCAAGCGCTCCGCCTCGGTCTTCCCGAGGTAGCCATCGACGACGCGGTGGATCACGTAGAGCAGCGGGGTGACCGAGAGCGCGATCACGAACTTGAACAGGTACCCGCTGAAGCCCGCGTTGATGAACTCGGCGAAGTTCGGCCCCTCGCGCCCGAAGTAGGTCGGCAAGTGCAAGCCGATGAAGCCCACCACGAACGTGTCGATCAGCTGCGAGAACAGGGTCGAGCCCGTCGCGCGCAGCCACAGGAAACGGTGGCCCGTGCTGCGGCGAATCATCCAGAACACGGTCACGTCGAGCAGCTGCGCGAGCAGGAACGCGAGGATCGAGCCGACGATGATCCACTGCGACTGCGTGAACACGCGCTCGAAGGAGGCGTCGTCGACGGGCGAGAAGCTGGCGGCCGGCACGGCGCCCGCAGCGGTCAGGGCGAGGAACGAATACGCGATGATCGCGGCCGCGAGGAACGACATCTTCCGCACGCCGGGGCGCCCGAAGTACTCGTTGATGATGTCCGTGAACACGAACACGACGGGCCAGAGCACGATGCCGCACGAGAGCGTGAACGTGTGCCACGGCGTCGGCACCTGAAACAGCTTCCCGCCGATCAGCTCCGCCAGCAGCGCGTTGCCGATGAACACGCCGGCGAGCACGAGAAAGAGAGTCTGTTTGCGGCCGGCGTGATGATTCGCGTCGTCGGGCGCTGCGCTCATGGAGCCTCCGAATGCGCACGCACCATAGGCGAGGGCCGCGCTCACTTCGCGTCGTTGAGGCGCCAGTCGTAGTCGAGGAACGCGACGCGCGAGCTCGCGAGTTGTTGGGGAGTCGCGCCGAGCTCCTGCGCATAGGGCGCGAGGAAGCGCGCGAGATCGCCCCCGGCGAAGTCGCCGCGGTACCACTTGAAGATCGAGGAGAGCGCGAGGCCGCTCCTTGCGTCGAAGCGGCTGCGCGTGCGGTCCGCGAGAAAGCGCCGCGTCTGTTCCTCGAGCTGCGCCTCGAGGCGCTCGCCCACGTACGCCTCCTCGCGCAGCATCGGGCAGCCGATCGACGCGCAGTTCACCGCGAAGTGAACGCGCGGCTCCGCGTAGCCGCGCTTCCCGCGCAGCCGCTCGTGCTCGATCTGGTCGAGCGTGAGCGTCTCGCCGAGCAGGCGCACGAACGGCTTCTGCCACGCGCTGCGAAACAGCGAGCCGTAGTCCTTGATCGATGCGCGCCTCGGGTACTCGGTGAGGATCAGCTCGATTGTGGCGGCGTTGTAGGCGTTGATCAGCAGCGCCATCTGATCCGCGCGCGCGAGCTTCGCGAACTCCGCGGGCGTGACGCGCGCGAGCGAGGCCAGGTACGCGCCCAGCGCCGCGCGATCGCGCGCGAAGCCGGCGTAGTCGACGCGACTCGCGCTGCCGCGTGCATCGCCGAGCTTCACGTGCTTCGCGAGCAGGGCGCTCCAAGCGGCGTGCGTGCGGTCGGGCTCGGCGTCGGCAGCGGGAGCGACGAGGGTCATCGTCACGAGAAGGTGCAGCAGTGCGCGTCGCATGGCGTCTCCTGCGAAACCGTACGCTCGGCCCGGGCGTTTGGCTTGGCGGGAGGACTCGGATGCGCGCGTTCGCGGTGGCGCTTGTGATGCTCGCACTCGCGAGCGGCGGGCCGGCAGCGGCCGACGAGGTGCGCCTCGCGCCTGAGCTGCGCGGTGAGCGCTGGCTGAACAGCGCGCCGCTTCGCATGCAGGCGCTGCGCGGCAAGGTCGTGCTCGTCGAGTTCTGGACCTTCGCGTGCTGGAACTGCCAGAACGTCGAGCCCTACGTGAAGGCGTGGCACGCGAAGTACGCGACGCAGGGCCTCAGCGTGATCGGCGTCCACACGCCCGAGCTCGCGCGCGCGCGCGTGCTCGCGAACGTGCGGGCGTACGTGAAGGAGCGCGAGATCGGGTACCCGATCCTGATCGACAACGGCTTCGCGACCTGGCGCGCCTATGGCAATCGCTACTGGCCCGCGCTGTACCTGATCGACAAGCGCGGGCGCATCCGCCACGTCGCGATCGCCGAAGGCCGCTACGCCGAGGCCGAGCGCAAGATCCGAGCGCTGCTCGCAGAGGCGCCGTGAGTTCGTCTCGCGTAACTCGCCCCCGCGCGCGGCTCACGGCGCGGCGAGGCCTCGCCTCGCGGCTGCCACCGTGAGCGCCTGGTAGCCCGTGCCCGTGAGCCGCTGCAGCGCATCGATCGCGAGCGCGTCGGCGCCGATCAGCACGCGACGCGCGTTGCGCTGCACGCCGCGCACGATGCGCAGCGCGGCCCACTCGGGCGTCGTGCGCGCGATCTCATCGAAGCGCTTCGCGGCGTCCTCGCTGCTGATCACGGCCTCATGCCGGTTGCGCGCATTGCGCGCGATGTTCGTTCTCACGCCGCCGGGGTGAACGCACGTGGCGGAGACGCGCCGATTCTCGACCTCGAGCTCTTGGCGCAGGCACTCCGTGTAGCCGCGCACCGCGAACTTCGCGGCGTTGTATGCGCCCTGGCCCGGCACCGCGATCAAGCCGAACACGCTCGACACGTTCACGACGTGGCCCTCGTCGGCGGCGAGCAGGTGCGGGAGGAACGCCTTCGTGCCGTGCACGACCCCCCAAAAGTTGATGCCGAACAGCCACTCGAGATCGTCGTAGGTCATCTGCTCGATCGTGGCGCCGAGTGCGACGCCCGCATTGTTCGCGACGAGGTGCACCGCGCCGTGCTCGCGCGCGACCGCGTCCGCCCATGCGTGCACCGCAGCGCGTTCGCTCACGTCGACGCGGGCGCTCGTGATGCGCGTGCCGAAGCGCGCGGCGCTCGCGGCGGTCTCGGCGAGATCCGCCTCGTTCACGTCGCTGATCGCGACGTGCATGCCTTCGCGCGCCAGCGCAATCGCGAGCGCGCGGCCGATGCCCGAGGCCGCGCCCGTCACCGCCGCCACGCGCCCCGTGAGATTTCGCATCGCGTGCTCGCTCCGTGGAGGTGCGAGTGTCCGCCGCGCGCGCGGGGAGGGCAACCGCGCGTGACGCCGTTCGGTGTAGGCTCGCGAGATCAGGAGGTTCCCATGAGGATCGGAGTCGGACTCTTTCCCACGGACTACTCGATGCGGCCTGCAGCGCTCGGACGCGCGCTCGAGGAACGCGGCTTCGAGTCGCTGTTCGTGGTCGAGCACACGCACATTCCCGCCTCGCGCCGCACGCCGTATCCCGCTGGCGGGCCGCTGCCTTCGATCTACTGGGAGAGCTACGAACCGTTCACGTACCTCGCGCAGATCGCCGCCGTGACGGAGAAGCTCCAGATCGGCACGGGTGTGTGCCTCGTGCCCGAACATCACCCCATCGCCCTCGCCAAGCGCGTCGCGTCGCTCGACTCGCTCTCGAACGGGCGCTTCTTGTTCGGCATCGGCGCCGGCTGGAACGCGGAAGAGCTCGAGAACCACGGCGTCGCCTTCGCGGATCGCTGGAAGGTGCTGCGCGAGTCCGTGCTCGCGATGAAGGCGTGCTGGACGGAGAAGGAAGCGAGTTATCAGGGGAAGTTCGTGAAGTTCGACCCGGTGTGGGTGGAGCCCAAGCCAGCGCGCCGGCCGCACCCGCCGATCCTGATCGGCGCGGCGTCGAAGTGGGCGATCGAGCGCGTGGTTGAGTTCGCCGACGGCTGGATGCCGATCGCGGGCCAGCCCGGCTTCGAGGAGCGTCTCGCGCAGCTCGACGCGCTGTGCAAGCAGAAGGGCCGCGATCGCAGGTCGATCGATGTGTCGGTGTTCGCAGCGCCGACGGGCAAAGACCAAGTCGCCAAGCTGAAGGAGCAGGGCGTGAACCGCGTGATCGCGATTCTGCCGACGCTGCCCGAGAGCGATAGCCTAAAGGTGCTCGACGGCTACGCGGATCTCGTGCGCTGGGGGAAGGAGCTGGGCTGAGTCGTTACTCCAGTGCGTCCATGGAACCGGTGAGATCGGGTTCTGCGGATGCTGCACCGCCGAGTTCGCCCTCCCAGTAGAGGTCGTCCTCACCCGACGCGGCGTCGGGGCCGGCGCTCACGATGTAGTACGCCGTGCCCTCGATCGAGTATCCGAAGCGCGCGCCATCGTAGGGGTCGATCGGTTCAGGTTGACCTGGGTTGAGCGTCAGCCAGTGGGCGTAGAGCGCGTCGAGGTTGGCTGGTGGCGACCCGAACTGCGCGTGATGGTCGTCGACCGCGTTTGCGAGGTTCTGGAGGCCTTGCTCGGCGAAAGCGCGTGTGTAGTCGGCTGCGAGATCCGCCGCCGGCTGTTCGACCTGGGCTGGCGCAAGCGTGCTCCCGAACTTCCCCAGCGCCCACATCCCCGCGCCCATGGCGATGACGGGAACCCCGAACAACAGCCCAGCGGCTGCCAGCGCGCCGACGCGAGCGCCGGGGCGCCCGATGCGCGCTTCGCCGAGCGTGGGATCGAGAGCGGCAAGACGGTGGGCAATCGAGGGATGCGTGAACAGCCAGCTCGCGAGCTTCATCCACGCTGTTTCCAGGTCGCTGCGCTGCGCGACGAGAGCGCGGCGGTTCACGCGCGATGCATGAGCGCCGCCCGCCGCGAGCACGCTCAGTCCATCGAGGGCGCGCTCGCGATTCGTGCTCGCCGCGAATCCATAGCGATCACACGTGTACTCACGCGCGCGCGAGTAGGCATGGCCCAAGAACGGCATCGCGAGACCAGGAATCAGCAGCCAGTTCCAGCGCAGATGACCCGCATGAAGGTGTCCGAGCTCGTGGGCGATGATGAAATCTCGGGCGGGCTCGTTGTCGCCGCACGCTTCGAGCAAGTCGGAGTAGAGCACGATCAGATTCGTGCCCAAGAAACGCGTCGCGAGTGCGTTGAGCACGCCGCCAGACTGCATCACGTACGCGTCCGGCACTGGCGCCAGCCCGATCCGCGCGGAGAGCGTCTGCACACGCTCGTAGAGCTCGGGCAGCTGTTCGGGCGAAAGCCGCACCGCGTTGCCACGCAGATAGGCGATGAACGCCAGGTGAGCGAAGAAGAAGAACACTCCGAGCAGCGCGGCGTACATGAGACCGATCATCGACACCGCGATCAGCAGCCACATCGAGAGCGCGGTGATCCACACGAGCAGCGCGAGGCGCCGCTCGCTCGGCCAGCGCTCTACGTGAACCGGGGCGGGCGAGATTGCAGCGGCCATCGAGCCTCCTAACAAGACCCAGCCTACGCCTGCCGGCGCGCCGAGTGGGGAGAAAGATGCCGCTCACGCCTCCTCGCCCTCCGCCTCCGGATCGAGCGCGTTCTGGCCCGCGACGCGGCCGTACCAGTGGCCGCTCTGCTTGATCGTGCGCTCGCAGGTCGCGAAGTCCGTGTAGGCGAGGCCGAAGCGCTGCGCGAAGCCTTCGGCCCACTCGAAGTTGTCGAGCAGCGTCCAGGCGTGATAGCCGCGCACGTCGGCACCCTGCGCGATCGCGCGGCCGACGGCGCCGATGTAGCCGCGGTAGAAGTCGATGCGGCGCTGGTCGCGGATCTTGCCGTCCGCGCCCGGGCCGTCGGAGTAGCTGCAGCCGTTCTCGGTGATCTCGATCGGGATGCCGCCGTAGTCGCGCGAGACGCGCATCAGCATCGTGTAGAGCGAGTCGGGCCACACCTCCCAGCCGAACTCGGTGCGCGGCCCGGTGTGGCCGCCCATGCCGAGCGCGCGTGCGCCGATGCCGACGCGCTCGCCGGAGTCGGCCCTAACAAGCGAGCGGAAGTAGAGATTGATGCCGAGCACGTCGAGCGGGGCCTTCATGCGCTCGAAGTCGTCGCCTTGCACGCCCATCAGGTCGAAGGGCGGGCCATCGAGGAACGCGTTCGGATACTCGCCGCGCAGGGCCGGACGCAGGAACCACTCGTTCGTCCACGCGTGCATGCGCTCCGCGGCTGCGGCGTCGTTGGCGGCGTCGGTCGCGGGCTCGGCGGGCGACATCGAGAAGGCGCTGCCGATCGTGAGCCCGCCGCGCTCGGCGCGCATCGCGCGCAGCGCGTCGCCGTGCGCGAGGTTCACCACGTGCGAGGCCCGCAACAACGCCTCGCGCGAGCGAATGCCCGGTGCGTGAATGCCGCTGCCGTACCCGAAGTTCGTGAAGATCCCCGGCTCGTTGAAGATGAGCCACGACGAGATGCGATCGCCGAGTGCGCGCACGACGTGGTGCGCGTACTCCGCGAAGCGCGCCGCGGTGTCGCGCTCGGGCCAGCCGCCGCGCTCGTGCAGCGCGAGCGGCAGGTCCCAGTGGTAGAGCGTGGGGAAGGGGCGGATGTCGGCTTCGAGCAGGCCCTCCGCGAGGCGCGCGTAGTAGTCGAGGCCTGCGCTGTTCGGCTTGCCGCGGCCTTCGGGCTGAATGCGCGGCCACGCGAGCGAGAAGCGGTAGCTGTTCAGATTCATCGCGCGGCAGAGCGCGATGTCGTCCTTCCAGCGCGTGTACGAATCGCACGCGCGATCACCCGTGTCGCCGCCGCGGACTTTGCCCAGCGTGTGCGCGAACTCGTCCCAGATCGAGAGACCTTTGCCGCCCTCGTTCCAGCCGCCCTCGATCTGGTACGAGGCGGTCGCCGCGCCCCAGCGGAAACCACTCGGGAACTCGATGCGCGTCACGTCGCCCTCCGCAGGGGGCGCACGTTACCTCGCGGAGTGCCGCCACCCGCGCAGCGCGATCGCCGCGACGCCGAGCAGAAGGACGAGCGCGGGCTCGGGCACCGGGATGCCGAGCTCGAGCGACAGCTTCTGAGAGATCTTGTCGCCGAGCTCTTGCGCGGTGAAGCCATTGGCGACGATCAGCAGCGGAACACGCGCGTCCGAAGAACCGATGATGCGCGAGTAGAAGAACTCGAGCAGCGTGACTTGGTCGTACCCGAGGCCGGTCAGAGCAGCCGCCCACTGGACGCTGATGTCGACCGGTTGTCCGTTGATCGTGATCTGCGGCGCCGGAAAGAACATGAGCGCGGGCGAGCTGTCCTGCGTCTCGACGCCGAAGTTCGGATCGCCCGGCACCGGCACGGGGATGATCGGCAGCGCGTTGATCAGGATTCCCGACTGGATCGCGGCGTTTGCAGAAACGAGCGCGGTGCCCCACGGGCTGTTGACGGAGAGCGGAGTTGGGCCGATGCCGGGGATGTCCACGACCGGGGTGTCGAGCGACGCGATCACGCTCGTGTCGAGGTTCTCGGTGCCGTCACCCGAGATGTCGATCACGCAGTTCACTTGGCTGCAGAAGTGCTGTCCCTGAAACAGGAGCAACGCCGCGTCGAGCGCGCGCGCTACGCCGGTCTGCGCGGCGCCGGCGCCGCTGATGTCCGGGCGCGAGGTGCCGAGAATCGCCGACGCGAAGGCGGTCGCGTCGCTCGCGGAGTTGAGGGTCGTCCAGGGCACGACTTGTTGCTGCACGCCGTTGCCGGCCCAATAGAGCACGGTGACCGAGACGTCCGCCCCTGCGAAGCCTGCAGCGTTGTCGCTGAAGAAGTTCGCGTACGCGGCGCGCTGCAGGTCGAACTCGGTGGCGTCGATCGAGCCCGAGGTGTCGATCGCGATCACGAGCGCAGTGGACGTGGCCCAGCTCGGGGAGGCGATCAGTGCTGCAAGGGCGGTGGCGAGTGCGAGGGCGGCAGCGCGCATGTGGTTCTCCCGCCAAGGAAGTGGCCTGGAACGGGCGCAGGTGGCGAGGCGCAATCTGAAGAACTGGTGATGACTGAAGGGACCGTGCCTAACCCCTCGTCCCGCAACAGATTTTGTCACTCACGCCGGGAGCAGCGCCTGGCACTCGAGGTCTTCGAGCGCTGCGCAGGCGCGCTGCGAGAGGGCGCGCGCGATGGCGGCGCCGCGCTCGTTCGCGAGGTCGAGGGTGGTCGCGATCGTGACGGCGTAGGCGAGCAGGTAGAGCGCGCCGAGGCGGTAGTCGTGCCAGAGCTGATCCCAGGCATAGTCGCGCACGCCCGCGGCGCGCATGCCATCGAGGTAGCGCCGTAACAACTCGCGCTCGTGGGCGCGGCGCACCTCGAGCTGAAGACTCTGCGTGAAGTAGTAAGCGAGATCTTGGCCCGGCGAGGTCTTCGTGATCGACTGCCAATCGACGATCGCGAAGGGCGGTTGCGCGGGCTTCGCAGCGAAGAACATGTTCTCGAGGCGGAAGTCGGCGTGGCCGATCACCTGCGGCCCGCTGCACAGGCGCGTCAGGATCCCGCGCGTGCTCGGCCCGACGCGGTGGCCCCACTGCTTCACGCGCGCCGGGATCAGCGCCGCGAGCTCGTTCTCGAAGCGCGGCCAGCCGAACGCGAAGCCGGCCTCCATCCCCGCGATCTGCGCGTCGTTCCCGTGGCTCGTGATCCACGCGAAACGCGCGTCGCCGGTGCGCCCGAAGCTCCACGCGTGAAACGCGGCCATCGCGTCGACCACGATCTCGGCCTCCGCGAGATCGCTGCCCGCGACCTGGTCGCCGATGCGCCGATCGCCGATGTCCTCCAGCAACAACACGAAGTCCGAGCTCGTCGGAGCGCGGCCGGCGAAGAAGCAGCGCGGATGCGGCAACGGGGTCGCGGCGGCGAGCTCGCTGTAGAAGCGGACCTCGCGGCCGTACATGTCGTAGGTGTCGGCGACTGCGCGGTTCGAGGCGATGGGCGACGGGAACTTCGCGATCAGCGTGCGCGGCACGCTCGCGGCCTCTCCCGCGTACTCGAGCGCGACTCTCGCGACGACGCCGATCAGGCCGCCGCCCGCGCCGAGCGGCTTCGCGTCACAGCGCGCGACGTGCGTCGCCGAGCCGATCGCGCCGCTGCTGCGCAGCGCGTCGGTGAGCCAGGCAGCCGAGAGCGCTTCGGCGCTCTGCGGAAGGCGAGTCAGGTCGATGCCCATGGCCGCATGCAGCCTAGTAGGGCGACTGTCCCCCGTCGACGTTGAAGAACGCGCCGGTGATGCCGCGGCCCGCGTCCGACGCGAGCAGCACGGCGACGGCCGCGATCTGCTCCACGGAGTTCAGCTCGCCGGTGAGCGTCTTCGCCTTGAACACCTTCTCGATCATGTCCTCGTAGCTGAGCCCCATCGCGGCCGCGGTGGTCGGCCCGCCCTGCGTCACGGCGTCGGTGAGCACGAGGCCGGGGCAGATCGCGTTCACCGTGATGCCGAGACGCCCGACTTCTGCAGCGCCGGACTTGGTGAGACCGTGGATGCCGTGCTTCGCCGCCGCGTAGCCCGCCATCCCTGGCACGCCCAGCTTGCCCTCGACGGACGAGATGTTGATCACGCAGCCCGAGTTGTTGGGGATCATGTGCGCGAAGGCGTGCTTCATGCCGTAGAACACGCTCGTGAGATTCCACTGCACGTCGTTCGCCCAGGCTTCGTCGCGGAGCTGCGCGATCGGCGAGGGCTCGGTGATGCCGCCTGCGTTGTTCACCATCACGTCGAGCCGTCCCCAGCGATCCGCCGCCGCATCGACGAGGCGCTTCACGTCCGCGGAGCTGCGCACGTCGCCGGGCACGAAGATCGCGCGGTCGCCCGCGCCGAGCTCTTCGAGCGCGCGCTTGCCCTTCTCGGCGTCGCGCCCGTTCAGCGCCACGCGCGCGCCTTCCGCGAGGAACGCCTCGACGATGCCGCGCCCGATGCTGCGGCTGCCGCCCGTCACCGCTGCGACTCTGCCTGAGAGCTTCACGGGTACTCCGATTCTGCTGCGAGGAAGCGCGTATCATCGCGCGCCTCTCTCGAGTTGGCGCGGAGGATTTCATGGCCGTTCTGTCAGGGCAGGTTGCAGTCGTCACGGGCGCGAGCCGGGGCATCGGGCGCGGCATCGCGCTCGAGCTGGGCGCC
>Ga0194132_10008145_pt1 | contig 15137 bp, 11 predicted proteins | sample TA2KigOf80mmetaG_FD_148612 | JGI IMG/M metagenome (GOLD analysis project Ga0194132, IMG submission 148612) | Freshwater microbial communities from Lake Tanganyika, Tanzania - TA2015054 Kigoma Offshore 80m | ecosystem: Environmental > Aquatic > Freshwater > Lake | place: Tanzania: Lake...
CTCGTCGGCCGAGAGCCCCGTGAACATGCGGAACAACAACGGCTTCCGACGCAATTTCTCGTAATTCGTCATAACCCTATGAATAGGCCATCGATCGCTATTGCGCAACGAGTCTACTCAACCGAGCTCGAAAGTAACCCGTCACACGTCCACGTCCCACACGACGAGGTGACCGGAGTCGCCGCCGGCGGCGCACAGCGCGCCGTCCGGCGACACGGCCGCGGCCTGCACTTTCCCGATGCCCCAGTCGAACGCGCGCACTTCCGCGCCGGTGCCAGAATCCCACAGGCGCACGGTGCCGTCCATAGCGGCCGACAGCAGCGTTCCGCCGCCGGGCAAGAACCCGACGGCGCGCACCAGCGCGCCGTGGCTGCCGCACAACACCGGCTTCGCGTCCCACTTGTCTGGCACGCGCCACACCGCGGCCCGGTGCCCGAACCCGACCGCGAGCCGGTCCTCGTCCGGCGTGAAGGCGAAGCAACTCGCGCTCGCGTCGCCGTGGGGCGCGCGCAACACGCCCTGTCGCGCCAGCGTCGCCCCGTCGCTCAACTGGAACCCCCACTCCGCGACGCAGAAGTACGTGCCCTTCGGCGAGAACCCGATGCGCGCGTCGCCGCGCACGTCTACCGTGTAGAACCCATCAGGCTCACGCTCGCCCTTGACCGGGCGCAGCGGGTCGTCCCACATCACCACGCCGGGGCCGCCGACGGCCGCCAGCCGCGCGCCGTCCGGCGATACCGCAAGCGGGTCTCGGTCGAGCGGAGTTAGGTCGCCGAGTTCCGCGACGCGCTTCCCGGTCGCCGTGTCCCAAATGCAGACCGTGCCGTTGGAGCGCACGCCGGCGAGGTGCTTGCCGTCCGGGAAGAAGGCCGCGGCGCGCACCGGACCATACGCGCCGTCGAGCTTGCACACGCGCTTGCCGGTGCTGGCCTCCCAGAGCCACGCGAAGAACGACGTGCCCGCGGTGGACGCGAGCCACCGGCCGTCCGGCGAGAACGCCAGCGACCGCACCTTCGCCCGGTGCCCGCGCCAGATCAGCATCGCGAAACCCTCACGCGTCCACGTCCCAGATCACGACGTGCCCGTTCTCGCCGCCCGCGGCGCAGGTGAGGCCGTCGGGCGAAAAGGCGGCGCAGTACACACGGCCGATACCCCAGTCGAAGGTGGTCAGCTCCGCGCCGGACGCCGCGTCCCAGAACCGAACCGTGCCGTCGCCGCCGGCGGTCATCACCGTGCGCCCGTCCGGCGCGAACGCGACCGCGCGCACAAAGAACGTGTGTCCCGTCAACACGACGGGCTTGGTCTTCCCATTGACCGCGTAGATTTCGGCGACGTTTCCGAAGCCGATCACGACCCGTTCGCTGTCCGGGGAGAAGTTCGCCACGGTCAGCGCGTCGGTCCTTGCGTGAGCGATTACGCGCTTGGGCTGCCGAGTCGTTCGGTTCCAGACGACCGCGCGGAACTGCCCGTTCGCGGCCAGCCAGCGCCCGTCCGGGCTGAAGGTGAGGCTGTCATACTTATCGACGATAAACTCCTCGCTCGGGAACCTGAACCGCTCATCGGGCTTCCACAGGTTGCCCGAATACGTGCCAAGTGTGTCGGGGTGAGGTGTTGCGGGATCGTGCCACATGACAACACCCTCGAACCCCGTCGCGGCGACGCACGAGTTGTCCGGTGCGAAAACGGGGGCGTAGCGGGTGTGCAACTCCCCGGGCGCGGATAGCACCGTTCGCGTCTCCGCGTCCCACACTACAACCCGATAGTCCATTGTTGTCGTCGCGATCAGTTTGCCGTTTGGGGCGAAACTGATACCTGACGTGTTACCCCACCGGCCGCGCAACTCACCGAGTTTCTTTCCGCTCGACGGCTCCCAGAGGCTGACTGACGAGATTCGTTCGGCCGACGACGCGAGTTGTGCCCCGTCCGGCCGGAACGCCAAACAGCGAACCTTCGTTTTGTGTGCGTCCCACACGCGCATAGCATCCTCCCGCGGCTCTCTCCGGTAAAATACCACCACAGTCGCCGCGCGTTCGCAATCACGGAAGTTCCACATGCCACCAAGCCAGCCGCGAATCCTGATGTGCCCGCCGGACCACTACGGGATCGAGTACGAGATCAACCCGTGGATGAACCGGTCGCTCGGGGCGGTCGCGGCGCTCGCGTTTCGGCAGTGGCAGCAGTTGCACGATACTCTGGTCGTGGCCGGCGTGCGCGTCGAGCGCATGACCCCGCAACCGGGCCTGCCGGACCTCGTGTTCACCGCCAACGCCGGGCTTGTGTTCCACAACACGTTCCTGAGCAGCCGGTTCCGGCACGAGGTCCGCGCGAAGGAGTCGCCGCACTTCGACAGGTGGTTCGCGGAGAACGGGTTCGTGGTCGAGCACCTGCCGGAGAACACGTTCCATGAGGGCGCGGGCGACGCGCTGTTCTGCGGCGACACGCTGTTCGCCGGGTACCGAACGCGCTCGGACGCGACCGCGCACCAGTGGGTCGGCGAGAAGCTGGGCGTGCGCGTGCTCCCGCTCGAACTGGTGAACCCGCGGTTCTACCACCTCGATACGTGCTTCTGCCCGCTCGCGCCGGGCGAGGCGCTGTACTTCCCCGACGCCTTCGACACTTACGGCAAGCGCGTCCTTTCGACGCACGTTCCGAAGCTGATCGCGGTGGAGGAAGAGGAGGCGCACCGCTTCGGGTGCAATGCGGTAGTGGTGGGTAAGACGGTCGTCCACAACAGCCGGTGCCCGCGCATGGCCGACGCGCTCCGCCGCGCCGGGTACGCGCCGATTGAGGTGGAACTGGACGAGTTCTTGAAAGCCGGCGGCAGCGCGAAGTGCCTCACGCTGCGGCTCGACGGCGAAGAGGCCGCGGGGTGGAAGGGGGGTATCTGACGAGCGGCCGTGTTGACCCCGGCCGTCTTGTTGAGCGACGAAGATGGCCGAAGACGGCCGGGATAAACCTAGCCGCTCGCAACTGGGGCGCTCGCGAGGTTTACACCTTCCCCAACACCAGATCGACGACCCAGCAGCCGCGTACGTGCGTGCCCGGTTCGCGGCAGTGGTTCAGCACGTCCTCGTTGTCGCAGCCGGCGTCTTGCAGCGCGTCCGCCAGAATCGGCAGCGCAGAGAACTCGCGCGACTCGTACATCTGCCGCGCCAGCGCCACCGCCGTGTCAGTGCGCCACGCGGGATCGAAGGCGACAGGGCGAAAGGGATTGCCGAAGATGCAACGGATCAACTCGGTTTGAGCGGCCAGTTCAGTGAGTTGAGTTGCCTCCAAAGCCTTGTTGTATCGCGCGTTCTCCACAAGTTCGGCAGCAGCACATGCGGCAGCAGACACGATACAGTCGGCGCACGAGCAAGCCGAGCGCAACGAGTAGGGCAGCGATTTACAGAGGCATCAACTGCTGCCGATGCCGCATACGCTCGCGCGTCGGGTGCTTCATGGCCCGGAAAACAGTCCTGTGCGTAACGCATCGCGGAACTAACGACCGCAGCCAATCGATCTTGGTCCAATTGCTCGTCGGTGAAAAGTTCTGCGGCTTCGACAGCGTGCCCGCTCGGAAAGTCCGCGAGCTGCGACCAAATCCGACGGCAGCACCCAACAGCGAACAACCGCAATTTGCGGCTCGTAACCGGCTGAATCTGCTCCAGCATCGGCGTTGGATACGCGCACGCCAGCCATTCCGCTTCCGTCATGGCGTGTCCCTCAGTTCCGTCAGCCTGTCTCTCGCTTCGCCTTCGACGAACTGGCGGACGCGGGCGTCTTCGGCGGTTGCCAACCCCGCGGGCGGGCCGTCGTAGAGGAGTTGCTTGTCGTCCTGCCCCAGACGCGAACGTGGGTAGAGCATCACGACGCGGCTGGCGCACTTCTGCACCGTGCGCAGTTCGTGCGTCACGATCACACTTGTGACCGGGCGGCGCGAGCGCGTTTGCAGGATCAACTCGTTAATCACGTCCGTCATAATCGGGTCGAGGCCGGTGGTCGGCTCGTCGTAGAGCATCACGTCCGGGTCGAGGGCCAGCGCGCGGGCGAGGCCGACGCGCTTCCGCATCCCGCCGGACAGCTCCGCCGGCATCTTCGGCTCCACCGTGGCCGGCAGGCCGACTTCCAGCACCCGCTCGCGCACGATCCGCGCGACGTCTGGTTCCGCGTAGCCGCCCTTCGCGCGTAGGCCGAACGCGACGTTGTCGAACACGTTCAGGCTGTCGAACAGCGCCGCTTGTTGGAACAGAAAGCCGACGCGCAACCGTAGCAAGGTGAGGTCGCGTTCGGAGAGCGCGTGAATCGACTTCCCCTCGAACAGCACCTCGCCCGTGGTCGGCTTCATTAGCCCGACGATGAGCTTGAGGAGCACGGTTTTCCCGCAGCCACTTTCGCCGATCACGCAGAGCGTGTCTTGCGGGAAGATGTCGAGGTCGATGCCCGCGAGTACGGTTTGCGACTCGAAGCGCACGCCCACCCCGCGAAGCGTAACCAACGGCGGTGACGTGGGATCGGGCATCGCGTTACCCAGCAAAATACGCCTTGTCGCGCGCCTCGTACCCGGTGTAGCCGAGCGCGTCGTACAACTCTTGGCGCGTCTGCATGTGCGGCAAGCTGGCGGCTTGCGTGCCCTGCGCGAACAGGTCGCGGAGCGTGTTTTCCGCGGCCTTCATTGCGGCGCGGAACGCCGTGAGCGGGAACAGCACGAGCCGGTAGCCGATCTCACCAAGTGTCCGAACATCGAGCAAGGGCGATTTGCCGAACTCGGTCATGTTCGCGAGGAGCGTTGCGCCGGGAACGGCTTTGGCGAACCGCTCGAACTCGTCGCGGCTCTCCATCGCTTCGGGGAAGATCGCGTCCGCGCCGGCGTCGAGGTACAGTTTCGCCCGGCGCACGGCGTCGTCGAACCCATTCACGCCCTTCGCGTCGGTGCGGGCGATGATGACGAAATCCTTGTCGCGCTTGGCGGCGACCGCGGCCCGAACCTTCGCGGCCATCGCCTCGGCGGGCACCACGGACTTGCCGGACAAGTGCCCGCAGCGCTTCGGAAACTCCTGATCTTCGAGGTGAAGCCCCGCGACGCCCGCGGCTTCAAAAAGGCGCACCGTGCGCTCCAGGTTCAGCGCCTCGCCGAACCCGGTGTCGGCGTCGCAGAGCAGTGGGAGTGAGGTCGCTTGGGCCGTCATCTGTGCGGCCTGCACGAACTCGGTGAGGGTGAGCAGGCCAATATCGGGGACGCCGTTGCCCGCAGACAGCGCGCCGCCGGAGAGGTACACCGCGCGAAAGCCGACGCGCTCGGCAAGCTTCGCACATAGCGGGTTGAATACGCCGGGGATCGCGAGCGGGCCTGCGGCCCATGCGTCGCGCAACTTCCGCCCGGCAGACCCCGCGACCGCGTTCGACATAGCTCAACTCCGCGAACAGAACGCAAGTGAAATCCGCTTCATCATAGTGTTTTGGCGCGCCGCGCCGAAGTTTTTTCGGAATCGGCGAGATCGCCGGAAGTCGTTGGGGCGCAACGCGCAGTGCGCCGAGCACGGGGTCGCGTTCGGGCGGCGCGCGAACCCAAACCTTGACACGCGGCGTCATCCCCTTAGAATCCCCCTTGTGCAATCCCACCCCGTGAGGCGTGCATGAGTACCCGCTCAGCGTTCGTAGCACTGGTTCCGCACTATCGCGGATAGCTCTCGCTGACAACGGGCGTCAGAGGGGGCCAAACCGAATCGGTTTGGCCTTCGCGTTTGATGGGGATGACGGGCGCGTGTAGCTCAGTTGGTACGAGCACGTCGCTGATAACGACGGGGTCCCTGGTTCAAATCCAGGCACGCGCACACGGCGGCACACGGTCGGGGGAGTAGCTCAACTGGTAGAGCGCCTGCTTTGCAAGCAGGAGGTCAGGGGTTCGAGTCCCCTCTTCTCCACAGGTGTGACGGCCCTGAACCCAGACGTGTGGGAGCACGCAAAACATTAGCGATGCGTGACCCGCAAGAAGTCGCTGAGAAAAAAATCGCGACGAGGGTTGACGGGGACACGCGACGCCACTAGTATTCTCCTTGCCTGACGACGTAACGCGAGTCCTGCAAAGGGCTTACGAGCGAGGTTGGGAGAGAACTCGGATCGGGCTGCCCTCCGAAAATGAGTGCAGTTTGCAGTCCGGGCCGGGCGATCTGAAAGGGTCGCTCGGGGTCGAAGGTTGAGGCGCGAAAGTGCTTCGGCTGTCCGGCCGCGATCTTTGACAACTTGGGATAAGCAAGTAGTTGCATCAACGATTCGATGCCGCTTGTACTCGGTCTGGTGGCTTCGCAAGAGGTCGCCGGCGGGGTGCGAGGGGTAGCGATTCAGCGACAAGACACGAGCCTTAGAAGAAAGGGCACATATCGTCTTGCCGCCCCGGACCAACCGGGGTGGCGAAACAATGCTAGCTGGAAATAAGGTTCACTTCTCAGTCTGAGTGGTAGCACGAGGGCGAGGGAGCGAACAATGCGGCCAAGCTAGTAAGGGCGTGTGGGGGATGTCTTGGCACCAGAAGGCGAAAGGGCGTGGAAGACTGCGAAAAGTCCGGGGGAGTTGTCAAACGAGCTTTGATCCCGGAATACCCGAGCTAACCCAGCGAACTGAAACATCTCAGTAGCTGGAGGAAGAGAAAGAAAACTCGATTCCGTCAGTAGCGGCGAGCGAACGCGGAACAGCCCAAACCACGGGGGCAACCTCGTGGGGTTGTAGGACCACATTTAGGATCCCTGATACCTAGCAGAAACGTCTGGAATGGCGTTCCATAGAGGGTGAAAGTCCCGTATGCGACAGGTGGAGGGGCCGAGTGGTATCCTGAGTAGGACTCAACACGTGAAAGTGAGTCCGAAGCAGCGGGGTCCATCCCGTAAGGCTAAATACTCTCTGGTGACCGATAGCGAACGAGTAGCGCGAGCGAAAGATGGGAAGAACCCCGACAAGGGGAGGATACTGAACCTGAAACCACATGCCTACAAGCGGTGGGAGGCCTATGCCCGCAAGGGAACGGCTGACCGCGTGCCTTTTGCATAATGATCCGGCGACTTACCGTAACCAGCTAGGTTAAGGGTCTTTGACCCGGAGCCGAAGCGAAAGCGAGTCTCAAACGGGCGCTAAGTTGGGTGCGGTAGACGCGAAACCACGTGACCTACGCATGGCCAGGATGAAGTGGGGGTAACACCTCATGGAAGACCGAACTCACTAGTGTTGAAAAACTAGGGGATGAGCTGTGTGGGGGAGTGAAAGTCTAATCAAACGTGGAGATAGCTCGTTCTCTCCGAAATAACTTTAGGGTTAGCGTTCGGATAGTTGACGTTGGGGGTAGAGCGACTGATTTCGAACGGGGGCCTACCCGGCTACCCGTCGAAGCCAAACTCCGAATACCAGCGTACAAGTCCGGGCAGCTAGACGGTGGGGGATAAGCTTCATCGTCGAGAGGGGAACAACCCAGATCACCCGCTAAGGTCCCAGAGTCGTACTCAGTGCGAAAGGAAGTTGGATTCCCGAGACAGCCAGGATGTTGGCTTAGAAGCAGCCACCATTTAAACAACGCGTAATAGCGGACTGGTCGAGGAGTCCTGCGCCGATAATGAACGGGACTCAAGTACGACACCGAAGCGGTGGGAGCAGAAATGCTCGGTAGGAGAGCGTTGCATGTGCGGCGAAGCGGTACGGGCAACGAGCCGTGGAGCGCATGCAAGTGATTATGCCGGAATGAGTAGACGATAAAACGGGTGAGAATCCCGTTCGCCGTAAGCCTAAGGGTTCCTGGGGAAGGTAAATCCGCCCAGGGTTAGCCGGTGCCTAAGACGAGGCCGAAAGGCGTAGTCGATGGGGAGCAGGTTAATATTCCTGCGCTCCCAGCACAACATGGGACGTCGGTCGGAAGTGGTGTAGGCTAATTAGATTGCCTCAGGGCGTTTAAGATCCCAATATCCACTAATGATCGGCCAAGAAAACCGTGCTGGAAACCGTACTAAAACCGACACAGGTAGGCGAGATGAGTATTCTAAGGCGCTCGAGAGAACTCTCGTGAAGGAACTCTGCAACATGACCCCGTAACTTCGGGATAAGGGGTGCCACCGCAAGGTGGCCGCAGTGAAAAGGCTCTAGCGACTGTTTATCAAAAACACAGGTCTGTGCGAAGGCGTAAGCCGCGGTATACAGACTGACGCCTGCCCGGTGCTGGTAAGTTAAGGGAGAGGGTTAGCCGAAAGGCAAAGCTCGCAACCGAAGCTCCAGTAAACGGCGGCCGTAACTATGACGGTCCTAAGGTAGCGAAGTTCCTTGTCGGGTAAGTTCCGACCTGCATGAATGGCGTAACGACTGGAGCACTGTCTCCACGAGAGACTCGGTGAAATTGTAGTTGTCGTGAAGATGCGACATACCCGCAGCTAGACGGAAAGACCCCGTGAACCTTAACTGCAGCTTGGTATTGGGTTTAGACCCATCATGCGTAGCGTAGGTGGGAGGCTATAAACCGCGCATTTCGGTGCGCGGGAAGCCGACGATGAAACACCACCCTTGATGTGTTTGAATTCTAACTTGACGTTTGTAGCGTCAGGGACCGTGCTAAGTGGGCAGTTTGATTGGGGCGATCTCCTCCCAAAAGGTAACAAGTTCTTTGTTGCCCTCCCTACCGGCGACGGTAGGAACTGCATTCGGCTATATGCTGGAAAATCCGAGCATCCCACACTACCGGTTCGCGCGAGCGAACGGGTTACAACGTGATGGGTGCGGACAATCAGCAGGAAAGGCCCAAGTCGCTTTCGGGCGAAATGGGAATCCTCAGAGACTGCACGCCGAACATCTTAGACCACCAATAAGATGATGATACAGTCCGTGCTCCACGGCGACGTGGAGAGGCCGGCAGAAATGCCCGGCCCCCTGTAACCACCCGCAAGGGCCGCGACTCAGCGCGCACGCGCCAAACGCGGACAGGCGTAACACACAGAACGGAGGAGTGCAAAGGTACCCTCAGCCCGGTTGGCAATCGGGCATCGAGCGTAAAGGTAGAAGGGTGCTTGACTGCGAGTCCGATGGGACGAGCAGGGACGAAAGTCGGCCTTAGTGATCCGGTGGTTCCGGATGGAAGGGCCATCGCTCAACAGATAAAAGGTACTCCGGGGATAACAGGCTTATCTCCTCTGAGCGTTCATAGCGGCGAGGAGGTTTGGCACCTCGATGTCGGCTCATCACATCCTGGGGGTGGAGAAGCTCCCAAGGGTTCGGCTGTTCGCCGATGAAAGTGGTACGTGAGCTGGGTTCAGACCGTCGTGAGACAGGTCGGTCCCTATCTGCTGTGGGCGGAGGAAACTTGAGGGGCTTTCTCCCTAGTACGAGAGGACTGGGAGGGACACATCTCTGATGTTCCAGTTGTGGCGCTAGCCGCACCGCTGGGTAGTCACATGTGGACGGGATAAACGCTGAAGGCATATAAGCGTGAAACTTCCCCCAAGATCAGGTTTCCCGCGCAAGCGAAGACTCCTAGTAGACCACTAGGTCGATAGGCCGGACGTGTAAGTGCAGTAATGCACTCAGCTAACCGGTACTAACAGTCGAACGCTTGGCCGCATTGTTCCCTTTCTCGCTCGTGTTACAACTACTTGCTTCCCCAAGTTGCCAACGATCACTTGTTGATACACCGCGATTTGTAAGCAGCTTGCCGGTGACTTTACCCATACGGAAACACCCGTTCCCATTCCGAACACGGCCGTGAAACGTCTGGGGCCGATGGTAGTGCGTCCAGCGCGAGAGTAGGTATCGCCGGCTCTTTACATGAAACCCCGCACAGCGTAAGCTGTGCGGGGTTTTTCTTTTCACACCTTCCCCCAAGCCCACGAGCGCACCGTGTTCATCATCTGGAACGGGCTCGGTTTCATCGTCATCCCCGTCGTCATCGTCGGGGCCGTCCTCGCCGGGGCGATTGGCGAGGTGTTCCCCAATGACCGCTGGTTCCAGTTGCTCGCCGTACTCGGCACCGCGGGTGCGCTCCTCGGAATCGGCGTGCTCCTCAACCGCCCCAAGATCGTCGGCCAAGACCGCTTCGGTAACGCCATTCGCTCGACCGAAGACCACTCGCTGTATTGGATCCCGGTGCAATACTGGTCCGCGATTGTTTTGCTGATAGGAACGGTCGTCGTCTTCAAGAGGTGAATCCCGCTACTCGCCTTCGAGATCGGTGTCCTTCAAATCCGTCAGGAACATGTGACCGGGCTTGTGGGTGATCGCGAACGGCGGTTTGGCCCGCGCGAGTGCCGCTTGCGGCGTGACCCCGCAGGCCCAGAACACCGGCAGCTCCCCCGTCCGCACGTCCACCGCATCCCCGTAATCCGGCTTGTTAATGTCGCGAATCCCGATCGCATCGGGATTGCCAACGTGAACCGGCGCGCCGTGTGCGAGCGGAAACCGACAACAAATCTGAGTCGCCTTTACCGCGAGTCGCGGCAGTAGCGGGCGCATGGACACGACTAAGTGTCCGCTGAACCGCCCGGCCGGTTGGCAGGGAATGTTGGTGTCGAACATCGGCACGTTTCGATTTTGTTCGATGTGTCGCACCGGAACGCCCGCTGCCAGCAGCGCGTTCTCGAACGTGAAAGAGCAACCAATCACGAACGACACGAGGTCCGCGCGCCAAACGTGGCCGACGCTGTGCGGCTCTTCGACCAGTTCGCCGTTTTTCCACACGCGATACGACGGCAGATCGGTGCGGAGGTCGCTACCCGGCGCGACCAGTTTTGCTTCCGGGTCGCCCGGTTCAGTCACGTCGAGCACCGGGCACGGCTTCGGGTTTCGCTGGCAAAACAGCAGGAACTCGAACGCCCAGTCGCGAGGCAGAATCACCAGATTCGCTTGAACGAAGCCGCGCGCGAACCCCGGCGTCGGCCCGGGGCAGGCCCCGTCGCGGCACGCGTGGCGGAGCTGCGCCCCAGTCGCGTCGGTGAAATCGAAGAGCATTACGTCTCCAGAATCTGGCGAATCCGCACCAGCGGCTTGGCGTACTCGTCCCACGAAAGCCCGTCCACGGTCGCGGTCTGCTTCCCGGTCACGCCGTCCACGAGCGGCCCCTCGCGGACCATCACTTCCAGAATCGCGCGCTCGCGGTCGGGGTCGAACAGGTCCGGTGGCGGCTTCACCCCGCGAAGCACATAGATGCCCGCGGCGAGCGCGTACGCGCCCCAGTTGCTCACCCCGGCCACGATGAGGTGATCGGTCGGCACGCGACAGTGGATCAAGTCGCCGTTGGGGATGTTCTTCACGATGGTCTCGTGCGGAATCTTCCCCATGCCGATCTCGTTCCCGCCGTCCCCGATGCCGATAGAGCTTATGCGCGGCTTGTCGAATAATCGCTGGGCCGGTTGCATCAGTTCCGTAATGTCCCGCCCACGCATGGTGAGTAATTGCCCTTCGGCATTAGGTCCGGCTCGTTCAATCGCGAGCAGGTGCGTCGAGCCTGCGCCGGGGTAATCGGCGGTCGTCATTACATATTCGACGTGTCGGCCGTCGCGCCAGCCCCAACTCAACCGATGCAGATCGGCCCATCCTGACGCGGTCAGCCCCTTCGCCATCACACCACCACATTCGATCTCCGCGATCAAGCAGACCCGAATACCGAGTGGCCGCAGTGCCCGCGCGACGAAGACTGCACCGAGAGGTCCGTCAGTCTCAAAAGATGGCGGGTTACCCGATGCAATGTAGAACCCGGTCAGCACGTCCAGCGCCGGTTTCGAATGCTCAACGATACTCCGGCACGCGGCCTCGAAGTCGCCTTTGGTTGCGGTGAAGAGGTTGTCGTGTGGGTCGCGCCCGAGGCCGCGGTTGCCGGGGTCGGTTTGCACCGCGGCGAGGATCGCGGCCAGCTTCTCGTCGGTGGTCATGTTGTGAGGTTGAGGAGGTGGGCGAACCGGCCGCGCCAGAGCTTCGGCACGTCGGACTTCACCGTGATCGGTTCGTGTGTGGTCGGGTGCAGGAACGTGAGGCTGCGCGCGTGCAGAGCGATAGAGTGACCGAACGGGTGGTCGCTGCCGTACTTGTCGTCGCCGTAGATCGGGCACCCGCGGCTGGCGAGTTGCACGCGGAGCTGGTGCTTGCGGCCGGTGTGCGGGCGCAGTTCGAGCCAGATCAGCCCGTTGTGCCGCGCGCGAACTTGGAACAGAAGGCGCGCGAACTGCGCGCCTTCCGTTTCCGGCTCCACGACCTCGACGCGCATCTTCGGTTCGCTTTTCAGCAGCCAGTCTTCGAGCGAACCGGCGTCCTTGTCGATCCACGGCGCGACGTGCGTTTTGTGCCCTTGTACCTGCTGCTCGACCACCGCCCAGTACACCTTTTCGACCGCCCCTTCGCGGCACTGCCCGCTCAGCCGCGCCGCGGCCTTGCTCGTGCGCGCGAACAGCAGCGACCCGCTCACGGGCTTGTCGAGCCGATGCACGACGCCGAGGAACACGTTGCCGGGCTTGTTGTACTTCTCCGCGATGTACGCCTTCGCGAGCCGGTCGACGGTTTCGTCCTTGCCGTCGAAGTGCGTGGTCGGCCATCCGGCCGGCTTGTTCAGCGCCAGACAGTGGTTGTCTTCGTACAGGATGTCGAGATGTTCCGCGAACGACATGCGGACCATCATAGCGGAAGAGCGCGGCGCTCGAAAGCGATTGCCGCTTCGACCCATGCTGCGGTTTTGAACAAGTCGTCTTCTTGTCCCTGTCGGGCGACAAGTTGGATCGCGAGCGGAAGCCCTTCTGTATTCCACGCGAAGGGCAGCGATACGACAGGCATCCCGGCGTAGCTCCAAGGGGCGTTGAACGTGGGGTCCCCAGTCGTTTCCGAAGGCGGTGCGGCAGCCGGTGTTGCCGGAACGAGCAAGACGCGAAATCGGCTACGGAGCTCGTCAATGAGTCGTGATTGAGCCTGCTTGCATCGCGCGTACTCGGCGGCGCAAGTCCGAATGCCGCGTTCGAGGAGTGAAGTGATCTTGGGGGGGTAATCGTCGGGGTGTTGGCGGAAGCGCGGTTCGTGGTACGCTGCGGCTTCGACTGCCATGACGGTCAACTGACGTTCTGGGGCTTCGGCAAAGCCCGGCGGAAGCGAAACGGGTTGAACGCGCCCGATCTTCTCGTCTGTCGGCTCGTATCGCACAACTTTCCGAACGAGTCCGTGGAATGCGGATCGCATCGGTTCGTCGCAGCGCTCGGTGAAGAAATCGTCAGTTACAGACATCCAGTGGTGCTCGTACCCCATGTCGGGATCGCGCGGCATTGCGTATTGCTCCCCGAACGGATTGGGAACAAGTCGCGTTAGTGTGCCGCCGTCGCGGGAATCGTGTCCTGCTATCGTTTGAAACACAATCGCCAAGTCGCGGACGCAGTTCGCCATCACGCCGACGTGATCCATGCTCGGTGCCAGCGGCAGCACGCCGTTCACGCTCACGCGGCCGTGCGTCGGCTTCAGGCTGTAGACGCCGCAGTAGCTTGCGGGGCGCGTGATGCTGCCGCCGGTTTGGGTCGCCAGCGCGCCGAGGCACATGCCGCACGCGACCGCTGCGGCCGAACCGCTGGAACTGCCGCCGGGCGTCCGGTCGAGGTTCCACGGGTTGCGCGTCGGCGGCGGGTCGAAGCTCGCGTAGGCCGTCGTGACGGTCTTCCCCATGATGACCGCGCCGGCTTGGCGCAAGCGCTCCACACAGGTGGCGTCGTGCCGCGCGTAGCTCTGCGCCCAGCGCTTCGAGCCGCACGCGGTCGGCATGTCGAACACGTCGATGATGTCTTTGATGCCGACCGGGATGCCGTGCAGCGGGCCGCGGAGATTATTAGCCGACTGCTTCAACTCGGTGGTGAGGCGCGCGGCCTGTTCGCGCGCGCCGTCGCGGTCGATGTACACCCACGCCCGCACGCGCTCCTCGTACCGGTCGACGCGCGCGAGGCACTGTTCGAGCAGTTCGGTCGGGGTGAGTGCGCCGGTGCGGATCAGCTCCGCGGCTGCCGTAATCGTGATCGGTTCGGCCATTGTTGGTTCCCCGAAGCGGTGCGGTTCTTTCTATTGCCGCGGCGCGCGGCGTCCGCGACATGGACACGCGGGCGCGGGGCGCGGATAATAGGGCAGTCGTACAACCGGAACGCAGGTCCGTGTCATGTCGGAAATCGGGAACTCGACGACGAACCCGGCCGCGCCCGCGGACGACGACCCGCTCGCGCCGCCGCCGGACGAGCCGCGGTTCCGCGCGCCCGCGGTCGCGGGCGAGTTGGGCCGCCTCGCCGGGTACCGCGTGCAGAAACTGCTTGGGAAGGGCGGCATGGGCGCGGTGTACCTCGCGCTCGACGAGTCGCTGAACCGGCGCGTCGCGCTGAAGGTCATGCTCCCGCGGTTCGCGGTGGACCCGCACTCCAGCGACCGGTTCCGGCGCGAGGCCCGCGCCGCGGCTTCGGTGAAGCACGAGAACGTCGTCACCGTATATCAGGTCAGCGAGGACTGCGGCGTACCGTTCATCGCGATGGAGTACCTCAGCGGGTACCCGCTCGACGAGTACCTCCAGCGCAAGGGGCGGTTGAACGTTGCGCAGGCGCTGCGCGTCGGCGTCGAAACGGCCGCGGGGCTAGCCGCGGCGCACGCGGTCGGCCTCGTCCACCGCGACATCAAGCCCGCGAACCTGTGGCTCGAAGCGCCGCACGGGCGCATCAAGATTCTCGACTTCGGTCTCGCGCGCCCGGTGGAGGTGAGTTCGCAGGCCGGCGGGCTGACGCGAACGGGCGTCGTGCTGGGCACCCCCGCGTACATGAGTCCCGAACAGGCCGCGGGCGAAGCCCTCGATCACCGTACCGACCTGTTCAGCCTCGGCGTCGTGCTGTACCAGCTCGTGACCGGGCGGCGGCCGTTCGAGCGCTCGTCGCCGCTGGCCGGGATCATCGCGCTCGCCACCGACGCGCCGCAGCCGCCGCGCGAACTGAACCCGGAAGTGCCGGACGCGCTCGACGCGGTTATCGTGAAAATGCTTGAGAAAAGCCCCGCGAAGCGGCTCCAGAGCGGCACCGAGGTCGCGCACGCGCTGGCCGCGATCCGCCGCGGCGCGGGCGGCGGCGAGCCGCGCGACCTGACCGTCGCCCCGGTCGCGGCGCAGCCGCAGGTGGTGTACGTGCCGATCCACGTGACCGCCTACGAGC
>Ga0194132_10008146_pt1 | contig 15137 bp, 14 predicted proteins | sample TA2KigOf80mmetaG_FD_148612 | JGI IMG/M metagenome (GOLD analysis project Ga0194132, IMG submission 148612) | Freshwater microbial communities from Lake Tanganyika, Tanzania - TA2015054 Kigoma Offshore 80m | ecosystem: Environmental > Aquatic > Freshwater > Lake | place: Tanzania: Lake...
GGGTGAGCCGCCCCGGCGCGGTGAAGGCCGGCGTCCCGGTCGTCGCCGTCCGCCGCATCGTGATGGCTTGCACCCCGGCCCCGGCGTTGGTGGAATGACCCCATGACGACGGGGAATTCGCTTTACTCGTGCGACGACCACCTCGATCTCCGGGCCGTGCCGCCCGACCTGTGGGAGCGACGGCTGGCAGCGGCCGACGTGGAGCGCGGGCCCCGGGTGGTCGAGCACGAGGGGCAGCGGACCTGGGTGTGCGAGGACCGGGTCCTGGGCGGGAGCGGCAACCCGCGCGGGAGCTCGGCGCTCAAGTCCCTCAACGCGATCGGGCGGGCGGGGATCGACGACGACGGCTACCGGGCCGGCACCGCCGCGCTGCGGCTCCAGGACATGGACCGCGACGGGTTGCGGGCGTCGGTGGTGTACGGCCCCCTGTCGCTCGGCCTCCCGATCCGGGAGCCCGGCCTCCAGCAGGCCTGCTACGCCGCCTGGAACGACTGGGCGGTGGAGCAGTTCAACGCGGCCGACCGCGACCGGTTGTGCGCGCTCGCCTTCCTCCCCTCGACGTCGCCGGACGCTGCCGCGGCCGAGCTCCGCCGTTGCGCCGACCTCGGTCACCGCGGCGCGATCGTCGACGTGTTCGAGATCGATGCCGGCGACCGGGCGTGGGACCCGCTGTGGACGGCCGCCGAGGAGACCGGCCTGCCGATCAGCATCCACATCAAGGACGGCACGTCGTCGGGGCTGAGCTACCGGGTGGGGAAGTGGCAGTCGGCCGCCTTCGCCACCGTCCTGCCGCTGCAGCTCGACGAGCACCTGGCGATCTTCCTGTTCGGCGGTGCGCTCGCACGTCACCCGGGGCTCACCCTGGTGCTCGCCGAGTCGGGCGTCGGCTGGCTCCCGTACTTCCTCGCCCGGGCCGACATGGAGTGGCGCGAGCTGCGCGACAAGCTCGACTACGCGCCCGCCGTGCCGCCCAGCGAGCTGTTCCGCGCCCAGGTGATGGCGACCTTCGAGGAGGACGCCCTGGGCACCGACCTGATCCCGCTCCTCGGCAGCGACCGGTGCATGTGGGCGTCGGACTACCCGCACACCGACAGCACGTTCCCCGAGTCGCGCCGCGTGGTCGCCGAGACCCTCGGCGCCCTGCCCGCCGACGACGTGCGCAAGCTCACCGTGACCAACTGCGCCGACCTCTACGGGTTCCCGGTGGTGTAGGGGGCAGTGCCGGACCCCGGTGCGGGCGGCGCACCGCCGGGGCGGCCGGCAGGGTTAGGGTCCCCACCGTGGACGACACCTTCCTCGACGACCTCGACGCCACCGCCCTCGCCGCCCGGATCCGGGCCGGCGGGCTCTCTGCTTCGGAGGTGGTCGACGCGGCCATCGCGCGCATCACCGACCGGGACGCCGCGCTCCACGCGGTGATCGCGGAACAGTTCGACGCGGCCCGGGACGAGGCCCGGGGTCCGCTTCCCGACGGGCCGTTCGCCGGTGTGCCCTTCCTCGTGAAGGGGCTGGGCGCCCAGGTCGCCGGCATGGCGACCACCCGCGGATCACGCCTCTGGACCGACGACCTCGCCGCGGCCGACAGCACGGCGGTCGCCCGGTTCCGCGCCGCCGGGCTCATCGTGCTGGGTCTCACCAACACTCCCGAGCTGGGCAAGAACGGCACCACCGAACCCGTCGCCCACGGACCCACGCACAACCCCTGGCGACCGGGGTGCTCCCCCGGCGGCTCCAGTGGCGGCTCGGCCGCCGCGGTGGCGGGCGGCTACGTGCCCGTCGCCCACGGCAACGACGGCGGCGGCTCCATCCGGATCCCCGCCGCGGCCTGCGGCCTGTTCGGGCTCAAGCCGTCGCGGGCCCGGGTGCCCAACACCCCCACGCTCGACGGCTTCGCCTATCCGATGGGGTGCACCGGCGCGCTCACCCGCACGGTCCGAGACAGCGCCGCGCTGCTCGACGTCGTCGCCGGGCCGTCGGTGGGCGACCCGTTCGCGGCGCCCACGCCGACGCGGCGCTACGTCGACGAGGTCGGCGCGCCACCCGGTCGTCTGCGCGTCGCCTACACCGACCGAACTGCGGCCGGCGAGCGGGTCGACGACGAGCTCGTGGCGGCGGTGGCGCGGATGGCTGCGCTGCTCGAGGGGCTCGGGCACCATGTCGAGGAGACGGCGTTCACCTACGACCTCGAGCGGCAGCGCAACATCATGGCGGTGGTCATGGGGGTGAGCGGGGCCGCGCAGATCGACCGGCGACTCGAGCAGCTCGGACGGCCCCTCGCCGACGACGACATCGAGCCGTTCACGCGGATGATGTACGACATGGCGCAGGGCAGGACCGCCCTCGACTACTACCGGGCCCTGCAGGACATCGAGGCGCTCGCCCGCGAGGTGGGGGCGGCGTTCGAGGGCTTCGACGTGCTCCTCACGCCCACGCTGGCCATGCCGGTGCCCGACCACGGCTACGCCGACACGACCCGCCCGGAGACGATGGCGGGGGCGGCCCGGTTCTCGGCGTTCACCGGGATCTTCAACGTCACCGGGCAGCCGGCCGCGTCGGTGCCGTGCGGCCTCGATGGACGCGGCTTGCCGATCGGCGTGCAGCTGGTCGGGCGCTACGGCGCGGAGGACCTGCTCATCCGGCTCGCGTCGCAGATCGAAGCGGCCGCGCCGTGGCCCCGGGTCGCCCCGTGGCCCCCGCCCGCCCCGGCGCAAGGAGCGCCACGCACGTCGTAGTGTCCCGGGTCCACGACGAGGGGGGAACCATGAGCAGGGCACCGGAGACGGCCGCGGCCTACGGCCGGCTGCTGGCCACGCTGGCCCGCATCCAGACCGACTACGCCGAGAGCCCCGAGCGCGACTTCGACGAGCTCGAGACCGTCGAGGCGTACATGTACGCGATCCAGATGGTCGGTCACGTCAGCGAGTTCCTGATCGAGGCCGACCGTGAGCGGCCTCGTTTCTCGTTGATCGTGTCGCCGGCCCGCAAGCTCCTGGGCGACAACCCCGACTCGATCTACCACCAGGCCGCGATCCGCGGCGACCGCGCCTACCGGATCAAGGGCCGGCGCACGGGGCAGGACTACATCTCGTTCACCGTGCACGGCACCGACCCGACCGGCGGGTTCGGCGGCCCGGTCCTCGCCGACATCAACGACAGCGACTTCCGCTTCGACGCCGACGACCGCTACGAGCTGGTGCTCGGCGCGACCGAGCCGCCGGCCGACGACCCCGCCGTGTGGGTGCCGCTCGACGCCGACGCCCGCATGGTCCTCGTGCGCAACTACTTCCAGCACGAGCGCTCGGCCCACAACGACCCCGAGGTCCACGTGGTGCTCGACATCGAGCCCCTCGCGCCGAACGGTCCGTCCCCGGTGCTCACCGATGCCGAGGTGGCCGGCCGCATCGAGCAGTCGTGCGCGATGCTCGAGGCGATCACGATGGGGGTCCGCGTGTTCGGCGCGCCGCCGGCGCACCCGGTGCCGTTCGTGTCCGAGGTGCCCAACACCGTCGGCACGCCGTGGAGCTTCCGGGCGACCGGCGAAGCCGTCGCCGGCGCCGTCGACATCCACTACTCGAGCGGCGCCTGGGACCTCGGCCCCGATGACGCACTGGTGATGGAGGGCACCATCCCGCCGAGCCGGTTCACCAACGTCGTGCTGTGGAACGTGCACATGGGCACGGTCGACTACCGCACGCGCACCACCGCGCTCAGCCAGGCCCAGATCGCCCCCGAGGCCGACGGCTCGTACCGCATCGTGATCAGCGCGCAGGACCCGGGGGTTCCCAACTGGCTCGACACGGGCGGGCACCGGCGGGGCACGATCTTCTGGCGGTTCCTCCTGCCGGAGTCCCAGCCCGAGACCCCCCGCTGCACCGTCGTGCCGGTCTCGTCCCTCCGTTGACGCGTCCCTGAGCGACCCCCGTCGGCGTCACGCCTCGGAGACCACGCCGAAGGCCTCGATGTAGGGCGCGAGCTCGGCGCGGATCGTGTCGGCGTCGAGGCCGAAGTCGGCGAGCGAGTAGCGGTGGACGCCCTTGTGCCCCTGGGGGCGGGCGGCGAGGTAGTCGGTGATCAGGCCGGGGAGCGACGGGTCGGGGGCCACGCCGAGCGTCTCGAGCGCGGTGGTGACGGTGGCCACCGGATCGGCCACGAGGTCGAGGTACTGGACCTCGGCGATCTGCCCGGGCGGGAGCGCCGCATCGGGGCCGGCGGCCGCGTTGAGCATCATCGCCAGGCCGATGCCGGACATCGCGCCGACCTCGAGCGGGTCGACGTGATCGGATCGGGTGTAGCGCCCGTGCACCAGCGTGCTCACCGACGAGGCCATCGTCTTCACCGGGTCACGGTGGGTGCGGAGGATGCGGGCATCCGGATAGACGGCGAGGAGGGTCGGGAGCCGGCTCATGTGGATGGGCGACTTGAAGATCCACGCGGTCGGTCGGCCGGCCTGGAGCACCTGCACGAACTGGCGGTGCATCGTGTACGCCGGGAGCGGGTCGGTGAACGCCCGCCAGGCGACGAAGCCGGGGGCGTTGACGATGGTCGTCCAGAAGCCCATGTCGAACTCGGGGGCCAGGAGCCAGAGGCACTCCTCGGGCAGGCCGGCCTCGAGTGCGTGCACCGCGGCGAATCCCGGGTGGACGTCGGCCCAGAGGTCGAACTCGCACTCCGCCCACGCCCGGCGGGTGGCGTCGTCGACCCCGGCCGGGGGCAGGGGATAGGCCATCTCGTAGCCGAGCGGGCCGCGCAGGCCCGGGTCGAGCGCGACGAGCTCCTGGAGGATGCTGGTGCCCGAGCGCGCGGGGCCGGTGATGAAGATCGGTGCCGGCACCGGGGTGGCGGCGAGCGCCGGGTCCCGCCGGTGGGCGTCGACGATCCGCAGCCGCGTGCTCAGGTGTCGGATCAGGTCGTGGCGGCACATGAGCCGCCCGACCACGTGGCAGCGGGCCTCGTCGTCGATCGACGCGACGAGCCGGCGGTACGGCTCCTCCCAGGTGGGGGCGCCGAAGTCGTCGAGGCCGGTGACGGCCACCGCCGCGGCGACGATCTCGTCGGGGTCGAGCGACACCATGACCCCGGCGCCGCCGACGCCCGGCGCCATGTCGTTGATGCGGCGGACCCAGTCGGGGCGCGGGAACAGCGGATCGGTCACGGCCGGACTGTACGACAAGGGCCCGGGCCAGGTGCGGCGTGGTCGCTCAGCTCCGCGTGAGCATGACGCCGTGCCAGGTGCCCTCGTCGCGCCACGCGGCGAGGGTGTCTGCGTAGTCCATCACGCTGCCCATGAACGGGGTGTTGCGGGCCGCCTTCATGTCTCCCTCGGCCTGCTCGTTGTTGAGGTAGCCCGGGGTGCACGAGGCGTTGTAGCCCGCCAGCCCGCCGACCTTGCTCAGGAGCAGCATGAACCACTCCTCCTGCCCCTCCTCGGTGGCCTCGATCTCGGTGACCCCCTCGCGCAGGCAGTGGTCGATCACGGTGGCGACGTGGAGCGACGTCTCGGTGAGGTAGTGCACGAAGTTGACGCCGAAGCCGCCCTGCACCGTGCTGATCATCAGCAGGTTGGGGAAGTCCTTGGTGAACACGCCGTGCCAGGTATGGGCACCGTCGGCCCACGCGTCGCCCATCGACAGGCCGCCGCGCCCCGTGGGGTCGAAGCCGAGCCGGTGGTGGTAGTCGGTGGTCACCTCGAACCCGGACGCGTAGATCAGGATGTCGACGGGATACTCCTCGCCGTCGACCACCGGGCCCCGCTTCGTGATGCGGTCGACACCGCGGCCGTCGGTGTCGACGAGGTGCACGTTGGGCCGGTTGTACGACGGCAGGTACTCATCGTGGAAGCAGGGCCGCTTGCAGTAGGCGCCGTACCAGGGCTTGAGCTGCTCCGCGACCGCCGGGTCGTCGACGATCTCGTCGATGCGGCGGCGCAGCGCGTCCATCTTCTCGAAGTCGATCCGCTCGAGCTCGGCCGCCTCCTCGGGCGACTCGGGCAGCTTGCGGGTGTCGACGCTCCAGAGCTTGGTCCACTCGTCGTCGACGAGGTCGACGCCGGGGCTGGCGCCGGTCACGTTGGCGGTGAAGTTGCGGATCCGCTCGCGTTGCCATCCCGGCGGCAGGCTCGCGAACCACTCGGGGTCGGTGCGCTGCTGGTTGCGGACGCCCACCGCGGCCGGGGTGCGCTGGAAGACGTAGACCTGCTGCGCCGACTCCGCGAGGCGCGGGATCACCTGCACGGCGGTCGCCCCAGTGCCGATGATGCCGACGCGCTTGTCGGCGAGGTTCGCCATGCGCTCGACCGGTCCACCGCCGGTGAAGCCGTAGTCCCACCGGCTCGTGTGGAACTGGTGGCCGGCGAAGGTCTCGATGCCGGGGATGCCGGGAAGCTTGGCGTGGTTGAGCACGCCGCCGGCGATCACGACGAACGTCGCGGTGAGGCGGTCGTCGCGGGTGGTCGTCACGACCCAGCGCTGCGCGGCGTCGTCCCACTCGGCTGTGCGGACCTCGGTCTGGAACAGCGCGGAGTCGTACAGGTCGAAGTGGCGGCCGACGAGGCGGCAGTACTCGAAGATCTCCGGCGCGCTCGCGTACTTCTCGGTCGGCATGTAGCCGGTCTCCTCGAGCAGCGGCATGTAGACGTACGACTCCACGTCGCACATGCAGCCGGGGTACCGGTTCCAGTACCAGGTGCCGCCGAAGTCACCCGCCTTGTCGATGATGCGAAACGTCGCATCGCCGATGGTGCGGAGATTGGCGCCGGCGAGCATCCCCCCGAAGCCGGCGCCGACGATCACCACGTCGACCTCCTCCACCCGCGGGTCGCGGGTGAAGCCCGGCTCCACGTACGGGTCGGTGTCGAAGTCGGCGAACTTCCCGGAGAAGTCGTGGTACTGCGCGTTGGCCTCGGGCCGCAATCGCTTCGCGCGCTCGATGCGGTACTTCTCGCGCAGGGCCTCGGGGGTGGACGCATCGGGATGGGTCGTGGCCATGGAGGGGATCGTGACCCGTGTGAGCAGGTCGGAGACAGGGACCTTGGTCCCAAAACGAGAACTCGTTCCAGCAGGGACGGGTCCTGGCATCCCCCGGGGGTGCGACCGGGGGTCCGTGGTGACGCCCGCTGGGTCAGCGCAGGCGGTCGACGTAGTCGTCGGTCCCCACGTGGGTGGGGACGAACGCGCCGGAGAACCGCAGCGTGCCGAGCCCGGCGGCGGTGAGGGCCTCGTGATGAGCGGTGATGCCGTCGCCGGCGCCGGCGAGCGGGTCACCGTCGAGGAACCACAGCAGGCACAGCTGCACGCCGACGCCGGCGGGGGGCTCCACCGCCTTCGTTCCCGGCTGCTCGATACGACCCTGGCTGAACGGCACCGGCGTGAAGGCGAGCACCAGGCCCGCGTCGGACCCGGCGAGGTGCACCGGGAGGTGTGCGTCGCGCAGCCAGCCCTCGAGCGCCTCGAACCCGGCGGGAGACGGCGCGTCGACGACCTCCACGAGCAGTCCGCAGTACGGTGCGTCGAGCGCGAGGTGGGGCTTCATGGGCGAGTCGGCGTCGCGCACGAGGCCGAAGCGGAAGCGGTGGAACGCGGTGTACACGTGCGTCCGCTGGGCGAACCCCCGCCCGGGGTAGGGCATGAGCGCCTTGTCCATGGCCTCGTACGACCAGCGCTCGTTGTCCTCCTCGTGGCCCCGGGTGATCCAGTAGGTGGAGATGTAGCACCCGGCGTCGGGGGGCTGGACGACGCTGTCGTCGACGGCGGTGCGGCGCTCGCGCAGTGTGCCGGGCGCGACCCAGCGGCGGCCCGCGAACGTCCACGGCCCCTGCATCGCGCCGGAGTAGAAGTGGTCGTCCTCGTACCAGCGGTTGTACTCCCGTTCGAACCCGGGGTCGGGCTCGACCATGGTGATGAGCGCGCCGCCGATCTCGACGGCGTTGGGCAGGTGCAGTGCGATCTCGCGGTAGGCGTCGGTCACGGTGCGGCCCCCAGGCGCTCCCGCACGCGCGGCGGGAGGTCCGCGTCGCGCGTCTCACGGGCTTCGGCGCAGCGGACCGCCGCGCGCCGTGCCGGAGGGCGCCGGCCCCCCGACCCGGCGACGGAGTACGACGATCGAGTCGGCATCAAACGAGGCTGGGTGTCGCAGTGTCGCGACCGGAGCGCAGCACGGTGCCGCCGCGGCCGTCGGTGAGGACCCCGTCGGCGACGATCGGGACGCCGTTGACCAGCACGTGGTCGATGCCCGTCGACCCGGCGTAGAGCCGGCCCTCGTCGCCGGGGAGGTCGAACTGCATGGCGACCTCGTCGGTCCCGACGGTCTCGGGGTCGATGACGATGACGTCGGCGTGCCAACCCTCCCGCAGGACGCCGCGCTCCTTGAGCCCGTAGAGCTCGGCCTGCACCTGGGTCATCAGGTGGATCGCCTCCTCGAACGACAGCATCTGGTGGCGGCGCACCGCCCGCTCGAGCAACCCGGTGGCGTAGTTGAACGACGCGAGGAGATCGAAGTGCGCGCCGGCGTCGGACGCGCCGATCACCGCACGCGAGTCGCGCCAGACCTCCAGGCGGGCCTTCCAGTCGTCGACCGTCTCCACGGGGGTGGGCGTGCCGAAGCTGGTGTTGAGCTCATCGGCCACGGCGATGTCGCACAGCACGTCCCACGCGTCGCGACCTTGGGCCGCGGCGATCGCGGCGACCGTCTGCCCGCGGTACTGCTCGTTCTCCGGCGCCACCACGTCGAAGATGATCTTCGAACCCCAGTCGGCCAGCATCCGCAGCGGGTTGTCGGGTGACTGCGCCTGCGCGTCGAGCGCGTCGCGCGCCGACTTGTCGGAGAAGAGGGCCAGCTTCTCGTCGCGCGACGCGTGCATCGCCGTCTCCCAGCCGGGCATGGCGTCGAGCACGAAGCCGCTGCTGAACGAGAGGCGGGCGCCGAAGCTGATCGGCATGGTGAGCGCGACGACCTTCCCGCCCCGGGCCCGGGCCGCGTCGCCGGCCGCGAGCTTGGACTGGCAATCGGCCATGTTGCTCTGGGAGACCACCATGACGTTCCAGTTGATCGGTCGCTGCGCCGCGACCGACATGTCGACCATGAGGTCGATCGCCCACTGGTCGAAGGGTCCGACCTGCGGGATGATCTCGAGGCCGGTGCCCTCGTGCGCGCCGGTGACCCTCGCGAGCTCGATGAGCTCGGCGGTGGTCGCGTGGCGTGACGGGACCATGTTGCCGTCGGCATCGTTGTGGGTGCGCGCGTAGCTGGTGGAGAAGCCGAGGCCGCCGGCCTCCAGGCCGGCGTGCAGCAGGCGCTTCATCGCCTCGAGCTCGTCGGGGGTGGACTCCCGCCGGGTCGCGTCGGCGCCCATCGCGATGCGGCGGATCGCCGAGTGACCGACCATGAACCCGAGGTTGATGCCGACGCCACCCGACTCGATGCGGTCGAGGTAGTCGGCCGTGCTCTTCCAGTTCCACGGCACGCCGGAGCGCAGCGTCTCGACCGGCATGCCCTCGACCCGGGCGAGCATGCGCAACAGGTACTCCGCGTCGGCGGGATCGTCGGACAGCGGGGCCACCGTGAAGCCGCAGTTCCCCGCAAGCGCGGTCGTGACGCCGTGCAGCGGTGACGGGGTGAGCGCGTTGTCCCAGAACACCTGCGCGTCGAAGTGCGTGTGCACGTCGACGAAGCCCGGGGCGACCAGCTTGCCGGTGGCGTCGATCGTGTGCGCGGCCTCGGCGTCGATGGCGCCGATCTGGACGATGCGACCGTCCTTGATGCCGACGTCGGCCCGGACCCGTGTGGCCCCGGTCCCGTCGACCACGTCGCCACCCTTGATCAACACATCCAGCATTGCGGTCCCCCTCGTGGTCCGGGGCCGATCGTCGGCTTCCGGCTCGGCCCGCGATTCGCGGGCTCGGGATACATTCTGCCCTGATGGCGACCCCCGACGTCCACGTGCCCACCCGGTTGGCCGAGAGCCTCGGGGCGCTCGAGGCGGAGCTGTGGTCCACCTGCGATCCGGTGCTTCTCGACCTGTGCCGGCTCCGGCTCGGCCAGCTCGTGGGCCGGGAGATGTCGGCCCGGCACGCTCCGGCCGACAAGGTGGCGGGGCTGCGCACCTGGCCCACTGATCCGGCGTTCACCGAGGCCAACCGGGCGCTGCTCGACTTCTGCGAGCACTACGCCATCGACGCCCGCACGGTCACCGACGCCCAGGCCGCCCGGCTCCACGAGCACTTCGACGAGCCGACGCTCGCCGCCCTCACCACCGGCATCGCCGTGTTCGACGCGCTCGTGCGCGTCGCCAACGCCCAGGAGTCCTGATGCGCATCGCACCGCCGCCGGGGGGCATGAGCCTCTTCGACCACCAGCCGGCGCTGTTCTCCGCGTTCAACCGCTTCTACGGCACCCTGTGGACCGACGGCGTGGTCGACGAGGCGACCAAGGAGGTCGGGCGGCTGCGCAACGCCCGGGTGGTCGACTGCGGGATATGAAGGAACCTCCGCTTCGCAGGTGCGAGGCCTGATCTCCCCGAGGACACCATCGCCCTCCTCGACGTCGGCGCCGACCGCGACGCGCTCCCGCCGCGCTACGAGCTGGTGGTGCGCCTCACCGACGCGTTGATCGCCGGTGGCCGGATCGAGCCCGCCCTCAAAGCCGCGGTGATCGACGAGTTCGGTGCCGACGGGTTCGACGAGCTGATCTTCACCATCACGTTCGCGTCGGGCTTCTCCAAGGCCGCGATCGCGTGGGGCCCGCCACCCGAGCTCCCCGTGATCGAGGTGCCCACCCCCACCCCCGGCGGCGACGTCAGCACGGTCCTCGACTGACGCCGTTCCGCTCATTCGCGTCGGTGTTGTCGGATGTCGGCTTCCATGCGTTGGTGGGTCTTGAGGTGGTGGGTGGGGCATTTGGCTTTGAGGTTCTCGAGGGTGGTGGGGCCGTGGTGCTGCCACGGGATGACGTGGTGGATGTCGCAGCGGTGGGCGGGGACGTCGCAGCCTTCTTCGGTGCAGGTGCGGTCGCGCAGGATCACGGCGCGTCGGAGGGCGGGGCTGACGACGCGGGTGCGGCGGCCGAGGTCGAGGATCTCGGAGTTGCCGTTCATGACGACGCGGCCGATGGCGGCGTCGCAGGCGAGGGTGCGCACGACGAGGGGTGAGATGGGTCCTTGGCCGAGGAGGTCGCAGCAGCCCTGGGTGGGGTCGGCGGGGGGTCGGCCGGCGAAGGTCTCGTGGTCGATGACGATGTCGATCGTGGTGGTCGGGGGCGTGTCGCCGTGGACGAGGCGCATGAGGGCGGCGGCGCGGCGTTGTGCCTGGCTGCGCGGCGCCCGGGGGCCGTCTTTCGGGTCGGGGGGTTCCATGGCGTCGAGCCGGTCGATCAGGGTCTTCACCGCCGTGGCGCTGAGCCGTCCGTCGAGGTGGCCGATGCCTTCGAAGGTGGTGGTGATGTCGAGGTAGTCGGTGTCGTCGCCGGGAGGTTCGGAGACGGCCTGGTCGTCGGCGATCGCCTTCCAGTGCTGCATGACCTGGCGGAACCCGGTGACGGGCAGCTCGCGGGCGACGTCGAGGATGACGGCTTCGTGGTCGCGGTAGGTCTCGGCGCGGTGCTTGGCAGCTTGGGCGGCGATGGTGGCGTGGCCGGTGGTGATGTCGCCGGCGTCCAGTGCCTTCGCGGTGGTGTCGAACGAGCGGACGAAGCGGGCGGTGCGCACCAGTGACGATGCGTCCTGGCGGGTGAGCGGCGCGCGGTGGGCGATCCAGGCGACGGGGGAGCGGGCACCGTCGAGCTCCCAGGACTTGTCGCGGTCCCATTCACCGGTGACGGCGAGGATCACCGCATCGAGCCGCTCCCGCACACTAAGAAGGCCGACGAGCAGATCGGCGCGCGCGACGCCGGTCCAGGCGCTGCGGTCCTCGCCGGCGAGGGTGGCCACCGCGGCCGACAGCCCGGCGAGCGGGTCGTGGCCCGCGCGTGCTGTGCCGGTCGCCGCATCGCCCGCGCGCACCGCATCGCTTGTCGCATCGATTGTCGGGTGCTGCATCGCACACACCTCCCCGGACCTCGGCGACGGACCACCTCGGCGATGCGTCGAACGCATCGGGCGACCGTCGCGGCTCACACGGGGAAGTGACGAGCGGACTCCCCACACCCTACACGAACACCCGTTCGATTGCAAGCGGAAGTCTCGGGAATCGTCGGGGCCGGCCGGGCGCGCGCGAGGTGATAGAGAGAGCGCGTGGATCTGGGCTTGAGCGACAAGATCGCGCTGGTGACGGGTGCGTACCGGGGCACCGGTGTGGGGGTCGCCCACGCGCTCGCCGCCGAGGGGGCGACGGTGCTCGTGCAGGAGCACGAGCCCGGCCAGGCCGGTCCCACCGTCGACGCGATCGTCGCGGCCGGTGGTCGGGCCCACGTGGTCACCGGCGACATCCGAACAGAGGCCGGCGCAGGTGCGCTCGAGGCCGACGTGCGGGCGAGGGTGCCGCGGGTCGACATCGTGATCAACAACTACGGCGTGCCCGAGGGCAGCGACTGGGACGGCTCCGACACCGAGTCGTGGCACGGGAGCTACGAGCACAACGTCGTGAGCGCGGTGCGGATCACCCAGGCCTTCCTGCCCGACATGCGGGCGCAGCTCTGGGGCCGCGTGGTGTTCGTGTCCACCGTCGGGGCCACGCGACCCGGCGACCGGATCCCCGAGTACTACGCGGCCAAGGGGGCGCTGCCATCGATCACCGTCAGCCTCGCCAAGCACCTCGCCGGCACCGGCATCACGGTCAACTGCGTGAGCCCCGGTGTGATCGCGACCGCCGAGGTCGTCGACGGAGCGACGCGCCGCCTCGGCCGGGAGGGCGGCGGGACCGACTGGCCCGCGGTCGAGCAGGAGATCCTGCGCCGGATGCCGAACCCGACCGGCCGCGTGCCCCGTCCCGAGGACGTCGGGCGGTTCGTCGCGTTCGTGGTGTCGGAGCCGGCCTGGCACCTCAACGGCGCGCACCTGCGCTTCGACGGCGGCTCCACCGAAGTCGTCACCTGACCCCCGACCCTGAGGAGGACCCATGGCACCGCGCCAAGAGATCGAGGCGGCGATCGAGCACTACCTGACCCTGCGGCGGGCCGCGTGTGCGGGCGAGCGACCGTGGAGCGACCTCGCCGAGGTCTTCACCGACGACATCGTCTTCATCGATCCCGTGTGGGGCCGGCACGAGGGCCGCGACAACGTCGTCCGCTTCCTCCGGGACTCGATGACCGGCCTCGACGACTGGGACTTCCCGCACCTCTGGCAGATGGTCGACGGCGACAAGGCCGTGCTCGGCTTCGCCAACCGGCTCCCGGGCCGGCGGCCCGACGGCGGCTACTGGGACGTCGAGAGCGTGTCGGTCCTCGACTACGCGGGGGACGGACGGTTCTCGCGCGAAGCCGACTTCTTCGGCGAGAGCAACCTCTACGCGCAGCTGAAGGAATGCGGGTGGCGTCCGCCCGACACCATGAAGCCGCCCCCCGCCGACCGCGTCTGGTAGCCCCGCGGGGGGTCAGGCGACGCCGACCGCGGCGGCGGTCAGCTCCACCGAGCGGAGGCGGCCCGCGAGCGACGTCGCGTTGTGGACGGTGACGAGCTCGTCGGCGTCGGCGAAGGTCGCGAAGGCATCGAGCGCGGTCGCGACCTCGTCGGGGGTGCCGACCGCGGTGTGGCGGATCATCTCGTCGACGAACGCGGCCTGCGGGCCGCGCAGCACGGCGTCGGCCTCGGCGTCGGTGAGGGACTGTCCACCCCGGGAGAACATCCGCTTGACGCGGGCCCGGCGCGTGGCGGCGAGCTGGTCGTCGGCCTCGGCACGGGTGTCGGCGGCGATGACGTTGACCCCGGCGAGCACGTAGGGGGCATCGCACTGCGCCGACGGCCGGAAGGTCCGTCGGTAGAGGGCCACCGCGTCGGTGAGCGCGCCCGGGGCGAAGTGCGACGCGAATCCGAAGGGCAGGCCCAGGAGCCCCGCGAGCTCGGCGCCGAACAACGACGAGCCCAGGATGTAGAGGGGCACGCGGGTGCCCTTGCCGGGGGTGGCCTCGACGCCCGGCACCCGGCTCTCGTCGGCGAGGAAGGCCTGGAGCTCGACGACGTCCTGGGGGAACGTCTCCGCCGCCCGGGGGTCCCGCCGGAGCGCCCGCACCGTGACCTGGTCGGTGCCGGGCGCCCGACCGAGCCCGAGGTCGATGCGGCCGGGGTGGAGCGCCTCGAGTGTGCCGAACTGCTCGGCGATGGTGAGGGGGGAGTGGTTGGGCAGCATGATGCCGCCCGACCCCAGCCGGATCCGCTCGGTGTGCGCGGCGACGTGGGCGATCAGCACCGCGGTCGCCGACGACGCGATCGACGCCATGTTGTGGTGCTCGGCGTACCAGACCCGGCGGTAGCCGAGGGCCTCGGCGCGGCGGGCGATCTCCACGCAGCCCGCGAGGCCCGAGGCCACGGTCTCGCCGCTGCCCACCACGGCCAGATCGAGGATCGAGAGGGTCGGCGCCATCGGGGTGCACCGTAGCGGCGTGGGGTAGCGTCCGCCTCGTGACCGGGACCGTGCGGGCGGTGGTGCAGACGGCGCCGCGCACCTTCGAGGTCCGGGCCTTCGCCCCGCCCCGGGTGGGCGACGACGACGGCGTGCTGCGGGTGGAGGCCTGCGGGATCTGCGGGACCGACCTCGAGACCTTCTCGGGTCGGATCCCCCTGCGTGGCGCGGCGGTGCCGGGTCACGAGCCGGTCGGCGTGGTGGAGGCGATCGGATCGGCGGCGGCCGCCCGGTGGGGCGTCGCGGTGGGGGACCGCGTCGTGGTGCGGGCCGAGATCGGCTGCGGCGCCTGCGCCGCGTGCGCCACCGACGGCGCCTGCTCCACCCCGCGGGGGAACCACGGCTTCGTGCCGGTCGACGAGGCACCGGGACTGTGGGGTGGGTTCGCCGAGATGATGTACCTCGCGCCGGGTTCGCTGCCGCTGAGGATCGACGCGCACGTACCGGCGCGCCGCGCCGCGCTGTTCAACCTGCTCGGGGCCGGCTTCGCGTGGGCCGTGGCGGCACCGGGCCTCGCGCCCGGGGCTTCGGTCGCGGTGCTCGGCCCGGGCCAGCGGGGCCTCGCGTGCCTCGTCGCGGCCCGGGAGGTGGGTG
>Ga0194132_10008147_pt1 | contig 15136 bp, 20 predicted proteins | sample TA2KigOf80mmetaG_FD_148612 | JGI IMG/M metagenome (GOLD analysis project Ga0194132, IMG submission 148612) | Freshwater microbial communities from Lake Tanganyika, Tanzania - TA2015054 Kigoma Offshore 80m | ecosystem: Environmental > Aquatic > Freshwater > Lake | place: Tanzania: Lake...
CCGACGTATTGTATGTAGACTTATTTAAATTCTGAGTAATCCAAAGGAATTTGTTTCCTTCAGAATTCGGCAATAAAACCGAAGCATAACCGAAATGTGGTGGTATGTTGATTGTATAATTTTTATCTTTGTATGTAAGACTATAAGACTTGACGCCTCGATCATAAACAGCGTTCCACAACTCGTCGTGGACCCTGATTATTTCGAGTGCTTGATCGTTTGTTAAAGACATTTGAACTTTCTTTCGCCTTGTTAAAAAATGTAGCCCCCACAGACGGAAAAGGACTACAACGTCTGTGGGGACTGACAAGAATATATTGTGACAATAAGGGTACCTACTTAATTTGAAAGGAGGGTAAGTATTAAGTAAGTTTTTGTTTCATCAATATATTAGACCAATGGTCTGTATTTTTGAAAAAACTTTTTCACTAACCAGATCTTAAAAGACGATCTTTTCAGTGCTTAACACATCTTTTTCTCGAGGAAAATCGCCGCCAATAATTTTTTTTATTTAGCGTAGGTAGTCGGTAATTGCCAGCCTGTAGATTGCCATTGAACACAGCGCTATAACCAACGGTTGCCAGGGCTCGGAAACGACCCACATCCAAACCAGTGGACACAGGTCCAACAGGAATCTGATCATCTCACGAATTCGAATAGCCGATGTCTATTTTGATGTTGTGTTTTTTGACATAGGTGAAGTTGTGTAGGGAGCAACATTCGTTGCGATTATACGAGTTCAGGATCACGTTGCAGCCGGGTTCGGCGCATATCCTATGGCCATCGCCGTGCTTTTTCTTGTATCTCCATTCGCGAAGATACTCTGCTCGTTCGGGGTTAGAAATATGTTTTCGTTTCATCAAGTACCCATTTCAGCTATTGATAAAAAACACCAAGTTTATTAATTATATCAGTCCTACGGCCTTCAGGCCGGCAAGAAAGACAAAAACGCAAAATGTACAAATCATTATCTTAGCGGGAGTAGACAAATAGTCCATAGGTGGGTATCACGTATTCCTTTCAGGAAAGTAGGTAGTGCTTATTGCTAGAGAAACCAAATCAAGAACAAATGCCAGTTTCTTGTCTCATCTTTATCTGTTAGTTATATTAGGCATTGACGGGATTATATATGTTGTGAACTGGGCACCCACTTGAAAAGTGGTCAAAACATATGTTTGGTCAACAAATTATTATAATGGGGTTGTTTTAATTAAAATAATAATTAAACCCATGGGGGGGTATAGGGGGGTTGGATGCGTATAATGTCTGTATATTGCAACGTGAGGCATGCTTTGATTTTTCGGCGGTTTCGAGTCTAAAATAAAAATATTTTAAGACCGTCAACTTTGTGCCGAAAAAAAAGATCGGCACGATTACAAGTGAGGACCTGCAACCGTACCGATCATCATAATCATACTACACGTGAAGAACAACATTGTACATTCGTTTGAAGTCTCGTCTCATCGGATGCAGAGCGGACTCTGTTCCGTGAGTCGTATAAGTCGGTCCTTGAATTGTTGAAGGGGGTACAATCCGATAGGTACCGGACTTATTTCTTGTCACTTCAAAACCTAACCGCTTTAATTCGGCTAGAACCTTCTTCATCTTAGAAGATTGATGTTGGCGAGGCATAGCTCGTATTCTCCTTCTTGTGTTGATGATGTCTGACGGATATATGTTATCACATAATATCCTTCAGCACAACACGTGAAGGAAAATATTTCGCGTCAACCAGACCGAACAAAAGTTCGGCGGTTGCCGCTCTATTCAAATTAAAAAAACCGATACTTCGCGTATACCACACATAGTGGATAGCATCAGTATCGGCAATGGTCATTCTTTGTACTGAATTAAAAAGAAAGTGTCCGTTTTTACCACAGAACGGACAAACTGTTTGAGCAAGCCTAGAAGGGCATTGCTTCTGATTCTTGGGTTGAGGCCGAAGCCGCAACCGTGTTCGTGTTTGCTTGCGCAGAGTTCGACCAAAGGTCGCACGCCACGTCATTGCCATTTATGACCATGGTGAATCGACCCGAAGGTGCGTTCACTGGATCGTAGATGTCTTTCTTGTCGAATGCGCCGGAAGGCGTGATCTCGATACGCTGTTGCGAACCAGACCAGTTGGAAACCCATTGACGAGAAAGCTGAAGCATCTTTTGACGCTGCTCTTCTGCTTCCTTGATCTTTGACTGGGCGAGGTTTTCCATCTTTTGTCCAAGGACATGCGCTTTGAGGCGCAGACCATAGACGCGTTGGAATGTCTCTACCGAGGCGTCCACCAAGTTCAAGAAACCCTGTTTTGTGCGGGATTTTTCACGATCGGTGGTACCCAACTCGAACGCCGTCACTGGTACGCCGCTCTTGTGCTGATAGGCTGCGATGATGCGGCCCGGATTCTCGATACGACCAGTCACGTCGACTGCGCCCGCGCTCTTGAACGCGTTGATGGCGTGCTTGAAGCCGTCTTCGTTGGCACCGAATTGGTGGAAGAACAACGGCATACCGTCCGTGAAGTTCAAGCCGAGACCTTTGAGCGACGAGATGAACTTGTCTTTCTCCACGGTCTTGCCGGAATCCGTCACGAACTTGTGCAACAGGTCAACGATGTTGATCTCCGCTCCGTCGATCATGACATTCAAGTCCATCTTGACTGGGTTCATTACGCCAGTGACAAGGTAGTACTCTTTGCCTGTGTACGGGCTTTGCTGACGCAGAACCGAGATGCGGCTCAACGAGGCTTCGCGGAGTGTCACTGAGGCTGGGACTTCGATGCTGTTGATCGAACCCTTGAAGTTGACCTTCTTGCCTACCGACAGCATCTGAGTCCGTGCGGTGGACTGAAGACTGTCGATATTCTCGGCGATCTGGTCGAACAACGAGGTGTCGAGATTGAATTTTTCTGTGAATGTAGTCATTTATTTGTGCTTTCTGTGTGTTTGTTGTTGTTTTATTTGAATTCGGGGTGTTGAACCCCTTTTTTTTTATGTTCTTTGTCGGTTAAATCTCTGGCAGATTCGGGGTCTTGGGCTTGTCCGAGTTCAGACCGTCGACGAAAGCGTCTTTGAGGTCTTTGCTCAGGTCGATCGTCTTTCGCGGGGCTTGTTTGGTGGCCCTGAAAGTTTTGCCTGTGATTTTGCCGAGCGTATTCACTGTCTTGTTGATAACTTTCATGTTTGTTTCCTTTTGTTTCTATGTGTATTTTTTTTGTTTCTATGTTTATTTTTTATATTTCTTGATCTTCTGAACTAAACAAGTAGAAAATTTGTTCTAGTAGATCAAAGAACCAGTTGAGCATGTGTCACCCCCTGTGCCCTTTTTTTTTGAATGAACCAGGGGGTGGCACCGTTGTGTTCTAATATGAATGCCAGTTGGTGGGATGGTTTTGGCGCGCATCTTGTTTCTTCAGTTTCTGATCGTACAAGTATATGTAACCCGTCACCATCATCGCGTAGCATGATATGAATCCCAGCATGAATGCTAACATTTTCTGCTCCTTTTGGTCTTTCTGGAGAAGATCCACGCCCCCACGAATGTGAGGGCGGTGATCAACGTTCCTATGGTTATTTTTTTGTTCATACTTTCATTTGCTCGAATTCTTTTTCGTATTCGTCGAGCATTATTTCGTATCCCACGTATTGCATGTCCACGATCCAGACCGCTTGTTCCCACGATTCGCAAGGGATCGTGTAGTGGAAGTGGTCTGACGCGTCGCCGGTGGGTGACTGGATCGAGAATTCGATGACCGTCTTGCCGTTCGGCTCGAGCATGCACGCCACGTAGCTCGTGATGAACCCTTTGGGCATCGAATAACCGTTTACCCTGTAGGCGTTGAACCCGTAGTGTCGTGATTTTTCGCTTTCTTGCTCGACTTTGTCCAATTTGATTCTGTTTTCTGTTTTCATTGTTGTTTTTCCTTTTCTTCCAGTATCTCGATTCGTTCCGCCAGTTTGTGTATGGCGTCCGTGTGTTTTTCGAGTATATCCCTTATCATGGCTATCGCCTGTTGGGCGTTGCCAAGCGTGATGACGATTTGGCTGTTGAATTCCTGCGTAGTTGTCATTTATTTTTCTCCTTTTTCTTGGCTTTTCTTCTCTCATTTTTCGCTTTCAGGCGCGCTGATTCTTCCCACCATTTGGTGTTTTCTGGGGATGCCATGCATGTTCTCCTTCGGGGGTTATACTTCTAATTTCTGTTTGTAATGTTCATAGACGTCTTCCATTTTTTGGGTTTGGAATCCGTTTTTTGTCTTCTTTGTCTTGTCTTTTTTGTCGCTGGTCGCAAAAAGTGCGACTATCATTATGACGATTCCGACTATCGCCACCCAGATGAACTGGGCGAACACTATTCCTTTTGTGATTTTCCATGTTGACATTGTTTTGTTCCTTTTCTGTGTAGAATGAGCCCTGTTGAGTTTTTCGCTCTCCTGTATTCGTTGGGGACAGGGCGCTCCCAGTACATGGACTTTTGTCCGTGTTCCATGATTATTCACACGTCGGCTATCCTAAATTTTTAGTGTCGCTATAGCTCGACATCGCCTTGGCGATTTGATTGATCATGTTGGGTGTCAGATCGTCATTTTGTACGATTGACAACCCACCATTGGGGTATGCAGTTTTGTGTCCGTGGTCAGCTATTTCTTTCGCTTGTTCTAGCGTAGGAATATTGACCGAATAGACACAGTCGTCGATAAAGTCAACGACATGATAAACGGGTTTATCTTTCATTTCGTGCCTTTCTAGGGAAGGTCGTGTTGCGAGCATTTTGGCGCGAACATCTCGATCCAGCATTTTGGGTGGATGCCGCTAATCAATTGCTCGCGCAAATCCAAATCAAGATTCGGAAATGCTTCCTGCATCAGGGCGCCTTGTTCGTACAACTTCTTGCCCGTGTTGTATTCGTCGTATGTCATCTCGACATGACCGTCCTGCATACAATGTATGCATGTTTTTGTTTGAACTTGTATCATCATGCTCGTTCCTTTCAGTCGAAATCATGGTTGATAGGTACTCTTATTCTGCATTTGTATTTGTTGTCCCTTTTTTTCTTGCTCAGTATCGTCTTTGCACGCAGACGATTGCCGTCCTTGAACGCCTGTTTGTCGACGTCGCTCCATTTCATTACCGGTATTTTCATTTTTGCTCCTTGTAGTGGTTCTAACCGAAAAAATACCAAGGAAGGGTCACCCATTTGGTGCAACCAAACCAAGGGGTGACCCTTCCACCTAGGGGGAGGCAAACTTGTTACTTGGCCCACGGGGAATTTTTCGCTCTTTCGATTGCTTCTTCGTGCGAGCATCCATGGTAGCTGCGCTCCATGATGTATTCTCTCGCTTGATCCCTCGTCAAATTTTCTTCTTGGATCAGACGCGTGATCATCTTTTCTTTCGTCTTTTGTTTGTTCTTCATTTCACCGCCAACTCCCGTCTTTGATCATTGCGTGAACTTCCTGCTTCGGCGCGATGAACGTGTCCCCGATTGGGCTCGTCCATATCACCAGTTCCGCTATCAGCCTTTCGGCTTCCAGCATCTTTTTGTTCGCGTCTTCCAACAATTCTTGTGCGTGGTTGAACGCGGCTTGCTTTGCTGTTGTCATTTTGTTCTCCTTTACTTGTAGATAATGGGCCCTGTTGAGTTTTCGCTCTCCGACATCCATTGGGGACAAGGCTAACTCCCAGTACATAGGCTTTTATATGTGTCCTATGATTATTTACACAAACTTTTGGTAACTGACCCTTTTTTTCCGAGTGGTTCTAACGGTAAAAAAAATGGTTCTAAGGGTAAAAAAAAACCCAAGACTCGCGGGAACTCCGCCCCGCGGCAAGGAAAAATCCACAACCCGCACGCACGACATTGGCTCCCGTCGGAAACTTTCAATGCGTGCGTACGGATTGCTTGAGTCAAGTTCGTATATCTCATATACTTTTTCCCCAGTATCGCCCAGACTGTAGTGGCAGACTTGACCTGCCCAACGGCTAAGTTCATTGGTCGCGCCCAATGTAACTTCCGTACTGCTCAAATTTCTAAAATGAAAGGGGGGAACCCCCGCGGGCGCCGAAGCACCCACGGGGGGTAACGCAGAACCGACTCGCGGGCGTCAGAAGGGTTCGTCTGAACCCAGCGCCAACTCGTCGGTTGTGTTGAGATTCGCCTCGCGGGCTTGTTTGGCAAGCACCGCCGCAGCGAACTTCTGAGCCGCAGGCGTCATGATGACCTGCCCCTGAGCGGGAAGAGGCTCAGTTGCGGGCGCGTCGAATGTGATGTCGCCACCCCAGAAGACTTGCTTCTTGGGGAACTTCAACGCAACGACTTCACCAAGGTGATTGGTGTACTCGGTTTCGGTTTTGCCAAGGCTGACAGCCCCGAAAGTGACCCGCATTCCCGCAACGACACTCGCAACGAGCGCGTTGGCAATCCAAGCGCTGTAGCGAATCTCGTCGGTTGTGTCAAGGCTGCGAAGCCCGACCTTAGTGGCCTTTGGCCCCGGGGTGCTGAGACCCACGACGGCAAAGGTATTCTTGTTAGTAGACACTATGTGTCTCCCTTCTGTTAGTTGCGAGGATGGCGGACGCCACCCCCTTTTTTTCCCGGCCAGACCCGTATTGGGACTTGCCGTAGAAACCCTTGTTTTGAACGAACCAAACTAACCGTCGGGGTCGTTCACGGAACTTGTTTAGAAGCCCTGACGGGCTCTACAAGTCCGCCCCGCCTGTTTAGAAGCAAACCAATGCTTATAATTATTGATTGATTATCAAACGGGTATATGCCCTGATAAACCAATCAATTGGCAGCTGCTCCAAGGACGGATCGACGGTAAACAACCATGCATCCCAATTCCTAAGCGGCTTGTGCCTCTTGGCAATTATGCCCTGATGGTACATCTTCAGGACTTTGCGGTCAGTGACTTCTTCACCGTAAAGCTCATCCGACTTCTGGAGCATTGTGACCAACTTGCTGGTCCAATCCTTGTTGTCGGTATTGAGTTTCATGTTTTGAATAGCGTTGAATTGGCCTGGAGCCTCCTTGATTTCCTGTGGAGTCCAGACTATGTTTGCAATAGCAGCAGGTTCTGATATGTCGTTATTGGCCCACACCCGAAGTTCGGCGAGAGCTTGACGAGCCATAGTTTCGCGCTTCAGCATCAGCTGCATCATTGGTGATTCCGCCGGGGTCTGTTTATGGTCGCTGAATTCATACTCTTTATCAATTGGCCAGGTTATTCTGGTCTTGTACCAGTAATAATCAATCTTTGCGTCGTTATTGATCAACCAACGCTTGATATGATTATAATATTTCTCATTTGCCCTGCGGATCAGAATCATATCCTGAGAATCTGCCAGGCCTTGTTGGACGGCATCAATAATCTTCTCATTGGATACCAGTTGATGCTTCAAGTAAGTGCCGGTGATGGCATAGGTGAGCATCTTGGGCAGTACGGTTGCGCCAGTTCCACCAGGAAGCTTGTGCATCGAATTACGAACACGTTCTTCATCCTCTGGGCTGAATTGATCAGAAATGAGAAGTGCAGAAACACCCGGCAATTCACTGTACTTGTACTTGATTTTCCTGTCTTTGATAAGATCACTAAGCTGAGGAACGACTGTCCTCAACCCTACTTCATTGACAGTAGGTATTTCTCCATACTTATGGAACGCATACTTGATTTCCTTGTCGGAAACCGGGATGCAGCTCCATTCACCGAAGTCATTTGGATTACGGACCAAGAACGCCTTGAGTGTAACTTCTCCGTTCTCATCAACGAATTGACGAATCATGATGTTGATTGTATCGTCAAGGTCAGGACCACCATGATTGACGTAATTGTCAATGAAGAATTGATTCGGAACCACAAAGCAGTGCGTTTTGTGATGGTAGAATGCCTTACCGTTGTCTTTGGGGAGTTTGTACCCGAAGATGCTCAAAGCCCCTCGAGTCATGATGTGGGCGCGATACGCATATGGAACCGGGAACCATTTGCCGTTATTCGTTGCATTGAACGCTTCTCCACGCCTCACCTCTGTGCCCTTGTTGTCAAGGACGCCAAACATCATGCCCAAACCATTGGCCCTGAGGTACATCAGCAATTGACTGACGCTGATGCCGAGTCCGGCTTCCCTCAAGCGCTTGCTCAATTGATTCATGCTCTTGATCAGGTTTGGACCGTGTTTGTTTACGTTGTCGTCGTGTTCAATCAAGCCAGTGTTGTCAACCAATCTTTGAACCCAATCAGGATCTTGATTGCCTTCTTGTTTGATTTGTGCGACCAACTCACTCAATGCGTTCTCCAAAGTGCCAAGCAACAACTCTGAGTCGACCAATCCAGTTACGTTGTGATATATGGACATTGTCAAATCATCGGATTTCAACGGCAGACGACCATAGGTTGGCTCAATAGTTGCCCAGTACCAGCCAATGGTTGACAATTCGGCCTTGACATTGAGTGTGAACGTCCTGATATCATAACCACCCATCTGGTTGTCGGGCACTATAATGGCATTGCCCTTGATCAAGCCCTTGGGAGTGAGCACCCTGAGGCTGACAACAGTCATCTGACCATTCTCAATCGCCTTGATCTTCTCTTCAACGAACGCATCGCTGGCATCCCTGTTGTTGATGTAGAGGTTGATTGCAAAGCTGCGACTGATAGCACTGATGCCGTCGTACACTTTCTCGTCATTGCCCAACTTCTTGGGATCCATAATGTGGACCTTGAGAGTGTCAAAGTGCTTGTAGGCAGCTGTTGGACGGACCAGTTCTTGCAGACGCTTGACCATCTTCTTGCTGTTGTTGACAACCAGGCCAATTTCATTGAGCTTGTCAAGCCATTCGGTATTGTCAGCGATGCTAATGGTGTACTGATATTCAGCATTTGACCATTTGATCACGACATTGTCAGGCAAATCATTTTCGCGGAACAAGTCAGGATTTGGCTTGCTGCCGACAAACAACGGCATCACGTGTACACGGTATGCAACATTGCCAAAGAAGTGGTTGAGGAAGGCAAACGAATAGCTGCTATTCGGCGTGATCTTGAAATCCTCCAAGCCATTCTTGTAGTTGGTGATGATTCGCATATGGCGGATCTTGTTTTCTGCGTGGATCTGCTTAGCCGGGGTCATGTTCTCTCCTGACAATAGGATGTTAACCTCTTCTGCCCTTTCCAGCTCAACGGCTTCCCTGATCTGTTCTGTGGTTGGTGTTGTCATGGTTGGGACCTCCTTGGTCCAAAAATTGTCAATTTCATTCATTGCTTCCTCCTTTGGTTGTGGTGTGTTTCCTTCGATGAATGCACGAACATTCGGATTGGCCTCGAGCATTGCGTCGAGTCTGCCCTGAATGTTGTTGCGTTGTGCTGCAGGGCCGTTTGATATGCGCCAGATGTTGATTGCCCAACGATCCGGAGAAACATTCTCGACTTTGTGCACATGCTTGGAGTTGAACTTGAATACCTCTCCACCAGTCAATTCCATCGTGTAAAAGTCGGATGCAGTCTCACGAGTGCGGCCAATCGACCAGCTGCACTTGCCAAGGTTGATTCCCATTGCCCATGGTTCGGCATACGTCGTATCTCTGTGCGGATTGATTGCTCCACCCTTTGAGATGAGGCAGGTAGCCGCAACAAAGCCATGCTTGAGACAGATTGCCTTGATCCAGTTCCAAACTTCTTCATCCAACAGACCTGGCATGAACGGACGATTGTTGTTTGCAGGACTGTCAAGAGGAGCCTCGTACGGCATCCAGATGCGCATGCGGCCAGCTGCATAAGAACTGACGTCTGCAACCAGGTTAGGTAGCACTCGCTCTTCAAGCAATTGCGTGATTTCCGCAACTGCCTCTGGGCTGAGTTTCTCGCACTTGACGAGAGCTTCAGTTGGAACTTTTTCGTTGTTCATTGTTTTGCCTCCTTGTGGCGTAGTTGGGTTGTTGGGCACGATGGGTTTACCACCGTCATTCTTCCTCAGGTTTTCTCTGATTTCCATGAGCATCTTGCCAAGGTGGTTCTCTCCCTTGGTATTGGCGCACTTGTCACAGTAGCAGTTGCCCCAGAAGTTGTCATGCCAGTAGTTGGTTTCCACCAATTGAATATATCCAGTAGCCAGCAGTTTGTTTGCCAGTTCAGTGCCGGCAGCAAACTTGATGTTCAATGCATAGTGCATGACATCGAATCGGATTGCATCCCAGTCCTCACGCAGAACGATCGTCTGACCGAACTTCTTGGCGTCCATTCCACTCATCTCACGGATTTGGGCACGAATGGTCTTGTTCTTTGTCTTCATGGCCACATAGAACGATTCAACGGACTTGTATCCGTCAATCATCACTGGGTACATGTTCGACAAGAACTTGTACTCCTCTTGCTTGAACATTGGCACCTTCATTACTTTACCTCCTTGTTGATATTGATAATGTATGTTTTCTTGCCTACCCTCTTGCAGTAGGCATAGCATTGAGCAGTGCCTGTGGTAGTCGGGTTGTATACCCAGACAATGTCTGCGTGTTCAACCATCCACTCGTTTCGGTCGAGGTTGGCACCACCGTTTTGCGTATGCCTAACGCCATTCCCATATCTGCTTGGTGGGCACACATAGACGATTTCTCGTGCCTTTGACAAGATTTCCTGTGCCTCACTCATTCTGTCGCGCTTGAGCATGCTGGTCCTACCCCAGTAATACTCAATGTAACCAGAGCTGGGAATTGCCGCGATAAACGGCACATCAGCCATGATTGCAGCACGTGCGAGTGCTTCATCAAAGCCTTCTGCCATTCCGCTGATGACAATCAACTTGTCACCATGCTTTTCCTTTGCCTGTGTCAGAAGGTCCGCAAGATAATCACGGACCTCACGACGCTTATCCACATTCAGAATCAGCTCACGAGAGCCGGTCCCAGCAATGTAGAAATTGCTCATTTCTTCCTCCTTGTTGTTGTTTGCCAGTCGAGCAAGTACATCACCATGGCATGCTTCTGGGGCACACCAGCAAACGAGATCCTTGCCCTTGAGCTCGTTCAATTGAGCAAGCAGCTGCGGTTGTCCAAGGATCCACTCCTCGAACTTGGCAATTACTTCCTCTCTGTTTCCATCTTTGCCAATGACAAACGGGTTACCCCACTTGCTTGGCCTACCAATGTACACAGCATCTGCTGGGGCAGTGCCGTGTTTCTTGTTGTGGATTTTCATTACTTTACCTCCTCAGTAAAGAAAGGTGGAGGCGGTCCACCAACCGAAGTAGAGGTTGTTTCTCTACTCATAAAAAAAAATATATATTAATCACTATTATTTGATGTAAGTTCTTCAAATCTCTTGATTAACGAAAAGTAATGTTGATCAATCACCTCATTGACAAAATGTCTGTCTGTAATCTTTATTGTTCTATAAAGCTCACCTCTCCATATCGTTAATGTTCTCCATTAAATGTCCTCCTGAAACTGCGACCCTTCGATTTCTTCGACGAGTTCTGCGAATGTTGCGGGATTATACCACGCATCATCATTGATGATGTCGCTAAACTCATCGTTGTCGAACAGGCTTGGTTGGACCTTGTTGAATTCCCGGACCTTCTTTGCCTTCTTTTTCTTGCTGTTGAGTTTGTGATTCCTCAACTCGTTGCACTTCCTGCAGAGTACAGTGCCGCCGTTAAAGTGATGGTAGACACCAGTGCCTGCCAATACCAACTCCATTATTCCATTTTTCAAGCACCATTCGCAGAAAGTATTCTTGTAGTTGTATTTCATGATTTACTCCCCTCCTAGAGAGTAGGACTAGAGGTTGTTCCTCTATCCATAAAAAAGAAACCCCCAGGAGCGTTAGCTCCCGGGGGAATCCTTTTGTTTTTGTTGATAGTGAGTAGGCCTTTACTCGGTATCAACTCTTAGAGAATGACCGTGTAGGTCTTCTCTACTTTGGTCTCGTACTTCATCGTCTCCTTGTTGAAGACGTTGACGTGCTTGACCTTGGTTGTCCCCGACAAGCGAGAACCTGGGTTGTTCGAGATGAACTCCTCAGCCTCTTGCTTGGTCGAGAAGGTCCGAACCGGGACAGGTGTGTGCCTGACCTTTTCGGTTTGGACCTTGGTTTGCACCTTGGCCGGAGCCTTGGTGTCTTCAACGAACGCCTTGTTCTGCATGTGGCAGAACTTGACGTCGTTGATTGTTGGATGCGTGCCCTTGCAGACAACGCATTTGATTGTTTTTGCCATGATTCCTCCTAGAAATCATGTGTTGGTAATACTTTGTTATGCGGGATTACCATTTTCCGCTCGCAGTCAAAGGCCTGACTACTTGTCATGTAAGATGACCCCATGACCAAAGGTTGGGTCTCGGACATTTAACGTCGATCCGATCAGACGGATTTTGAGCCTTCGCTCTAGTCATAAAAAAAAACACCTTTTTAGAGTTCTTAATTGCTTCCTGCCGCAATACCCTTTCGGGTTGTGCTTGCTCCTATTGATGTGTATTGCTTTGGCCAACAACAATGTTGGTGCCCTTGCTCTTTGTCTCATATATTCCTCTTTTTTATGGTTCTTCATTATTCCTCCTTTTTAGAGTTCTTGATTGCTTCCTGCCGTCATAACCTTTCAGATTACGCTTGCCCCTATTAGCGTGTATTTCTTTGGCCAACAACAACGTTGGTGACCTTGCTTTTTGTCTCATATATTCCTCCTTTTCTTTACTCATTTAGTGGGAATGAAAAATCATTCTGATGCCTTTTTGATAGATTGTCTTTCATCCACTTAAGAATCTGTTTTTCCATATTGGGTTCAATATCTGCATTGTATTTACCCCGGAATTCATCAAGTACCATCTCACCTTGTCTGTATTGTATTCTGGCATGCCCGATCCATTCTTGGGTTTGTTTATTCTTGAATCCAAAGATAAAGCACTGCTTTTGAGCGACGAGTTCGGCGTAGTTTGTTCCAATACAGTTGTTCTGTTCGTTGCCCCATAAGTACAAGTCCGCAGTCGTTTCTGGTGCCACAAATATTACATCTGGTAGAATTTCTTTACCGTGAAATGAATTAATAACACGAGTATTTTTCGTTGGTTTTATTGCACCCGCGTATTTTCTGGCTTCAGCTACAACATAATCATGGATTTGACGAGCGTTCCATTTTTGTCGTTTGACTTGATCGATAACTGCCCTTTGATTATTGCGACCAGGAATAGATTTTAATGCAGTAAGCGTATCAGAATATCTCCAATCGCCGTAGCATATTCTGCCTTCATTTATTTCCTCTTGCATCTCTCGCATCATAATCTTATTCACGCCAAACTTCTTATAGAACGCATTGTGCATTTTGATTGTTTTGTCGATTTCATTAAAGTTCCTGCCTCTGATAAATCGGTGCACTCCGGACGTTGTAACAACATGGAACTGCGTTTCATGGAACTCTCCAACAACCCAGTTTAGTGTCAGCCCATCAAAGAACTCTCTGGGGAATAGTTTCAACATACGAATTATTATAATTGCAGCCTGCAGTTCCTCAAAGTGCTTGATTGTTTGAGCGCCGCCAAAAGCTTTCCTTGTCAAACCATTATTTTCAGTTTTGCCGTAAGCTTTATTAAACGCTTCTTTAATACTTCTTGTCTTACCAAAGTAACACAAATCACTTTGCGTGAATCCATACAATTGCCCATTACGCAAAGTCTCGATCACCGCATCTTCCCGCGTCATATATTTTGGATAGCTTTCAGTTAGTTGAATAACTTTCCTTTGCGAATACATTTCCTCAAGTGCAGCCAAAATGTATTGATTTGCGGAAATGAGGCCAGACGAAAACACATTACGATTTGTCTTTACTGAATTAATCGAATGACCCCAATGAACCTTCTTAGTTTTAGTGTCTTTGACAAGTAAGCGAACACCGTTCTCAGTTTCACTAACAATAGTTATTTCTTTATACTTACGTACGTGTGTATTGATATCAACATTGCGCCTTCCATTAGCTTTCTTGCCATCCGTCAACTCATCAGAAACCGTAACAGAATAGTTTGCAATACGGTTATATTGAACATACCATCCAGGTTTATTAGCCTTTCGCATAAGTCGAGCTTCGATTGCATAATGCCAAATGCCAACTCGTGTTGACTCAGAATAAATAACACAAACATAGTATCCAGATCCATCCCATCGTTGAATTGGGCTCAATTTATGTATCTGATTGACTCGTTTGCGAATCGCGAGCGTCATCGCGGAGAAATTATCAAAGATGTTACTCTCGAACGAGTTACCCGACGAGTTTAGTTTGTGCATATCTCCATTTAGTTTGTAAAGATACGCCAATTCTTCAATAAGTGCAAATGGAGTCATCATATCCACTGGTTGATTGCTGATTTTGTATTCTGCAATTGAACCATCTTCAAGATGCACTCGAACGATATTATCTCCTTTTTCCATTGTGAATCCTCCTTCTTCTAAACGAAGATGCTCGGGGATTCTAACTGCCCCTGATCTTGTTGTATATAAGGGTGTTTCTTCGTAATTCAAGTCACGCGCCGAGAGGTCCGTGACGTCCAAGTTGTCGTTGTTGATTTCTTCCATTGCGTTACTTCCTCCTTCTTGTTGGGTTTTTGGGATCATTTCCATGGCTGTAACCTCCTCCTTGTTGTTGTTGTTGATTTCTTCCATGGCCGTAACCTCCTCCTTGTTGTTGTTGATTTCATTCTCTGCACTCATTGCGTTACCTCCTCGTAATAATTTTTACCTGTTGCTTTACGATAACCCTCATTGATCAAGGCTCGTATTTGCTGTCTTGTAAGCTCGACTATTGGTTCCAATGGAAGTTCCATTATTCGAGCATTCTCTGCCCTGTGATGAGGGCAGTTGATTGATTTCAGGCAACGCTGAGTTCCAAGATCACCCTGGACCTCCACGTACCTGACCAGACCGCTCTTGGTCTGGTATTTCTTGCGTGGCTTCACGCGGCCAACGCACCGTGGTTTTGTACGCATGTTTCCTCCTTCTGGAAACAAAGTGGAGTCGGTCCACAAACCGGACTAGAGGTCTTTCCTCTAGCCATAAAAAAGAAACCCCCAGGAGTGTTAACTCCCAGGGGAATCCTTTTTATTGTCCGGATTGTAAGAACTCTTATTTTTTGTTGATTAACGACAATTAAATAAAGTTGTCGTAATGCCTTCCGTTT
>Ga0194132_10008152_pt1 | contig 15131 bp, 14 predicted proteins | sample TA2KigOf80mmetaG_FD_148612 | JGI IMG/M metagenome (GOLD analysis project Ga0194132, IMG submission 148612) | Freshwater microbial communities from Lake Tanganyika, Tanzania - TA2015054 Kigoma Offshore 80m | ecosystem: Environmental > Aquatic > Freshwater > Lake | place: Tanzania: Lake...
ACCGCCGCTTGCTGCACCAGCAAGCCACCGCCTAGACTGACAAACCAGATGGGCCGAAGCCTCCATTAATAAAGCCTTCGATCAGTCTCAAATGATCTGACGACGGACATCCTGATCGACAACGCGGAACGAGTCGTTCGCAAGGCCTTTCGGTTGTTGACGGAAGGCCCTGACGAGCCCTTCAAACTGCCACCGCCCCCACCCGAGCGCCTGACCAAGCAGATCGCAGCCCTGCAGGGCGCCCTGCAGCGACTTCAGGGCAGCGTCCAGGGCGAGGCTGGGTCGTTCGGTGGCAACAGTATTCTATCCGCCGGCGGCGGAGACCTGCTCGCCGGCAGCATGCGAATCGTCAACCGAAACAAGCGTTTGTTCGGCCTGAAGATTTAGCGCTTCGCCTCTATCATCAGTGCCAAGGCTGCGAGGGCGGCGAGCAGGGCCATGCCCGCCATCAGCCCGACGGTCGGCATCGCCGAACCGTCATGAAGCGCACCGACGAGGTAGCTCGTGAGGGCGCCGACGCCCATTTGTGCGGCGCCAAGGGCCGCAGCCGCTGTGCCGGCCAATTTGGGATGCGCGTTGACGCCGCCCGCGATCGAGCACGGGATGACGAAGCCGTTGCCCATGCCCAGGATCAACATGCCGATGGTCAGGATCGCGACCGAGACCTCGCCGAGGATCGCGAGAACCGCGGCGCCACCGCACCCGATGAGGGTAATGCACGCCCCGAGCAGGATGGTCTGGTGAAGACCAATGCGTCCGGCAAGGCGTACCGCAACGTAGGCTGAGCCCATGTAGGCGATGACCGTCGGGATTCCCAAGAGGCCGAACTCCGAAGGTGTTAGCCCGAGCAGTTCGATCGTCACGAACGGCCCACCCGCAAAGAACGCATAGAACGCGCCGTTGACCGCGCCAACCGCGACGATGTAGAGCGCAAAAACCCTGGCGTGGAAGAGGCGGACATAGCCCACCGCCAGAGTGCCCACCCCTGCCCGGACGCGTCTGGCCACTGGATGGCTTTCGCCAAAGGATCGCCACACCAACCCGGTCGCTGCTATCGAAAGGGCAGCCGTCGCGAACTGAGTCCAGCGCCAGTTGCGTTGCTCCTCGACGATTCCACCGACGTAAGGCGCTACCGCAGCAGCGAAGCCCGCACTAATGGCGACCCATCCGATCGCCCGGGCCGAGCCCTCAGCGCCAAAGAGATCGCGCATCGCCGCAGGGCCGATCACGAAGACGGCGCTGGCGCCAATGGCTTGCACGAACCGACCTAGAACAAGCATGTCGAGACTGGTAGCGAACCCGCAGGTCAGTGAGCCGGCGGCAAACACCCCGCCGGACGTTAGCAAGATCACGCGACGTCCGTAGCGATCGGACAGAGGGCCGTTCACCAGTTGGAAAACCGCATAACCGAAGAGAAAGGCGGTTAAGACGAGTTGCGCATCCGCGGCGGTTTCGCCGAATTCTCGCGCGATAGTCAGTAGCGACGGCACGATGATCTGCATCGACATGACCGACACAATGGTCAGGATCAGCAGAACGTAAAGCGACCGTCGCGCAGCAGCGTCGCTCATGACGCGGACCGTCGCCGACGTTGATCGAACTTGACCAACGCGTAGGCCGGGAGGGCGAGCGTGGAAAGGAGCAACATCATCGATGTGATCGCAACTTGATCGTGATGGACGAAAAGGCTCGCCAGGTAGGACGTGAGCGCGCCGAAACCCATCTGAAACAACCCGAGGAGCCCCGACGCTGTCCCCGCGATCGACGGATAGGCCGAAACCGCCGAGGCCTGTCCCGGAGGGAAGCAGAGCCCGCTGGTGAACCCGGTGATCAGCATCGGGGCAATGATCGCCGCGACGGTGAACTCCCCTGCGACAGCGAGGCCCCACATCACGGCAAACCCCGCGGTGGTCGCCGCGACTCCGATCCCGATCATGCGATCGATGCCGATCCGGGTCCCAAAGCGCGACGCAAATGCCGCCCCCAACCAATAGCCCCCGGTATGCACCAGGATGTAGAAGCCGTAGGCCCATTGGGGCTGATCTAGGCGATCGATCAGAAGAAAGGGCGACGCCGCGATGAACGCAAAAAACCAAGCGTTCACAGATGCCACGATCAGTGTGTATCCCATGAACGAGGGCGATCGCAGCAATATCCCGTAGTTGCGCAGAACGGCACCGAGGTCGAAGGCCTGGGTACCACGGTACTTGTTGGTTTCGGGCAGCCAGAACCAGGCGACCATGTAGGGGATGAGCGAAACCAACGCGAGGAACGCGAAGTTCATCCGCCACCCGAAGGTCGCAAGAAATCCGCCAAGAGCCGGCGCCAGCGTTGTCGTGAGCCCTGCCGCGATCGCCAGCAGCCCCATCACACGCACCGCCTGATCGCGTTCGTAAAGGTCACGGACGATCGCCCGCAGCAGAACCCCGCCGGCACAGGCCCCGACGCCCTGCACGACCCGAAACGCGAGCAACGCGTCGATGGTTGGTGCCAACATGCTCGCTAGGTTTGCCGCGAGGTAGATCGCCAAGCCCACGAAAAGGACCGGCCGACGGCCGTAACGATCGGAGAGCGGGCCGTAAATCAGCTGGGCCAACGAAAAGCCGATCAGGAACACCGTGATCGTCAACTGCACCGATGCCGGCGTGGCCGCGAGCGAATGCGCGATATCGGGCATCGATGGGGCATAAAGGTTGATCGACAGCAACCCGCCCAGTTGGAGGGTAAACAGGAGGAGGAGCGGAGGGTGGCGGGACGAGGACATCACGGGAGGGCTAGGCACCTTAGCGGCCCAACTGATCGGGTCAATCGTCGTCGCAGCCCTTGTGACCACGGGACTCGCCCCCTATATTCGCGCCGCCCAAGAGGGGCCATTTCCCAATGGAACTAAGAAACATCGCCGTGATCGCACATGTCGATCACGGCAAAACGACCTTGATCGATGCCGTGCTGCGTCAAAGCGGGACGTTTCGCGCCAACCAACAGGTTGCCGAGCGGGCGCTCGATTCGAACGACCTCGAGCGGGAACGGGGCATTACGATCCTGGCCAAGTGCACGTCCATCGCCTGGGGCGACACGCGCATCAACATTGTCGACACCCCGGGCCACGCCGACTTCGGCGGCGAAGTCGAACGCATCCTGTCGATGGTCGATGGGGCCCTTCTCCTAGTCGACGCCGCGGAAGGCCCGATGCCCCAGACCAAGTTCGTGGTTGGTAAGGCCCTGGCACGCGGTCTCCGCCCGATTGTGGTGATCAACAAGGTCGACCGCTCAGACGCTCGACCCCACGAGGTTCAGAACGAGGTCTTCGACCTGTTCGCCGCACTCGATGCCAACGACGAACAACTCGACTTCCCCACCCTGTTTGCGGTCGGGCGTGACGGCTGGGCCGCGGCCGACCCCTCCGGTCCAAGAGAGTCCCTGCGCCCCCTTCTCGATCTGATCGTCAAACACGTGCCGCGCGTCAAAGCGGACGCCGATCGTCCGTTCAGCATGCTGGCGACGATCCTCGAGAGTGATCCGTACTTGGGTCGCGTGATCACTGGGCGCATCCACACCGGGCGCCTCAGACCCAACATGATCATCAAGGTGCTCGATCGCCAGGGACAGCTCGTGGATCAGGCTCGCCTGACCAAGGTTCTCGCCTACCGCGGTCTCGAACGAGTACCACTCGAGAGCGCGGAAGCCGGCGACATCATCGCGGTGGCGGGTCTCGAAAAAGCGACGGTGTCGCAAACACTTTGCGACCCGGAGGTCGTTGCGCCGATTCCTTCCGATCCGATCGACCCACCGACCTTGGCGGTGTCGTTCTGGGTCAACGACTCGCCCCTCGCTGGCCGCGAGGGCGACAAGATCACGTCTCGGATGCTACGCGGCCGGTTGCTGCGGGAAGCCGAAGGCAACGTCGCGATCACGGTCCGCGAAACCGAACGAACGGATGCTTTCGAGGTCGCCGGGCGGGGTGAATTGCAACTTGGCGTGCTGATCGAGACGATGCGCCGCGAAGGGTTCGAACTCGCCATCAGCCGGCCACGGGTGCTGTTCAAGACCGACGAAACCGGCAAACGGCTCGAACCGATCGAGGAGTGCGTGGTCGACGTCGACGAGGAATTCGCGGGCGTCGTGGTCGACAAGCTGTCGCAGCGCAAGGGTGAATTGGTCGAAATGCGCCCGATGGGTGGCGGCAAACAGCGGCTGCGGGTCCTGGCGCCGACGCGCGGCCTTATCGGTTATCACGGAGAATTCCTGACCGATACACGCGGTACCGGAGTCATGCACCGCATCTTCCACGGTTACGCCCCTTACAAAGGCGAGATCGGGCGGCGGCGCAACGGCGTTCTGATCTCGACGGACTCCGGCCGAGCCGTCCCTTACGCCCTATGGAACCTCGAAGAGCGAGGCGCCATGTTCATCGACCCAGGCGTCGACGTGTACCGTGGCATGATCATCGGCGAGCACAGTCGGGGCAACGACCTCGACGTCAATCCGCTCAAAGAAAAGCACCTCACGAACATCCGAACGACCAGCAAGGATGAGGCTGTTCGCCTGACGACTCCGCGAAAACCGACACTCGAACAGGCGATCGCCTATATCGAGGATGATGAGTTGGTCGAGGTGACGCCCAGGGCGATTCGCCTGCGCAAACGCTTGCTGGAACCGCACGAACGCAAGAGGGCCTCCCGCGCCGCGGAATAGTCAAGTTCGTGCGCGATTGAGGAAGCAGAGCGCCTCGATCTTGTTGGCGTCGGGGTCCAATACGAAGCCGGCGTAATAGTCTGCCGTGTATTGCGGGCGCAAGCTCGGCAGGCCGTCGTCGCGTCCGCCGGACGCCAGCGCTACCCGATGGAACTCGTCGACAGCGTCCCGGCTCGGCGCATTGAAGCAGACATGGACGCCGTTTCCCGGATTGGCCCGCCCCGCATCGAATGGCCGACCGACCCAAAAGGTCGGGAAGTCGATTCCCCAGGCTCCAGCATTCGGGTGATCGAATATCCTCCGGTAGCCGAGCACGGCGAGTATTGCGTCGTAGAACGCTTTCGCCCGCGCGACGTCGTTGGTTCCAAGCGATACATGGCTGATCATGCTGCCTCCTACCGCGACGGCGACCGTCGATGAAACTCCGTCTCACGTTGAAAGGCATCGGCGAGGCCCAGTAGGCGTGCTTCACCATAGGGTTTTCCGATCATCTGGAATCCCACCGGCATGCCGTTCGCCGAAAACCCACACGGCACCATGATCGCCGGCAGCCCCAAATAGTTGATGGTTCTGGTACAGCGGGCCAATTGCTCGTTGACGCTTAGCGCGTCGCCCGATACCGCGGCATCGACGTCATCCAGGGTGGGAACCTCGATCGCGAGCCCCGGCGTATGCAACACATCGACCTTGGCGAAGACCTCGGCGGCAAAGGTCTTCAGGTGCTCCCCGCGCAGCCGCTGGGCCTGCAGATAGCGAACGCCGGGAATCGCGAGACCGGCTTCGAGTCTGGTCCGCACCTCGCGTGAGTATGCGTTTTCCCTGGTTCGCAGCCATTCGCTGTGGATATTGGCGGCTTCGACCTTGAGAATGAGATTGCACAGTTCGCGAAGTTCGTCCTGGTCGGGGACATCGACCTCGACAACGATCGCACCGAGCTTGCGAAACACGTCCAAACTCGCGTCGAGCGCTTTTGCGACCGAGGGCACGATGCCATCGTAGAAGTACTGCCGAGGGAAGCCGACGCGCGTACCTCGGACGACCGTCTGGCTTAGACGAGATTCGTAGTCCGGAACCGGTTCATGGCTCGACGTGGGATCACGTTCGTCCCATCCGGCGACGACCGTCATCAGGCGCGCGCAATCGCGCGCGGTTCGCGCTACGGGCCCGACGTTGTCCAACGAGTAGGACAGCGGCATGACGCCGGCACGACTAATGCGGGTTTGGGTCGGCTTCAGGCCGGTGACCCCGCAGAGCGCCGCCGGAATCCGGACCGAGCCGCCCGTATCGGTGCCGAGCGAGCCATAGACGGTCCTCGCCCCTACGGCGGCGCCAGAACCGCTGGACGAGCCGCCGGCGATTCGCTTGGCGTTCCATGGGTTGCGGCAGTGGCCAAAGTGCTCGTTCCGTCCTGCCGCCCCCATCGCGAGTTCAGACATGAGCAGTGTGCCGATCGTGACCGCCCCGGCGCGATCCAATCGCTCCAGGCACGTCGCTTTGTTCGTCGGGTGTCGATCCCCTAGGACCTTCGATCCGCAGGTCACGCGATCCCCGCCGCGATCGAATAGGTCCTTGTGTGCCAGCGGGACCCCATGAATCAGGCCAGCGGTCTGCCCCCGCGCCAAATCGCGGTCAGCATTCTCGGCCGAACGCAATGCGGCCTCTTCATCGATCGCAATGAACGCGTTGATCGAGGGCTGCCACGCCCGGGCGGCGGCGATGCTCAGGCGAGCTAACTCGACGGCCGAGATATGCTTGTGCCGCACGGCATCGGCAGCCTCGACGAGTGTCCATTGCAACGGATCATTCATCACGGGTTGTCCTTCAGCGCGTCGAGCACTCCGGAAAAACCGAATGGATCGGTGTCGAACGGATGCTCGCTCAGCGCGCGACGAACCGGTTCGACCAACGCCCTGACCTCGGTCGCGATGGCCTCCGCCCTTGGCGTCGCGAGATCAATGCCGTGGTGCGCCGCCACGGTCCGTTGCACGTCCCGACCCCGCAGCCCCTGTTCGTCGCTCATCCCGCCCCCCGAAATTTCGCAAAACGACCCCGGACTATAACGATTGTCATCATCGTCGTCGGCCGCTGAAAACGAGTCGCAATCTGCGGCCGACCGCCGCAGAAATTCCGCTTCTGCCGCCTAGGAGAAGGGCTATTATTGCAGGGTTCTCCAGGCCCTCCGGCCGCCCTCGACTTTCAGGCATGAGCGGGTGCAGCGATGCAGCGTGGCGTTCACGACGTTCTGCCGACGGCGACGCATGATGAAGCGTCGCGCGAGTCGTTTGTCGTTGCGCTCAAGTCCCATGTTGCGACCGAGGTCACCGGCGGTAATCGGCTCTTCTTCGACACCGTGGCTGCCCCGGAATTCAAACGTCGTCATGGGTATGCGCCACGCAATCGTAGCGATGTCCGTCGCGCAATGAATCCCGTGCCCTATTACCAGATGTCGAGTTCGCTCAAGCGCACGACTCAGGAACTCATGTGGGATTACGTGGGATCCAGTGTGGAACGCCAGCTTCCGGCACTTCTTGATCGTGCGAAACAGGTCACAGCATCTCCCAAGGGGTCTCTCCACTTGGATGCAGACCTTCCGCTGCCCCGCTATCTCACGGCCGTCGACATCCATTGCATGCCCGGCAACTACACCACCGATCTGGTCGATGGCGATGTCTTCGCGGGCGCCCTCTACGACCGGTCGGTTTACTTGTTCGCGATGGGAGGACTCGGTGCCTACAACGATGACGTCGGTAGGACGCTCATCACGGCACTGAAGGAGAAATTTCCTCGGTTTCATCCACGGCGCATTCTCGACCTCGGATGTGCGGTGGGGCATTCGACCCTGCCCTATTGCGACGCATTTCCCGGCAGCGAAGTCCATGCCGTCGAACTCGGTGCGCCGATGCTGCGTTACGCCCACGCGCGAGCCGAAGCGCTGGGCAAACACGTCCATTTCTCGCAGCAGAACGCCGAGCGTACGAACTACCCGGACGGTCACTTCGATCTGATCGTTTCGCACATCCTGTTTCACGAGACGTCCAGCAAGGCGGTCCCGCGCATTCTCAAGGAATGCCATCGCCTGTTGGCGCCTGGCGGAATCACCCTTCATTGCGAAGGCCCGCCATGGAACCGCATGTCGCCGTACGAGGCGTCGATCCTCGACTGGGACACGCATTACAACGCTGAGCCCTACATCGGTCAGGTGCACGACGAAGATCCCAAACACCTGATGACCGCTGCCGGATTCAGCCCGTCGCAATACCTAGACTTGAGCGTTCCAAGCGTCACCATGAGCCGCTATTTCCCGCAGTTGTTCAGCGAGGGAAACAACGGCATCGATGGAACATGGTGGTATTTTGGGGCGAGCAAATAGCCAGAAACCCACGGGAGGGAAAGGACTCACATGGCAAAGGCAAAGAAGAAAGCAGCAAAGGCTAAGGGTGGATCGAAGAAGCCGACCGCATCGGCGACACCGCCGGCACAGCCGATCAAGCGCATTCGGACGGCGAAGGGGCGGCGCCCGTATTTCTTCGACGACCCGAACATCGACAAGCTGCTGGCCATGATCATGGCACTCACGGGTGAGGTTTCCGTCATCCGGGAACGCCTCGACACCCATGAGCGTCTGGCCGAAAAGAAGCAGGCCCCGACGTCGAAGAACATCGAAGCCTACAAGCCGAGTGAGTCCGTCGATCAATGGCGCGTGCAGTGGCGTGCCGAATACATCGCCCGCATCCTCCGAATCGTCACCGACGAACTCGAACGGATCAAGATGCAGGAAAAGGACGACGACTACGACAAGATCGTCGACGAAGTCTCGAAGTAGCCGAACGCTCGGTTCATAGGAATGGGGCGGGCCCTCGACCCGCCCCTTTTCTTTCTTCACGCCGGCGCGGCCCGCCCGAGAATCAGATCTGCCGCCTTTTCGGCGATCATGACCGTCGGAGCTTGTGTGTTCCCGCTGACGATTGTCGGCATGACCGAGGCGTCGACCACCCGTAAACCGGCGACGCCCCTCACCCGAAGTTCACCATCGACCACAGAGGCGGCGTCGGCCCCCATCCGGCAGGTTCCCGTCGGATGGAACACGGTTTGAGCGCTGTCCTGGATCCAGCGATCGACATCGTCGTCCGTGCGGACGTCGGGGCCCGGCGATATCGCTCGCCCGAGATAGGGTGCAAACGAAGGTTGGGCAAACAACCGGCGAACGATGTGGAACCCGGATCGCATGGTCTCGCGATCCGTCGCCTCGCCGAGGTAGTTGGCCAAAATCTTGGGTTTTGCGGCCGGATCACCCGACGCCAACGTGATCCTGCCTCGACTCTGGGGACGAAGCGGATAGACGTGAATCAGGAAGCCGTGGCGCCCCTGCTTCTTCCGCGTGACGTCTAGGGTCAAGCCTGGGACCATCGTGATCTGCAGGTCCGGCGTCGCAACACGGCCGCTGGATCGCGCAAACAGACCCGCCTGAAGGGGCAACGAGGCCGCCGGCCCCCGGCCGAACAAGGCGACCTGGAGCATCATGCCGATCGCGCGATCCGGTCGAAACCACCCGTACATGGTGACGGGCTGGAGGCTCGCGTGCTGAACGTAAATGCCCAGGTGATCCTGAAGTCCGCGCCCGACCTCCGGGGCGTGATGGCGCACATCGATTCCCCAGGCGCGGAGTTGGGCCGCGTCGCCGACCCCGGAATGCATCAGGATGGTCGGCGAGTTCACGGCGCCGCCACTCAGAATGATCTCGCGCCGCGCCCGAACGGTTCGTACCGCCCCGTCGGCCGCATACTCCAACGACCGAGCCTGCCCCGCCTCGAAGATCACGCGCCGGGCCTGAGCGCGCGGCAATACCTGGAGGTTGTTTCGCCTCGCCGCCGGTCGCAGGAATGCGACGGCGGTGCTTTGCCGCCGACCACGGACGACATTGAAGTCGTGCCAGCCGAATCCCTCTTGGCGCGCGCCGTTGAAATCGTCTGTCTCTCGATAACCCGCGGATAGCGCGGCCTGAAAAAACGCCGCGTAGAGCGGATTGTCGGAATGGGTTCTCGCAATCTGCCAAGGACCCGCCGCGCCATGAAACAGATCACGGCGATCGCGATTCGCCTCCGAACGTCGGAAGTACGGCAGGACGCTCGCGTAGTCCCACCCTGCGAGGCCGAGTTGCCGCCAATGGTCGTAGTCCGCCGCCTGTCCGCGGACATACATCATACCGTTGATCGACGACGACCCGCCGATCACACGCCCTCGCGGCCAGTGGATCCGCCGACCGGCGAGGTGAGATTCGGGCTCGGTGTCGTACCCCCAATTGATCGCTGGGTCGAAATACGCCACGCCGGCCAGGAGCGGGATATGAATCACCGGGCTCGTATCGCGGCCTCCAGCTTCCATCAGCAGCACGCGGTTCCTTGGATCCTCCGAGAGACGGTTGGCGAGCACGCATCCCGCCGAGCCGGCCCCAACCACGATGAAATCGAACTCTGCCCCGGGCTCCATTGCATCACATCCCCAACGCCCGCCGCGAAGGGTTCCTTTTGTTTCGTATGGGTTGCTGCTAACTAGTCGGGGTCGGGAGGAGGATCGACACCGGCTCCAAGCGGCCTCGTCGCAATCCTAGAACAACTTTCATGAGCGTCGCAGCGACCACCAGCGATTCCCCCGCGGAGCTCGATCAAATCCGAGCCGCCGTTCGCGAACTCTGTGCCCAATTCCCGGGTGAGTACTGGCGCGCCAAGGATCGTGTCCGAGCCTATCCCTCCGAATTCGTCGATGCCCTCACCCGATCCGGCTTTCTCGCCTGCCTAATTCCCGAGGAGTACGGGGGCAGTGGCCTGCATATCTTGCAGGCTGGTGCGATCCTCGAAGAGATCCACCGCTCCGGCTGCAACGGTGGAGCCTGCCACGCCCAGATGTACACGATGGGCACCATCCTCAAGCATGGCAGCACGGCCCAGAAGGCGCGTTGGTTGCCGAAAATCGCCGCCGGGGAGCTGCGGCTGCAGGCCTTTGGTGTCACCGAACCGACGAGCGGCACCGACACGTTGAGCCTGCGGACCGCGGCCGTTCGCAAGGGCGATCGTTACATCGTCAACGGCCAAAAAGTTTGGACGAGCCGGGCCGAGTATTCCGACCTGATGTTGCTCCTCGCCCGCACGACATCCAAGGAGCAGGTGGCCAAGCGTACCGACGGACTGTCCGTTCTCGTCGTCGACATGCGGACCGCCAAGAAAAAGGGCCTGACCATCCGCCCGCTCGAAACGATGATGAACCACTCCTCGACGGAGATCTTCTTCGACGACGTCGAGGTGCCGGCCGAAAACTTGATCGGCGAGGAAGGCAAGGGCTTCCGCTACATCCTCGATGGCATGAACGCCGAACGCATTTTGATCGCACACGAGTGCATCGGTGATGCGCGCTGGTTCATCGAGAAAGCCTCGACCTACGCCAAGGAGCGCTCGGTCTTCGGACGGCCGATCGGCCAGAACCAGGGCATTCAGTTTCCGATCGCACGCGCCTATGCGGCGACCGAGGCGGCAGCGCTGATGGTACGAGAGGCGGCCGAGTTGTTCGACGCAGGCAAGCCCTGTGGTCCGCAAGCCAACATGGCCAAGATGCTGGCCTCTGAAGCGTCCTGGCAGGCCGCCGAGATGTGCGTCCAGACTCACGGCGGTTTCGGCTTCGCTGCCGAATACGACGTCGAGCGCAAGTTCCGGGAGACACGATTGTTTCAGGTCGCACCGATCTCGACCAACCTGATCCTGTCGTACTTGGGCGAACACGTGCTGGGCCTCCCCCGCTCCTACTGATCGATGTTTGCCCCCCTCGACGGCATCCTCGTGGTTTCCATGGAGCAGGCGGTCGCTGCGCCTTTCGCCTCGTCGCGCCTCGCCGACTTCGGCGCCCGGGTGATCAAGTTGGAACGAGCCGATGGAGACTTCGCGCGCCGCTACGACACGGCGGTGAAGGGGCAGAGCGCCTATTTCGTTTGGCTCAACCGCGGCAAAGAGTCCGTCGTCGTCGACATCAAAGAAGCCGAGGATCGCGATCTGATCGAGCGAATGATCGCTCGCGCCGATGTCTTCATTCAGAATTTGGCGCCAGGTGCAGCCGAGCGCGCCGGATTCGGATCGCGCGAGCTGCGCGCTCGCCACCCCAGGTTGATCACGTGTGACATCAGCGGCTACGGGGAGGACGGGCCGTACCGCGACATGAAAGCCTATGACTTCTTGATCCAGGTCGAGACTGGCCTCGCTTCGATCACGGGCGGCCCGGACGAGCCGTCCCGCGTCGGGGTCTCGCTCTGCGACATTGCGGCCGGTATGTACGCTATCGTTGGCATCAGTCAGGCGCTTCTGGAACGGCACAAGACCGGGCGCGGCACCGGCGTGCAGGTCTCGCTGTTCGACGCCCTGTCGGACTGGATGTCCGTGCCGCTGCTCCTCCAGGAACATACGGGGAAAGCTCCGGCCCGGGTCGGACTCAACCATCCGGGCATCGCCCCCTATGGGGCCTATCCCTGTGGCGACGGCCAACACGTCGTCATCTCGATCCAAAATGAGCGCGAGTGGCAGAGCCTGTGCGCCGAAATTCTCGGCGACCCGGCCTTGGCCGACGACTCACGCTTCGCCACCAACGAACGACGTGTCGCCAATCGGGCGGCGCTCGACGACATCATCATCACCGTCTTCAGGAGCCTCGCCAGGGCCCCGTTGATGGAGAGGCTCAAGAACGCTCAGATCGCCTTCGGCGCCCTCAACAGCGTCGAAGACTTCGCGAAGCACCCCCAACTGCGTCGCTGGCCGGTCGAAACCCCCAAGGGGGCCGTCGACCTCGTCGCGTCTCCTATTCGGCTCAGCGACGAGCCCACGCGGGCACGCCCGATTCCAACGATTGGCCAACACTCGGCGTCTGTCCGCCGAGAATTTCTCGGGCGCTAATCGTGGCGACCCCGCTAAACTGAGCGATCTCGGAAGGAAGACACCATGGGCAACAATCCGCGCATTCCATTCGTCCTGGCCGACAAACGGCCGAAATACCCGCCACTCAAGGGCAAGCCCCTCATGGTGCACGTGGTGGTCAACGTCGAGTCGTGGCCCTTCGACGCCCCGATGCCACGCAAGCTCTTGACCGCTCCGCACGGCCTCGAGGCCGTGCCAGACATTCCGAACTTCTCCTGGGCGGAATACGGACTACGCGCCGGCATGCCGCGCCTGTTCAAAATGTTTCGCGACAAAGGCATTCCAGCCAGCGCCTTCCTCGGCGCCGGAGTCGTCGACGACTACCCCAGTGTCGCGGAGGAGATCGCCAAGGCGGGTTGGGAGGTCGTCGGCCACGGCCTCAAGCAGAAGTCGATGCAAGGTGAGGCCAAGGAGGAGGACCTGATCAACCTGTGCCTCGAGAAACTCGAGAAGTTCTACGGCAAGAGACCCAAGGGCTGGCTCGGGCCAGGCCTCAAGGAAACGCACGACACGCCCGACATCCTGAAGAAAGCCGGATGCACATACCTCTGCGACTGGGTCGTCGACGACATGCCGCACTGGATGACGACCAAGCATGGCCCCCTGGTCGCCGTGCCTTACACGATCGAGCTCAACGACTCGGTGCTTTGGGCGGTGCAACAGCACGCCTCCGACGAGATGTACAAGCGATTCCGCGACACCGTGGACGTGCTCGGCGAGGAGGCGAAAACCAACCCCAAGGTGCTGACGATCGCTCTCCATCCGCACCTGATCGGCGTTCCCCACCGGATCGGCTATCTCGCCCGCATGATCGACGAACTGAAGCGGCGCAACGACACGATCTTCATCACCGGAATCGACGTTGCCGAGTGGTTCGCCAAGGTGGAACCAAGCTCCAGCAAATAGAGGACGATCGTGGCCAATACGTCGCTGACCAAGGCGGCCGTCGAGTTCGCCGTCAATCATCGCTTCGAAGACATCCCGGCCGAGGCCTTGCGCATCGCACGACGCTGCGTGCTGGACGGCCTCGCCGTGATGATCGGAGGATCCGAGCAGGAAGCCCTCGATGTCCTCGATCGCTACATCGCGACGGTAGGCGGCGCCCCCAGCTCGCGCCTCGTGGGCGACATCGGTAAACGCGTCCCCACCCACCTCGCCGCGCTATGGCACGGCTTGGCGGGACATGTGATGGATTGGGACGACACGCAGCTTGCGGAGGGACCGGGGCGCCCATACGGGCTCCTGTGTCACCCCACGGTGCCACCGCTTGCCGCGTGCCTGGCCGTGGGCGATCTCTTGGGCGGTGTCGACGGCAGACGTTTCCTCACGGCCTTCAGCGCTGGTTTCGAGGTCGAGTGCAAGATCGCCGAAGCCATCAACCCCGACCACTATATGCGCGGTTTTCACACTAGCGGCACGATCGGCACCTTCGGTTCGGCGATCGCGGCAGCCAAACTGCTCGGGTTCGATGCACGCCAGATGGCCCAGACCATCGGTCTCGCCTCGTCGATGGCCGCGGGAATCCGCGCCAATTTTGGCACGATGACCAAACCGCTCCACGTCGGTCGCTCTTCGGAGAACGGCGTCACCGCCGCCCTCCTCGTGCGCGAAGGTTTCACTGGCAACGACGAGGCGCTCGACGGAAAATGGGGCTATCTCGAGATTGCGGGCCCCGGCGGCAATCCGGACCTCGCGGTTGGGCGGTTCGGCAGGCCCTACACGATCGTCTCGCCCGGCGTGAGCATCAAACCCTATCCGTCGGGGGTGCTGACCCACCCGAGCATGGACACGCTCCTGTTCCTGATGCGGGAAAACGGGCTCAAGGCATCAGACATCGAGAAGATCGAACTCTACGCGGCCAAGAACATCCTCGGCCCAATCCGTTTCACGTTCGCGCGCTCGGAACTCGAGGCCAAGTTCTGCATGCACTTCCTGTTGGCGGCGATCGCCATTGCCGGCAAAGCCGGCAAGGCCGAGTTCACGCAGGAGTTCGTCGATCGCAAGGACGTCCAGGACATGCAACGGCGAGTCGCCACCTTCGATGACAAGGCGATAGAGGCCATGGGATTCGAACGCATCCGCTCGCGCGTCGAAGTCCTGACCAAGGCAGGCAAGCGAATCGTGAAGTGGGCTGACGAGAATTACCGCGGCAGCCCGCACAATCCGCTCTCCGACAAGGAGGTCGAAGGCAAGTTCCGCGACTGCGCTGCCGGACTGTTGAACGAAGCCGCGATCCAACGCCTGTTCGACCGCGTCTGGACCTTGGAGAAGCAGGCCAACGCTGCGGACGTTCTGGTCGAGCTCGATTGGCGTGGCAAACGCCGGTCGCGATCCGTCGCCTAGAGCGCGTTTCTGAAAGGTTGAATCGGCGGGGATTCCCTTGGTCGGGGATTCGTGATTCAAGATGCTGGCTGGATTGGAGGCCAGCAGCGATGGCGCGTCCCTATTCGCTGGATTTGCGTAACCGCGTGGTGGCCTCGGTATCGG
>Ga0194132_10008153_pt1 | contig 15131 bp, 13 predicted proteins | sample TA2KigOf80mmetaG_FD_148612 | JGI IMG/M metagenome (GOLD analysis project Ga0194132, IMG submission 148612) | Freshwater microbial communities from Lake Tanganyika, Tanzania - TA2015054 Kigoma Offshore 80m | ecosystem: Environmental > Aquatic > Freshwater > Lake | place: Tanzania: Lake...
AGCTCTTCTACCGCCTCATGCAGCAAGCGGTCTCGACCCCGCCCGCCACCTATGAATCGATGATCAGACAAGCTCCAACCGGCAACCACAACCTGTAGTGTGCTGCTGAGTGAAGGGGATATCCACTACGCTGAGATCGAAGCGAACGCTCCCTACAAGAGCGAATACTTCCGCGGCGAGATCTTCGCAATGGCCGGTGGACCCATTCCTCACGGCGAGATCATGATAGCCGCGTCTGCCGAACTCCGCGCCCGGATCAACCGCAGGCTCTGCCGGGTACTGCCCGCGGACGTCAGAATCAGGATCGCCGCGACCGGACTTCAGACCTACTCGGACTTCAGTGTCGTGTGTGGCGCGGCCGGGCGCGCGCAAGGGCGCACCGATTGCATCGAGAATCCGGTGCTGATCTGCGAAGTCTTGTCACAGAGCACCGAAGCCTACGATCGTAGAGCCAAGTTCGAACTTTGCTCCTGTCACAGACCCGGGTCCGCGCGGAGCTCTTCCGCCACGCACGAGATGGGAGCTGGACCCTGACCATTGTCGAAGGACCAGACTCGGAATTGAGCCGCGTTGACGCCGCCCTCACCGGACGGTATGCTGGCTAAACATTGCGGCGCAACCTGCTCCTCCTCGCTGCCACCGGCGCACTGCTCGCACAGCCGGACCCCGGCGTCCGCAAACAGGCGCTGAGCGGTCCCGTCACCGAATCGAACTATCCATCCCTCATGCAGACAGTCCGCGACTGGGGAGACGATCTCACGCGCCGCGGGACCTTCCTCACCCAGCAGGACCTCAACCTCACCTTCGGGCGATTCCCTGGCTATTCTCTGGACGCTGAGCGCAACCTGCGCGCCTGGGTCAAGGTGCTCGAATTCGTCGAGGCGAACGGAGGCAAACTCGGCTCGCTCACCCGCATCGATCAATCCAAGCTCATCGCCGGACGACCCGGAACGGTGGTACTCGAATACATCACTGGCGACATCCCAATCCAAACGGGCGGATCCCTGATCCTCGGCCAGAACTTCTTCAACAACCGCCCGCGCCCCCAGGTCACCGATCCCACCGGCGACAGCTTCGTGAGCTTTGAGACCAACAGCCGGACCGCCGCGATCGAAACCTACGCGGCCCCGATGTTCGGCATGTACTCCAGCATCTTCCTCCAGCAGCCCATGCCCGCCTTCCGCGTCACCAAGGGCCAGTTGAGTAAAGGAGACCGCGTCACGATCCGCGTTGGAGACCGCCGCCGCGGCAGTCCTGGCTACCGACCGGATGGCGCGACGCCGAGGCACTCCAACTGATCGCCTCAGCCGACTTCCGCGGCGATGGCGTGTTGATCCCCGCCGGACTCGTGGGCATCCGCATCTTCAGCGACGCCGCTGTCCGCGCCAATGCGGTGGTCCCGTCGATCGCCGCGGTAAACGAGCCGTTCTCCGTCCGCCTGCGCCTGGAGGATCAGTACGGGAACCCCGCGCAGTTCAACGGTGGCGAGTTCACCGTAACCGCCGCTGGACGTACGTTGGGGAAAATCATGGTCCGGCCCGGGGCCTCCACCGGACGGCTCGACGGGGTCCGGATCGCCGCCGCGGGTGGATACCGGATCGAGGCGCGCGACGCCACCGGACTGCTCGACGCCGTCAGCAATCCCATGCTCGTCGAAACAAACCCTGTCCAGCGGATCTACTGGGGTGAACTGCACGGACACTCAGCCCTCGACGAGGGAACCGGCTCCGCGCCCCGTTACTACGAGTTCGCGCGCGATGTCGCCTTCCTCGATTTCGGATCCCTCACCGGCCACGACCTGTTCATGTCACGCATGGGCTGGGACATTGTCCGCGCTGAAACCGAAAAGGCAAACCGGCCAGGGGAGTTTGTCGCCTACATGGGCTACGAATGGACCCAGCGGTTCGCCTTCGGCGGCCACCACAACGTCTTCTTTAAGACCGACAAGGGCCGCTATGTCACCCGCTGGGAGGCGCCACGCCCGGATCAGCTCTATGCCAGGCTCCGCGAATCGGACAACACCGGCAACATCCTCATCATCCCTCACGCGCACGAACCCGGCGACTGGAACTTCAACGACCCCAAGATGAAGCGCCTCATCGAGATCTACTCGATGCATGGCAGCTTTGAATACTTCGGACAGCGCTACCTCCGCCGCGGACACCGAGTCGGGCTGATCGCCGCCAGTGACGACCACACCGGACACCCCGGCTACAGCCCCGCCATCATCGCCACACGCAACGGACTCGCGGCGGTCTACAGTCCGCGGCTCGACCGCGACGGCATCTGGAACGGCCTGAAGGAACGCGCCACCTACGCCACCTCGAACGCCCAGCGGCCCGTCGTGAGGCTTACCGTGAGCGGCAAGACCCCCGGCCAGCCGCTCACCGCGGGCACTACACCAGCGTTCGACGCGCGCGTGCTGGGAACCGCCCCCATCGACCACATCGACGTCATCCACAACGGCAGCGTCGCCTACCGCCGCGACTACCTCACGCCGTCCGCCAGCGGCGGCAAAACCGCCGTCCAGGTGATGCTCCACACCGGAACCGAGACCAAGGGCGACGACGTTGCCTCGCCACTCGGAGGCGCCGGTTGGGGCGGCTGGATCGAGGTCGAAGGCGCCCGCATCACATCGATCGCGCCCCTCAGCGTGGACCACGTCACCGACGAGTTCCACCAGGTGGATCCGCGCCGCGTCTGGTTCACCTGCCGCACCCGGGGCGATTTCGACGGTGTGCTGCTGCACTTGGACTCCGTACCTGGAGACGCCCGCGTTCGCGTAATCGTCTCCGATCTCACCGGATCCGCGGGCGGCACGGGAGCCTCAGGCTATATCGTGCGGCCACCCGGTCCGCCGGTCCGCGATGCGCTGCATGAGGCCTCGTTCCTGCTGCGGGACATTGCAGCCAAGCCCGGCGAGTCGAAGGTCCGCGACAATGCCTGGGTTTACGCGCGCCACGTTCGCGCGGAGGGCGAATGGAACGTCGGATTCCAGTACCGCCCCGCGCAAGCCCCCAAGCAGGACGATTACTTCTACCTGCGCGTCGTACAAGTGGATGGCGAAGCGGCCTGGGTGAGCCCGGTCTGGATCGGAGAGAAGCAATGAGAGTTCTCGCGCTCCTCTGTTCCGCTCCCTGGTTCGCAGCCGCTGCGGACGATCCCTTCGGCGCGGCGATCTACCAAAAGCACTGCGCCACCTGTCACGACGCGCCGGATCCCGCCGCACGGATCCCCGCCAAGGCGGCGCTCCAAAAGATGCCGGCCGGTGCGATTCTCCGGTCCCTCGAGTCCGGCGTGATGCTGCAACAGTCCGCCGCGCTGACACGGATCGAAAAGCGTGCCGTGGCGAACTTCCTGGGTTCCGCCGAGGCCGTAATGCTCGATCCCTCGAAGATCACCAACCGCTGCGCCGCCTCTGACTGGAAACCCGCGTCCGCGCTCGCTGAGTGGACCGGTTGGAGTCCCGCGTCCGACAACTGGCGGCATCAGCCCGCGCCGGGCCTTGACGCAGCTTCTGTCCCCAGGCTCCAGCTTAAGTGGGCGTTCGGATTCCCCGGTGGAACGGTGGTCCGTTCGCAACCCGCCGTCGTCGCCGGACGCCTGTTCATCGGCAGCCACGATGGCACGATCTACTCGCTCGACGCCAAATCCGGCTGCGTCCACTGGACCACGATGGTCACCTCGCAGGTCCGCAGCGGACTCTCGATCGGCCGCGTCAACAACCGCTGGATCGCACTCGCGGGCGACGCTGCGGGCCACATCCACGCGCTCGACGCCACCACCGGAGCGCCGTTATGGAAGATCCGGCCCGACGCGCATCCCGCCGCGATGGTCACTTCAACTCCCGTCCTGCACGAAGGACGGGTCTACGCGGGCGTCGCGTCCTACGAAGAGGGGTCTGCGGTCACGCCGGCCTATGTCTGCTGCACCTTTCGCGGCAGCGTGGTGGCCTTGGATGGCGCCACCGGCAAGCTCATCTGGAAGACCTTCACGATTGCCGATGAGCCCAAGCCCGGGAAATCGAAACGCGGCAACAAGACCGCGGGGCCCTCGGGCGCCGGCGTCTGGTCCGCTCCAACGCTCGACCCAACGCGCGGCGTCCTCTACGTCGCCACAGGTGACAACTACTCCGATCCTCCCACCGGCACCTCAGACGCCGCCATTGCACTCTCCATGGACACTGGCGCGATCCGCTGGGTCCGCCAGTTCACCGCGGGCGACGCATACAACTCTACCTGCCCACATCCGCAGAAGTACAACTGTCCCGATTCCGATGGACCCGACTTCGACCTCGGCGCCTCGGGCATGCTCGTCTCCCTGGCCGGGGGACGCCGGGCTCTGATCCTCGCACAAAAGTCCGGCATTGTGCACGCCATCGACCCGGACCGCTCAGGCGCGGTCCTGTGGCAGTCGCGCGCGGGGGAAGGCGGCGTGCTCGGCGGGATCCAGTGGGGTATCGCAACCGACGGATCGAAAGCCTACGCGGCGGTGTCAGACATTGCATTCGCCCGTTCCTACCCGGCCGGCGGCGGGCAGCCGGTCCGCAGCCTCAACTCAAAGAAAGGCGGCGGGCTGCTCGCTTTCCGGCTCGACAATGGCGAGCGCATGTGGCACACTCCGGCGCCGCCATGCAGTCCTGAGCCGTGCAGTCCCGCGCAATCGGCTGCGATCACATCGATGCCCGGCGTGGTGTTCTCCGGATCCGTGGACGGACATATTCGCGCCTATTCGGCTTCGACCGGTGCGATCGTCTGGGACTACAACACGGCGCGTGAATACGAGACCGTGAACGGCGTCAAGGCCACTGGCGGATCGATGGACGGCGGTGGTCCTGTGGCCGCGGGCGGCATGCTGTTCGTCGGCTCCGGCTATGGACAGTGGGGCGGAAAGCCCGGAAACGTTCTGTTGGCATTCGAGGTGAAAAAATGAAATACTCCTGGCTTCTGCTTGTCCTTGCTGGTACGCTGTTCGCGCAGACCAAGAAGATCAAGACCGGACTCACGTGGGAAGACTACGCCTACACCATGCCGGCCGGAGTGACGGCTCGCGAAGTCACCTACTACTCGGATGGTGTCGCCTGCTACGGCAAGATCTTCTTCCCGAAAGGATTCGCCGCGTCTGACAACCGGCCCGGAATCGTGCTGGGGCAAGGCTGGGCCGGCACACACTACTCGATCGAAAAGTACGCCGCCAGGTTCGCCGCGCGTGGTATGGCCGCCATGGTGATCGACTACCGGGGCTGGGGCTTAAGCGACGGATTCGCCGAGCTTGCCCGTCCGAAGTCGCTCGAATTCCCGGACTGCCGCAACTGCCGCGACGATCAGCGCTTCACGCGTGAGACCATGTCCGTCACCATCAAGCGCACGCGCCTGATCCCGCTGAAGATGGTCGAGGACTACCGCAACGCGATCTCCTACCTGCAGGGCGAACCCGGCATCGACCGCGAACGCATCGGCGTGTGGGGATCGAGCTTCGCCGGTGGACACTCCCTTGTCACCGCGGCGCTTGATGCCCGTGTCAAGGCGGTCGTGATCCAGATCCCTGGGATCGGCGGGAAGCTCGTCCAGCCGGGTCCGTACCAGCCCGATGCCAAACTCCTCGAAGACGCCATCCGCCGCGCCCGCACCGGCCAGGGGGAGGAGTACGAAACCGGATACTCAGTGCGCCGCATGGTCGACGTTGAAACGCAACAGGCTGTCGCCGAGTACCGCCCGATGCACTACGTTCCGCGCATCGGACCGCGTCCTGTGTTGATCATGGTCGCCGAAAACGAAGAGCTGATGAAGAACGAGCATCATGGAAAGGCCGCGTTCGACACGCTCCCCGGACCGAAAGACTTCATCGTGCTCCGCGGCATCACACACTTTGAAGCCTACACGGGTGAGGCGTTCGAAACCGGGTCCAAAGCGGCGGCGGACTGGTTCGAGAAGTACCTGGCGAAATAGCCTAACGCTTACCGGCCGGGGCTGGCGCCATCCGGATGGTCCTGATGGTCAGCTTGTCCCCCGCAAGATCGCCGGACACCTTCACGTACTCACCAGCAAACGGCGCCGCCTTCGCCTTGTTCGCGATCACGACGATCTCCGCCCGCCCGTCGGCAACGAGCACTGGATCCCAGCCTTCCTTGACGCACATCTGCGCGCACTTCTTGGCGTGCGGGTCATTCCGGGCATTGTTCCTGCCACAAGCGGCGTCGGATATGTAGCCCGCGAAATCCGCAGCATGTACCGAGCCTGCGAGCAGGACGAACAACCGGATCATGGCTCAGTGCCCGTGGGACGCGGCCGCCTCCGCGATCACCGGCGGACGTGCTCCCGGCGGGACCGCGACCAGCATGTCTTCCTTGCGCATGATCAGCGCCGCAGTGTCGTAGGCCGCCAGTTCGAATCCGTGGCCGTGCGTGATGGCATCGGTGGGACACGCCTCAACGCAGTAGCCGCAGAATATGCAGCGCGTGTAGTCGATGTTGTAAACCGAGGCGTACCGTTCGCCGCCCGAAATCCGGACCTTGTCGGTGTTCTCCGCCGCCTCGATATAAATGCAATCGGCGGGGCAGGCTGCCGCGCACAAAAAGCACGCGACGCACTTCTCCATCCCATTCTCATCGCGCTGAAGCTCGTGTTTACCGCGGAATCGCTCCTGAAATACCGGCGGCACGTCCGGATAATCCTCTGTAACGGTGGGCTTCATCATCTCCTTGAATGTGATGCCCAGCCCCTGCACGATCGCCGACGCCGACTTGAAAACCTGGTTGATTGCCATCTGTCCTCGATTTGGTATTTCGCTACTCCCGCCGGGAGTCAGTGATTTCTCGACCCTCAGCCCGGCTTCCACGCCGGTACGTCATCGCCTGCCTCGAAAACGGACCTTCCCGCCCGCTCTCCGAGTTTCTCCATGTCCTTCTTGCTGAACCCGTTCCACGCCGCCGATACGGTGCCGTCCTGCTCGATCACGAACAGCGACGGAACATGCGTAATGCCGTAGTGGTTGCTGGCCGGATATCCCTCACCACGAGAATCCACCAGCGTTTCGAAGCTGACTCCGAAACGGCTGTTGAATGCAGCCGTGGAAGCCGCGTCATCCTGCGAGATACCAACCACGCGCAGTCCACCGCCGCTAAGCCGGGACAGGTACGGCAACGTCAGTTGGCAGGTCGGACACGAGACCTTGAAGAACGCCGCCAGCACTGGACCACTCCGCAACATTTCATGCAGGTCCTGTTTTGCACTGTCCAAACCTTGCAGTTCAAAACCGGGCGCACGGCTGCCTGCGGAAATCATCTCCTTGCGCGCCGCCGTTGCCACAGAATCAGTGTAGCAGTTCGGTCCCACGCCCTGATCAACGGAGGGCCGCCCGCAATTCGTCCTCGGTCTGGGCGCTGAGCACCCGCGAGAAGGCCTCGTCTACCTGCCTGTAGTCAAGGCGTTGGAGGTCCTTCTCCAACCCCTTCTCAACACCCTCGACCAGAGCTTCTTTCCGGGTCTTCCGAACCAACTGCCGGCCCTCTTGGTCTCGGCCAGCAGCTCGAGGACTTCAGCACCCGGGTCACTGAATGAACAGAGCGGGCGATGCTCTGGCTGGGTTCGCGCCTCGGTGTGTATTCGGTTTTTAAAGATCTGGTGGGACGGAGTGGGACAAATTTTTGTCCCGCTTCGCTGTGGAAGAAGATGACATGATGTGGCCCGTGAGAAGCTGCCGGCCCGAACGGTTTGAAGATACACCATTGTCAACGGGGGTGAAGGGGTGGGAGGGTATTTGGCGTAGGCCAATGCGAACGGAAGTGGTTTAGGATCAATTGGTTGGGGGGATTCAACTTTATTTTGGTTTTAAGAGAACGGGTTTGGGAGAGGATGCTGCTGGTCCGGAAGCTGTTGATTCTATTGGAGTGCTGGTCCAATTGTTCCACCTGGATGCAAGCACGAGGTCTTCCGCTGATTTTTCGATGAACCAGAAGAGTGCCCCCAAGGTCCCAGCCAGAGGATTGGAACGCCGAATCGTTGCCATACCTCCAGCGGCGGTTGCGTACTACTCGACCCGAAGCGCGGCGCCCAGCGCTACCCTTAGAACGACATCCTCAGGTTCAACTGAGCAATCCGCGCGCCGGCTGTGCCCGTCAGCACGCCGAAACGCGCCGACTCGATGTTGGTATCGACGCCCGTGAAGTTGGTGTGGTTCAAGCTGTTCAGCATCTCGGCGCGGAACTGCAGCCGGTACTTTTCGCGGATCACATGACTTCGGCCAAGAGACAGATCGAGGTTCCAGAATCCGGGACCCTCAATCGCTCCATTCCCGACCGTTCCGGGCCGCAGTGTCGCCCCGGACACGCGGCTGACCGGAACCGGTGCAAACGCGGGGCGATTGAGATACGCGAGATTCGTCCGATAGCCCGCATTCACGGGTGACGAGGGGTCGACCAGATCCGGCCGCTGTCCATCAAGTGCATTGGGCTGGCTCAACGCCAAAGGCAATCCGGTTTGCACCGTGAGGATTCCGGCGACCTGCCATCCGCCCGCGACATGGCGCATGAACCCTGCGGCGGGCTTCGGAAGTTCGTAGATGAAGTCGCTGACCAGACGGTGATTGATGTCGCCTTCGGCGCGGCCGAGGTTGTCCTTCAGATTGAAGAAGTCCTGAATATAGAGGTTGCCGAAACCGAGGTCGCCGCGATTGTAGGCGAGAGCTTTTCCCCACGTGTAGTGCAGGTTTACCAGCAGCCCTCGGCTCATCCTCTTCCGCAGCGATGTCTGCCAGGCGTAGTATCGCGTGCTCTCGGAATTGTCGTGGAAGCGCTCGGCGCCGATGGCGGGATTCGGGCGGATTCCCGTCACCCGATCCGGCAGATTGTACCGCCGCAGGTTCACGAACTTCACACCCCGTGTGCCGACCACCGCCGTCTCGAGCGCGAGCGTGTTCGTGAGCGCCCGCTCCATGGTGAACGAGAAGTTCATGCTGTAGGGAGACCGGATCTTCGGGTCAATCACCTGGAACGCGGGCGCCGCTGTTCCCTGCGCGACGAGCGCCAACACGTCTTCGTTGTAGGCCGGGTACCGTACGTTCAATCGCTGCCCTTCGAGACGCGTCAACTGCACGCGAAACGGCTCCTTCGGCGAGTTCTGCACGGCGTTCTTCACGATCTCGCCGTTCAGGTAAGTGAACAACGTGGCGAAGCCGCCGCGAATGACGGTCTTCCCCTTGCCGTCCGGGTTGTAGGCGAAGCCGAATCGTGGACCCATGTTGAATGCGTCCTTGTCGTAGGGGTTGTTCGCCGGCCGGAACGCACCCACGCTGAAATCAGGGAAACTCAGGCCGTTCGGGTTGTACACGTGGGGACCCCGCTCGCGGTCTTTGTTCGCGGTGAGATTCGAGAAATAGTCGTAGCGGAGGCCAAGGTTCAGTGTTAGCTTCGGTGAGAGACGCCAATCATCCTGCAGAAACAGGCCGAACTCCTTGGCTTTTCCGTCGAAGTCGTCGCGGCCGAAGGTCATCTGAATCGTTGTCGGGATGTTGGCCAGAAGGTCCGCTTCGTTCTGGTAGCGGAGCACCGGGTTCTCGATGTTTGCCGACCCGATTTCGCGCGCGAAGTAGATGCCGCCGAACTTTAGCGAATGGCGGCCGGCCGTGACCGCGGCCTTCTGTTCGAAGCTCCGGTTCGGCGCACCGATGAAGTTCAGCTCACCGCCCTGGCTGAAACCGAGCGCGTTGATGGCGGGAATACGGCGCCCGCCGAGCTTGGTTTCCTTCTTGTTGGGGTCGGCGAGATCGAAGATGCCGTCGTTGCGGAAACGATCGTTCTTGTTGTAGCCGAAGCGGCTCTCCATGGTCCATGTGGGCCGGATATGAGTGAAGCTGAAGTTCAGCCGCTCCTGCGTTCCCGTGAATCGCCGCGGGTTGGTGAGATAGACGCGAGGAACCGTGCGGCCGGGACGGCCGCGAACGTAGGTCGCGGTGAGTTTGTTGGTCGATTGTGATCCACCAGTCCGGCTTTACGGTGAGGTGGTTGTCCTTGCCGGACTGTGTGCCGGCCCCGATGAACGCTCCGGTCGCGGCAGCTTCCGGTGCCGGCTGGTTGGGAAGAGGATAGCCGTCGAGGAAAAGCTTGTACTCCGGCACGCGCGCAAGCATCGCCGCGCGCAGCCTCGGGGACGGAACGTTCTCCTGCAGGGCAACGAAGGAGCGATCCTGATAGCCTTCGTAAGCGCCGAACAGAAAGATTTTGTCGCGCCGGACCGGGCCGCCGAGCGACCCGCCGAACTGGTTGAACGTGACACCCGGGCGCGTTCGCAGGAACTGGCTGCGTCCGTTCAACTCCTCCGCATTGAACAGCTCGAACAGGCTCCCATGAAGTTCGTTGGTTCCCGACTTCGTTACCACGTTGACATTGCCGCTCAGTGCACGGCCGAACTCCGCCGAGAAGACGCCCTTGCTGACCTGGACCTCCTCCACCGCTTCCATCGTCACCACGGCGATGTTGTTGTGGCCCTCTTTCATGTTCACCTGCGGCGCCTGCGGATTCGCGCTCGCGTCGATTCCGTCCATCGTGAAGCTTGCCGCGGCGCGTCCGAGGCCATTCAGGATGAACTCGCCGGTGTCGCCCACTCGTGAAATACCGGTGCCGATCGACATGACACGCGAGAGATCGCGCCGGCCGACAGGCAGTTCGCCTATTTCTTTACGGGAAAGGCTCTCGCGCTGCTCCGCCGTGACCGTGTTCACCAGCGGTGTCTCCGCCGTCACCTGAACCCGTTCGGTTACCTGGCCCACTTCGAGCCGGAATGTCTGCCGCGCCTGCTGGCCTGCGCGGAGTTCCAGTGCTGTGTTCTCGTAGGACTTGAACCCGGGTGCGGAGATCCGCAAGGTGTAGACTCCAACGTCGAGGAATTGGAACGCGAACTCGCCGCCCGCGTCCGCCGCCTGCGATCGCGAAACGCCTGTCGCTTCGTGGCGAAGCACTGCTTCCGCCCCCGCTACCGCGCCTCCGGACGCGTCCTGGACCACTCCATAGAACGTCGCCGTGGTTCCCTGCGCCATCGCGGCCATCGGCATCATCACGGCCAGTACCATCTTCGGATACTGCATATTCCTCACTCTCATCCCTCGCGGCCGAAGCTTGTTTCGTATTTTACTTCGCCCGTCACGGTGTGGAGGCGAAACGCCAGCCGGGGCGACTGCTGGTTCCCCTCCACGGCAACCGACAGGTATCCGCCCAGCGGCCGCAGAAAGCGGTGATACTTGTCGTCCTTGTACGGATCCGGAACGCTGTGCCTGTCTGTCACAGCGCCCGTGCAGAACTCGCGCATTCCGGTTTCGATGTCGACCGAATGATATTGCCAATGGCGGTCGCCGTTGATCGTGATGAAGTTTCGGATCCGGTTGCCGCGGATGAACTCCTTGAACTCACGCGCCTCGAAGGCATATCCGCCGTCGCCGTGGCTGTCCGCGCCGCCGCCCGGATACTTGAATGGCGGACCATGGGTCGGGTCCGGGCCGACGATGCAGTTTGGACTGATGAGGACGCGGAAATCCGCGTCGCTTTCCAGAAGAGCCTTCATCAGCCACTGCTTCTGCTTCTGCCCCCACAGCGTGTGGTTGGGGCCGTCAGGCTCCGGGTTCGGCGAGCGGAAATCGCGGTTCTCGACGAAGAACAGCTCAAGCGCTTTGCCCCAGCGGGCGCGGCGATAGGTGGATGGTCCCATGGGGACCTGTTCGACGAACACGGGCGCAAGGTCGGTGTAGGTCATCGGCTTCACACGCTGGCTCGGGCGGCTGACCCAGTTGTCGTCCTCGTGGCTGTCGTGATCGTCTTTCAGCCAGTAGCCGGAGGTCTTTAAGAACACATCCATGACCTTCGGTTGTGAATACATGCGGTGCCAGTGGAAACGGGCGATGTCCTTGTTGATTGCGAAGGGCAGGTCGAGGTCGTAGTAGACGTTGTCGCCGATGGAACAGACGAAGTCGACATCGCCGGCCGCCATGGAGCGGTAAGTCTTGTACCCGTCGAGCAGATCGCGGCAGGCGTAGTCCTGGCAGCTCACGGCGTGGAATTTGACGGGCCTCCACTGATCCGGGGCGGGTGCGGTGCGGAACGCGGAGACCTGGCCGCGGCGCGTGCGATCACCTTTCGGGGCTTTGGTCTCGATGGCGACGTGGTAGCGGGTGTCCGGGGACAACCCGGTCAGCTTGAACTGGTGAACGAAATCAGTGGCCGCGGCCGCGTCGAACCACTCGGTGACCTTGGCGCGGTCAAGTTGCGGATTCGTTGCGTAGTGCAGGCGGACCTTGCCGGCTTTGCCAGGGCAGGCGCCTTCGAGGCCGGCGATGTTCATCCCGGCGGGGATGCGGATGTTCGACAGTTCCTTCACGGTGTTGAGATTGTGGGGATGCACGGGAAACGACCAGCCACGGTTGTTCCGGGTAGGGTTCAAGGTCAGGCGTGCGTGGACGATCGCGGATTCGGCTTGCACTTCGCCGACGCGTTCGCCGCCCGCGTTGAACGCGGGTTCCTCGGGTTGTTCAGCCCGGATCGTGCGAGCGAGTGTGGTCAGCAGCGAGGCGGAGGCGGCCAGCAGGTCGCGGCGGGATTGTCCATATGCCATCGCGGACATCATATACCAGATTGACTCCGGCAGTACATCGAGATGGCCGGGAACGACCCGATGGTTCACAAGAGCGTCGCCGGTGCGTGGTTTCGTCTGCGTCAGGTGGTCAGCACCGCGGTTGCCAAGTGTCCGAGCTTGGGCCGGGAACAGGATGCCGGATCATGCCGACATTGCCGTTGAAAACGGGCAGGTTTCCGGTCTTTGCTTGCGTGCGCAGGCCAGAAGAAGCCATCCGGGGGTACTGGCCCGCGCTTGGAAGCGACAATGTTCGACATTCCAGCATCAACTGAGGCCGTTTCGTATATACTGTCCCTTGTGCCGGATACCGGAGACCCAAACTGGAATTCCGGTCGAGATTGTCCCGTTCGGATTTCGTTCCAATCAGACTCTCTTCGCACCAATCCGACGAGCTGGCATTTCATTCATCCGTTTGAGGTTGACCGATGCGGCTGTTGTTCCTGATCTTTTTCGCCACGGCAACGGCGGCGCTTGCTCAACTGGACCGCGGCTCGATTTCCGGCATGGTTCAGCAGGCGCCGCGCACGGTCCTGCACACACGGCTAGGCAACTCCACCCGCCGGGATCCCGAAGCGCGAAGCCCGTGGTTCCTCAACGGGAACGTGACCGTTGCCAAGGAACTCCGCGTCAGGGAGCGGGTGGGTATCACGATTCGCGGCGAAGCCTTCAACCTGTTCAACCACGTCCGGTGGGGAGGCCCTTCTTCCCAGCAGATGCAGCTTGCGCCCAAGGTGCTGTTCTGATGCGCATCGCAGGCTGTCTGCTCACGATGGTGGCCCCGGCGTTGGCAGCGACGCATGTATACGGACACCGGGGTCTCATGAAAGAGGCGCCAGAGGATACTCTTGCTTCTTACCGGGCTTGTCTTCAGGCCGGACTCGATATCGAAGTCGATATCCAACTTACGAAGGACTTGGTGCCTGTCGTGCTGCACGACGAGTCCGTGGACCGGACGACCGACGGTAAAGGCCGGATCGCCGACCTCACACTGGCGGAGTTGCGCAAACTCGACGCCGGGTCGCGATTTCACCCGCGGTTTCGCGGCGAGCGCGTACCCACGTTCGAAGAGGTCCTCGAACTACTAAAGTCCGGCACTGGCCGCATGGTGATCGACCACAAGGACGAGACGCGGGACGCCGAGCGCCGCGTGGCCGCACTTTTGCGGAAGCACTCCATGACGGACCGGGCCTTCGTGCTCAGCGCGAGCCGGTCGATTCTGGCGCGCTACAAGGAGGCGGATCCGCGCATTCGGGTGGCGACTATCGCCGACGATCGCTCTGCGCTGAACGGGCTGATTGGAGCGGCCGGCATTGACCTGATCTGGTTGACCCGGAAGTTCCCAGGCGAGCCGGACCGGGCGGAGGTGGATCGGATTCGCGCGGCCGGCCAGGATGTGGTGCAGTTCTTTGCAGCAGAAGAGCCGTTACGCTGGCGCCGGTCCAGAGACAACGGAGTGCGGTTGTTCGTAACAGACTACCCCCGCGAACTGAAGCGCGCGATCGGAAACTGAGATTGCGCTCCCGGGCCAGACCGCGCCCGCAGTCATTCCGTTCCCCGCCAAAGTTCTCTTTTTGGCTCTGGTTCGTTGTCTTTTGCACTGGTGGGCCAAACGAGAGCCGGGCAATAGAAGGGCATCTTGTCGGTCCTCGTTTTTGTGCGATGGTCCGAAGAAGCCATCCGCTGGCACTGGCCCGCCCTCGGAAAGGGATTCTGATCAACTCCGGCACGGGAGTAAGGCGCCGGGTGTATACTGTAGGGGCCGAGGAAATCCAAAATGGAAATCCCGTGGATTATGTCCCCTGTGTGGCGGAGGCCCTGGGTGTATCGTCGCCCATTCGAGGAGGATGATTAATGCGCATCGCGTCCCCTATACGCGCTGTATCCATTGCAATGATAGTGTACGTGCCTGTGAGTCTGGCGCAGGGCACTCTCCAAATCCAAGTCAACCGCGGAGCCGCCGAGAGCTACTTCGTCCGCGAGCGCCGTTCGAGCACCATCTCTGTCACTGTCCTGGACGAAAAGGACCGCCCCGTCCCCGGCGCCACCGTCCACTTCGAAGTTCCCCCGAATGGCCCCAGCGGGAGCTTCGCGGACGAAAAGGCGTTCGCCATCACCCAGACCGACTCTGAGGGCCAGGCGAGCACGACCGGTTTCCAGGCCAATGGCCTCGCCGGAACCTACAACATTCGGGTGCGCGCGAGTTTTGAGGGCAAGTCCATGCTCGCGCCGGTCGCCAGGACGAATGAAAAGCGCCCCTTCGCCTCTAAGCGCAACGTGACCCTGATAGGCGCCGGAGCCGCCGCCGTGATCGTGCCAGTGCTGGCGTTGCGGTCGACTCCGCCTCCGAAGGCGACGATTTCCTCCGTGGCGTCCGCGGGGTTAGTGGGGAGTCCTTAGCCATGGGAGGGCGATTCTTGGCGGCCTTGGCTGCCCTTGTCTCCTGCGATGCGCTTCGTGCCCAGGCCACAAGCTCAGTCGAGCTTTCGGTGTCCCCAATCAACGCGACGGCCGGCG
>Ga0194132_10008154_pt1 | contig 15129 bp, 10 predicted proteins | sample TA2KigOf80mmetaG_FD_148612 | JGI IMG/M metagenome (GOLD analysis project Ga0194132, IMG submission 148612) | Freshwater microbial communities from Lake Tanganyika, Tanzania - TA2015054 Kigoma Offshore 80m | ecosystem: Environmental > Aquatic > Freshwater > Lake | place: Tanzania: Lake...
GCTTCCGCTGCCGCACCGAGAGCCCGCGCGAGCCGCGGCGCTGCCAGAGCGCCACGGGCCGAGCGCGCGACGGCGCCGGTCGCCTCGCCGCCGGCCGACGTTCCGGTGTCCGCCGACGCCGCGGTCGAGCAGGTCGAGCGCTGGCTGAGCGCAACGAGTGCCGCGACCTCCGCGGTCGCGGGGGTCGGAGCCGCGCGCGCACAGGAGCTCGCGAAGTTCGGCCTCGAGACGATCGACGACCTGCTCTACCACCTGCCGTTCCGCTACGATGACCGCCGCCTCATGCGCCGCGCGGGCGAGCTGCAGGCCGGTGACACGGCGTCGGCGGTGCTGGAGATCCGCCGCCTCGACCAGCGCAACGTCGGCAAGGGCGGCAAGCGCGCGATCCTGTCTGCGATCGCCGGAGACGAGACCGGGACGGTCGAGCTGCTCTGGTACCACCAGATCCGCTGGTTCCGCTCCCGCCTGAAGGCCGGCCAGCGCTGGCTCGTGCACGGACGCGTGGAGCGGGGCTACGACTTCGCACTGCGCATCGTGCACCCGGAGCTCGAGGCGATGGACGAGGCCGAGGGGACCGACAGGCCGCTGCGCGTCGTGCCGGTGTACGAGAAGCCGACCGCGATGCCCGTCTCGACGATGCGGCGCGTCGTGCACGCGGCCGTCGACGCGGCCGCGCGGCTCGCGCCCGACGTCGTGCCGGCCGCTGCGCGCCGGCGTTACGGCCTGCCGCCGCTGGCGGACGCGCTGCGCGGCGTCCACAAGCCGGGGCCCGACGCCGACGCGACGGCGCTCGGTGCGGCGCGCTCGCTCGAGCATCGCAGCATCGTGTTCGACGAGCTCTTCCTCGTGCAGCTGGGCCTTCTGCTGCGCAAGGCGCAGGTCGCGCGCGAGCCGGGGATCGCGTTCGACGGCCCGGGCGAGCTCGCCGCGCGCATGACGGCGAAGCTGCCGTTCCCGCTGACCGGCGCGCAGGCGCGCGTCATCGAGGAGATCGCGCGCGATCAGCGCGCCGCCCACCCGATGCACCGCCTGCTGCAGGGGGACGTCGGCAGCGGCAAGACCGTGGTCGCGGTGGCGGCAGCGCTCCGTGCCATCGAGTGCGGCTGGCAGGCGGCGATCATGGCGCCGACGGAGCTCCTGGCGGAGCAGCACTGGAGCACGGTCCAGCGCGTCGCGGCGGGCCTCGACGTGAATCTCTGGTACCTGACGGGCGACGCGACGGCGGCCGACCGCCGCGCGGTCCTGCCGCGGCTCGTGGCGGGCGAACCGGGGCTCGTCGTCGGCACCCACGCGCTCATCCAGGAGGACGTCCGCTTCGCGAAGCTCGGGCTCGCGGTCATCGACGAGCAGCACCGCTTCGGCGTCATGCAGCGCGCCCAGCTCTCGAAGCGCGGCGACGGGCAGGGCGTCCCCGACGTGCTCCTCATGACGGCGACCCCGATCCCGCGTACGCTCGCGCTGAGCGTCTACGGCGACCTGGACCTGTCGTACATCGACGAGCTGCCGCCGGGGCGGAAGCCGGTCACGACCCGGGTGTTCGGCATGGCGCAGCGCAAGCGTGCCTACGAGCTGGTGCGCAAGGAGGTCGCGGCCGGACGGCAGGCGTACATCGTCTACCCGTTGATCGAGGAGTCGGAGGCGAGTGATCTGCGCGACGCGACGTCGGCCGCAGCGGAGCTCGCGAACGAGGTCTTTCCTGACCTGAAGATCGCGCTGGTGCACGGGCGCATCCCGTCCACGGAGCGCGACCAGCTGATGCGGGCCTTCAAGGCGGGCGAGTTTCACGTGCTGGTCGCGACCACCGTCATCGAGGTCGGCATCGACGTGCCGAACGCGAGCGTGATCGTCATCGAGCACGCGGAGCGCTTCGGCCTCGCACAGCTGCACCAGTTGCGCGGCCGGGTCGGGCGCGGCAGCGATGCCGCGTACTGCCTGCTGGTCGCGGACTGGGCGCAGTCGGCGGAGGCGAAGGAGCGGCTGCGCGTGATGACCGAGACCCGCGACGGGCTCCGCATCGCGGAGGCGGACCTCGCGATCCGCGGACCCGGGGCGCTGCTCGGCACGCGCCAGGCCGGCGTTCCGGACTTCCGCGTGGCGAACCTGCTGCGCGACGCGGCGATTCTCAAGGACGCGCGGCAGGCGGCCGCGGAAGTGCTCGCGGCGGATCCGGAGCTCGCGCGCCCGGAGTCGATGGCTCTGGCGCGCATGCTGGACGCCCGCTGGTCGGGCCGTCTGGGCCTCGCGCGGATCGGCTAGCGCACCGCCGCCGAGGTGAGAGCGCGCGAGGCGGGCCGCCCCTCGGGGCGGCCCGCCTCGCGTCGAGCTCCAGGCGTCAAGCCGCTCGCGCCGTGCTCGAGGTCCCGCCGCCCGACTTCGTCTCGATGCGCATCCCGTAGAACGAGCGGTGCGCGAAGAACATCGAGATCACGAAGAAGACGGCCGCGAGCACGAGGCTCAGGGTCTTGCCGGCCGGCGTCATGCCCATCTCGAGCGCGAGCTGCACGGCCAGAAGGCCGAACAGCGTCGTGAACTTGATGACCGGATTCATCGCGACCGACGAGGTGTCCTTGAACGGATCGCCGACGGTGTCGCCGACGACGGTCGCGTTGTGCAGCTCGGTGCCCTTCTCCTTGAGCTCCACCTCGACCAGCTTCTTCGCGTTGTCCCACGCGCCGCCGGCGTTCGCCATGAACAGCGCCTGATAGAGGCCGAAGATGGCGATCGAGATCAGGTAGCCGACGAAGAAGAACGGATCGAGGCAGGCGAAGGCGAGGGTCGAGAAGAACACCGTCATGAAGATGTTCAGCATGCCCTTCTGCGCGTACTGCGTGCAGATCTCGACCACCTTCTTCGAGTCCGCGACGGAGGCCTTCTCGGCACCATCGAGTTTGATGTTCTGCTTGATGAACTCGACCGCGCGGTAGGCGCCCGTGACCACCGCCTGGATGGTCGCGCCGGTGAACCAGTAGATGACCGCACCGCCGACGATCATGCCGAGCAGGAAGGGCGCGTTGAGGATCGACAGCTGCGCGACCTTCGCCGTGTCGGCGAGGCCGTTGGTCAGCACCATGATGATCGAGAAGATCATCGTCGTCGCGCCGACCACCGCCGTGCCGATCAGAACCGGCTTCGCGGTCGCCTTGAAGGTGTTGCCGGCGCCGTCGTTCTCCTCGAGGAAGTGCTTGGCCTTGTCGAAGTTCAGCTCGAAGCCGAAGTCGCGCTTCACCTCGGCCTTGATGTTCGGCAGGGTCTCGATGACGCTCAGCTCGTACACCGACTGCGCGTTGTCCGTGACCGGGCCGTAGGAGTCGACCGCGATGGTGACCGGGCCCATCCCCAGGAAGCCGAACGCGACCAGGCCGAACGCGAACACCGGTGCCGCGACGTGGGCCGCCTGCTCGAGGAAGAGCGGGGCCAGGCCGTCGTAGGCGACCAGGTAGGCGATGGCCATCAGGCCGGCGATCACGAGCCCGAGCCAGTAGGCGCTGAAGTTGCCCGCGACCAGCCCGGACAGCACGTTCAGCGACGCGCCGCCCTCACGGGACGAGACGACCACTTCCCTCACGTGACCGGACTCGGTCGAGGTGAAGATCTTGACCGCCTCCGGGATGACCGCGCCGGCGAGCGTGCCGCAGGTGATGATCGTCGACAGGATCCACCACAGCGAGGTGTTGCCGTTGATGTCCGGGATGAGGATCGCGGAGACGATGAACGTCAGCACGACGCTGACGACCGAGGTGAGCCACACCAGGAAGGTGAGCGGCGCCTCGAAGTTCATCTTGTCGGCGCTGGCGTAGCGCGACGCCGCGATGGACTCGTTGATCAGGTAGGAGAGACCGCTCGCCAGCACCATCACGATGCGCATGACGAAGATCCACACCAGGAGCTGGACCTGGACCACGGGCTCGTGCGCGATGGCGAGCACGATGAACGTGATCAGCGCGACGCCGGTGACACCGTAGGTCTCGAACCCGTCGGCGGAAGGCCCGACCGAGTCACCCGCGTTGTCGCCCGTGCAGTCGGCGATGACGCCAGGATTGCGCGCGTCGTCTTCCTTGATGTTGAAGACGATCTTCATCAGGTCGGAGCCGATGTCGGCGATCTTCGTGAAGATGCCGCCCGCGATGCGCAGCGCCGAGGCGCCGAGCGACTCGCCGATCGCGAAGCCGATGAAGCACGGGCCGGCGCTCTCGGCGGGCACGAAGAGCAGGATCACGAGCATGATCAGCAGCTCCGTGCTGATCAGCACCATGCCGATGCTCATGCCCGCCTTCAGCGGGATCGCGTAGGTCGGGAAAGGCTTGCCCTTGAGGCTCGCGAACGCGGTCCGCGAGTTGGCGAACGTGTTGATGCGGATGCCGAACCACGCGACCCCGCAGCTGCCCGCGATGCCGATCAGGCTGAAGATCAGGATGGTGACGACCTTCATCGCCTCGAGGTGACGCAGCCAGCCGAAGTACGCGACGATGATCGCGCCGATGAAGACCTCGAGGATCAGGATGAACTTGATCTGCGTGACGAGGTACGTCTTGCAGGTCTCGTAGATCAGCTCCGAGATCTCGCCCATCGACTTGTGCACGGGCAGCTTCGCGATCTGCGAGTACATCACGATGCCGAACACGAAGCCGACGAGGCTGATGAACATGCCGACCAGCAGCACGTTGTGTCCGTTCGTGCCGAGGAACGACACCGACGAGAAGTCGGGCAGCACGATCCTCGACTCGTCCGCGTGCGCGAGTCCGGCGCCGGCCAGGACGAGGAGAGTGGTCCACAGGAGCGCAGCGACGCGGCGGGACGCACTCCGGGTCCACGACACGAGCCTGCGCTGGGCAGATTGATCCGAGAACACGACGGTCGCCTCCTTCCAAAATCGTCGACGCGCGGCAACCTTCGTTCCCGCGTGCCGAAACAGGATTTCGAGGGGTTGGCCGCCCGCCGGGAAGGTCCTGGATTCGTCCTCGATCGACGCTTCCGGGATCCGGCGAACGCTTCAGCGCAGCCTCGCGCTCGAGCGGACGAACCGCTCGCGGCGCTAGACGGTCTAGCACGAGCCGCGACGCTCGTCGAGGCCGATTCGGCCCGGAGGCCGCTCGATGACGCGCTGCGCGAGGCTTCTTCGCGGGCGCGGATCGCACCCGTCGTCGCGCTGGCGTCCGGTCAGGGCACGGCGGCACCATTCCGGCCCGCAGGACCTTGTGCTAACCACTCGAGCTCAGCAGCCGGCGAGGTCGTCCGGGAAGTCGCGAGGAGGGGCGCAGGACGTGAAGGGAAGGGGCGGCGCGGTGCCGCGGGTCAAGGGACGCAACGCTTCGGCTGCCCTGGCCGTTCGGCCCGCGAGGCGGGACGAGATCGGCGTCGCTCTGGTCGGCTGGGGAACGATCGGCTCGGGCGTGATCAAGCTGCTCGAGGATCGTCGCCGGGAGATCGACGCGCGGCTCGGGGCGCGGCTGCGGCTCGTCGGCGTGGCCGACATCGACCTCAAGCGCAAGCGCGAGGTCGAGGTGTCGCGCGCGCTGCTGACCAGCCGCACGCAGGAGCTGATTCGCGACCCGAAGGTCGACGTCGTGATCGAGCTCATGGGCGGCCTCGAGCCGGCCCGTACGTTCGTGCTCGACGCCATCGCGCACGGCAAGTCGATCGTGACCGCCAACAAGGCGCTGCTGGCCCACCACGGCACCGAGATCCTCGCGGCGGCCGAGGCGCGCGGCGTCGGCTGCCGGTTCGAGGCGAGCGTCGGCGGCGGCATCCCGATCATCCGCACGCTGCGCGAGGCGCTGGCGGCGGACCGCCAGACCGCCGTCTTCGGCATCGTGAACGGGACCTCGAACTACATCCTGAGCACCATGGCCGCGGCCGGCCGGAGCTTCGCCGAGGTCCTGGCGGATGCGCAGAAGGCCGGCCTCGCCGAGGCCGATCCCACCTACGACGTCGACGGCATCGACGCGGCCCACAAGCTCACGCTGCTCGTGCAGCTCGCGTTCGGGGTGCGCGTGGCGCTCGACGCGGTGCACACCGAGGGGATCCGCGACGTCGACGCCAGCGACATGGAGTACGCGCGGGAGCTCGGCTACGCGATCAAGCTGCTGGCGATCGCGAAGGACCACGGCAACGCGATCGAGGCGCGCGTGCATCCCACGATGATCCCGGCGCACGATCCGCTGGCCGCGGTGTCGGGCGCGTTCAACGCGGTGTGCGTCCACGGCGACGCCCTGGGCCGCTCGATGTACTACGGGCAGGGCGCGGGCATGATGCCGACCGCGACCGCGGTGGTGGCGGACGTGATCGACGTCGCGCGCGACCTGCGCGAGCTCGGACGCCCGCGGCTCGCGCCGCTCGGCTACCCGATCGCGCGACAGCGCGTCGCGAAGGTGCGACCGATCGGCGACGTGATGAGCGAGTTCTACCTGCGCGTGCACGCGCAGGACGAGCCCGGCGTGCTGGGGCGGATCGCAAGCCTGCTCGGGCAGCAGAAGATCTCGATCGCTTCCGTCGTGCAGCGCGCGCGATCGAGCGGTGGCGTCGTCCCGATCGTCATCCGTACGCACGAGACGCGCGAGCGCGACCTGCGCCGCGCGCTCGATCGTGTCGCGAAGATGCCGAGCGTCCGCGGCAAGCCGGTCGCGATCCGCATCGAAGAGAACCCGGGCTGACGGGGCAGGAGGGAGGCAGGATGGACCGCAATCTCGCCCTCGAGGTCGTCCGGGTGACCGAGGCGGCAGCGCTCGAGTCGGCGCGCCTGATGGGTCGCGGTGATGCGACCGCGGTCGACCGTGCCGCCGGCGCGGCGATGCGGCGCGCATTCCATGCGATGGACGTCGACGCGACGGTGGTCGTCGGCGAGGGGCGCGAGGGCGAGGTCGAGGGCCTCTACGTCGGCGAGCGCATCGGTGCGGGCGGCGCGCCGATCGACGTGGCGCTCGACGCGCTCGAGGGCGCGACGGTCTGCGCCACCGGTGGCGCCAACGCCCTGTCGATCATCCTGATCGCCGAGCGCGGCCGCATCCTGTGGTGTCCCGAGACGTACATGGACAAGCTCGCGGTCGGCCCCGAGGGCAAGGGGGTCGTGAGCCTCGACAGGCCGCCGCAGGAGAACCTGCGCGCGCTCGCCGAGGCGAAGGGTGTCTACGTCGAAGACCTGACCGTCGTGGTCCTCGACCGGCCGCGCCATGACGGCCTGATCGACCAGGTGCGGCGCGCCGGTGCGCGCGTGCAGATCCTCGCCGACGGCGACCTGGCGGCGGGCATCGCGGCGGCGCGTCCCGGCAGCGGCATCGACATCCTGCTTGGGGTGGGCGGCGCGCAGCAGGGCGTGCTCGCCGCCGGCGCCATCATGGCGCTGGGCGGCGAGTTCCAGGGCCGATTCCGCCCGCGCAACGACGACGAGCGCGGCCGGCTCCGCGAAGCCGGCATCGGCGACCTGTCGCGGGTCTGCGGGCCCAGCGATCTGGTCGGCGACAACGTGATGTTCGCCGCGACCGGCGTCACGAACGGACACCTGCTCTCGGGCGTGCGCTACTTCCGCGGCGGTGCCGCGACCAACTCGGTGGTGATGCGCTCACGCACCCGCACCGTTCGCTGGATCGAGGCGCACCACCGCTTCGACTTCAAGCCGGAGTACTGACACATGGCGTGGGTGACGTGCAGGCGCGAGGGCGCCATTGCCGAGCTGACGATCGAGCGCGCGGACAAGCTCAATGCGCTCGACCACGAGACCCTGCTGGAGCTCCGCGCGGCGATCGCCGCGCTGCAGCGTGATCCGGCCCGGGTCGTCGTTCTGGCGAGCGCGGGTGACCGCGTGTTCGTGGCGGGTGCGGACATCGCGGGGATGTCGCAGATGACCGTCGAGCAGGCACGGGCGTTCTCGCAGCTCGGCCACGAGACATTCGACGCGCTCGAGGCTCTGCCGAGCGTCGTGCTCGCCGTCGTTCAGGGGGCCGCGCTCGGCGGGGGCTGTGAGCTGCTGCTCGCGTGCGATCTCGCGATCGCCGGCGAGAAGGCGCGCTTCGGCCAGCCCGAGACCAACCTCGGCCTGATCCCCGGCTTCGGCGGCTGCTCGCGCCTGCTGCGGCGCGTCGGCGTCGGCCTCGCGCGCGAGCTCGTCTATGGCGGACGCCTCATGACCGCGGAGGAAGCCCAGCGAGTCGGCCTGGTGCAGCGCGTGGTGCCGCAGGCGGAGCTCCGGGATGCGGCACGGAGCTGGGCCGACGAGCTCGCGGCGCGGCCGCCTCTCGCGCTGGCGCGTGCCAAGGCCGCCATGCAGGCGGCCGAGACGAGCGACGCGCGCAGCGCCGCGCGGGTCGAGATCGAGGCCTTCGCCAGCCTGTTCGCGGCGGAGGACACGCGGGAGGGGCTGGCCGCGTTTCTCGGCAAGCGCGCGGCGACGTTCCGGGGCGCCTGACCCGGCGCCGGTCGGGCCCCTTGCCCAGTCGCAGCCCGCGCCGTTATAGGTGACGGGTCGCATGGACCGCCCCGCACGAATCCTCGTGGCCAAGCCGGGTCTGGACGGGCACGACCGTGGCGCCAAGATCATCGCCCGCGCCCTTCGCGACGCGGGCCTCGAGGTCATCTACACGGGTTTGCACCAGACCCCCGAGATGATCGTCGAGGCGGCCTTGCAGGAGGACGTCGATGGCATCGGCCTGTCGATCCTGTCGGGCGCCCACCTGGTGCAGTTCCCCTCGGTGATCGACCTGCTGCGCGAGCGCAACGCGAGCGACATCAAGGTCTTCGGCGGCGGGATCATTCCGGAGGACGACATCGTGACGCTCGGCAAGCTGGGCGTGGCGAAGGTCTTCACCCCCGGTGCGACGACCCAGGAGATCATCGACTGGGTGAAGCAGAACATCCCGCCGCGCGCGGTCGACTGAGAACGCACGAGGTCCGAGGGCCGTCTTCCCGGTGGCGACCGGCACCCTGCGTGCGGACGACCCGCCGTACGGAGACGCGAAACAATGGAACAATCGAGGGGGCTGGTGATCGTCGGCGGTGGACCGGCGGGCTCTGCGACCGCGATCGCCCTGGCGCGTGTCGCGCCCGCCTTGGCCGCGCGCACCCTGCTGCTCGACCGCGCCGCGTTTCCGCGTGACAAGACCTGCGCGGGGGGGCTCATCCCGCAGACGCTGTCGATTCTGCGCGAGCTCGGTGTCGAGCTGACGGTCCCCGCGGTGCGCGTCGACCACGCGCGCGTCGATGTCGCCGGCGAGCGCATCGACGTCGACAGCCCCGGCTGCTGCTGGGTGATCCGGCGCCGCGAGTTCGACGCGATGCTGCTCGAAGCGGTGCGCGGGCACGGCGTCGAGGTTCGCGAGTCGGTGCGTGTGCGCGGCGCGCGCCGCGACGGCGACCGCATCGTGCTCGACACCGACTGCGGCGAGATTCGTGCCCGCGCCGTGGTGGGCGCGGACGGCTCGGGAAGCCTCGTCCGCCGCTCGTTGGTCACGGCGGCGGAGGGCTGGCTCGCGCGCGCCGTCATGTGCGACGTGCCGATCGCAGCCGACGAGGCACCATCGCGCTTCGAGTTCGATTTTCGCGCGGTGCCCGAGGGGCTGGCGGGCTACGCGTGGTCCTTTCCCTGCCTGATCGACGGACGGCCGCACTGGAACGTCGGCGTCTACTCGCTCGCGCGACGTGGCGAAGGGGCTCGCCTCGGCCGTCTGCTCGACGAGCGCGCGCAAGGGCGGGAGCTACCCCGCAAGGCGCACCCGATCCGGCTGTACCGGGGTCGCGAGGCGATGTCCGCCCCGGGGGTTCTGCTGGTCGGCGACGCAGCCGGGGTGGACGCGCTGCTGGGCGAGGGGATCTCGTTCTCGCTGCAGTTCGGGCAGCTCGCGGCCCGGACGCTCGCGGAGGGCTTCGCGGCTGGCGATCTGCGCTTCGCCAACTACGATCGCACCGTGCGCCGGTCGGCGATGGGCCGCAAGCTCCGCCGGCTGGGCTTCGCCGCACGCATGATGTACGGGCCCGCGGGTCCGCTCTGGTTCCGGGTCGCGCGTCTCAGCCGCCGCGCGCAGATCACCGGTATGAACTGGTACAACGGGGTGGCACACTGAGTTGGCCGTCGGCCCTTCAACCACGGCCCGCCACGGGTCGAGCATCGGCGGTCAAACCCGATCCACGGAGGAAGAAATGGCAGAAGCAGTCATCGTTTCGGCGACGCGTACCGCGATCGGGTCGATGGGCGGCGCGCTTTCGGGACAGCCCGCGACGACCCTGGGCGCGGTCGCGATCCGCGAGGCGCTCAAGCGCGCGGGCGTCGAGGGCAAGGAGGTCGGCGAGGTGATCCTCGGCAACGTTCTGGCCGCCGGCCTCGGCCTCAACGCTGCGCGCGTCGCGTACCTCGAGGCGGGACTCCCGAAGGAGGTGCCCGGCTACGGCATCAACAAGGCGTGCGGGTCGGGCCTCAAGGCGGTCGCCAACGCCGCCGCGGGGGTCCTGCTCGGCGAGTACGACGTCGCCCTCGCCGGTGGCATGGAGAGCATGTCGAACGCGCCGCACCTGCTGCAGAAGGCCCGCTACGGCTACCGCCTCGGTCACGGCGAGCTGCTCGACTCGATGATCAGCGACGGGCTGTCGTGCCCGATCACGCACGTGCACATGGGCATCACCGCCGAGAACGTCGCGGCCAAGTACGAGATCAGCCGGGCCGAGCAGGACGAGTTCGCGGCTCTGAGCCAGGCCAAGGCCGCGGCGGCGCAGGCGAACGGAAAGTTCCGCGCCGAGATCGTGCCGGTCGAGGTTCCGGGCAAGAAGAAGGGCGAGACCGCACAGTTCGCCGTCGACGAGTTCCCGCGTGCCGACACCACTGCCGAGAAGCTCGCCGGGCTGCGCGCCGCGTTCAAGAAGGACGGCAGCGTCACCGCGGGCAACGCGTCGGGCATCAACGACGGCGCGGCAGCACTGGTCGTGATGAGCGACACGGCGGCGAAGGACCGAGGGTTGAAGCCCCTCGCGAGGATCCGCGGCTGGGCCGCGGCGGGCGTCGATCCGTCGATCATGGGCATGGGCCCCTGGCCGGCGGTCGAGAAGGTTCTCGCGAAGACCGGCGTCAGGAAGGAGCAGGTCGGGCTCTTCGAGCTCAACGAGGCGTTCGCTGCGCAGTCGCTCGGCGTGCTGCGCGAGCTCAAGCTCGACACGAGCAAGGTCAACGTGAACGGCGGCGCCATCGCGCTCGGCCACCCGATCGGTGCGAGCGGCGCGCGCGTGCTGGTCACCCTGCTGCACGCGATGCAGGACCGCGACGTGAACCTGGGAATCGCGTCGCTCTGCATCGGCGGCGGCCAGGGCATCGCGATGCTCGTGGAGCGCTGAGCGCGCGGGTTTCGTTCGTCGGCGGGGACGGCGCGCGACGGGCGCCGTCCCCGCTCTTTCCTGTCGCGGGGGACAACACCGTGGCGTGCCGGACGGGAGGTCTGCCGTTGCGAGTCGCTGCGTTCTTCGACATCGACGGGACGCTCGTCTTGGTGAACACGGCGCCGCTGTACGCGCGCTACATGCGCCGGCACGGACGGGCACGGCGCCGCGACCTGATTCGCATGGCGTATTACCTGCTGCAGTACCGTCTGAACGTGCTCGACATCGACCGCGCCTTCGAGCGCGCGAGTGACCTGATCCGTGGTCAGGACGAGGCCGAGATCAAGGCCTTCTGCGAGCGCTGGTACGACGAGGTGGTACGCGGCTACCTCGTGCCCGGGATGCTCGAGCGCGTCGAGCACCACCGGCGCGCCGGGCACGAGCTGGTGCTCCTGTCGAGCAGCACGAGCTACCTCGCGGAGCCGCTGGCGCGCGATCTCGGCGTCGAGCACCTGCTGGTGACGCGTCTCGAGGTGGTCGACGGGCGATTCACCGGACGTGCCGTCCGGCCGGTCTGCTACGGCCGTGGCAAGGTCCACTGGGCGCGCAGGTTCGCGGGCGAGCGCGACGTGGACCTGGCGGAGAGCTACTTCTACACCGACTCGGTGACCGACGTGCCGGTGCTCGAGCTCGTCGGCCACCCGCGCGTGGTCAACCCCGACCGCCTGCTGCGGCGCGAGGCGCGGCGCCGCGGCTGGGAGATCGTCGATGCGGGGGGGCGCCGTGGCGCGAGCTGAGGGGCGACGGCGCGGGCGTGGCGGCGCATCCCGTCGCGGGTGGTGGCTCGCGGCGCCGGCCCTTGTCCTCGCCGCCTGGGCCGCCTTCTCGGCGACGCTCGCCCTGATTGGCGACGAGCGGCCGCTTGCCCCTGCGGTCGATGTTCGGCTCTCGGCCCGGGTCGATGGGCAGCGCGCGCTGGCGCCCGCGCCGCCCGGAGTCCCGCCCGTTGCCACCGCCCCGCTGGTGCTGCCGGCGGAGGCGTCGTCTGCCGCCGCGGCGGGGGCTTCGCCCGGCGACCTGCCCGCCGTCGTTCCGGCGTCGCCGACGGCGACGCCCGCGTCGCGTGCAGCGGCCGACGGTGCCGCCGTGCGCAAGGTCAAGCCAAAGCGTGCCCCGAAGGAGTCGCTCACCGAGCAGGACCGGCGCGCACTCGACGCGCTGGTCGAGCAGGCGGGGAAGAACGCACGCTGACGAATCCGCCGCACGCGCGCAGCTCCGGAGAGGCCGCTTGCCGAAGCGGCCCGCCGGGTCTACAACGCGATCCCTTCCGACAGTTCGTGGTTCGAGGTCGACATCGTCCGTCGCGCACGGCGCGCAGCACTCCGGAGGTTTGGCGGTGAGTGAGGAATCGTTCGGCTCGGGACGCGTTCCGCCGCAGAGCATCGAGGCGGAGGAGGCCGTTCTCGGCGCGATCCTGCTGGACAATCGCGCCCTCGACCGCGCCAACGAGATCGTGCAGGCGGACGACTTCTACCGCGAGTCGCACCGCCGCATCTTCCGGGCGTTGAACGACCTCGACGACCGCCGCGAGCGCGCCGACGTCATCACGCTGGCCGAGTGCCTGAAGCGGCGCGGCGACCTCGAGGCGGTCGGCGGTGCCGCCGCGCTGGCAGAGCTCGTCGAGCGCACCGCGACGGCGGCGAACGTCGATCTCTACGCGCAGATCGTGAAGGACAAGGCGGTGCTCCGTGCGCTCATGGAGGCATCGAACGACATCGCGCAGCGCGCGGCGTCCGGTGCGGGGGACGTTTCGGAGTTTCTCGACGACGCCGAGCGCATGATCTTCGAGATCAGCCAGCGCAAGATCCGGCAGCCGTACGCGAAGATCGAGTCGATCATCGTGCAGTCGATCAAGACGATCGAGGCGCTGTACGAGAAGAAGGAGGCGGTCACCGGTGTTCCGACCGGGTTCTACGAGCTCGACCGCATGACGTCGGGTCTGCAGCCGGCCGACCTCATCATCGTCGCCGGACGCCCGTCGATGGGCAAGAGCGCCTTCGCGACCAACATCGCGCAGTATGCGGCCGCGAACTGCGGCGGCAAGGCGGTGGTCATCTTCTCGCTCGAGATGTCGAAGGAGTCGCTCGTGCTGCGCATGCTGTGCGGCGAAGCGCGCGTCGACGGCGGCAAGGTCCGTACCGGGTACCTGGGGGATCGCGACTTTCCCCGGCTCGCGATGGCCGCGGGAAGGCTTGCCGACCTGCCGTTCTACATCGACGACACGCCGGCGCTGTCGATCCTGGAGATGCGCGCCAAGTCGCGACGCCTGCAGCGCGAGCGGGAGAAGGAGGGTGGGCTCGCGCTCATCGTCGTCGACTACCTGCAGCTGATGCGCTCGCACAAGGACGTCGACAACCGCGAGCAGGAGATCTCGCTGATCTCGCGCTCGCTGAAGGCGCTTGCCAAGGAGCTGGCGGTGCCGGTCATTGCGTTGTCGCAGCTCAACCGTGCCGTCGAGTCACGCGCCGACAAGCGACCGATGATGTCCGACCTGCGCGAGTCGGGCGCCATCGAGCAGGACGCCGACGTGATCGCCTTCGTCTACCGCGACGACTTCTACAACAAGGCCTCTCCGGACGAGGGCACCGCCGAGATCATCATCGCCAAGCAGCGCAACGGGCCGCAGGGCAACGTCAAGCTCGCCTTCCGCAAGGAGTTCACGACCTTCGAGAACCTGAGCTCGCGCGAGGACGACGACCAGGCGCCGCAGTTCGACGAGGCGGAGCTGTAGGGGCGAGGGGGCACGCGGGGGGTCGCAGCGTGACTTCTACGGCCGGCGTAGCGGCCCGGTGAGGAGGCCGGTGCAGAGGGTCGTCGGGTCGGGGGCGGTGGCGAGGGCGGAGATCATGGCGACGGCGTCGGCACCGGCGTCGAGCACCGCGGGCGCGGTGTCGGGGGTGATGCCGCCGATCGCGACGATCGGGATGCGGATCGCCGCACGCACGGCGCGCAGCCCGTCGAGCGTCCGCGGCGTGAGCGCGTCGGCCTTGCTGACGGTCGCGAACATCGGGCCGAAGCCGACGTAGTCGGCACCTCCGGCCTCGGCGGCGCGCGCCTCGGGCGCGTCGTGGGTCGAGACCCCGATGACGAGCCGATCGCCCGCCACGCGCCGCGCGGCGGCCAGCGGGAGGTCGTCCTGGCCCAGGTGGACGCCGGCGGCGCCGCTCGCGAGGGCGATGTCGAGCCGATCGTTCACGATCACGCGACAGCCGACCGCAGCGGCTCGTGCGACCACCTCGACGGCGAGATCGAGCAGCACTCCGCCGGGGGCGTGCTTCCAGCGCAGCTGCACGCAGGGGGGGCGGGCGCGCAGCACGGCGTCGAGCAGGGCGAGCAGGTCCCTCGGGTCGCCGGCGGTGTCGAGGATCGGGTAGAGCGGCGCGCAAACGAAAGCGGGCCCTCGCTGGTGCGACGGCCCGCCTTTCGGTTCGGACGTTCCGCTCAATCCCGCCGCTTGAGCGGCATCGTCATGCCGGGGACGCCGCGGCCGCCGCGCGACAGGTTCGCGTTCGGCAGGAACGGGAACATGCGGCCCCACGGCTTCTTGCGCCAGGAACCCGACGGCGTCGGCGGCACGAAGGGCTGCGTCGGCGTCGGCGTCGCGAGTGCGGTGGGCGTCGGCGTTCCGGTGACCGTCGGCGTGGCCGTACGCAGCGGCGTCGGCGTCGGCGGCACGAACGGCGAGGTCGGCGTCGGCGTCGGCGGCACGAACGGCGAGGTCGGCGTCGGCGTCGGCGGCACGAACGACGAGGTCGGCGTCGGCGTCGCCAGCGGTGGCGT
>Ga0194132_10008155_pt1 | contig 15129 bp, 14 predicted proteins | sample TA2KigOf80mmetaG_FD_148612 | JGI IMG/M metagenome (GOLD analysis project Ga0194132, IMG submission 148612) | Freshwater microbial communities from Lake Tanganyika, Tanzania - TA2015054 Kigoma Offshore 80m | ecosystem: Environmental > Aquatic > Freshwater > Lake | place: Tanzania: Lake...
CGTGTCGTAGACCGACGCCATGTGCATGGCGGTGATCGTCGCCGTCGTCTGGTAGCCGTCGAGCACGCGGAGATCCGCGTGCGGTACCACCTTCAATACTTTCTGCGCGTGTGCCGGCGCGCTGAGCGTGGTTGCCGCGAGCAGTCCGAGGGCTGCCGCAATCGAGGTTTTGATCATGCTTGCCTCCCGTGTTGTCCCGTCTCCGGGAGGCAAACTCTATCACGCGTTTTCCAACGTGAAACTTCCGTTTCGGCTACGGCTTGGACGTACGGTCCATCGCCGCCTTGGTCCGTCGCGTCGGCGGGGCCGTCAAGGGGTCTTCCGGCCAGGGATGCTTCGGATAGCGCCCGCGCAGTTCGGAGCGTACGGCAGCGTAGCCGCTCCTCCAGAAATTGCCGAGATCCTGCGTCACCTGGAGCGGCCGACCGGCCGGCGAAAGCAGATGAATGACCACCGGGACACGGCCACCACCGACTTTTGGTGTATCGACCTGCCCGAACATCTCCTGCAGCTTGACTGCGAGTACGGGCGGATCCGTGTCGTAGTCGAGCCCGATCCACGATCCCGACGGCACGTCGATATGGGTTGGCGCCAGCTCATCCAGCTTCTTGCGCTGCTGCCAGTCGAGCCGCGCCAAGAGCGCTCCGGCAAGATCGATCCGCTGCAAATGCGCGCGGCGCGAAGCACCGCCGAGATACGGCGCAAGCCAAGCTTCGAGATCCGCCAAGAGCGCGGCGTCAGAAAAGTCCGGCCAGGCAGGGTCGAGGCGATGAAGGAAACGATTCCGCGCCTGGAAGCTGCGGAGCGCCGGTGTCCATGGCAGCGCGTCCAGCCCCATCGCCCGAACACCGGCCAGCATCGCCACCGCGCGTGTCTCGGCGCTCAGGGTTTCGATCCGCGTCTCCTCCAGCACGAGCGCGCCGAGACGCTCCCGTCGCGAGGCGGTGACGGTTTCCGTGCGCTCGTCCCAGCCGACCTCCTCCACCGTCTCGATGCGCTCGTCGAACAGGGTGTCGATCTCGCCACGCGTCAGAGGCGCGGCGAGGTAGACGCGCGCGTCGCGACCGGAATCGTCGAGATCTGCGATGGCGAGGAACTCCTCGCGCGCCAACGGATCCTCGGGAGCGAGCACGGCGCCGCGGCCATTCGCCAGCCGATACTGGCCTTGCCCGCCACGGCGCTGTGCGACGCGTCCCGGATAGGCCATCGCCACGAGCGCGCCCACGGAAAGATTGCCGCCATCGCGCGGCAGACGGAGACGTCGGCGCCAATCGGACGCTGCCTGCCGCGCTTCGGCAACACGGCCTCGATGCGCCATCGGATCGGAGGCACCATTCAGCGCGTCGAGCCGCCGGCGAAGATCCGGATCGCGCGCCGCCGCGGTCAACACGTCGCGCTCGGAGAGGAGGGCCGCTACCGCGCAGGCGCGATCGCCGCTTCCCTGCTCCGCCCCGGCCAGCACCATATGCGCAAGACGCGGATGCAGAGGCAGTTCCGCCATCCGGCGTCCATGCGCGGTGACGCGGCCATCCGCGTCGAGCGCAGCGAGATCCGTCAGCAGCGAGCGAGCCTGCGTCATCGCCGCGGCCGGCGGCGCATCGAGCCAGGCGAGCGAAGCCGGATCGGTTGTACCCCAGACCGCAAGGTCGAGCACGAGCGGGGCCAGGTCGGCGACCAGAATCTCCGCCGGCAGTGCCGGTGCCATGGCGCGCTCTGCCGCCTCGCTCCACAGTCGATAGCAGATTCCGGGCTCGATGCGGCCGGCGCGGCCGCGGCGCTGATCGGCCGAGGCACGGCTGGTGCGTACCGTCTCGAGTCGGTTCATGCCGGTGCGCGGGTCGAAACGCGAGACGCGCGCCAGCCCCGCATCGACGACGATGCGCACGCCCTCGATGGTCAGGCTGGTCTCGGCGATCGACGTCGCCAGCACGATCTTTCGTTGCCCCGCCGCCGCCGGACGTATCGCCTCGTCTTGCTCGCGCGCCGGCAGCGCGCCGTAGAGCGGATGCACCGTCGTCGCGCCTCCGAGATCGCCGAGGCGATCGGCGACCCGGCGGATTTCGCGTTCGCCGGGCAGGAAGACGAGAAGGCTGCCGCTCTCCTCCGCGAGGGCGCGACGGATTGCCGAGACGGTTGCGGCCTCGATCTCGTTCAGCGCGACTTCGCCGAGATGCCTTGTCTCGACCGGATAGGCGCGGCCCCGGCTCTCGATCACCCGTGCCGAGCCCAGCAGACGTGCGACCGCGGCGCCGTCGATCGTCGCCGACATCACCAGGAGCCGCAGCTCCGGCCGCAAGGCACCCTGGGTTTCGAGCGTCAGCGCGAGGCCAAGATCGGCGTTGAGGCTGCGTTCGTGGAACTCGTCGAAGAGAATGGCGCCGACTTCGTCCAGCCCTGGATCGCCGAGCAGGCGACGCGTGAGGATTCCCTCGGTCACGACCTCGATGCGTGTCTTCGGCCCGACACGGCTGTCGAGATGGACACGGTACCCGACCGTCTCGCCGACCTCCTCGCCCAGCATCGATGCCATGCGCCGGGCAGCAGAGCGCGCCGCGAGACGGCGCGGCTCCAGCACGACGATGCGACGATCTCCGAGCCATGGCTCGTCGAGCAACGCGAGCGGCACGCGCGTCGTCTTGCCTGCGCCGGGCGGCGCCACCAGCACCGCGTTCGGCGTCGCGCGCAGCGATGCCGTCAGCTCACGAAGAACGTCCTCGATCGGCAGCGGAGCAGCCATCGCCCGCTTCTAGCACGGGCGACAGGGTCAGCGCGGGTCCCGCTCGGTCGGGGTGACGCGGATCGACTTGAGGCGCCCGGCGCTGACCACCGAGAGCTCGATCGGCTCCCCGATGCGCTCGCCGCCGAGCAGCCGGATCAGGTCGTCCGCGCCGGTGACCGGCGCGCCGTCAAGGCCGACGATAATGTCACGCTCGCGCAAGCCCGCCTTCGCCGCCGGACCGCCCGGCTCGACCGCGGTCACGATCACCGCGAGGTCGCGCTCGATGCCGAGCGACCGCGCCATCCGGCGCGAGATCGGCAAGGTCTGGGCGCCGATGCCCATGAAAGCCCGACGAACCCGGCCGTGCCGCAGGATCTCGGTCAGCACATGGCTCGCCGTGTTGCTGGAGACGGCGAAGCAGATGCCCTGGGCGCCGGCGATCACGGCCGTGTTGATGCCGATGACCTCTCCCCGGCTCGAAAGCAGCGGACCTCCCGAATTGCCGGGATTGAGCGCGGCATCGGTCTGGATAACATCGTCGATCAGATGACCCGAGGCCGCGCGCAGGCTGCGCCCGAGCGCGGAGACGACGCCTGCCGTGACCGTCGAATCGAAGCCGAGCGGATTGCCGATGGCGACCACGAGCTGGCCGCGGCGAAGCGTCTTGGCATCGCCGAGCCTAGCCGCCGGAAGCACCGTGCTGTGCGCCGCCCGCAGCACGGCGAGATCGGTGTGCGGGTCGTCGCCGAGCATCCGCGCCTCGATCTCGCGGCCGTCGGAAGCGGTCACGCGTACGACGCGCGCCTGCTGCACGACATGGCTGTTGGTCAGGACGAGCCCGTCCGGCGAGACGACGACCCCGGAGCCGGAGCCGCCGCGCCGCCCTGCGCCGGCATCCGGCGGAATCGCCACGCGCACGACCGCCGGCCCGACATCGTCGACGATCCTGGTCACCGCCTCCGAATAGGCGTCGAGGAGCGGCCCGTCATCGACAGGCATGGCAGGGGCCGAAACGGGATTGTCAGCGACAGAGCCATCGGAGACGAGGCTGAGCGATGCATCGAACATGGACAGAACCCACCGTCGAGACCGCCTTAGGTGGGATTGCGCCGGTGCGTTAACAAGCCCGTTCCGCGCCGCGCCCTCGCACCGATCCGGCGCTTGACCCCGTCCCCTCCCGGACGCAATGCTCCCGCGCGGGCTGGGGGGCCCGGAGCGCAGGCTAGGCAGAACAAGCATCGACATGACCGAAAACGGCGCGCAGCCCAAGGATGCCCCTGGTTCGACGGCGCAGCCTTCTCTCGCCGCCGATGCGAAGGAGGTTCTGCTCGCCAGCATCTCCGACGGGCTGATCGCCTTCGACAATGACTGGCGCATCACCTACTTCAACGCGGCCGCCGAACGGCTGTGGAGGCGCAAGGCCGAGGATCTGATCGGGCGCACGATCTTCGATGCGCTGAACGTCAAGCCGGACAATCCGTTCTACGCCGCCTACCTCGCCTCCAAGCAGAGCGGCGAGCCTGCCTTCTTCGTCGCCTATTCGACCAACTTCTCGGCCTGGCACGAGGTGCGCGGCTATCCGCATGCGCATGGCTATACGATCTTCATCCGCGACGTCACCGAGGAGCGTACGAACTATCTCGCGATCGTCGAGAACCAGCGCAACCTGGATGTCGCGCACGCCATCAATCAGCGCATCTTCGATACCTCCCAGGACCTGATCCTGGTGGTCAACAACAAGGGCACTTTCCTCCGCGTCAGCCCGAGCTCGATGAGCATCCTCGGCCTCCCGCCAGGCGACATGATCGGGCGCAGCGCTGCGGATTTCATCTTCTACGAGGATTTGGAAACCACGCGCGAGGAGATGCGGCTCGCCCGCCGCGGGCGCGCGATACGTAATTTCGACTGCCGCTACGTCCACAGGAGCGGGCGTGTCGTGCCGCTGGCCTGGATGGGCGTCTGGTCGGAGCCCGAGCAGCAGCACTTCTTCATCGGCCGCGACATGACCGAGCGGATGCAGGCGGAAGATCGGCTCCGCCACGCGCAGCGGCTCGAATCCGTCGGCCAGCTCACCGGCGGCATCGCGCACGACTTCAACAACCTGCTCGCCATCGTCATGGGCAGCATCGACCTCATGTTCGACGTGCCGGGCCTGCCCCAGGAAGCCGCCGAGCGCGGTCGCGCCGCGCTTCACGCCGCACAGCGCGGTGCCGAGCTGACCCGCCGCCTGCTGGCCTTCGCCCGCCAGCAGCCGCTGAAGCCGCTCGTGGTCGACGCCAACGTCCTGGTCGGCAACTTGACTACGCTGCTCAGCCGCACCCTCGGCCAGGAGATCGAGGTGACCTTCGCCGGCGCCACCGATCTCTGGCCGGTGATCATCGACGCCGCCGGCCTCGAATCCGCGATCACCAACCTCGCGGTCAACGCCCGCGACGCCATGCCCGATGGCGGGCGGCTGATGATCGAGACCAAGAACGAGATCCTCGACGCCGACTATGCGCGCGAGAATCCCGGCGCCATCCCCGGCGAGTATGCCGCCGTCATCGTCTCCGATACAGGCACCGGCATGGCGGCCGACGTGCTGAACCGGATCTTCGAGCCCTTCTTCACCACGAAGGAAGGAGGCAAGGGCACCGGCCTCGGCCTCAGCATGGTGTTCGGCTTCGTCAAGCAGTCGGGCGGCCATATCCGCGCCTATAGCGAGCTCGGTCACGGCACTTCGATGCGGCTGTATCTGCCGCGCGCCATGAACGTTGCCGGACCGCAGACAGCGGCAGCGGCCGAAGCGAAAGCCGAGGCCAAGGTCAACGAGCGCATCCTCGTGGTCGAGGACAACGACGCCATCCGCCAGCTCGTGCTGATCCAGCTGACGCGCCTCGGCTATCAGACGCTACAGGCGAGCGGCGCCGGCGAGGCCATCGAGATCCTCGATAGCGGCGAAAAGGTCGACCTTCTGTTCACCGACATCGTCATGCCCGGCGGCATGAGCGGGCACGCGCTGGCCCAGGAGGCGGTCAAGCGGCGCCCGGGCCTCAAGGTGCTGTTCACCTCGGGCTTTCCCGGCACGCTGCTGCAGGAGATCGAGGGCATCAGCGGCCCCGATGCCGTGCTGACCAAGCCCTATCGCACGCAGGAGCTGGCGCGGAAGATCCGCACCATCCTCGACGACTGAGGCTCAGTCCTTGCCGAAGGCCTTCTCGTAGATCTCGGGCTTGAAGCCGACGGTGAGCTTGCCGTCGATGTCGAGCACCGGCCGCTTGATCATCGAAGGCTGCGCCAGCATGAGCGCCAGCGCCTTCTTCTCCGTTACCCCTTCCCGCTCAGCATCCGGCAGCTTCTTGAAGGTGGTGCCGGCACGGTTCAGCAGCGTCTCCCAGCCAGCCGCTTTCGTCCAACCTTCCAGCCGGCCGCGGTCGATGCCCTTGGCCTTGTAGTCGTGGAAGTCGTGCGCGATCTTGCGGCCCTCGAGCCAGGCGCGAGCCTTCTTCATCGTGTCGCAGTTCTTGATGCCGTAGATCGTCACGGACTTCGCCATTCGCATACTCCCGAGATCAGCCACCCAGCGCAAAGGTCTTGAGGACGATGTGCTTACTTTGCCCGACCAGGCTGTGGATCAGAACGAATTCCTGTACCTGCCAGCGCACCGGCCGGCGCAGGCGCTCCGGCGGGACGATGGTCTGGTCGTAGATCAGCGTGATATGCGGCATGAAGTGGCGGCTCGGCTCTCGGACCTTCCCCTTTTCCAGCGCCTCGCCGAGCGCCTGTTCCAGATGACGGACGCCACCGGCGCCTTCCTCGCCGGCAAGCACGAGACAGGTGCGGAAACTCATCACGCGATCGAACTCGATCTCGAAAGGACGCGCCGAGATCGATCCGGCCGCCTCGATGGCCTTCTCGACCAGGGTCTGAGGAAGGCCGTTGTACTCGCCGAGGCCGCACAGCGAGACATGCAGCAGCGATTTGGGCCGCGGCCAGGATTTGAGCCCATGCCGCGCCTGGAGACGCAGCGCATGCTGTCGCGCGTCATACGCCGCCGCGGAATCGAGGCGGAGCGCGAAGAAGAGGCTGTCCGGCAGACCGCCGAATTTCCGCAACGCCTTGGGACGCTTCGGAGCCTCGACCCGCGGAGCGGGCTCGAACGCGAAGCCTGGCAGCGCAAGCTGTCTCGTGGGATCGGTCATTTAGGAACGATAGCGAATGTTCCTATTTTGTTCTAGATGCAAATGCAGTGAACCGGAAGGCCTTGGGACGCCTTAAGATTCTACCCTCGCGGAGGTTGTCATGAGCAAGATCGCCAAGCCTGAAGCCCTGCGGCTGGAGCGGAAGGATTGGGTGCCGAACAATCTCCGGCTCCCGGTGCTTCTCTATCGCGATGCCGTCGATGTCAGCGGCGAGGATCCATGCGCGGCTTTCGAGGCGCTGTTCGCGCGCAATGGCTGGCCGCCGGCCTGGCGCTACACGATCTATCACCATCACCACTATCACACCCAGGCGCATGAGCTGCTCGGCTTCGCCGTCGGCCGCGCGCTCTTGATGCTGGGCGGGCCGAACGGGCGCGAGGTCGAGGTCAAGGCCGGCGACGTCGCCGTGCTGCCGGCGGGTACCGGGCATTGCCGGCTGACCGCCAGCCACGACTTCCTCGTCGTCGGCGCCTATCCGCCGGGACAGGAAGCCGATCACTGCCGCGACGCCGCGAGCACGGAGATGCTGGCCCGCATCGAGCGCGTGCCCTCGCCCCTCTCCGATCCGGTGTCCGGCAAGAACGGGCCGCTCGTGTCGCTCTGGCGGCACTGACATGCCGGTCCAGCTCAACCACACGATCGTCTGGTGCACCGACAAGAAGCAATCGGCGAGCTTTCTCGCCGGCATCCTCGGGCGGCCGGCACCGCGTGCCTTTCTCCACTTCCTGATCGTCGACATGGACAACGGCGTCTCGCTCGACTTCTACCAGCAGGACAAGAAGCCGGCCTTGCAGCACTACGCGTTCCTGATCGGCGAGGCCGCGTTCGACCAGGTGATCGCCCGCATCAAGCAGCAGAAGCTCAACCACTGGGCCGACCCCGCACGCACGCAGCCCGGGCAGATCAACCATCACTGGGGCGGACGCGGCGTCTATTTCGAGGACCCGGACGGCCATCTGCTCGAAGTCATTACAAAGCCCTATGGCGATCCGTCGGGGATCGTTCAGAGGACGACCAACACTTAGGTATTGACCTAAGTATTGCGCCGACCCTATGGTCGCGGGCATGGCGATGCCCGCCTCATCCTCCATCGACGGCGTCTTCAAGGCGCTTGCCGATCCAACCCGCCGCCACGTGGTGGCGCGGCTGAGCCGGAGTCCGGCCTCGGTCAGCGAGCTCGCCGAGCCATTCGAGATGGCCCTGCCCTCCTTCGTCGAGCATCTCAGAGTGCTCGAAGGCTGCGGCCTCGTGACCTCGCAGAAGGCCGGCCGAGTCCGCACCTACAAGCTCGAAACGAAGCGTCTTCGCCTCGCCGAGGACTGGCTCTCCCAGCAGCGTTCGCTCTGGGAAGAGCGCCTCGACCGGCTCGATGCCCATGCCCTTTCGCTCAAGGAGAAACGATCGTGATCATCAAGACCGACCCCAAGCTCGACCTCGTGCTGGAGCGCGTCATCGACGTGCCGCGCGAGATCGTCTGGGAATGCTGGACCAAGGCCGAGCACATCCCGCACTGGTTCGTGCCGCGACCGTGGAAGGTCGTCGAATGCGAGCTCGACGTGCGGCCGGGCGGCAAGTTCTTCACCGTCTTCCAGTCTCCCGAGGGACAGCAATTCCCGAACCATGGCTGCTATCTGGAAGTCACGCCGCATGAGCGGCTGATCTGGACCGACACGCTGCACGCCGGATACCGGCCCTCGGGCAAAGGCTTCCTGCCCGACGACATGCCGCTCACCGCCATCCTGACCTTCACACCCGAAGGCAAGGGCACGCGCTACAACGCGACCTGCCTGCACAAGAGCGAGGAAGGCCGGAAAAAGCACGAGGCGATGGGCTTCTTCGAAGGCTGGGGCGTCTGCATCGACCAGCTCATCGAGCATTCGAGGACGATGAGGCGTTAGGCCTTCTTCGGAATCTCGATGCCGCGCTGCACGGCTGGACGGGCGAGGCCCCGCTCCAGCCATGCCGGCACGCGCTTCAGAGAACCGTACTCGACGAGATCGCCGGCGCCGTAGAAGCCGACGAGGTTGCGCACCCATCCCAGCATCGAGATGTCGGCGATCGAGTACTCGTCCATGATCCAGTCGCGGCCATCGAGCCGCGTCTCGATCACGCCGAGCAGGCGCTTGGATTCGTCGACGTAGCGCTTGAGCGGCCGCTTGTCCTCGTACTCGCGGCCCGCGAATTTGTGGAAGAAGCCGACCTGGCCGAACATCGGCCAGATCGCCGCCATCTGGAAGAACACCCATTGCAGGGTCTCGTAGCGCCGCCCCGCTTCGGCCGGCATCAGCTTGCCCGTCTTCTCTGCGAGATAGACGAGGATGGCGCCGGACTCGAAAAGGCCGAGCGGCTTCCCGCCCGGCCCGTCCGGGTCGATGATCGCGGGGATCTTGCCGTTCGGATTGAGCGAGAGGAATTCCGGCGTCCAGGTCTCGTTGGCGCCGATGTCGATCCGGTGCGGCTCGTAGGGCAAGCCGATCTCCTCCAGCATGATCGAGACCTTCACGCCATTCGGCGTCGGCAGAGAATAAAGCTGCAGGCAGTCGGGCTGACTGGCCGGCCAGCGCTTGGTGATCGGGAAACCGGAAAGCTCAACCATTCGAGACTCCTTTGGATCTGCCCGCAGGCACAGGCCTTGAGGACGAACCGTCTCTCATCGCCGCTTGCGGTCGAGATAAAGGCGATAGCCCCGGTAGAGCAGGGCGAGGCCGGCCCAGGCGCCGAGCCCGATCAGCGGATAGGCGAGCGCGCGCGGGAAGATCGCAAACAGCAATGCCAGCGCCGAGAGCGTCGCGCCCATGACGAGCGCCAGGCGTGCCTCGATCGGCTCCAGCACGCGGCGGTCCATCAGCGCGGCGCCGATGGTGCGTCCGAACCTCATGGCGCCGGCGGCAGCCCGGCTAGCGCTGCCGCCTCCGGTCGCGGCGATGCGCGGATGGTGCGGTTCGCCGGGGGCCCGCATCCGCCGCTTTTCGTCCAGGACGACCTCCGTCGCGTTGGCGAGATCGCGCTCGTACATCTCCTCCATCGCAGTAGCGAAGGCCTGATCCTCGATGACGGCGTCCAGCTCGAGGTTCCCGAACCAGCTCGCGATGTTGAGGTTGGTCGAGCCGACCCGCGCCCATTGGCCGTCCATCGTCGCGGTCTTCGCATGCAGCATCGTGCCGTTCCATTCGAAGACCCGCACACCGGCCTCCAGCAGCGGCCGATAGCCGGTCCGGGAGAGCGGACGGAGCAGCGGAATGTCGGTCGCGTTCGGCACCATGAGGCGCACATCGACGCCGTCCTTGGCCGCCGCCCTGAGCGCCTGGACGTAGGAAGACGTGCCGGCGTAGTAGGCGTCGGTCAGCCACAGCCGCTTCCGCGCAAGCGCGGCAACCATCTGGTCGAGCCGCAGCATCCCGGTGGTCGCCGGTTCGCTCGCCACGATCCGCAGGCACACATCGCCGACCGCCGGCGCTTCAAGGTCGACTTCGCCGTCGGGAAGCGGGCTTCCCGTCGATGCCCAGGTGCGCGCGAAAGAGCGTACGATCTCCGCGATGGCTGGGCCGCGGATCTCGACGCCGGTATCCCGCCACGGCTCGATCCCGCGTGCGGGATCGCCGGCCCAGTAACTGGCGACGCAAAGTCCGGTGATGAAGGCGACCTCTCCGTCGACCTCCAGCATCTTGCGATGATCGCGCGACACCCAGGCGAGCGGGCTGTCCAGTTGAGGCGGATTGTAACAGCGCACATCGACGCCGGCGCCGCGCAGATGCTCCCAGAACCTCGACGACGCCTTGCCCAGATTGCCGAACCAGTCGTAGACCAGCCTGACGGCAACGCCGTCCCTTGCTTTCGCGGCCAGCGCCTCGGCGAAGCTTCGGCCGGTCTCGTCGTCGCGGATGAAGTAGGCTTCGAAATGGATGCGCCGCTTCGCCGAGCGGATCGCTTCCAGCCATGCCGGGTAATTTTCGCGAGCATCTTCCAGGATGCGGACCCGGTTGCCGTCGATCAGGGGCGCGCCGGCGGCTCGCGAGAAGGCCTGGGCAGCCAGCGCGCGCATCTGCGGCACCGCCGCGCGCTCATCCCACACCGTTCGCTGGGCAGCACGTCGGGCCCTGGAGGGAGCTGGAGAGACCATGCGCTACTCTACCCCGAACCTTCGATCCATCTTGGGATAACCTCCGCCTCATGACGAGTTCGAACAGATCGCGCCCTGAGCGCGCGCAGTGGCTGCGCTCGAGCAACGACATCACCCAGCAGTTCCTCGCCTTCGGCGGGCGGCCCGATGTCGTGAGCCTCGCCGGAGGCCTGCCTGCAGCGGAGCTCTATCCGATCGAAGCGGTCAAACAGGCGACGCGCCGCGCTCTGGAGCGACACGGCTCGGCCGCGCTCGAATACGGCGCCGTCGAAGGCTTCCCTCCTCTGCGCGATCTCATCGCCGCACGCATCTCGGCGGAGACCGGCGGCACCTTCACCGCCGCGAACGTGCTGCTGACGACCGGATCGATGCAGGCGCTCGACCTCCTCGGCAAGGCGCTGATCGATCCGGGCGACCTGATCGTCGCACAGGCTCCCACCTATCTCGGCGCGCTCGATGCCTGGCGGCCGCGAGCGCCCTCCTATCGAAAGCTGGACTGGCAATCGCCCGATCGCACGCTCCTGGCGAAGGCCAAGTTCGCCTATGCCGTGCCGAACTACTCCAACCCGACCGGCGTGCTGGTCTCGCAGGAGCGCCGCGCCGCCCTGCTGGACGCGGTGCGCGATGCCGGCACCTGGCTGGTCGAGGACGACCCTTATCTCACCATGCAGCTCGACGGCCCGCCGGGCCCGAGCATCCTCGCGCATGCCGCCGGCCGCAGCCGCGCGGCCTATGACGGTCCGGTCATCTATCTCGGCACGGTGTCGAAGAGCCTGGTGCCGGGGCTGCGCGTCGGCTGGGCGGTCGGCGATCCGGAGATGATCCGGACGCTGACGCTCACGAAGCAGGCGACCGATCTCTCCAGCAGCATGTTCGCGCAATCGGTCGCCTTCGAGCTGATGCGCGCCGGCGTCGACCAGGAGCATTCGGCCTCGATCGTGCCCGTCTATCGCGAGCGGCGCGACGCGCTGTGCAGCGAGGCCACTCGTCACCTTAAGGATTGGTTCGAGTGGGACGTTCCATCGGGTGGCATGTTCGTATGGATGCGCTCGCGCGACGGTGCGATCGATACCGACGAGCTCTACAAGTTCGCGGTCGAGGAGAAAGTCGCCTTCGTTCCTTCCAGCGTCTTCGATTTCGACGGCAAGGACCGCACCGCCATGCGCGTCAACTTCACCCGCTCTTCGCCCGAGGTGATCGGCGAAGGCGTGCGCCGCCTCGGCCGCGCCATCGAGGCCTATGTCTCGTCCCGCCCGCAGCTCAAAGGCAGAGTCTGAATGACCGCTCCCCTTCCCCTCGTCGCCGAGCAGAACCTCGAATGCGTGACGCGCGACAGCACGATCCTGCGCGCCGATGTCTACCGGCCGGCCGGCGACGGGCGCTATCCCGTCCTCATCAATCGCACGCCCTATGGCAAGCACGAGCCGCGCTACATCGCCGATGCCAAGGCGGTGGCGGCGCGGGGCTATGTCATGGTCATCCAGGATGAGCGCGGCCGCTACGCCTCCGACGGTGAGTATCGCTGGATGTTCCGCGAGCGCGGCGAGACCACCAACATCGAGGACGGCTACGACGCCGCCGAATGGGCGGCGAAGCTGCCCTGGAGCGACGGCAGGCTCGGCACCTGGGGGCATTCCAACGCCTCGTACCTCGCCTGGATGCTGTGCGCCTCGCAGCCGCCCTCGCTCAAGGCCTTCATGGCCAGCGGCATGGGCGAGCGGCTGCTCAGCATGAATTTCGGCATCTTCGAGACCGGACGCCGGCTCGAATGGGTGCACATGATGGCGGCCGATGCGCGCCGGCGCGCCGGCGATCCGACCGGCCCGCACACCGCCGCCGAGGCCTCCAAGATCTGGAACCAGGTCGAGCGCAGCAAATGGATCTGGTACCTGCCGCTCGGCGACATCCCGGCGAAGACCTTCTCGACGCTGAACGAGCAGCTGCAGGCCTATCACAGGACGCAGAACATCGAGTTCATGCGTTTCGGCGACTTCCATCCGAACGTGACGACGCCGGTCATGCTGATGACCGGCTGGTGGGACCGGCTCATCGGCACGATGGAGCACTTCACCGGGCTCGAGAAGAACGGCCCGGCGCATCTCAAGGGCCAGCACCGCATGATTGTCGGCCCGTGGATCCACGACGTCACCGGCATGGTGCCCAAGGATTGCGGGCTCGATTTCGGTCCGGATGCCGACCGCTCCTATTCCGGCATGATCGCGCGCTGGTACGACCTCCACTTCAAGGGCATCGACGACGGTCTGGCCAAGGAAGCCCCGGTGCAGCTCTTCGTCATCGGCGCCAACAAATGGCGCGGCGAGAGCGAATGGCCGCTGAGCCGCGCCAAACAGACCGCCTTCCACCTGCATAGCCGCGGCCAGGCGAACACCGTACGCGGCGACGGCGTGCTGTCGCTCGCGCCGCCGGCACAGTCGAGCCCGACCGACCGCTATGTCTTCGATCCGCGCGACCCGGTGATGTCGCTGATGCGCGCCGACTCCCAGGCAGCCCCTGTCGACCAGGCGCCGCACGATCATCGTCGCGACATCCTCGTCTACCAGACCGCGCCGTTGCGCAATGACATCGAGGTCATCGGCTCACCGGTCCTGACGCTCTGGGCCTCGACCGACGGGCCGGACACCGACTGGACGGCGAAGCTGGCGCTGGTCAACGAGAACGGCCTCGCGATCAACCTCACCTACGGCATCCTGCGCGCGCAGTTCCGGAACGGCTTCGACCGCCCGTCCCTGCTCGAGCCCAACGCGACCTACGAGTTCACCGTGCCGCTGAACCCGATCGCCGTGCTGTTCAAGCGCGGGCAGCGCATCCGGCTTTATGTATCGAGCTCGGACTTCCCGAATTTCGACCGCAACCACAACACCGGGCGCGACTACTGGTCCGATCCCGAGCTGAGGCCGGCGAGGCAGACCGTGTTCCACGACGTTTCGAAACCGTCGCGGCTGACCTTGCCCGTGATCACGGAGTCATGAGGAGGGCTCTCCGCCCCGTGCGGAGGACACGGGGCGGAGGAGCGTCGAGACGGTTAGCGACGCGCCGTCGTCGCGCTGGTGCCGAGGTTCGACGGCGATGCCGGGAGACCGAGCAGGCTGTCGACGCGGGCGATCGCCGCGGGCGTCAGCGTCTTGTTGGCCAAGAGCGCCAGGTCCTGGCGCGCCGCGGTGATCGCGGTGGCACGCTGGGCCGGATCCTGGATCGCCAGCGCCGACTTCATCGCCGCCTCGTAGGCGGCGATCTGGCCGACCATCGAGTTCGGCGACGCATTGGCTCGTGCGTTCGCGGAAGCATGCGCCGCATTCAGGTTGCCGAGCGAGGCGGCGGCCTTGGCCTGCGCCGTCGTCCCGCTGGTCGCGGTGCCGCTGCGATCACGCTGCATCGAGACGGTGGTTGCCGTGGTGCTGGAGCCGCGGCTCGACGTGGTCGTCACCGTGCCGAGGTTCGACGGCGACGCCGGGAGGCCGAGCAGGCTGTCGACCCGGGTGATCGCCGCCGGCGTCAGCGACTTGTTGGCCGACAGCGCCAGATCCTGGCGCGCCGCGGTGATCGCCGCCGCGCGCTGGGCCGGATCCTGGATCGCCAGCGCCGACTTCATCGCCGTCTCGTAGGCCGCGATCTGGCCGACCATCGAGTTCGGCGACGCATTGGCCCGCGCGGTGGCGGAGGCATGTGCGGCGTTCAGATTGCCGAGCGAGGCGGCCGCCTTTTCGCGGCCGGACGTCGTCGCGGTCGTCGTCGCGGTGGCGCTGTTGCCGCGGCCGATGGTGACGGAGTCCCGCGTTGTCGCGACGCCGCGGTCATTGCCGCCACCGTTTCCGCCCTCACCGCCGCCTTTGGCGAAGGCGGGCGTGGAGCCGATGGAGCCATTGAACCCGCATTTCCCAGATGAACCATTGAACTGGGCGGCGTCGAATCCATTTGGGCCATAGGACGCAACGTCTTGTCTCATTGGACCGGGGTCGCAGATGGAGCATCTGGCAGGTGAAGCCCAATCCGATGCCCTGCGGCTCGATTTTGACCGTCGCCTCAAGCTGGAGTTCCATGGTTCGAGCGTCACCTCGGATGCCGGACTGTTAGCCTATCGCGAACTCGAT
>Ga0194132_10008159_pt1 | contig 15124 bp, 12 predicted proteins | sample TA2KigOf80mmetaG_FD_148612 | JGI IMG/M metagenome (GOLD analysis project Ga0194132, IMG submission 148612) | Freshwater microbial communities from Lake Tanganyika, Tanzania - TA2015054 Kigoma Offshore 80m | ecosystem: Environmental > Aquatic > Freshwater > Lake | place: Tanzania: Lake...
AGCAGAAAGGCCGCCTCCGCCTCGATCCGATCAGACCGCCGGTCGCCGCCCTGAGCCAAGGCCGCCGTGCGGCCGCTGCGACGCCACTCATCCACCCACCGGATCGCGCTCGACACACCGACCCCGAACCGCTCAGCAGCCTGGCGCCGAGACAATCCGTCCTCGACCGCCCGCACCACACGAACACGAAGATCCTCTGATAGGGGAACTCCCATGCCCGCTGGCCTCCTCCTCCAGCACGCATCTTGAATCACATCGCGACAGGATTGGGAATCCCTGACGATTCAGACAGATCGGAAAATGCTCTAGCGCAGCGTCAGCACCTTGCGCGAGAGCATGGCGAGAGCGGCCGTGCAGCCGCCGATCGCGCCGATCCACATCGTCGCCGAGATGCCAATGTGGTCGGCAAGCGGTCCCGCGATCAGCGCACCGACCGGCAGCGCCAGGCCCGTCGCGACATGGAAGCTTGCATTAACACGGCCGAGCACCTCGACCGGCAGCAGGCGCTGGCGCAGACTGATCGCGTGAATGAGGAAGATGCCGAGGAACAGATCGCCGATCAGCTGATGCGCGACGAGGCTCGGGACCGAGAGCGGACCTGCGAGTACCGAGAGCGGGATCAAGAGGGCAGCGGCATTGCCGAGGGCGAGCGTGACGAGCAGCGTCGGGCCGAGGCCGAGACGCAACGCCACCCTTTCCGCCATCAGCGCGCCGAAGAACGAGCCGATGCTGCCGACGCTGATCACCACCCCGATGACCACCGGCGACAGGCCGAGGGCCTCGAGCGCCAGGATCATGTAGAGCGTGTGGAAGAAGCCGCCGAACAGCATCATCAGCGTCTCGGCCAGCAGGAGGCGGGCGACCGCCGGCTCGTCGAGACAGGCGCGGAAGCCAATGGCGATGTCGGCGAAGACCCTGTTCTTCGCCTCGGGCGCGGCGGCCGGCGCCTCCACCGCGCGGATGCGGCTCAGCATCAGCGCCGACCACAGATACGAGACCGCATCGACGATGACGGCGAGCGGCGCGGTCATGAGCTGGACCAGCATGCCGGCGAGGCCGGGGCCGACGCTCTCGGCAATGGAGTCAGTCGCCTCGAGCTTGGCGTTGCCGTCGATCAGGCGATCCTTGCCGATCAGCACCGGCAGATAGGTATTGTCGGCGATGCGGAAGAGCGCCGAGGCGGCGCCGACCGCCGCCGCGATGACGTAGAGCTGCGGCATCGAGAGGTCTCCCGACCACGCCGCGACCGGGATGGTGAGGATGAGCGCGGCGCGGACGAGGTCGGCCGCGATCAGCAGCGGCCGCTTCGCTTGCCGGTCGATCGGCCCGCCGGCGACGAGGCCGACGATCACTCCGGGCAGCACGCCCAAGGCCGAGAGGATCGCGATCTCGGTCGGGCTCGCCTGGATCGTCAGGATCGCGATCATCGGCAGCGCCGTGCGCGTGATGCGGCTGCCCATCGCGCTCAAGGACTGCGCCGCCCACAGCTTCAAGAAGTCCGGATGGCGCCAAAGCCCGCCTGACGGCCACCACGGCATGTCGATCTATCCCCCGGATCAGAGGCGGCTTGTCTCGCCGATTGCGGGACGCGGAACAACTTATCTTGCTCCTCCCCCGGCTTGCCGGGGGAGGGTAACGGGGTCAGAGCGGCCGTGCCGGAGCCAGATCGTTCTCGCGCGCGTCGATCAGCGCACCCGTCGGCATCCCCGTGCGGGCGCCGGCCATGGTGCAGGCGATCGATCCGGCAACCGAGGCGCGGCGGAGCGCCCTCGGCAGATCGAGTCCCTCATCGAGGCCGGCGGCAAGCACGCCGAGGAAGGCGTCGCCGGCCCCGACGGTGTCGACGACGGTGACGGGGAGCGCATCGATGCGCCGCGACGCATCCGGGGAAATCGCGATCGCGCCATCGGGTCCCAGCGTGACGATGACCGTGTTGCCAAAGCGCCGCGACAATGCCCAGGCGGCCGGTTCCGGATCGCGCTCGGCCATCTGCATCTGCCTGGCCAGCGCCTCGATCTCGTGCTCGTTGACGCAGAGGATGCCGACATCGGCGAAGAGATCGGCGGGCGCCGGCATCGCCGGGGCGAAGTTGAACAGCACGCGGCATCCTGCCTTGCGGGCGCGCGCCGCCAGCGCCGCGTTCTCCGCCGGCGGCACCTCCATCTCGAGCACGAGAGTGGTCTTCGGACCCAGCGCTGCGTCGGGAACATCGGCGGCACGTACCGAATAGTTGGCACCGAGCGCGCCCAAAATCTGGTTCTCGCCGGTCGGGTCGATGGCGATGAAGGCCGCACCGGTCGGCTCCTTCGAGGTACCGAGCCCGGTGACGTCGATGCCTTCGGCGGCGAGCCCGTCCTTCAGCGTCTGCCCAAACGCATCCTCGCCGATGCGCCCGATGAACGCGACCCTGGCGCCGGCGCGCGCCGCGGCGACGGCCTGGTTGGCGCCCTTGCCGCCGGGAAGGAAGCGATAGGTCGGCGCCACCACCGTCTCACCCGGCCCGGGCAAACGGTCGACGCTGAGGATGAAGTCGGCGTTGATCGAGCCGAAGACGACGACGGTCATGGGTGTAGGTCGCGCCACCTCTCCCGGCGAAGCCGGGGGAGGGTGGGGTGGGGACGGAGCGTAGCGACGATCACAGGTTCAACATGCGCGGCGCCCCTCGCTTCGCTCGGCCCCCACCCCGCCCTCCCCCGCGCTCCGCACGGGAGAGGGTTCCGAGGAGCGAGCGAGGATGACATCGAGGATTTCTACGCAGCCGCCGCCGGCAGCGGCCCGGCCGGCGGGCGGCCTTCCTCGACCGCATGGCAGGCGGTGATGGAGCCAGTCTCGTTTGCCTTCGGCTCCGGCCGCTCGGTCTTGCAGCGGTCGTTGGCGAAGGGGCAGCGCGGGTGGAAGGCGCAGCCCGAGGGCGGGTTGATCGGGTTCGGCACCTCGCCCGCGACCGGCGTACGCTTGCACCCGGTCATGTCGAGGTCGGGAATCGTGTCGAGCAGCATCCGCGTATAGGGATGGCGCGGCAGGGTGAACAAGGTCGTCTTCGGCCCGATCTCGGCGAGGCGGCCGAGATACATGACGCCGACGCGGTCGGCGATGTGGCGGACGACCGCAAGGTTGTGGCTGATGAAGAGGTAAGTCAGGCCGAGCTGGCGCTGCAGATCCTTCATCAGGTTCAAGATCTGCGCCTGCACCGAGACGTCGAGCGCCGAGGTCGGCTCGTCGCAGACGAGGAACTCGGGCTGGCTCGACAGCGCGCGCGCGATCGAGATGCGCTGGCGCTGGCCACCGGAGAACTCATGCGGGTACTTCTCGCCGTCGACCGGCGAGAGCCCGACCTGGCGCAGGAGCTGGCCGACGCGCTCGACGATCTTGCTTTCGCCCTCGATTAGGCGGAAGGCGCGGATCGGCTCCGAGACGATGGCCGAGACCCGCCAGCGCGGATTGAGGCTGGCATAGGGGTCCTGGAAGATCATCTGCAGCCGGCGACGGATCGGCGCCATCTCGGCGCGGCCGCCCAGGCCCGCCATGTCGACGCCATCGAAGACGATCGAGCCGGTGGAGGGCCGGTAAAGGCCGACGACCAGCCTCGCGACCGTCGACTTGCCGCATCCGGATTCGCCGACCAGCGCCAGGGTCTCGCCCTTGCTGATCTCGAAATCGAGCCCGTCGACGGCGCGCAGAATGAGGCGCGGCTGGCCGTCCAGCACGCGGTTGAGCCAGGGGGCGGAGACGTCGAAGTACCGGGCGAGGCCGGAAACCTTCACGAGCGGGCGGGGAGACTCAGCCATGGGCGTAGAGCCAGCAGGAGGCGCGGGTGGCGCCGGCATCGAGCAGCTCAGGGCGCTCGACACGGCAGCGCTCGAAGACATGCGGGCAGCGCGGGTTAAAGGCACAGCCTGGCGGGATCTCAGTGAGCCTCGGCATCGAGCCCTCGATCTGATCCAGCCGCTCCTTGGTGTCGTTGATCTTCGGGATCGAGCCCATGAGTCCGTGGCTATAGGGGTGCTTGGCCTCCTTGATCACCGAGCGCACCGGCCCGATCTCGGCAATTCGGCCCGCATACATGACAGCCACCCGGTCCGCGGTCTCCGCGATCACGCCCATGTCGTGGGTGATCAGCATGATCGCGGTGCCATGATCGCGGCAGAGGCGCTTGAGCAGCGCGATGATCTGCGCCTGGATCGAGACGTCGAGCGCCGTGGTCGGCTCGTCGGCAATCACTAGCTTCGGATTGACGCATAGCGCGAGCGCGATGACGACGCGCTGGCGCATGCCGCCCGAGAATTGGTGCGGATAGTGATCGACGCGGCGCTCGGCCGCCGGGATGCCGACCTCCTGCAGCAGTTCCAGCGCGCGCGTCCGCGCCTGGGTCGGCGACAGGTCGGTGTGCGTCTGGATCGTCTCGATGAGCTGCCGGCCGACCGAATAGAGCGGGTTCAGGCTGGTCAGCGGGTCTTGGAACACCGCGCCGATCTGCTTGCCGCGGATCTTGCGAATCTCCTCGTAGGGGAGGTCGTCGATGCGGCGGCCCATCAGCCGGATCTCGCCTGCGGCGACGCGGCCAGGTGGCTCGAGCAGCCCGATGATGGCGGTGCCGGTTAGCGACTTGCCGGCGCCCGACTCGCCGACGACGCCGAGCACCTCGCCCTCGTCGATCGAGAACGAGACGTCGTCGACGGCGACCAGCGTGCCGCGGCGGGTCGGAAACTCGATCCGGAGATGCTCTACCTCGAGGAGCGCGGCCATTAGCGGAGCTTCGGGTTGAGAGCGTCGCGCAGCCAGTCGCCCAACAGATTGACCGACAGGACCAGCAGCACGAGGAAGATTCCCGGGAAGATCGCCATCCACCACTCGCCGGAGAAGAGGAAGTTGTTGCCGATCCGGATCAAGGTGCCGAGCGACGGCTCGGTCGGCGGCACGCCGACGCCGAGGAAGCTCAGGGTAGATTCGGTGAGGACAGCGATACCGAGGCCGAGCGTGGCGATGACTAGAACGGGGCCTGTGACATTTGGCAGGACGTGGCGAAACATGATCAGAATAGGATGCAGCCCGATCACGCGTGCCGCCTGCACGTACTCCTTGTTCTTTTCGACCAGCGTGAGTCCCCGCACGGTGCGCGCATACTGAATCCAGGCCGAAAATCCGATCGCCAGCACAATGACGTAGACCGCCGCCTTGTCATGCAGGTCGCGCGGCATGACGCCGCGCGCCACGCCATCGATCAGCAGCACGATCAGGATCGCCGGGAAGCTGAGCTTCACATCGGCGACGCGCATGATGACCGTGTCGGTGACGCCGCCGACATAACCCGCGATCAAGCCGAGGGCGACGCCGAGGGTCAGCGCCAGGATCACGGAGGCGAATCCGACCAGCAGCGAGACGCGCGATCCCAGGATGATGGTGGAGAACACGTCCCGGCCCTGCTCGTCGGTTCCGAGCAGGTAGGTGGCCCTGCCGCCTTCGATCCAAGCGGGAGGCAGGCGTGCGTCCATCAGGTTGAGGCTCGCCACGTCGTAGGTGTTGTGCGGCACGATCCAGGGGGCGAAGACCGCGGCTACCAAGAAAATGAGCGTGAGCAGGAAGGCAGCCACCACCGTGGGCGAACGCTTGAAGCTGAAGAACACATCCGAACCGGCGAAGCGCCGGATGAGGTCCTTGAGATTGCGCCAGGTCTTCATCCCGGGGTCAGTGCGCCGAGACCGATCGCTCGACCCTGAGCCTGGGATCGACGGCGAAATAGAGCAGATCGACGATCAGGTTGATGATGACGAAGAACAGCGCGACTAGCACGAGGTAGCTGCTCATCACCGGCACGTCGACGAACTGGATCGCGGTGATGAACAGGAAGCCCATGCCGGGCCACTGGAACACCGTCTCGGTGATGATGGCAAAGGCAATCAGGCCGCCGATCTGCAGGCCGGCAATGGTGATCACCGGCACCAGCGTGTTCTTGAGGGCATGGCCGAAATTGATCGCGCGGTTGGTGAGCCCGCGGGCGCGGGCGAATTTAATATAGTCGGTGCGCAGCACCTCGAGCATCTCGGAGCGCACCAGGCGCATGATCAGCGTCGTCTGGAAGAGGCCGAGCGTGATCGAAGGCAGGATCAGGGCCTTGAGCCCGCTCGTCGTCAGGAAGCCGGTCGACCAGAATCCCAGCTGCACGGTCTGGCCGCGGCCGAAGGAAGGCAGCCAGCCGAGCAGCACAGCGAAGATCAGGATCAGCAGGATGCCGATCAGGAAGGTGGGCAGCGACACGCCGATCAGGGAGATCGTCAGCATGAAGCGGCTCATCGCGCCGTGGCGGTGGAGCCCGGTGTAGACGCCGGCCGGAACGCCGATGAAAAGCGCGAACATCGCGGCCACGAAGACGAGCTCGAGCGTAGCCGGCAGGCGCTCGGCAATGATCTGCGCCACCGGCGAGCCGACGCGGAAGGAGAAGCCGAAATTCCCGGTCGCGATGTTCTTCAGGAACACGAGGAACTGGACGTAGAACGGACGATCGAGGCCGAGAACGCGTCTCAGCGCCTCACGCTCGGCGGCGCTCGCGTCCTGCGCGACCATCTGGTTGATCGGGTCGCCCATGTACTGGAAGAGCGCGAAGGCGACGAAGGCGACCGATGCCATCACGAGGACGGACTGCAGCGCGCGTCGGGCGATATAGGCGAACATGATCGGATTCGAGGCGGTAAGTGCGAGGCCCGGGCCGATCGCTCGGCCCGGGCCTCTGTTTCAACCTATCCGGACGTCTACTTCATCTTGATCTGGCGAAGATCGACGTCGTTCGACGGGCGCGGCTTGACCGACCCGTCGACCGTGTCGCGCACGCCCCACGCCAGCGTCTGCTGGTGCAGCGGGATGTGGCCATAGTCGTCCTTGTGGATCTTCTGCGCCTCGACCATCAGCTCCTGGCGCTTCTTGAGATCCATCTCGGTCTCAGCCTTCTTGCTCAGCTCCTCGACCTTCGGGTTGGTGTACCGGCCCGAGTTGAAGATGCCGGAGTCCTTTTCCTTCAGGGTGACGATGTTGACCAGCATGTTGTGGGCATCGAAAGTGCCCGGCGTCCAGCCCAGCATGTAGAAGCTGGTGTTGTAGTTCTCCTTGAGGCCGATCTTGTCGAAGTGCTTGGAGCGGGTCTGGGCGTTCAGCTTGATCTGGACGCCGATGCGGGTGAGCATCGGGACCACCGCCTGGCAGATCGCCTCGTCGTTGTCGTAGCGGTCGTTCGGACAATCCAGCGTCACCGGGAAGCCGTTCGGGTATCCCGCCTCGGTCAGGAGTTTCTTCGCCTCATCCGGGTTGTAGGCCGGACGCTTGTCGACCTCCTCGGAGAATCCCGCGATGCCGGGCGCGACCATCGAGCCGGTAGGCCGCGAGCTGCCGCGCATCACCACGCGCTGGATGCCCTGGATGTCGATCGCCTTGTAGAAGGCCTCTCGCACGCGCTTGTCCTTGAACGGGTTCTTGCCCGAACCCTTCATGTCGAGCAGCTCGTCGCGCGCCTGGTCGAAGCCGAAGAAGATGGTGCGGAGCTCCGCCCCCGTCAGCACCTTGGCGCCCGGAGTCGCGTTGATGCGCTGCACGTCCTGCGCCGGCACCGGATACATCAGGTCGATCTCGCCCGAGAGCAAGGCTGCGACGCGGGTCGCGGCGTTGGCGATCGGGCGGAACTCGGCCCGGGTCAGGTTGTGCTCGGCCTTGCCCCACCAGTCCTTGTTCGGCTCGACCACCGTGCGGTTGTCGGCGACGCGCTCGACCAGCTTGAAGGGTCCGGTGCCGTTGGCATTGAAGTTGATGTAGGTCGGCGCCGAGGTGCCGCGCACGACTTGCGTGGTGTTGTTCTTCTCGGCCCACACCTTCGACATGATGTAGAAGAGCGGAAGCTGCTGCGGCAGGATCGGGTCCGGGCCGTTGGTGACGAAGTCGAGCGTCTGCGGATCGACGATCCTGATCTCCTTCACCGTCGCGACATAGCTCTTCATGTCGGACTGCTCGGCCTTGTAGCGGCCGAGCGAGAAGACTACGTCGGCGGCGGTAAGCGGCGTGCCGTCATGGAACTTGACGCCCTGGCGGAGCTTGAAGCGCCAGACCTCGGGACTCACCTGCGACCACTCCGTCGCCAGGCCGGGCGACAGGCTGAGGTCGATGCCGCGATAGATCAGCCCCTCGTAGAGGTTGGTCTTCATCGCATTGGTCGGCCCCTCGTTGTTGATCGCGGGGTCGAGGCCCAGCAGGTCGGCGTTGGTGGAATAGCGCAGCACCTTGGCATGGGCCGGAGCCGCAGCCATGGCGACGGCCAAAGCCGTCGCGATCACGTAACGCATCAGGATTCTCCTCCGATGGGCAGCCCTCGAAAGGGCTGCTTCCCTGTTTTCATTCCGGCGCCGGATCTTGGCCGGCGCCAGCTGCCCCTAATTTCCCAAGCCGGGGCGGCAACGTCAACCGGAAGCGCGGGGCGCCTTGCAATTGGCCGCCAGCAGCCTATTTGGTGCCGTAGATGCGGTCGCCGGCATCGCCGAGGCCGGGAACGATGTAGCCATGGTCGTTCAAATGGCTGTCGATCGCCGCGGTGAAGATCGGCACGTCAGGATGCGCCTCGCCCAGCGCCTGGACGCCCTCGGGCGCGGCCAGCAGGCAGACGAAGCGGATACTCTGGGCGCCGCGATCCTTGAGCCGGGAGACCGCGGCGATCGCCGAGTGCCCGGTAGCCAGCATCGGGTCGACGACGACGACAGGCCGGTCGGCGATGTCCTGCGGGACCTTGAAGTAGTACTCGACCGGCTGTAGCGTCTCGGGATCGCGGTAGAGCCCGATATGGCCGACGCGCGCCGAAGGGATCAGATCGAGGATACCGTCGAGAATGCCGTTGCCGGCGCGCAGGATCGAGACGATGCAGATCTTCTTGCCGGCGATCGCCGGCGCATCCATCTCGGCGAGCGGCGTCTCGATCGGTCGGCGCGTCAGCGGCAGATCGCGCGTCACCTCATAGGCGAGCAGCAACGAGATCTCGCGGAGGAGCTGGCGGAACTCCGAGGACGGCGTCTCCTTCCGACGCATCAGGGTCAGCTTGTGCTGCACCAGCGGATGGCTGACGACGGTGACAGTGCTGGACATGCTTTCCCCCGAACGGCCGCCCTGAAGCTATTAGAAGACGGTCCCGTCGCTGTCGAGCGTGAGCGGCGGGCCGCCGCCCGGGCGAAGCCGCCGGGCGACGCGGCGGCCGGCGGTCCAGGTGCCGCCCTGCAGCACTTTTGCGAGCGGTAGGCGCTCGGCATCGAGATTGAGCCGAGCGCGGACACCGGACGCGACCTCGTCGAGCAGCGCCACGGTCAGCGCACGCCACTCCACCACGGGCTCGTCACCAGGCTTGAGCGCATGCCGAGGCGTCGCCGGGTCGCGCCAGGCGAGCACGCCGAGATCGAGGAAAAGGCCGCCGTTGCGGTACTCGGGAAGACCGGTCAGATCGTCGAGGCCGGTGATCGCAAGGCCGAGCCACTCCAGCGGCTCGACCAGCGAGTAGGTCAGCCATTGCGAGAGCTTGTGGAACGGCACGAGCCCGTCGCCGGCATCGCGGCTGCGGGCGAGGCGATGGCGCCAGGTATCGCCGAGCGGGATGCCGGCGAGCGAGAGCCGGCCCGGCCAGACCAGGCCGAACCCCGAGAGCACGGCATCGAGGATGTCGGTCGCCTTGAGCCGGCTGCCCGACGCACGCCGTTCGAGGTGATCGACGAGGTGGCCGATGCGGGCCTCGCGGCCGAAGAGATCGGGGGCCGAGGCGAGCGCCCGGCCGAGGCCGCGCATGAGGGCCGCACGCCCTTCGAGCCCGACGAGCGGATTGCCCTCGCCGACCTGGAAGCCGGAAGCAAGCCGCGCCGCGTCGAAGCGCGCGAGCCCGGTCGCGTCGGCACGGAGCGGGCGCCGCGGATCGCCGGAGAACGTGCCGGCGGCGAAGAGATCGAAGCTGGCGACCGCAAGGCCCTCGGAGCGCGTATAGACGTCGCCGCTTGCCGGCTCGCGATAGCGCCAGCCATCGCCGGCACCGGCATCGAGCAGGACGCTGGTGACGGCGAGATCGACGCCGATGCGCGCCCGCTCATGCGCATCCACGTCAAGCGCGGATGAGAGCGCCTGCCAGCGGTCGCGGCCGCCGACGCCGAAATGCCGCCAGCGGGAGTGATAGGGAATGGCGCCATCGGGATAGGAGCCCCTCGTCACCGTCATCACCTCGTCGATGACGGAGGGCAGGCGGTCGCGATGCAGCGTGAGGTGAGGAAGCTGGCCCCGATCGGCGAGCTCGAGCAGCTGGCGCGCGCGGCTGCGCACCGCCGCGGTCGAAAGCAGCCAGCGCGCCGCCTCGGCCTCGCTCAAACTCATTCCTTGAGGGACCGGCCCTTGGCCTTGGCAAGCTCGGCGGCGTCGGGCACGGCGGCGCTGTAGTAGCCGGCGGCCTTCTTCGCATCCATCTCGACGCTCGCATCCGCCGGGATCAGCGCCTCGGGGATCGGCACGCGCTCGACCACCTCGATGCCGCTCCGCACCAGCGGCTCGTACTTCATATCGCTCATTGAGCAGAAGCGGTCGATCCGCGTGACGCCGAGCCAGTGAAGCACGTCGGGAGCCAGCTCCTGGAAGCGCATATCTTGCACACCGGCCACGCATTCCGTGCGCTCGAAATAGGTCTCGGCGCGGTCGCCGCCTTCCTGGCGCTTGCGAGCGTTGTAGACGAGGAACTTGGTGACCTCGCCCAGCGCCCGGCCTTCCTTCCTGTTGTAAACGACGATGCCGGCGCCGCCCTCCTGCGCGGTTTCGATGCAGACCTCGACGCCATGCGCGAGATAGGGCCGGCAGGTGCAGATATCGGAGCCGAAGACATCGGAGCCGTTGCACTCGTCATGGATACGGCAGGCGACATTCCTCTTCGGGTCGGTCAGCGCCGCGACCTTGCCGACGACATAGACCGAATGCCCGCCGATCGGCGGCAGGAACACCTTCAGGTCCGAGCGCGTCACCAGCTCGGGAAACATGCCGCCGGTGTACTCGAATAGCGAGCGGCGAAGCTGGCTCTCGGCGACCTGGAAGCGCTCGGCGATGCCGGGCAGGTACCAGACCGGCTCGATGGCGATCTTGGTCACGCGCACATCGCCGCTCGGAAGCAGCACGGTTCCGTCCGCCCTGATCCGGCCGGCGGCCATCGCGTCGCGCAGCTCGGGCAGGTTGATGCGCGCCTTGGTGACCGCGATGGTCGGGCGGATGTCCCAGCCGGCCTTCAGGCGATCGGCGAAGGATTCGGCGACCATGTGTCCCCAGGGATCGAGCGAGACGATGCGCTTGGGATCGGCCCATTGCGGATGCGGGCCGATCGGCTCGGCCGGCGCGGTGTTGGTCAGATCGGGGACATGCATCGAGCTCAAGCGGCCGGAGGCGATGGCGAGCGCGCGATAGAGCGCATAGGCGCCGGCATGGGCGCCGATGACGTTGCGGTGCTTGGTCTCGGTGATGGTGGCGACGATCGGACCGCGCGTCGCGGCATCCGAAGCACCCCAGACGATCGGCACCGGCTTGGTCCCGCTCCCTCCCGGATGAGAGGTGAGGACGATATGACCAGGGGCTTTATTCGGGCCGGGCATCACTTCATCCGCACCCAGCGGAGGTCGACGTCGTTCCAGGGCTGCGGCTTGATCTCGGTGACGGTGGAGCGCACGCCCCAGGCCAGCACCTGCTGGTGCAGCGGGATGTGACCGACATCCTGCTTGTGGATGGCGAGCGCCTGGCGGATCAGCGCGCGGCGTTGGGCCGGGTCCTGTTCCTGCGCCGCCTTCTTCGCCAGGATGTCGATCTTCGCGTTCGAGTATCGCCCGAAATTGGCCCCGCCGCCGGGGCCTATCACGGAGTTGAGGACCAGCAACCCGTCGAAGGTCGCCGGCGTCCATCCCAGGATGAAGAAGGAGGTGTTGTAGCCGCCGCGTGCGCTCGCCTTGTCGAAGTACTCGGCCCTGGGCTGCACGTTCAGCTTCACGGTGATGCGGATGCGCGCCAGCATCAGCGCGATGCGCCGGCAGATCGCTTCGTCATTGTCGTAGCGGTCGTTGGTGCAGTCGAGCGTCACCGGGAAGCCGTTGGCGTATCCGGCCTGGGCCAGCAGGGCGGCGGCGCCATCGGGATCGTAGGCGGCGGGCTTGTCGAGATCTTCGGCATAGCCCTCGATGCCGGGCGCGATCATCGATCCGGTCGGACGCGAGAGGCCACGCATGACGTCGGTGTGGAGGGCTTCGAGATTGATCGCCTTTTGGAAGGCCTCGCGCACGCGCCGGTCCTTGAACGGGTTGCGGCCCCTGCCCTTGAGGTCCAGAGACTCGTCGCGGAAGCTGTCGAAACCCAGGAACACTGTGCGCAGATCGGGGCTGGTGATGACGCGGATGCCGGCCTGCTGCAGGCGCGGCACGTCATGGCCGTGCACGGGGTAAGCGAGATCGACCTGGCCCTCGACTAGCGCCTGCTGGCGTGCCTCGGCATTGGGGATCGGGCGGAACACGGCGCGCGAGAGGTTGTGCTCGCGCCTGCCCCACCATTCCGGATGCGGCTCGACCACGGTGCGCACACCGGCGATACGGCGCACCAGCCGGAACGGGCCGGTACCGTTGGCATGGGCGTTGGCATAGGTCGCGGCGTTGGAGCCGCGCAGAACATGCTGGGTGTTGTGCTCCTCCAGCCAGCGCTTGCACATGACCAGCAGAGTCGGTATCGCCCGGTCCAACGTCGCGTCCGGCTGCTTGGTGACGATGTCGATCTCGAAATCGTCGTTCTTGCGGATCTCGCGGATCGAGCCCATCGCCGCGCGATAGGCGGACTGGTCCTGGGTGATGCGCTCGAAGGAGGCGAGCACGTCGTCGGCGGTAAAAGGCGTGCCGTCGTGGAAGGCGACACCGGGGCGCAGCTTGAAGCGCCAGACATCGGGCGCGGCGCGCACCCACTCCGTTGCCAGCCCGGCCACGAGCGTCATGTCGTAGCGGCGGGTGAGCAGCCCCTCATAGAGGTTGCCCTTCATGGCATTGGTGATGCCGTCATTGTTGATGTAGGGGTCGAGGCCGAGCAGATCCGCTGAGGCGGCATAGCGGAAGATCTGCCCCTCCCCCGTCGCCGGCAGCGTCATCGCCAGAGCGAGGATCGCCCAACCCACAATCTTGGTCTTCACCCCTGCATTGCTAGCGCCCGGCAATGGCTAAGGTCAAACCCCTGGCGTTGCGGCCTTTCCTTCGTCCAAGCTGCGAAGTAATCCGGGGAACCAGCCATGGCCGCCGTCCGCAACATCCTGTTCATCATGTGCGACCAGCTCCGGGCGGACTATCTGTCCTGCACCGGGCATCCGAGCCTGAAGACCCCGCATATCGACGCGCTAGCCGGGCGTGGAGTGCTGTTCCGCAACGCCTTTTGCACCTCGGCGGTCTGCGGCCCCTCGCGCATGTCCTTCTATACCGGGCGTTATGCGATGACCCACGGCGCCACCTGGAACGGGGTGCCGCTGCCCTTGGGCGAGCGGACGCTCGGCGACCACCTCCGCCCGCTGGGCCTCAGGGTGGCGCTTGCCGGCAAGACGCATTTCGTCCCCGACCTGGACGGCATGAGACGGCTCGGGCTCGACCCCGTCTCGCCGGACACGCTCATCCTGCGCGAGGGCGGCTTCGAGCCCTTCGACCGCCACGAGGGCCATGTGCGCCCGCCCAATGACGCGCCCTATATGCGCTACCTCAAGGCCCGCTATCCGGGTGAGGATCCGTGGACAGGCTTCGTCGTCGGCGTCGAGGGACCGGACGGCGCGGTCGAGGATGGCTGGCTGATCCGCAATTCGCATCGGCCGGCGCGCGTCCGGGAGGCGGATTCCGAGACCGCATACACGACGGACCGGGCCATGGCCTTCATCCGCGAGCAGGGCGAGAAGCCCTGGTGCCTGCACCTCTCCTACATCAAGCCGCACTGGCCCTATCTGGCGCCGGCGCCTTATCACGCGATGTACCCGCCCGAGACGCATCTGCCGCTCGCGCGCCGGGCGCATGAGCTGACAGAGGCGCATCCGGTCATCGCCGCCTATCGCCGCACCGATGAGGGGATCAGCTTCGCGCGTGAGGAGGTCGCGCGTAACGCGACCCGGGCCTATATGGGCCTGGTCAAGCAGATCGACGATCACATCGGCCGGCTCACGCGCTTCCTCGAGGAGAGCGGGCGCTTCGCCGACACCATGATCGTGTTCACCTCCGATCACGGCGATTTCCTCGGCGATCATTGGCTCGGCGAGAAGGAGCTGTTCTACGACCAGGCGATCCGCATCCCGCTGATCGTCTACGACCCCGACCCCGCCTCGGACTCGCGCAAGGGCCGCCTCGACGACCGCTTCGTCGAGGCGATCGACTTGGCTCCCACCTTCATCGAGGCCGTGGGCGGCAGGGTGCCGACCGAGACGATCGAGGGCACGTCCCTGCTCCACCATCTACGCGGCGGCCCGGTGAAGGAAAAGGACGCGGTCTTCGCCGAACTCGACTACGGCTTCCGCCGAGCGCGCAAAGTGCTGGGTCGCGCGCCGCAAGGCTGCCGCGGCTTCATGGTGCGCACCGCTCGCTGGAAGTACGTGGAGTGGCCCGGCTTCGCCCCGCAGCTCTTCGATCTCGAGAATGACCCCGGCGAGTACCGGGACCTAGGCAGCGACGTGGGAGAGGCGCCCGTGCGAAGCGAGCTGCGCGAGCGCCTGTTCGACTGGATGACCTCCCGGAAGACAGGTCCGGACCTGGCGGATGCGAAGATCGAGGCCGGCACCGACACGCACCGCGCGCGGGGGATTCATATCGGGGTGTGGTGACGACACTTTCTCAGGGTCAGCACCGTACCGGGCCGAGAATGAGCCAATTGCAATTTTGACTAGCCAGTCGAACTAGGAATGCGCTGAGAGAGCAAGCTAGGAGCCTGTCCAAGTAGTCGTTTTTCGAGGGTTAGCGAATCTGATTCCTTGCTGGTCCATGAGCAAGGAATTTCGCCCCTGGAAGATCGACGAGGCGCAGCTTCTGCCGCCGAGCGTGCAGGACTATGTGGCCAAGGACCACCTATCGCGGCTGATCGTGTCGTTGGTGCGCGAGAGCCT
>Ga0194132_10008160_pt1 | contig 15121 bp, 7 predicted proteins | sample TA2KigOf80mmetaG_FD_148612 | JGI IMG/M metagenome (GOLD analysis project Ga0194132, IMG submission 148612) | Freshwater microbial communities from Lake Tanganyika, Tanzania - TA2015054 Kigoma Offshore 80m | ecosystem: Environmental > Aquatic > Freshwater > Lake | place: Tanzania: Lake Tanganyika...
TCGGGGAGCCGCGCGCCGCGGTCAGCGCCTATCTCGACGCGCTGGGTGAGCAGCCCCGCCACGACGCGAGCAACGAGCTGCTGGACCTCGCGCGCAACCGCGTGCGGCTGCGCGTGCTGCCCGAGCTGCGCGCCCTCAACCCGCGCGCCGGGGAGGCGATCGCCGCCTTCGCCGCCCGCGCCCGCACCGACGCGGACGCCCTCGACGCGCTCGCGACCGAGCTCGCGGAGGGCCGCGTGCACGCCGAGGCGGGCGGGGTGCACATCCAGCGCGCTTGGCTGTGCGCGCAGCTGGCGGCGATCGCGGCGCGAGTGCTGCTGCGGGCGGCCGCCTCGTCCGGCCTCACCCTCACGGCCGCGCAGATCGAGGCCGTACTGCACGTCACGGGCCGACGCGATGCCGTCGTGCAGCTGCGCGGGGGGCGCGTGCGCATGCATGGCGACGTCGCCTCGGTCGAGCGCCTCGACGAGGCCCGGCAGGCGCCCGGCCGCTGAGGTCGCCCGGCTGGGCCGGCGTCGGCTGCTGCGACCTGGCAGGCTCGTCGAGGGGACATGACAAGACACACGGTCGCGTCGGGCGTGCGCGCCGAGCGCGCATCTTACAATCTGCGCCGCGCGGATGGCGGGTGTTGACGCGCCGAGGGGACGGGCATACCCTGTTTCGACGTCACCGTTGAGGTGGTTACCCGCACATTTACAACTGGATAGCAGGCAGAAGCAGCACAGGACCCCGTCGATCCTGGCTGGCGCACGCCGCACGCGAACGCACGGACCGGGCCTCGGCTTGGGCTGGTGGTTCGTGGGCGTGGCGTGGACGCTGGTCGGTGATGGACAGACTCCAAGCTCCTCGGAGCAAAGCTCGGAGCGCCTCGGCGCGACGAGTGCAATTCTATGGAGAGTTTGATCCTGGCTCAGGATAAACGCTGGCGGCGTGCCTTATGCATGCAAGTCGCACGTGAGGCCGGCTTCGGCCGGCTGAAAGTGGCGGACGGGTGAGTAACACGTAGGAACCTGCCCGGAAGTGGGGGATAACTCCTCGAAAGAGGGGCTAATACCGCATGTGGTCTACGGACTAAAGCTTCGGCGCTTCCGGAGGGGCCTGCGGCGGATTAGCTTGTTGGTGGGGTAACGGCCTACCAAGGCGACGATCCGTAGCTGGTCTGAGAGGATGGTCAGCCACACTGGGACTGAGACACGGCCCAGACTCCTACGGGAGGCAGCAGCAAGGAATTTTGCGCAATGGGCGAAAGCCTGACGCAGCAACGCCGCGTGGGGGATGAAGGCTCTCGGGTTGTAAACCCCTTTTGCGAGGGACGAAGATCTGACGGTACCTCGCGAATAAGCCATGGCTAACTACGTGCCAGCAGCCGCGGTAATACGTAGGTGGCAAGCGTTGTCCGGATTTACTGGGCGTAAAGCGCGCGCAGGTGGATAGATCAGTCCGGGGTGAAACCTCACGGCTCAACTGTGAGTTGTCCCCGGATACTATCTGTCTCGAGGCGCCTAGAGGAGAGCGGAATTCCCGGTGTAGTGGTGGAATGCGTAGATATCGGGAAGAACACCAGTGGCGAAAGCGGCTCTCTGGGGGCGATCTGACACTGAGGCGCGAAAGCGTGGGGAGCGAACCGGATTAGATACCCGGGTAGTCCACGCCGTAAACGATGAGCACTAGCTGTCGGGGGTATCGACCCCTCCGGTAGCGCAGCCAACGCGATAAGTGCTCCGCCTGGGGACTACGGCCGCAAGGCTAAAACTCAAAGGAATTGACGGGGGCCCGCACAAGCAGCGGAGCGTGCGGTTTAATTCGAAGCTACGCGAAGAACCTTACCAGGGCTTGACATGCACGGGACCGCCGGTGAAAGCCGGTTTCCCTTCGGGGCTCGTGCACAGATGCTGCATGGCTGTCGTCAGCTCGTGCCGTGAGGTGTTGGGTTAAGTCCCGCAACGAGCGCAACCCCTGTCGTCAGTTGGACTTTTCTGGCGAGACTGCTGGGAGCAACCCAGAGGAAGGCGGGGATGATGTCAAGTCAGCATGGCTCTTACGTCCTGGGCCACTCGCACGCTACAATGGGCGGTACAGACCGTTGCAACACCGTGAGGTAGAGCCAATCGGAAAAAGCCGTCCCCAGTTCGGATTGTAGGCTGCAACTCGCCTACATGAAGTCGGAGTTGCTAGTAACCGCCGGTCAGCCATACGGCGGTGAATACGTTCCCGGGCCTTGTACACACCGCCCGTCACGTCATGGGAGTGGGTAACACCTGAAGTCGGTGAGCTAACCGCAAGGAGGCAGCCGCCCAAGGTGGGACTCGCGACTGGGACGAAGTCGTAACAAGGTAGCCGTAGCGGAAGCTGCGGCTGGATCACCTCCTTTCTAAGGAATCGACGCCGGACCGCGCACACGGTGTGTGCGTCCAGCCGGCGCAGCTTCCCAGGTCGATCCGGCGGCGTGCGCTCCTCGGAGCGGAATGCCGTTGTGTACAGTTCCCCCTGTCGGCCTTCTGTCTGCTATCCAGCTGCCAATGTGCGGGCTCAACCGCCCCGGCGCTGGGCGCCCCACGTCGCCTCCCGGCACCGCTCGCGCCAGCCCGGGCCATTAGCTCAGCTGGTTAGAGCGCAGTCCTGATAAGACTGAGGTCCCTGGTTCGAATCCAGGATGGCCCACCAGCCACACCGGACCCGAGCCGTGGGGCCGTAGCTCAATTGGGAGAGCGCCGCCTTTGCAAGGCGGAGGTCGGGGGTTCGAGCCCCCCCGGCTCCACCAGCGGCCACGCAGGCCGCAGCGCGGAGCAGTAGCGCAGAGCCCACGTCCCGTTCCGTCCCGCGCAGCCGAACCGCCTCGCCCTGGGGCGAGTTCGGAGACGCCGGACGGCGCAGGCGCAAGCCCGCGCCCGCACAGGCCCTGACAGCGGCCCGGACCGCACCTTCAGAACAGAATATTGCGCGAGTAGCGAAACACAGTACACGCTGCGTCTCGTCGAGTATCCGTCCGTGCGCGTAGGCGCACGGGCAGCGAACGAGCAGAGTGTGTCCTGGCGAAGGTCAAGCTACTAAGGGCGCACGGTGGATGCCTTGGCGTCAAGGGCCGATGAAGGACGTGACATGACTGCGAAAAGCTCCGGCTAGCTGTCTAGTAAGCTGAACCGGAGATCTCCGAATGGGGCAACCCGGTCCGCATCATCGCGGATCACGGCCGGCCGAACACATAGGCCGGTACGAGGGCACCGGGGGAACTGAAACATCTAAGTACCCCGAGGAACAGAAAGCATTCTCCTAGTAGCGGCGAGCGAACGGGGAGTAGCCCAAACCGTCTCCACGGAGGCGGGGTTGTAGGGCCGGCGTACAGGAGTTACCAATCGATCACATAGCCGAAGGGCCTGGAACGGCCCGCCACAGGGGGTGAGAGCCCCGTAGGCGAAATGGGGTCGACTCTTGCCGGTACCTGAGTACCACGGGACACGTGAAATCCCGTGGGAATCTGGGGAGACCACTCTCCAAGGCTAAATACCCTTGATGACCGATAGTGAACCAGTACCGTGAGGGAAAGGTGAAAAGCACCCCGAGAGGGGAGTGAAATAGTTCCTGAAACCGTGTGCCTACAAGCAGTCGGAACTCGGCCTGGCCGGGTGACGGCGTGCCTATTGAAGAATGAGCCGACGAGTTGCGTTCAGTGGCAAGGTTAAGCAACGCGAGTTGCGGAGCCGAAGCGAAAGCGAGTCTGAACAGGGCGATCTGGAGTCGCTGGACGCGGACCCGAAACCTGGTGAGCTACCCATGGGCAGCGTGAAGCGAGAGTAAAGCCTCGTGAAGGCGCGAACCTTCCAGCGTTGCAAAGCTGTTGGATGACCTGTGGGTAGGGGTGAAATGCTAATCGAACCAGGAGATAGCTGGTTCTCCTCGAAATGCATCTAGGTGCAGCCTCGCGTGTTCTGCCGTGGAGGTAGGGCGCTGATTGGGCTAGGGGGCATACCGCTTACCAAACCCATTCAAACCGCGAATGCCACGGCACGAGAGCGCGGGAGTGAGACGGCGGGGGCTAAGCTTCGTCGTCGAAAGGGAAACAGCCCAGACCTTCGGCTAAGGCCCCTAAATCCATGCTCAGTGTCAAAGGATGTCGGATCGCACAGACAACCAGGATGTTGGCCCAGAAGCAGCCACCATTCAAAGAGTGCGTAATAGCTCACTGGTCGAGTGATCCGGCGCCGACAATGTACCGGGGCTCAAGCATGGTGCCGAAGCCAGGGGATCGCGCCCATGGGGCGTGATCGGTAGAGGAGCGTTCTGCGTGCAGCGAAGCGGCAGGGGTGACTCACCGTGGAGCGCGCAGAAGTGAGAATGTCGGCATGAGTAGCGCAATCTCGGTGAGAAACCGAGACACCGTAAGCCCGAGGGTTCCTACGCAAGGGTATTCCGCGTAGGGTTAGGCGGGCCTAAGCCGAGGGCGAAAGCCGTAGGCGATGGACAGCAGGTTAGTATTCCTGCCCCACTTGCGGTGGGTTTGATGCACAGGGGTGACCCGGGAGGATAGGCGGAGCGGGCCCATTGGACATGGCCCGTCCCTGGAGCGTAGGCGTCTGGCGGCAGGCAAATCCACCGCCAGGTCAAGCGGAGGCTTCGGGGGAAGTGGAGACCACGGTCAAAGCGATTCTGCTGAGTCCATGCCGGCAAGAAAAGCCTCGGTGCTACTACTGTGGGTGCCCGTACCGCAAACCGACACTGGTGGGCGGCGGTAAGTACCGTGAGGTGATCGAGAGAACCTTCGTTAAGGAACTCTGCAATCTAGCTCCGTAACTTCGGGAGAAGGAGCGCCCCTGACTGTCATGGGCTTCGCGCCCGCAGCAGCCGGGGGCCGCAGTGAGCCGGCCCAGGCGACTGTTTAACAAAAACACAGGTCTCTGCGAACACGAAAGTGGAAGTATAGGGGCTGACACCTGCCCAGTGCCGGAAGGTTAAGGGGAGAGCTGCAAGGCTTGAACCGAAGCCCCGGTGAACGGCGGCCGTAACTATAACGGTCCTAAGGTAGCGAAATTCCTTGTCGGGTAAGTTCCGACCCGCACGAATGGTGTAACGATCTGGGCGCTGTCTCAACGAAGGACTCGGCGAAATTGAACTGGCCGTGAAGATGCGGCCTACCCGCAGCCGGACAAAAAGACCCCGTGGAGCTTTACTGTAGCTTGGCGCTGGAGGCCGGGCTTAGATGCGTAGGATAGGTGGGAGGCGTTGATCCGCCGCTCTTGGGCGGCGGGGAGCCAACGGTGAAATACCACTCTTCTACGTCTGTCCTCCTAACCTGTGAGCAAGCATGGGAACAGCGCCTGGTAGGCAGTTTGACTGGGGCGGTCGCCTCCCAAAAGGTAACGGAGGCGCGCAACGGTTCCCTCAGGGTGGATGGCAATCACCCGTCGCGTGCATTGGCATAAGGGAGCTTGACTGCGAGACGGACATGTCGAGCAGGGACGAAAGTCGGCCAAAGTGATCCTACGGTCCCGTGTGGAAGGGCCGTGGCTTATCGGATAAAAGCTACCCCGGGGATAACAGGCTGATCCTGCCCAAGAGTCCATATCGACGGCAGGGTTTGGCACCTCGATGTCGGCTCGTCGCATCCTGGGGCTGAATCAGGTCCCAAGGGTTGGGCTGTTCGCCCATTAAAGCGGTACGCGAGCTGGGTTCAGAACGTCGTGAGACAGTTCGGTCTCTATCCGCTGTGGGCGCAGGAGGCTTGAGGAGAGTTGCCCCTAGTACGAGAGGACCGGGGTGAACGGACCTCTGGTGTGCCGGTTGTCCTGCCAAGGGCATCGCCGGGTAGCCAAGTCCGGAACGGATAAGCGCTGAAAGCATCTAAGCGCGAAGCCGCCTTCAAGATGAGGCCTCCCACTGGATAACCAGGTAAGACCGCGGGCAGACTACCCGTTTGATAGGCCACAGGTGCACGTGCAGCAATGCACGCAGCTGAGTGGTACTAATGGTCGAGGGCTTGACCATACTCGCCCGCTCCCCATGGAGCCGGCGAGCCACCGTCAGGCACGCTGTTCGTTCGAATTGATGGTTCGCACGTGTCGTGTCGTGCTCGCGCAATATTCTGTCTGCAGGTGTGGCGCGCGGCCGCTGCGGCCGTGTGCGACAATGATGCAGTCACAGCGGTCGCGTTGCCCGGGCGGCGTGACACGCGACGCGGGATGGAGCAGCGGTAGCTCGTCGGGCTCATAACCCGAAGGTCGGGGGTTCGAATCCCTCTCCCGCTACCAACCACTAACGTAAGGGCGGAGCCACCCGCTCCGCCCTTACGTTATACCCCTCGCCGTGCGCGACACGCCCACGCACCGCCGGCGCTCCCCCGAAGCGCCCGACGGCGCTGCGAACTCGGCGCGTGCGGCACAGCGAAGGCCCGGCACTTGCGGCGCCGACCACAGCGTCGGATACTAGGCGCCTTGGTGGTCAGAGCGCGGTGGCCCCACCCGTTCCCATCCCGAACACGGAAGTGAAACGCCGCAGCGCCGACGATACTCCCCGGGCAACCGGGCGTGGAAAATAGGCCACCGCCAGGACTATGTGAGCCACCCCGCCGGTTCTCCCCTCGTCCCGCGCGTGCGGTGCGAGCGAAGTGCCGGCGGGGTGGCTCGCTTCCTCACTACCCGCTGCACGCTGCCCTCCGCGTGGTGCGCCGCCGCCCATCAGCGTGAAGATGCAGGCAGCGTGATATGATGCCCGCCGCTCGCGCGCCGCAGCGCACGCACCGCGCCGGCCATCCTTCCCTCGGAGGCAACACCCAGTTGATGGACACGTCGATCGACCCGAACGCCGAGATCATGGACATGGCCGCACTGCTCGATGCAGGCGGCATGCCCGAACCCCGCTCACTCCGCCGCGGCGAAGTCGTCGAAGGCATCGTCATGGCCCGCGAGCGCGACGGCGTCCTCGTTGACCTCGTCGACATCGGCTCCAAGTCCGAAGGCATCATTCCCCCCAACGAGATGCACTCGCTCGGCTCCGACGGCGCGTCCTACCTGCGCGTCGGCGAGCAAGTGCTCGTCTACGTCGTGCAGCCCGAGACCAGCGAGGGCCGCGTGCTCCTCTCCGTCGACCGCGCGCGCGGCGAGCAGGGCTGGCGCGTGCTCCAGCAGCGCTTCGACGACGGCGAGATCTTCGAGGCCGAAGTCGCCGGTTACAACAAGGGCGGCCTGCTCGCTAACGTTGAAGGCGTCAACACCTTCATCCCCATGTCGCAGGTCGTTGGCGCCAAGCCTGGCTCCGAGGGCACTGCAGCCCTCTCCGACCAGGTCGGCCGCAAGCTCCGCCTCAAGGTCATCGAGATCAACCGCCGCCGCAACCGCGCCATCCTCTCTGAGCGCGCCGCCCTCCAGGAATGGCGCACCGAGCAGAAGGAACGCCTGCTCGACGAGCTGCACGAGGGCGAGATCCGCGACGGGCGCATCACGTCCATCCGCAACTTCGGCGTCTTCGTCGACCTCGGCGGCGCCGACGGCCTCGCGCACCTCTCCGAGCTCTCTTGGGACCGCAACGTCAACCCCGAGGAGCGCTTTCACATCGGCGACGAGGTCAAGGTCTACGTCATGAAGGTGGACCAGGAGAACAAAAAGATCGCGCTCTCTATCCGCCGCGCCGCCCCCGAGCAGTGGCAGGATCTCATCGCCCGCTACGCCGTCGGCGACGTCGTGCCCGGCGTGGTCGCGAAGCTCGTCGCCTTCGGCGCGTTCACGCGCCTGCCCGGCCCCGTCGAGGGACTCGTGCACGTCTCCGAGCTCGTGGACCGCCGCATCACGCACCCCCAAGAGGTCGTCGAGGAAGGCGACCTCGTCCCGCTCAAGATCATGCGCATCGAGCACGACCGCCATCGCCTCGGCCTCTCGCTGCGCGAGGCCCGCGCCGAGGCCGAGGCGCGCGGCTGGCGTTTCGACGACCTCGGCCACGTGCTCGCCATTCCAGACGAGGCCGCCGAGGCCTTCCCGGACGAGGCGCGCATCCTCGAGGCTCGGCTGGTGGCGCGCGCGGACGAGGCCTCGCGCCGCACCCCCGCCCCTCGCGGCGACGACCAGGGCGGCGATACGCTCCGTGAACGCGACCTGGACCGCGAACGGGAGCGCGACGAGGCCCCGCCGATGACTGCGATGGCCGCGGCGATGCAGCAGGCCCAGGAGCGCGCCCAGAGCAACGAGGACAACGCGGAGTAAAGTCCGGCCGCTACGGGACCTTTGCGAGCAAATTGCGATGCGGCTGCGCCGCCCGTCGTGGGTCCCGTGTGTATATGCGGGGTTCCCTAAGGGCCCGCACAGCCCCGTTTGATGACAATGACGGCGTCGGTGCTACCCCGGATCAGGGGCGCGCGCGTGAACTCGCCCGCTCCAAGGCCCTGTGTTAGCCTTGATCTTGCACGGACGGAGTCCTCAGATGGCTGACCGCTTCGACAAATTCACTGAACGGGCGCGCCGCGTGCTCACCCTCGCGCAGGAGGAAGCGCAGCGCTTCAACCACAACTACATCGGCACCGAGCACCTGCTGCTCGGCCTGGTGCGCGAGGGCGACGGGGTCGCCGCCAAGGTGCTGTCGAACCTCGGCGTGGAGCTCAACAAGGTCCGTTCGGCCGTCGAATTCATCATCGGGCGCGGTGACCGCGCGACCACGGGCGAGATCGGGCTGACCCCGCGCGCCAAGCGCGTCATCGAGCTCGCGGTCGACGAGGCGCGCCGCCTCGGGCACTCGTACATCGGCACTGAGCACCTGCTGCTCGGCCTCGTCCGCGAAGGCGAAGGCATCGCCGCGGGCGTGCTGGAGAGCCTCGGCGTCAACCTCGAGCGCGTTCGCGGCGAGACCACGCGCATCCTCGCGCAGACCCAGCCGCAGGGCGGCGCCGCGCCCGCGGGTGCCGGCGGCCGCCAGACCGCGCGCACGCCCACGCTTGACCAGCTCGGTGTGGACCTCACCGCCGCCGCCCGCGCCGGCCAGCTCGACCCGGTGATCGGCCGCGAGAGCGAGATCGAGCGCGTCGTGCAGATCCTCTCGCGCCGCACCAAGAACAACCCCGTGCTCATCGGCGAGCCGGGCGTCGGCAAGACCTCGATCGCTGAGGGCCTGGCGCACCGCATCGTCGCCGGCGATGTGCCGGAGACGCTGCTCAGCAAGCGCATGCTCACGCTCGACATCGGCTCGCTTGTCGCGGGCACGAAGTACCGCGGCGAGTTCGAAGAGCGGCTGAAGAAGGTGATCGAGGAGATCCGCTCCTCGAAGAACTGCATTCTGTTCATCGACGAGCTGCACATGCTCGTCGGCGCCGGCGCCGCCGAAGGGGCCGTGGACGCTGCGAACATCCTCAAGCCCGCGCTCGCGCGCGGCGAGCTGCAGGCGATCGGCGCGACCACGCTCGACGAGTACCGCAAGCACATCGAGCGCGACGCTGCCCTCGAGCGCCGCTTCCAGCCGGTGCGCGTCGACGAGCCCTCCGTGGACGAGACCATCGACATCCTGAAGGGCGTGCGGGGCGCGTACGAGGAGCACCACAAGCTGAAGATCTCGGACGACGCGCTGCGCGTCGCCGCCGAGCTCGGCGCGCGCTACGTGTCAGACCGCTTCATGCCCGACAAGGCCATCGACCTCGTCGACGAGGCCGCCGCGCGCGTGCGCATTCGCCGTTACTCCACCCCGCCCTCCGTGCGCGAGGCGAACAAGGGCCTCGAGGCGCTGCGGCGCGAGAAGGACCAGGCGATCGCCAGCCAGCAGTACGAGTACGCCGCCGAGCTGCGCGAGCGCGAGGTGCGGCTGCAGAGCAAGCTCGAGGAGCTCGAGGAGCAGGTCCAGAGCGAGCGCACCTCCGAGCAGCCCATCGTCGGCGAAGAGGATATCCGCGACGTCGTGTCGATGTGGACCGGCATCCCGCTGCAGCGCATCGCCTCCGAGGAGTCGGCGCGACTCATGGAGATGGAGCAGTTCCTCCGTGATCGCGTGATCGGGCAGGAGGAGGCGATCGGGGCGGTGGCCAAGGCCGTGCGCCGCGCGCGCGCGGGCCTCAAGGACCCGAAACGCCCGATCGGCACGTTCATGTTCCTCGGCCCGACGGGCGTCGGGAAGACCTACCTCGCCGAGATGCTCACCGAGTTCATGTTCGGGTCGAAGGACAACATCGTCCGTCTGGACATGTCCGAGTTCATGGAGAAGCACACCGTCTCGCGGCTGGTCGGCTCACCGCCCGGCTACGTGGGCTACGACGACGGCGGGCAGCTGACGGACCTGGTGCGCCGGCGCAGCTACTGCCTGATCCTGCTCGACGAGATCGAGAAGGCGCACCCGGACGTGTTCAACATGCTGCTGCAGATCTTCGACGACGGACACCTGTCCGACGCGAAGGGCCGCAAGGTCGACTTCCGCAACACTATCATCATCATGACGTCCAACGTTGGCTCTGACCTGATTCGCCGCGACTCGCGCTTCGGCTTCGCCACTGCGCAGGACGAGGCGAAGACCGCGGAGCAGGCCTACGAGCGCATGAAGGGCCGCGTCACCGAGGAGATGAAGCGCGTCTTCCGGCCCGAGTTTCTCAACCGCATCGACCAGTCCGTCGTGTTTCACGCGCTGGGGCCGGACCACATCCGCCGCATCGTGGACCTGCAGCTGGGCGACGTGCGCCTGAACCTCAAGCAGAAGGGTATCGCCTTCGAGCCGACGCCCGCGTTGCTCGACCACCTCGGCGCGGAGGGCTTCGACCCCGTGTTCGGCGCGCGGCCGCTGCGCCGCGTGATTCAGAACGAGGTCGAGGACCGCCTCTCCGACGCGTTGCTCGAGGGTCGCTTCGTCGAGGGCGACACCGTCCGCCTCGACTACATCGAGGGCCAGGTCACGGCTGAATGCATCCCCGCCGAGTCCCCTGTCGAGTCCGCCCCGCCCGAGCCCGCGTTGGCTACGTAGCCGCCGGCACCACGAGTCGAGGTACAGCGGGGCCGCGCAAGCGGCCCCGCTGTACCTCGACTCGTGCGCGTGACCTCGAGTGTGGCTTCGGCGAACTGTCCCCGCACGCGCTCGCCTGCGCGGCCTCGCGGCCGCAACGCGAACGTCGATGGAACCGCCACACCCTCGTCTGCCGCCCGGGTGCGCTGTTGCGAAACCGCAATAGGTGCAGGCACAGCATGGAGGTGCGTCTCACGCGCACAGGGCACGCCGAAAGGAACGAAAGGATGGCCACCGCTCGTCGCGAATCAGCGTCTCATGGACGGATGCACGTCTACACACGCAAGAACGGAATGGCGACGGACGTCGAAGCACCGTTCGAGGAGCCCATCATCCTGCCGGAGGTCGGTGACAACGATCCGGGAGCGCACGTCTGAGCCGATGCGCGGTTCGCCGCGGACATCATGGCGGACCACGGCGTGTTCTTCGCGCTGCTCATGTCCGAGGAGCCGGCCGCCACGGAGCGACGCCAGGCGCTGGAGTTCTCGCGCGGCTTCGCGGAGCTCTTCACGCAGATCGACGCCACTAAGCCGCCGGAGTGCAGCGATGTGCAGGTCTTCGTGAATCGCGTCGTCGAAGCGATGAAGCCGTTGATCGACTACAAGGCGCGGCTCGGCGAGGCGCAGGAGAGCGAACGACTGCGTAGCCTCGTCTGGCCGCTCTTCTTCGAGCATACGCGCCACGGGGCCGAGCGCTGGACGCGACGCCTGCAGGCGCTCGCCGGCGGCGAGCCGGAGCTCGACCGCGCCGAGGTCGTGAAGTTCTGGTCGAACATCATGGTCGAGCATGCGCGCTTTGTCGCGCACCTGCTCGACCCCAACCAGTTCGAGCTGATCGAGAAGGCCACGAATACGGGCAAGGTGTTCGCCGAGCTGACGCGGGGACCGGGAGGCGCGACGCGCACGACGCTGCGCGAACCCGGCGCCATCGATGGCTCGCTGATCCAGAACCCCGAGACCGACGCTGTGCTGGGCGCGGCGCAGACGATGCTCGACTTCAAGACGGAGTTCGCGCGCAACATCGAGGCGGCTCGGATCAAGAGCATCATCGACCCGCGCCTCGCCGACCACGTGTGTCGCGAGGCGCTGAAGTTCATCGACGAGCTCAAGCGCGCCGTCTGAGGTTCCGCATCCAGGTCGAAAGACAGCGGGGCCGCGCCGGCGGCCCCGCGTGCACGCGCCCGCAGTTTCTGAGGCGCATCGAAGGTATGATCACTCATCCGAGCGGCGGGACGCACCGGAGTGACGAGCATCCTCGCGAGACGGATCGGAGCCCCTGGCAGGGTGGCGGCTCGTCGGTGGCTACGGTGGCCTGCTTGCGGTCGGCGCCTACGCGCTGGTTGTCGCGTTGCTGCTGCGGGAGCGCGTCGGCGCGGTCATCGCCAGCATGTTCGGCCCGCTGGTCGGTGCCGCGAGCGTCGCGCTGTACCAGGTGCTCGCGGCGCGTCAGGCGACGGTCCTAGAACTCCTGGCGGCCGCCGCAAACGTCGCCGCCGGCGCACTCGTCGTCGCGATGCTCCTCGTGCAGCTCGCGCTCGAGGACGCCGAGCAGCGGGCGCTGGGGCTGGACGCGGCGACTGTGCGCGTCTTCGACCACGTCCATTTCGGCCTCGACCTCGCCTGGGACACGCTCATCTGCCTCGGCACGCTGTTGTTCGGACTCGCATTGTTGGCTTCGGGCTCGTGGTAGGCGCAGCTGGCATGGCCGTCGCCGTCGCGCTGTATGCCATCAACTTCGCGACGTTCCCCGAGCCGCCGAGCATTGACCTCGGCCCGCTGCTCGAGCTCTGGTATGCGATCGTTTCCGGCCTGCTGCTGCGTCGAGCGGCGCTGGCCCTCAACTCTCGCGCGAGCTGAACCGGTGGCGGGTCCGCCAGGCCCTACCGCCACCGCTCCTCTGTCGTCGGCGGGCGCTGCGCGGCCACGCTCTGCAGCACGCCCACCGCGAGCAGCATCGCCACGAGCGCTGAGCCGCCCTGCGATACGAACGGCAGCGGCACGCCCGTCGCCGGGAACAGCCGCAGGTTCACCGCCACGTTTAGCGCCGCCTGCGCGAGCAGCATCGCGGCGAGCCCCGCGCCGAGGAGGCGCGGGAACGCGTCCGGCGCCTGCCGCGCGGCGCGCAGCCCGCGCAGCACCACCGTCGTGAGCAGCACGAGCAGTGCCGCGGCGCCCGCGAAGCCTAGCTCCGCGCCGGCGAAGCTGAACATGAAGTCGCTCGCGCGCGCCGCCACTGCGTCGAGGTGCGTGTCCGCGCCGCTGAACAGCCCGTGCCCGAACGACCCCGCCGTCGCTAGCGCCAACTCCACCTGGCGCAGGTTGAAGCCGCTGCCCAGCGGATCGCGCTCGGCATCGAGGAACACCGCGAGTCGCTCGCGCTGGTAGTCCGGCACCGCCGTAGCGAACAGCAGCGGTCCGAGGGCCAGCGCCGCGAGCGCGCCCCCGCCGAGCACCCGCCACGACACCCCCCACGCCACTAGCACCCCAACCCACGTTGCCGCCAGCACCAGCAGCGTGCCGAGGTCCGGCTGCAGCGCGACGAGCGCGACCGGCAGCGTCGCGATCGCCGCGCTCACCGCCACCGCGCGCGCGTGCGGCCGCCGCTCGCTCGCGTACGCCGCCAGCGCCAGCACCAGCGCTAGCTTCGCAAACTCCGAGGGCTGCACCGACAGCTTGCCCACGTCCAGCCAGCGGCGCGCCCCGTGCTCGCGCACCCCCACCACCAGCACGACTGCGAGCAGCAGCGCCGCGAGCACGTAGCACGCCGCCGCCCACCGCGCGAACGAGCGCGCGTCGAGCCGCGCGAGCGTGAGCATCGCCGTCGCCCCCAGCGCCGCGTACGCGCCCTGCCGCGCCGCCGCCGGCGCGACCGGCGAGTTCGGCGCGTCCGCGTGCGTCGCCGATTGGATCAGTACCAGCCCGGCCCCCACGAGCAGCGCCACTGCGAGCCACAGCCAGCCGTCCGAGCGCGGCAGCGGCCACGCGAGGCGCCACGCCGCCCGCGGTCGCACGCTCGGCATCATCGTGCGCTGGCCGCCACCGCTGGCGCCTCGCGGCGCTCCGCCCACGCCTCCAGGATGCGGCGCGCCACGGGCGCCGCATGGATCGCCCCTGTGCCGTGCTCCAGGTACACCACCACCACCACCTCCGGCCGCTCGTACGGCGCGAACGCCACGTACCACGCGTGCGCGTCGTACGACCCGTCCGGCCGGCGCGTGCCGAACTCTGCGGTGCCCGTCTTGCCGCCGATCGCGAGCTGGGCCGGCTTGCCCTCGGTCGCCGTCCCGCCGGCGCTTACCGCCGCGAGCATCGCGGCGCGCACCGTCGCCAGGTGCGCTTCGTCCACGGGGACGCGCCCGCGCGTCGTTACTGGTAGCGCGCGCTCGGCGCCCTCGACGCGCAGCGCGCGCGCTACGCGCGGCGTCACGCGCTCACCCCCGTTTGCGATCGCCGCGATCGCGACGGCCATCTGCAGCGGCGTCGTCGTGAGATACCCCTGCCCGATGCCGAACGTGTACGTGTCGCCCAGCACCCACGACTGCCCGAACTTGCGCTGCTTCCACGCGTCGTCCGGCACGAGCCCCTCCGCCTCGCCCGGCAGGTCGAGTCCTGTGCGCTCGCCGAAGCCGAACGCGCGCGTATACTGCGCGAGCCGCGCCTCGCCGAGCCCGGCGAACGGCGCGCGTCCCGCGTCGTCGTAGCCGCCCGCGAGCAGGTAAAAGTACACGTCCGACGAGCGCGCGAGGCCCCCCGCGAAGTCGAGCGTGCCGTGCGCCGCCCAGTCGCGGAACACGTACTGCACGCCCGGCTGGTAGCGGTCCTGCACCGTGATCGCGCCGTAGCTCGTGATCAGCGTGCGCGGCGTCGCGATGCCCTCCTGCAGCGCCGCCGCGCCGACGACCGGCTTGAAGATCGAACCCGGTGCGTGCACCTCCATGTACGCGCGATGCAGTAGCGGCCGCAGCGGATCGTCGAGCAGCCGCTGTACGCCCGTGGGGTCCGCGACCGCGAGCGTGTTCGCGTCGTAGCCCGGCAGCGAGGCGAGCGCGAGCAGGTCGCCGCTGTGCACGTCCATCACCAGCGCGGCGCCGGCTGCCGCGGCCGGCCCGCCGCTCGCGTCGTGGCCGTCTTGCGGTAGCCCCGCCACGATGCCGTCGCGCAGCGCGGCGGTC
>Ga0194132_10008164_pt1 | contig 15119 bp, 11 predicted proteins | sample TA2KigOf80mmetaG_FD_148612 | JGI IMG/M metagenome (GOLD analysis project Ga0194132, IMG submission 148612) | Freshwater microbial communities from Lake Tanganyika, Tanzania - TA2015054 Kigoma Offshore 80m | ecosystem: Environmental > Aquatic > Freshwater > Lake | place: Tanzania: Lake...
ACGCTGATCCTGGACGGCTGGGGCATTCATTACAGCATCCGTGGCGGCTGGGTCTGGAACCTGTGGGGCCGGGATTGTGTCGTCGTTCACCTGAAGAATTGCGTGCTGAGGATCGGGACGGACGACGCCGAAAACCTCGCTGCGTTCCTGAGAACGAAGGTGGAATCGTGAGCGCCAATCTCTTAGCCGACGTGCCCCAGCAGATGCCCGATGAGGTTGTCACCACCCTCCTCAAGGCTGCCGACGTGCGCATCGAGCGGATTGTCTCCCACGGGCATGCGTCACCAAATGGGTTCTGGTACGACCAAGATGACCATGAGTGGGTTGTCGTGCTAAAGGGCGCTGCCAGGCTTCGCTTTGAGGATGGCGTCGTGCAGATGACAGCCGGCGATTTCATCAACATCGCGGCGCACAGGAAGCATCGTGTTGAGTGGACCACCCCAGATGTGCCGACTATCTGGCTTGCGGTGCATTATCGGGATAAGGCGTGAACCAAGGCTTGCGTGCCGTGATGTTGGCGCAGGACCTGCAGAGGCCGGCACAGGGCTACTACTTTCAGTTCGGCTGGGATCAAACCAGCTGACCCCAATCCGCCGTCGGTCCGCGGCACGCTAACACAAGAATTGGAAGGATCGCTTTTTTTGCGTTCGCGATAGCCTCCTTTATCCATACATCGGTGTGTCGGACCGAAGCAGGTTGACTATTTCGGCTTGGTGCGTCGGTGCCAACGACGCAACGGGGTCCGAAGCATGCAGTTTCTGGGCAAGAGGAGGGCGAACTCGCCAATTGAAACACCAGTATGGGTGGCCAACGCGCCCTTTTCCCAACTCCCGCAAGCCGCGTCTGTCCCACGTAAGTGCATTGTAGTTCCAATGCACTGCGATCGGTTCATGCCAGGTTTGAGAGTCAATTGTTCAAATCGCCTGCGCCGTGAGAACTTGCCAACTTTCGTGTCGTAAGTTAATGCTCCCAGCCAGGCGGGCGGTTTGAGGTCCCAAATGGCCCGAAGGGGTGGTCCCCCTTGCAGGTAAAGATCAGGACTTCGCCCTGCCGAAGCCTCCGGCGTCGTGGGTCGGGGTGGTCGATTGTTTGCAAGCGCGTCACTTTTTCCCCGCCTCGATCTGACTGGGCTTGGTCGGCGAAGGAAACGCCTCGGGGATCGGCAATGTTACTTTTCCGGTTGCTGCCCACTCCACGCTGCGCTGCATCGTGGTGATGAAACCGACGCAGCGCATGGCAAACACGTCGTGCCCCATCGGCGTCTGCACGATGCGCCCCTTGCCGTAGGTCACGGTCCAGAGCGTCGGCTCATGGACCATCGTCTTGGGACAGAGAGCGGTGGCCAGGACCTGAATCTCCTCGGCCGGTCCGCGCAGGTTGAACATGAGCTGGTCCTTGGCGTGCATCCATTCTTGGGGCATGCCTTTGCAAATGGGGTGATCTGTGTCGCGCAGGACGATCGCATAGGGATGGTTGGTTTCGCTGGTGCCGCCTCCATCGCCCTTGGGAATGCGGACCTGCTGCCCCTTTTCATCGAAGTAGATGCGATCGCCGAACTTTGGGCTGCGCCAGGCCAGGCCGACCATGCGGTTGAATTCGGGCCAATCGGTGAAGCAGTTGTTGGCGGAATGGAACAGAACGAAGCCGAGTTTCCCCTCCTTGACGTGCTCCGCGAAAGTCTTGCGAAACTCCGCGGGCCAGGCGGGACCGTTGTAGTTGCTGATGACGACCTGACACTTCGTCAAATCGGGCGGAAACGGCACCGTGGGAACCTTGCCGGGCTTGTCGTTGGGCTTCAAATTCGACGACACGTCGACAGTGAAGCGGCCGTTCTTCTCCAGCACTTCTTTGAGAAATGCCGTCGTGTCGCGCCAGGCGTGATTGTGCTGGCCGTCCATGATCAGTACGCGAATCTTGTCGCGTTCGCCGGCTGCCGCCGGGCTGACTTGCCAGCCGATCAGCATGAGAGACGCGCTGAGGGCCGTTCGCAAAATGGTGGTATCCGTTCCGCCAACCCACCTTGCGTGGTCTGGTAGCATGCTTTCCGAAAGGAGGGCACTATCATAGCCAAGCCAGGACGACGGGATCGGACCAAGGAGAGGTACTGGCGGCGGATGCTGCGGCTGTGGCGGCAGAGCGGCTTGACGGGGCGGGACTTCTGTGAGGCGCAGGACTCAATGAGCCAAACTTGACGCTGTTCACAGAACGGATACAACAAGGCAGAATCATCGCTCAGTCTGGAACCTGTCCGCCGCGGCGCGAACTGCTACTGTGATAAACGATCCTGTGCAGGTGGTTGCCATGCATCACCAACCGTGCTACCTTCCGATACGTTTGAAGTCGTTGGTTTTGCTGCTGCTTCTGGCCCCGGCGTGGCTGCTGAGCATGCAGCATTTGGCAACGGCCCAGCAGTCCGGAGTAAAGGCGCAACCCCTGACTTTCGGCCCACTGCCTGACGGCGTGAAGCCCGATCGGCTGCGCCTGGCCAGCTGGGATATTCACAAGAACTTCCGCTTTCAGTGGCATGAAGTGACGACCGCCAAGGACGCCCATGCCGTCATGGAAGTGACCATCCCGGCCGGGCACCAGATTTTTACCGTCGTCATCAACGATGCGCACGGCGTCCGCGTTCGAAATCTCGTCTCGATGGGAAACGTCAAGGACTACGGCGGCGATCCTGCGTCGGGCGAGCCGCAAAAGGTGCGCGTGGCCTGGAATGGGCTCGACGACAAGGGGAACCCGGCCATTGCTGGGACCTATCGCGTCGACGGACTGTCGCTCCCCCGACCCACGGCGGAGTTCGACTACGCCTGGTACAATCCCGGCGATCCACCGTGGCAGGGCTACCAGACCAGCGGTTGGGGCGGCGATCATTCGGGCCCGACTGGCGTGGCCTGCGTGCCGGCCGGGAGCAAGAACAAATGGCGCGTGGTCCTTACCTGGCCCGTCGTCGAAAGCCCGCACGCCACCATCGCCCTCGACGAAAATCATCGCAAGGTCTGGGGCTTCAAACGCGCGGCCGGGTTCGACGGCTCGCGCTCCGTCGCCATCGCCGACGGTCATCTGTGGCTCGGCGTCCGCAACGAACTGATCGTGCTGAAGCTCGACTCGGCCACAAGCCGGGGTTGGGACAGCCCGACAGGCAAGAAGACCGCCATCGATCTGAAACGGCCCATCGACTGCGTCAGCGTCGGCCCGGCCTACGTCGCCGTCTTGCTCGGTACGGCCAAGGATGCCAAGACGCACAAAATCGTCTTCCTCGACAAACAAGCGTGGGTCGATCCGAAGGCGATGTTCTCCTTGCAGGTGGAGATGGAGCAGCCGACCACGTCAATCGCCTTCGCTCCGCACGGCAAGCTATACGCTTCAACGAAGACGGGTGTCGTGATCGTCGATGCCAAGGGATCGACGAGGGCGGTCGCCTTATCTGGACTGGAAAAGCCAGGGGCGATCGCGTTCGATCCGCATGGCAACCTGTTTGTCATGGACCTTGGGGCCGACTACCAGGTGAAGGTCTATTCCCCCGCCCTGCAGCTCTTGCACACGATCGGCACCAAGGGGGGGCAACCGGTCAGCCATCCCGGGTACTTCTGGACCATTCCGGCGAAGGCCGACAAGGGCCTGGCCTATGACGCCGGGGCGATGCACTCGGTGGAAGCCCTCGCCATCGATGAATTTGGCCAGCTCTGGGTGGCCGAGGGCAATCCCCATCCGCGCCGCGTGGCCGTGTTCGGGAAGGACGGCAAGTTTGTCCGACAGTTTGTCGGCTGCACGTCGTACGGGGCCGGCAACACGCTATTGCATTGCCAGGATCCAAAGCGCGGGTTCAGCGGCGGCATTCTCTTCGAGGTCGATCCGAGCAAGACCAACTCCTATCGCCCAATCCGTTACCTGACGTCAGGCCCAGCCTTCACCCCGCCGGCGAAAGGGGCCCCCAATCAGCGTCTGGACACACAAGTGCAAGCGGTCCCTTTCACGGAAGGACAACTCTTTCGTAGCGACGCCTCGGGGAAGATGCACGAATATTACCTGAGCACCCTCCCCGGCTACCCAGTCATCTTCCGTGAAAAAAACGGCGACTATCAACCGGTCGCCGCTATCGGCACCAGCGGCGCGACGAAAGGGATCCTGGCCCTGCCCGAATTCGTCAAGAAGCCGGGCACCGTCTATGTCTGGTCCGATGTCAACGAAGACGGTCTGGTGCAGGCGGAGGAAGTTCAGGCCCTCCCTGCCGGCGGCAACGGACGCATCGCCGATTTCTACGGCTGGAACTACCTGATCCAGCCCGACCTCGTCTTTTACGTCAACGGTTTCGCAGTGCCGCCGGTCCGTTTCACGCCGTCGGGTACGCCGATCTACGACGGCGCCAAAGCACGCAAGCTGAAGGAGAATGATCTGTTTCTGCGCGTCGGCAAGCACCTGGTGGGCACGTCCGGCGCTGGGCCGTTTCAGGTCGGTGCCTACAAGTTTGCCGACATCGATGGGAAAACGATGGCCACGTTCCCGCTAGTGGCGATGGGTGTCCATTCCGCGGAGCATTCGCGCGTACCGGAGCCGGGGCAAACGGTGGGTGAACTCTATTTCATCGGCACGGCCGACATCGGTGGTGAGGTTGGCTCTGTAGTGGCGACCATCGGGGACATGGGACAAGTTTTCCTCTTCACCGAAGACGGCATGTACCTCTGCACCCTCTTCCGCGACACCCGCACCAACCCTCCCGGCTACCCCGCCAAGGCTGTGAAGGGGGCCGACTACACTCATTGCACCCTGCTCGGCGAAGCGTTCGGCACCTGGTTCGGCAAACAGGACGACGGCAAGATCCGCATACTCTTCGGACGCAATGAGGCCACGGTGTGCCAGATCAAGGGGCTCGATCAGGTCTTGCGGCTGCCCACCAGTCACATTCAGCTTTCGAGTAATGTCCGGGTGACGGGCGCGCCTCCCAGGCAGCCCGACCAGGCGACGCCCATCGTCGTTCCGAAGATTCCGCAGACCGACCCGGTGAAGATCCGCGTCGACGGCGGCCTCGGCGATTGGCGGGGCATCCCGAGTTACAAGATCCTGGCCGGCGACATCGAGGCGGGTACGGTGCAGGTCGCCCATGACGGCGCGAGCCTGTTCCTGGCGTATCGCGTGCTTGACTCGTCGCCTCTGCAAAACAAGGCCCAGGATGAACGTGCCTATTTCAAGGAGGGGGACTGCGTGGAACTGCGGATCGGCCCATTCCGCAAAGTTCCACAGCCCGATCCGATTGCGGGGGACTTGCGGCTGATCTTCGTCCCCACCGGACCGAGCCCCTCTGCCATTCTCTACCGAGCGATCGCGCCGGGGGCAAAGGAGAGCGACAAAGTGAAACTGACCTCGCCGATCGGCACGACAGTCTTCGATTCGGTCGCAAAAATGTCCGGCGTCGAGCTCGTCTTCAGCACCGCACCGGGGGGATACGTGTGCGAGGCCCGTGTGCCGCTGAAGTCGCTGGGCATCAATTATTCACCGGGCCTGAACCTGCGCGGCGACATCGGCATGTTGTTTTCGGATCCAGGGGGCCAGAGCACCCAGACGCGCGCTTACATCTTCAACAGAAACCGAACGACGACCGCGGACCTGAGCGAAGAGGCGAAGCTGCTGCCGGAACTGTGGGGGACAATTGTCTTGGAATGAACTGATGGTTGCAAAAAACATCACCCCGCCCGGCAAGCTGATAAAAGCTGGGGAACTAGGATTCGAAAGTAGCGGTTCGGGGTTGGCGGTTCGGGGTTGGGGATGGATTGGATTTGCAGTGTAAGCTACTCCGAGGGCCTGGGATACGCTCAAAGAACACTGCTGTTGCATTGTAGGCACATGGCACTTGCATGGGCAATATTTTCCCCTGTTTTTCCCCTGTCCGCTTCTAATGCAAAGACCTCAGTGGGGGGCATGAACAGGGCACGCCATCCACGCCAGTTCCGGCTTGCAAACCTCTACGCCGTGAGATAGCGTCACCTTATCCCGTTCGCGGCTTGGGACCGGACTTTCCATGTTCCCAGCATGACGTACCAATGGCGGCTGTCCCCCGAATCTGTGTCATTGGCTCTGCCAACGTCGATCTGACGTTTCGCACGCCACGACTACCCCACCCGGGCGAGACTGTGGCCGGCCACGCACTTCATGTTGGTATGGGTGGCAAGGGAGCCAACCAAGCCGTCGCGGCCTCGCGCGGATGTTCGCTGCGCTGCCCGTGACGCCGGGTCAGCTCCGGCTTGGGATCGAACGTGTCGACATGACTGAAGCCGCCGGGCATGAACAGCACGATGCACGAATGGGCGCGCGGCGGATGATGATATCTTGTCACGGGCCTCGATGTTTCCTGCGAGTCAGCAAGAATGCCATCCTGTGCAAGCAGGTAACTCAGAGCGGTGCCCAGAAAGCCGCCGCGGGCACGGTTGAGCAATTCGCGACGAGACAGTACGCCCTGCATGTTGAAGCCCCTGAATTCCAGACCAGCCAGGTCAGTTAATGTACGCAAACTCATTGGTATTGAGCAGCACGAGACAGAAGCTCGCCAGGCGCTGAGGCGTCAGGCGACTCGCCCCTTGCTGTCCTCCGGTGAGATAGGCGACACACCCCTGCAACTCCTCCGGGCGCGGCGTGCGGCAAAGTACGAGCTGGTACGCCCGCCGTACAAGCGCTTCGGGATCATCGCCGGCTTCGCTGCGAAGGCGACTGGCAAATGCATCCGCTTGATCCTGGATGAATTTGCCGTTCATCCAGGTGAGTGCTTGCAAGGGGGTCGTCGAGACTGGGCGCTTGGCGGTGCTGAAGTTGCCGTCAGGACCATCCATGATCTCCAGCTCCGGAACAGGGGCCGCCCGCTTGACAAGGAGATAAATGCTGCGGCGCAGGTTTTTGGGTTCCTGGCCTGGACCGCCGCGCTCGGGATCGAGTTTGCCGCTGACGCTCAGGACCGAATCGCGAAAGACTTCCGCTTCCAGGCGGCGCGATCGCCAGTGCCAAAGCAAACGGTTGTCCGGATCGACCCTGCTTGCCGCCGCGTTCGGTGTTGAGGCGAGGCGATAAGCGTGGGACAGCACGATCATGCGGTGAAGCCGTTTGATCTTCCAGCCCCCCGCGAGGAAATCGGCGGCCAGCCAGTCCAGCAACTCGGGATGGCTTGGCCGTTCGCCCATCAGGCCGAAATCGTTGGGCGTGTCCACCAGGCCTCGGCCCAAATGATGCTGCCACAGACGATTGACCAGCACGCGCGCCGTTAGCGCCTGTGCTTCGGTGGTCATCCAGTTCGCCAGCCACAGGCGACGACCGCTGCTGTGCGGCAACGGCTTTGGGTCCGGTGGCGGTCCCTTGGCGAGGACCTCGGGCAGGCCCACCGTCACTTCCTCCAGCGGCTGCTTGGGATCGCCACGTTTCAGAACGTGGGTAGGCAGAATCTTGCCGGGTTTTTCCAGCCAGATGTAGGCCACGGGCTTGCCGGCTTTCCCCTTCTTGTTGGCGATCTCGTTTCCAGCCCCCTCGACCAGAGGCGCGCCGTCGTTTTCGCCATTTACCATCAAGGGGCGGAAGGCGGCCAGGAAGCGGTAGTAATCGCGCTGGCTGTAGGGCTCGAACTTGTGGTCATGGCAGCGAGCGCACGCCAGCGTCTGGGCCAGGAACGCCTGCGCTACGGTGGACAGGGCATCGTCGAACCGATCGTAGCGGTGCAGCTCCGGATTGGCCGCGACGCTGTCGTGCGGCCCAAGCCGAAGGAAAGTCAGGGCGACTTTCACCTCCGGATTGGCGCCCGCGATTTCATCCGCCGCGAGATGTTCGACAAGAAACTGATTGAAAGGCTTGTCCCGGTTGAATGCGTCGATGACATAGTCGCGATAGCGCCAGACATTCTCTCGGACCCGGTCCCCCTCGAAGCCGGCGGTGTCGGTGTAGCGGGCCACGTCCAGCCAGTGCCGGGTCCAGCGTTCGCCGAATTCGGGTCGAGCGAGCAAACGGTCCACCAGTTTCTCGTACCAGTCCGCGGCTTTATCACGTTCGATCGCGTCGATTTCCGCAGGCGACGGCGGCAGGCCGATCAGATCGAGGTAGACCCGGCGGACGAGCGTCCGCGCGGGAGCATCGCCGACCGGCTGCAGCTTTTCGGCTTCGAGACGGGCCAGCAAAAAGCGGTCGATGTCATTGTTCGGCCATCCGGAGGCCTTCACGGCCGGCGGGACCGTTTTCATCAGCGGCTGAAAAGCCCAGTGTTTGTGCCCTTCGTCCAAAAGGTTGCTGGCGGGGGAAACCGCCTTGCCGTCGCGCGGATCGGGTGCGCCCATCCGAATCCAGGCCTCGAAATCCGAGATGACGGCGTCCGGCAACTTGCCCTTGGGCGGCATCTTCAAGTCCGGACTGGCGTGCCGGATTGCTTGCAAGAGCAGACTGTCCTGAAGCTTGCCAGGAACAACCGCTGGCCCGCTGTGTCCCCCCTTGCGCGTGGCATCGCGGGTGTCCAGACGCAGGTCGCCGCGCGTCTTCTTGGCGCCTTCCGAATGGCATGCATAGCAGTGCTCGACCAACACGGGCCGAATCTTCTTCTCGAAGAAATCGATCCCGGCCGAGGACTGAGCGTGGAGCGGAGCAACCCCACCCATTAAGCCGAGAACGAGCACGTGCGGATAAGTCAGCCGATGCATGGGATTGGGTTCCTATTTCTTGTCAGACAGCGAGACGGTTCGAGATTGCCCTGCGGACCAGCAAATCGCTTGCATCACCATCCGCTGCCAGTCGGGGTTAGTCTTTCTTGAGCACCTTGATCCGCAGGTTCTTGAAGTCGATAGCGTGTCCTTCCGCCTCGATGCCGATGGGGCCTTTTTTCGCCTTGAAGGTGTCAATCTCCCAGGCCTGGGTGCCGTTGACCTTGAGCCCGATCTTGCTGCCGATGCAGACGACCTCCCACTCATTCCACTCCCCTGGGGCCTTGTGCAAATTGGGGACGCCCTTGGTTTCCTTGGCGTTGCTCATGAGGTGCCCGCAGTCCGATTGCAGCATCTGGATCTGGTTGTTGCCGCGGATGAACAGGCCGCTGTTGTAGCCTTTTTTCGCCGGCCGCCATTCCAGACGAAGGATGAAGTCCTCGAAGGTATCGTTGGTGAAAAGATGGCTGCCGCCGCCGGTCAGCCGGAGGAGGCCGTCCTCGATTTTCCAGCTCTTGGGAGTCTTGTCCGACGTTTTCCAGCCGTCGAAGCTTTTACCGTCGAAGAGCAGGCGAAAGCCGTCCTTTTTTTCGGCGTCGGAAAGTTCTTGCGCGTGCAAACTCACGGCAGCGGCGAGGAAGGCGGCAGAAAAAACGAGTGTGCGGATCATGATGAATGCCTCAAAAAAAAAGGTGGGGAATAGCGGGTGTTACTTCTTCGCGGCCGGCAGTGAGCTGACCTTGGCGGCAGTCGGAAAATTGGCGGGGATGGGCAGGGTCACGCCCCCGGTGGCAGCCCACTCGGTGCCGCGCTGCAACGTGGCCTGGAAACCCACGCAAAGCATCGACGCCGTGCCGTGCCCCATGGGCGTATGGAACACACGTCCTTTGCCGTAGGTCACCGTCCAGATCATCGGTTCATGTGTTTTCGTGCCCTTGGAATAGGCTGTCGCCAGGAGGTGAACGTTCTCGATTGGTCCGCGCATGTTATCGTAGAGTTCGTCCTGCGCGTGCATCCATTCGTCGGGCATCCCTTTCGTGATGGGATGCTCGGCATCACGAACGACGACGGCGAAATTGCCGCCCGAGCGGTGGCCCGAACCGAGATCTTCTCCCTTGGGAACGCGGATCTGCTTCCCACCGTCATCGACCTTGAGCCGCTCGCCGAAGTTGGCGCCGCGCCAGCCCATGCCGATCATGAGGTTGTATTCCTTCCATCCGCCAAAGGCGTTGTTGGCGGCGTGGACGATGACCAAGCCAATCTTGCCGTTCTTCAGGCGCTCCTCGAGCCCGTCGTTGATCTGCTTGGTCCACGGCTGACCGTTGTAATTGCTGACGACCACATCGTACTTGGAAAAGTCGATCTGCCAGTTCTTCAGCTCCGCCTGGGCTGCCTTCAGCTTCTCCTGGAACTTGGGCAACTCCGCCTCGTACTTGGCGAGGGCTTCCTTGTATTTGGCCATCGCCTTGACATCGGTCTCATCCTTGGGCTTGCCCGGCTTGGCGAGCGAGGGAACCTGCGGCGAAGTCGCGACGTCGACGGTAAACCGGCCGCAATCTTCGAGGGCTTTCTTCATGATCGGAGTGGTCGCGCGCCAGTCGTGGTTGTTCTGGCCATCGATGATGACGACACGGATTTTCCCTTTGCCCTCGCCGGCCGGGGCCGAAGAGATGCCAAGGCCGACAAGGCCAAGCATCGCCGAAAAGAAGATGGTTGATCGTGTGAACATGGTTTGCTCCCTGGTTGCAGTTCAGAAAAGGTGTTCCGGTTCAGCTCTTGAGCCGGCCTCGGAGGGTCATGTGCAGATGGTTCTTGCCGACTGTCTGCCAGTCGCAGACAATGGCGTCGCTGCCGATGCGCCAGTGGTAGTTGCCGCCTTCGAGGTGGGATTTGACGGCCTGGCCCCAGATGATCAGCCGCAGATTTTCCGGTCCGCCATCGCGCTTGACGATGTCATCCACCACCTTGCGTCGCTCCGCCGAGAAAACGTCGAGTCGCTTGGCGAACAAACTCGTGGCCAGCTGGCGCGCTTTCTCGTTGAGATCAGCAATTCGAACGCCGCCCTTGCCCATTTTTCCCCCCGAGCCCGCTGAGACGCCCTTGGCGGACTCTTGAATGTTCTTGAGCTCTTCCGGTGTCAAAGCGGCATAAAGCTCAAGCGCGATTTTCTCTTCGGCCTCCCACAAGGACTTCGCGGGGTTGCCGCCCAGGAGGATCGGGCCGAACTCGTTCGCCGGGTCCGTGCCGAACTCGGCGAACAAGAGTGTCAGGTGATGCATGCCGACGCGCCAGGCGAATGGTTTTTTCTCGGACGGTTCGCCGAAAAAGGTGAGATACCTTGCTCCCTCAGGGGTTTCCTTCGTGACTTCGAGGCAACGCTGAGCGCCGTACTCGGAAGTCATGGTCTTGACAACGTCGGCGATCAACGCCTTTTGCTCGGCTTTGAGCTGCGTGTACGGGATGCCTGGCCGCTTCGACGCCGGGAACACTTCGCTGTAGCGATCCTTGTCCTTGACATCGAGGACGGCGAGTTTCTTTTGCTCCTCCGTCAACGACTGGTAAAGCTTGATGACGCTGGCACGCAACGTATCGTCCGCCGCCGCCGGCGTGGCCCGTGACAGGAACATCGCCCCGGCCATCAGGAGGAAACACAGTCCCGTCAGAAAGAATCGTTTCATGGATCGCAACTCCTATCCTGAGAAAAGATGACGCCTGGCGACGCAGCAGTTCGCCTCGCTACGCCGCCGGCGCCAGTCGGGTTACGGCAGTTCTTTGACGCGGATGTTGCGGAACTCGAACTTGCCCGTTTCGGCTTGCAGCCCGATGCCTCCCGCGACGGGAACGACCATGTCTTCCAGGAAGATGCCGTTGCAGTAGCACTTGGCGATGATTGAGTTCTTTACCGAGATGTCTTTCACATCTACGTCCTTGCCGTTGAGCTTGGCGGTCGGCTGGCCGTTCTTGATGCTGAGTTCGAACGCATCCGACGCCGCCAGGTCCTTGCCATTGACCTTGCTGACGATGACGCCGGCCTTCACGGTGATGTCGAGCGAGTTCCAGTCGTCGTCCTTGAACTTGCTCTTGAGCTGAGGACGCTCGTTGCGGCGAACGTAGTCGCGGACCTGCAGTTGCGGGCCGCGGACGTAGACGCCGCTGTCGGACTTGAGCGACGCCCGGAACTCCATCTTGAGCTGGAAATCCTTGCTGAACGATTTGACCGTGTACAGGTCCTTGATCCCCTTCCCCTCCTGGGCAACGATGGCGCCGTTTTCGACGGTAAAGCGTTTGTCCGCGGTCTCGGTCTTCCCGGTGAGATCATCCTTGCTTCCCTTGTAGACCCAGCCGGTAAGGTCCTTGCCGTTGAAAAGGCTGGTGAAGCCGGGCTCAGTGTCGCCGGCAGGGACACGAGTTGCTGAAACGAGTCCGGCCATGACGACCAGGGAAGGCAGCCACAGATTTCGCATGAGGAGTCTCCTTCAAAGGTGTGGTATGCGATGCACAGAAACCATCGGGTAGGCGCGGAATAATGAACCCACTGGCGTTAGTTAGCTCCCCGAGGCGGGTTTGATCCTGATGTTGCGGAAGGTGACCTTGCCGTGATCCCCTTGCAGGAGAATCGGACCGGGATCGAGAGCCGTGCCGTTGGGAACCTCGATATTGTCGAGCACCTTTTCGCCGTTCCAGACGAGCGTAATGCGGGCTTTTTGCGTGATCTTGCCCTTCTCACCGCGCGGCGCCTTGAACGTGATGTCGAACGTCTGCCACTCCATCGGCGGTTTGGCCATGTTCTTGGAAGGCGCGACCTGACTGTACAGGGCGCCGCACATCGTCTTGGGCAATGTTTCAACTTTTTTGCCGTCCTTTTCTTCAATTTTCGGCTTCACGTTGAACGAGTTGTCGATTTGAATCTCGTAGCGCCCTTGCAAGTAAACTCCACTGTTGCTGGTGGCCTTGAATTCGACGTGCAACTCGAAATCGCTGAACTTCTGTTCGGTGAGAAGATCGACTCCCTTGGGCCCGACCCCGCAGGTTAGTTCGCTGTTTTCGACCTTCCAACCCCCAGTAAGGTTCTTGACGGTTTCCTGGACCTTCTTGGCGTCCTTCACTTCAACACCCTTGGCGTCCACAATGGCGGTGCGACCACCGACCTTGGCCACCTTGGCGCCGGGGATTGCTTTGCCTTCCGTATCCACGATCACGTCCTTCTTGTCGATCTTCGCGACCTTGGCCCCGGCGAGGGGTTTGCCCTTGGCATCCTGGATTTCCGTTTTCTGGTCGAGCTTGGTTTCCTTGCCCCCCTTGATCTCGGCCCCGCTCGCGTCCACATACTTGGTCACCATGTAGGTGTCCGATTTGAGCTTCCACCCCGTCGTGTCCTTGCCATTGAACAGGGAAATCCAACCATCCGGCAATTTGTCCTGCCCGGTGGCTGGAGAGGCTGTCCATGCCAGAATGCCAAACAAGATGCAAAGCCCATTCGTGACCGTCGATTTCATGTGAGTTCTCCTCAGGTCATTGATCTGAGTTCATCATTCCCTATTTGCGATTTTCGAGCGTGTAGATCACCACTTGACCTCCCCCGTCGGCGACGGCCAGCAACTTGCCATCGGGAGTGATCGAAATCGCGTGGAACGATTCGCCGAAGGGGCCCTTACTTGTCTGGCCGAGATCGCGGACGAGGCTTCCGCCCTCCAGACGCCAAATCTTCACCACTCGGTCGCGGCCGCACGTGAACAGGTGCTTGCCGTCGGGGTGGAAAGCCAGGTCGGTAGCCCCGCGCTGGTGCGCCGGTTTCAGTTCGTTGAGCTTCTTTCCGGTGTTGGGGTCAAAGAGAAACACGGGACCGCCGATGTTTTCGTTTTCGATATTGCCCCGGGTGGCTGCCAGATGCTTCCCATCGTCCGAGAATCGTATCGACGAAATGCCGGCCTTCACCTCCTTGCTCACGTCGAACTTCAGCTTGCCCGTGAGAGTCTCCCAGCCGCGCACGCCCAGATCGCCTTCCACGACTCTTAATTGCGGAAAGTTCTCCGCTGTCACCACCGTTTTGCCATCGGAAGAAATATCCAGCCCGCGCACCCAAAGCTTCGTCTTCCAACGGGCCTGCTCCTTGCCGCTCTGCACGTCCCAAACGATCACGACCTTCGACTCGTCGCCCGTGACCAGCGTCTTGCCGTCGCGGGAAACGGCAAGCCCCCAGATCCAGTCCTTGTGGCCAATAAGCTCACGCAGCGGCCTCTGCACAACGACGTTCGCGGTGATGGGGGGCGGCGGGTCCGGCAGTTTGGCAACCTTTTCGGAGACACCCACGCGCACGATGCCATCGTTCAACACGATCTTGCCCGGATCGCCATCGGGCTTGAGTGCATCCCAGTATTTCACGGTGTGATCGTTACTCACGGAGATAAGCGTTTTGCCATTCGGAGTGACGATGAGACGGTTGACGCCTCTCGTATGGCCGACCAGCCGCCGGGCCGGATCGGGACTTTTTTCGCCTGGCGCGGGCAGGTTCCAGATAAGAATGTCGCCGCGTTTGTTGGCGGCCGCGACCTTGTCGTTGCCGATGAGGGCAACGGAGGTGACAACGTCGCTGTTCCAGGGCAAAGTGTGAATGACCTTTGCCTCGGCAAAGGGAGCGGATTGGACGGCGGCAAATGGAACACTCACGAAGGTGCACCAACTCAACAACAGCAGGCAATGGAAATGACGCATGTCACTCTTTCTCCATGGTTTTCGTTGGGACCATCCCTAACCCGTCAAGCTTGAATGTGGACGGGCCTGGAGATTCCTGGAAATCCTCGATGGCTGCATCACGCTTCAGGTCCCACCGCGTTTGACTGTAATGGTGCGATCCACGGCGGTTACCAAGTTCTGGCGTGTTCCATCGGTCCAGCGAATCTCAAGTGTGACAGAGCCCTTGTGATTGGCCAGACCGAAATGCAAGGTGAGATCGTTCTGATTGCCCTGGCCCGTGGCGCCCTCGACCTGGCGAGTGAGCGTTTGATCGCCGACACGCAATCGAACCTGCGTGCCAATGGCCGCGCGGTTCACCTTGCCGCTTCCTTCGAGCCGCACCTTGAGCCAATGATTCTTGTTTCCCGGGTTGCGGAAAAGTCGGCCGCCGGTGACGACGTCGAGTTGGCCGTCATTGTCGAAATCGGCCCAGGCGGCTTGATAGGTCTGCGGCAGCGACAGGCCGGCGCCATCCTTTACCTCCTCGAACTTCCAACCGCCAAGGTTGCGGTACAGTACGCTTTTGTCTCCGGGGTAAACCGTGGTGAAGTAAAGATCGAGCCAGCCGTCATTGTCGTAATCACCCAGGGTTGGCGAAGCGTAGGACTCCTGCCAGCGCAGGTTAGCCACCTTGGACTTGTCTTCGAAGTGAAATTTTCCCTTGGGGCCCATGTTGCGCAGGAACTGGGAACGATCCTGGAAGGCGGGAGGGTGGCTGAAGTTGCC
>Ga0194132_10008166_pt1 | contig 15118 bp, 25 predicted proteins | sample TA2KigOf80mmetaG_FD_148612 | JGI IMG/M metagenome (GOLD analysis project Ga0194132, IMG submission 148612) | Freshwater microbial communities from Lake Tanganyika, Tanzania - TA2015054 Kigoma Offshore 80m | ecosystem: Environmental > Aquatic > Freshwater > Lake | place: Tanzania: Lake...
GCGAGGACTAGATAACTCTATCTATGTCTCGGTATGGGATGAGACAGACATTGAAGAACCTAAGCTAATCACCGACAAGATCGAAGTGACTAAACTGCTACTACTTACGATTCTAAGTGAAAGAGATAGAATAAATGAGTGATATAGATAGAAGAACTGAAACTGCTTTACGACAAGCGGTTTTTTCTCGTAATTATAGGCGCATCCGTGACAGAGCTTTACGCCGATTAGGACAGGAACACCCCGACCAATACAGGTTATTTCTGGAGGAAGAGAGGGCGAGAGATGAAGCGGAAGGTAAGGCGTGGATTGATATTAGTGGTAGGACTAGGCGTTCTATCGGTGGTTCTGGCTCAACCAACGAACAAGGTGGAGTTTCTCGACATCCCCATCCCAGAGATGAAGAGGAAGATAGCGACCCAAGAGGAGAAGCGTGAGAACAGGAGGATCACAAGGTCCTACGCTAAAGCTGGTTGGGGATGGGATGGCAAGGAGTGGGTCTGCCTACGACTACTCTGGAAATACGAATCACGCTTCGATCATCTCGCACAGAACCAAACATCATCAGCTTTTGGAATACCTCAACTGATTGGAATGCGAGATAGAGAACCTCAAATCCAAGTTCTCAAGGGACTGCGCTACATCGAGCATCGTTTTGGCTCGCCTTGTAGAGCTTGGAGTTATTGGCTCAAGCACAAACATTACTGAGGAGGGGAAGGGTGCTAACAGGTGTATCGCTCTTTGCTGGTGTCGGCGGCTTTGATTTGGCTATGACCCGCAAGGGTATCAAGGTTGTAGCCACAGTTGAGATAGACAAGAAATGTAACGAGGTATTGGCTAAGAGATTTCCTGATGCCAAGCAATTCACAGATGTTCAAGAGATAACAGGAAAGGACTTGATAGATGCAGGATTCATACCAACAAATGGAATTATTACCGGAGGATTCCCCTGCCAAGATCTCAGCGTGGCTGGAAAAAGGGCTGGCTTGGCTGGCGCAAGAAGCGGGTTATTCTGGGAGATTAGAAGACTTGTGGAAGAAACGCAAACAGAGTGGTTCATCCTTGAAAATGTCCCTGGTTTATTATCCTCTAACTCAGGGAAGGACTTTGGAATCGTTCTTGGGGAGATGGCCGACCTCAGGTATAGTATCGGATGGAGAGTGCTTGATGCTCAGTACTTTGGAGTACCCCAGCGCAGGCGCAGAATCTTCATCGTTGGCAGCCGTACTGGAGGAGCAGAACGTATCTTCCAGGTATTATTTGAGCGCCAAGGCGTGCGAAGGGATACTACGCAGAGCCAACAGGAGAGGCAAGACTCTACCGACAGCGCTGCAGGAAGCGTTAGAAAAGCAAGCCTTAGTTCAGGAAAAGATATAGCTAATTGCATACCTGCTGAGTTATATCATAAATCAACTATTGTAAATCAGGACGTAAACAATGGACATCTTGTACTTCAACAAGATAATATCTTGATTGGCCCTCTTCAAGCCCGTGATTACAAAGGAGTAGGCAACCAGTATGTCGCAGAGAACAAACTTGTGGTGGAACAAAAGTAGAAGAGCGCAGAATGAAGACGATTACGAGACGTGGTTGGAGGGGGGGTAGTGCCGACCTTGAATGGATTTGATAACGGAGACATCCGTGCTACTACAGTTATCGTAGTGCGTATGCGTGAAGGCAAACCAGGGGGGGGCAAAGGGCCGTTGATAAGTGATAATAGGAGTCTAACTTTGGCAACAGACAACGATCAAACGATGTTCATATTCTATGGCAATAGAGTGAACGATATTAGGATGCAAGGAGATGTAATCAACACTCTTCAAGCAAGGATGGGAACTGGCGGAAACAATATGCCGATGGTTGCCTTTAGCCATACACAAGGACTAGATATTCAACCAAGTGAAGAGGCATCACCTACACTTCGAGCGAATGGAGGAGGAATGGCAGCGCAGTATGAGTCAGTAGTACGCAGGCTTACGCCGCTAGAGTGTGAAAGGTTACAAGGTTTTCCTGATGGATGGACTGAAGGACAGACTGATACCAATAGATACAAGCAACTAGGTAATGCAGTTGCAGTACCGGTTGTTGAGTGGTTGATAGATGGTATAGTAAGTATAAGTCAAACCGTCAAACCATAATCTATATGGAGGAATCCTACTATCTTACGCTTCTTGGAAGTGTTATCAAACTCTGTGGTCGTAGGCATCCAGCGCTCTTCCCAGCTAGGTTCAGGAACTCTTGATAAGTCAAATGCCCACACTCCCTCTGGTGTGGAGTTGATATACCAAGGCTCTAACTCGTGATACTTAGCTTCAAAAAAGAGTCTGTCATACTTGCTCTTCTCTATCAGTAGTTCATCGTAGTGAGTATGCCTACACTTTAGTTCAATGAAAGCTCCCATCTCATCAGAGATGCAGTCGAAAGAATCGTAAGTCCCTTCTGCTTTTCTAAGGTCGGGGAAGCGAGAGTCCCTCAGATAGTCAAAGAGTTCAGATTCTTTCATCACCAAGGACTCTCTCCACCCAAATTATTCTGTAGCTTACGTAAAGAAGCCTGACATTTACGATCAGCAGTGGATATAGCGCAACCTAGATACTCTGCCATAGCCTCAAGGGTAAGGTTTTCGTGGTGTCTCTTGATGAGGATGTTTTTATCTGCTACTTCTAACTTTAAGTAAGCATTCTTAATATCTATCAAGGTGGCAAGTAGGTTGCCGCCTTCTGCTGGAGCTGACTGCTTACGTGACTGACCATCATTGATGAGGTTCTGTGCCTGTTCTAGGACCGTGTTATCTATCACCGAAGCGATTATATGAGGCAGCAGTTGAACTAGGGTAGTAGCGTCATAGAAGGCTTCATCGCTTATGCGATAGCCTGATTTTGCTGCCTTCTCTTTACGAGCATAGCGCTCACAATGGCGTTTCATCCGCCAAGCGATACGCTTCTCGTTGATTATCCTCTGGAAATAATTAGTTTCATTTAATAATTCATCTAAATACCCTACTCTTGAGAGGTACCAGGCGTAGCATTCCTGCCTTACATCATCTTTATCCACGAAGTTACGAAACCTACGACAGATACTACTGACTACGCCAGGAGCTATATCAACGATAGCTGGATGAATGTCAGTCATTAGAAACTTCAGGCCACGTCTTATCTAGCACCATCATTGCAATAGCAGAGTAGTTAAGTAGATCTAGGAAACTATCTCGAAGTGACTCGTTGTTGGGAGAGAGGTCACTATCAACGAGATGATTGATTCTAGCCACCTTGTCGTGCATACGCACTCGTAATCCGTTGAGTGCTCCACCTGGACTGTGAGCGATGTTCTTTGGACCATAATCTTTATGTTTGCGGATGAGCAGATTGCCAGCCGTGTCAAGGATTCGCCAGACATTTGCAATGAACTCTGCATCTATTTTCGTATTGGGATCGGTTTGACTGTAATCGTACCATTCTTGTAATCTATGGAGACTATTACCATCCCCAATTCCTTCAGATATTCTGCCATCTGAGTCAATTCCTTCTTTGTAGTCACTCACTTAACTCCTCCTACTAGGTTGGCCGTTGCTTCTTTCCCATTGACCAGATAGAAGTCTGTTATGTCCATACCTGGTGGTAATTGTACGATTTGTGAGTTGATCAACTCACCTGCGACACGCCTAGAGAACTCAGCTCCAGGATTAGTGCCATCTTCCTTTATATCGTTGTCTCCGATTACATATACCATATCAAAACCACTGAATAACTTTGAATAATAAGGCTTCCAGGCGACGACTCCGGACACTCCAACCGCTGGGATACCACAGTTGGCTTCCATAACTATCGAATCAAATTCGCCCTCGCATATAACTATCTTGCTGACATTAGCCATAGTTGCAATGACATTAAATAGATGCGACTTATGGCCAATGGGCGAGCCATACTTAGGTTTGCCATCATCTAGCCTTCTAAATTTGAAACCAACGCAGATGTCCAAGGCAGTAAAATAGGGTATAGATATCCAACCCTCATAGCCTTGATGTCCCTCTATGGGATCTACGATAGAACCAAGGCGGTATCTAGCCGATGTCTCTTCAGATATTCCACGTTCTTCTAGGTATTGCAGGGCTTCTGGGCTTATTTCCTGTGCGTAGTGATGAGCTACCTGACCCAATAATTTCATTCGCTCTTGCAAGAGCATCTTTGAACCCCACATTCTCTAATTCCATAATTAAATTTATTGCATTACCACCCTTACCGCAGGTATGGCAAAAATATAGGTTGTTATAGGTATCAATGACTGCGCTCTTGCGAGCATCATCGTGCATACAGCAATGAACAGATACATTGCGACCCTCTCTTACTTCTCCTCCGAAGTGCCTGACTATATCCGCTATGGATACTGTGCTTGCATTGGAGTCGCCCTTTGACCCTTTTTTATGTACCATCCTAGACCAATCTTGTGTTGACAAGCACATTCTCCTTTGCAATATCCGTGTAGCTCTTCTGCCTTATCATAGTGGCCCTGTGAGTTAAACTGACCAGCCACCCTGCAGTCTAAACACATCATTCTTCTCTAGTCTCTTCCTGTTCTTCTACTTCTGTTGGTTCTTCTGGAAGCACTGGTTCTTCTATAACTTCTGGCGTGGTAAATATCTGGCTAGTTGTTATTTGTCCCTCTGGCACTGGCATTGCGTATTCCTTTCCTCATAGATGAAACTTCTGATAAAATTCTATTTAATTCACTGTCGTTAGGATCAACTTTATTTACAAGTAAATACCCTGTATGAAATAAACCTGATTCCATATGACGTTGCAGTAAAGAGATAACACCATTCTCATTAGTGCCAGTGATTCTCATTCCACAGTTACAAGTTACTCCATACTCTGGTGGTCTATCAATCATCATTTACTCCTATCTTCTACCCATTTCTCTAAGTTTTGTATTACCCAAGCATCTCCTATGCTACCTCTACGCCTTTTCACTATGACGAAGGCTGGAGGTTCAACCACTAACCCCCGCGCCTTCGCATAGTTGGCTGCCTCAGTCTGAGCTTCTGCCCAGAACTGCGGAAGATTCAATGACTTCTTATTCTTACATTCCAAGATATAGGTCTGACCTGCGATTATGGTTACGATATCACCCTCGTCTGCGGATCCCGCCTTAGCAAGTCTTTCAGCAAAATGCCCTAGTTTGCGTAGATATTTCACCACATCTGTCTCAAAGCGACTACCTTTTTGTTTATTGTAACTAGACATTGGAGTTAAGAACTGCTCTGCCGTAGGCATCAGAGTCGGATATCTGGCAGGTAGCAAAGTTTACGAATAAACCTAAAGCATCACTACCATCTGCTTGATGCTTTCCAAAACGATTCTTTACTACTGCGACCCTCAATATATTCTCTATCGGGCTATAGCCAAGAGTAAGTATCATCGCAGGTAATTGACTCACCTTGCCGTGAATGGCACGGCGAGCTGGCGCCTCTGTCGGAGGACCATACTCACTCTGCTCTGACACGTGATGTAGCACTAGCACACAGGCTCCAGTCTTCCTAGACATATCGTGTAGTTCAACCATAATCTGGCGTAGTCCTGCCCATTCATTATCGGATTCAGAAACAACATTCATCAAGTTATCTATGACGATCAACTCTGGAGCCAGTCCATAGAGCTCAATGTAAGCCTTGATTTCCATTTCTATATCATCAAGATTGGGACTGGAATCAAAGACCCACTGGATATGCGACATACTTTCTAAGTATTTATCATAGTGACTAGGATTCTTAATGATTATTTTCTCGATTGTCTGTTGAGTATGACTTGATGTATGTGCGGATGCTCGTATCATTACCGTAGCGGTATCAGTATCTGCCGAGAAGAATAAAGTAGGAACCTTGGCCTTGATGGTGTAGATCAGGGCAAACATAGACTTGCCGACATTGGGTGCGCCAGCAACCATACATACTTGGCCTCGCTTGAAAATTATTCCTTTCTTCTCAAAATCCTTCCACACTACAGGTAAGGGTTCCACCATAGTACGAGCAAAACCCCAGGCGCGGTCCATTCTGAGCACGAAGTTTCTCCTTCGATAAAGTTACTAACTGAATTGGGTCAGGAATAAATCTTAGGTTTTTCGCTCATTCCAAGGTTTCCCAGTTACTGTATCGATAGGCGATGCTAGTTGGTTAACTGGGATCTTTAGGCCAAACCACTTTGGGCCAGCTCCAGGATCCCACCAGGCTACGTATGGCTCGCCAGTTGCCTTGGCTTTGCCGTGCTTAATGATCATCTTGCCACGAGAACACTCTGGTGCGTTCGGACTGTTGTATATCCAAGTTTGACCCCACCTATCTACAATTCTTTCTTCTCCGCCAGTAGATACTGGTGCAACAACTGGTGTTGCATTGAACGCGTCAGCGATTGACGCAATGGTTGGTGTGCCACGCAGTGAAGAGTTAACTGAGTTAATCAGTGATGATAAATCTTGCACGCTTGCCAATAAAGTTTCTAGTTCAGCTTGATTGTCAGCGTAAATATTCACTAATGGTCCATCTTTACCATAATTTACTTGTAACTTTGTTGTCGCATTTGCAGCCATTTTACTTTCCTCCATTATGTCTGATTGAAAGGCGCAGACTATCCTTGCCTCTTATGGTTGGTACGAATCCAAGAATCTCTTGGATTTTATCTTTATCTACTTGCTTAGGTCCAGCTATCTCACTCCATCTAACTTCAACCCCTGTACTCGTGACTCCGACAACACCGATCAGTGCTTCTCTAAGAGAATCCTTCTGGATTGTCAATTCTTTTATCTTGTTATCTACCTGTAAATATTCCAAGGCCTGAGTGCTTGACTCATTGCTTTCAATCAATGGTAAGTCAGTCCTTGTATGTTCTTTTTTTATACCAACGCATCCGATCTCACCGGATGAGTCGAAGTATTTACAGTAGAACCTACAGTAGCTCTCGTCCATTTCGGGTTCAGGAGCAACCTCACTTGTCTTGATGGCATCTAGCCAAGATAGGGCTTCGAGCGCAATGGAAGAATCGTACTTCTCTGAGTGGACCTTTACATCGCGCTCGTCACCATCTCGTGGGATGGCCACAAGATGAACATTGTGGACTTTCCCCAACCCACTTTGTTCAATTAGGTATCCGTAAGTATGTACCTGCCAGCGTTGCTGGTAACTTGGAAAATAGGAGAGGTTCTTCAACTTCACTGTTTTCCAATCGACTACATCTCCTGTCTCAGGGATGTAGGCATCTATATGTGCCTTCAATCCATTATGTTCTATGGTATGCTCCGATAAAACTCCCTTATGATTTGTCAAAGCCTTTTCAATAGCGTCGTGGATAGCGGTCCCCATAATCGCAGCAAACTTCAACTCTCCATCATTGGTCCTTTGTTGCCCGTTCAGTCTATACCAGATCTTACGGCGACAGCCGCCTAGTTCCGATGGGCCTATCTCTGTCTGCACTGACCTTCCACGACTATTTTCTTCATCGTGGAGGGCTTTCACCAAAAGTTCCTTTATATCCATCTATACTCTTCCCATCTATTAATTGTAATCCTAAAGAATACCAGATCGATTACGAATATCCTAGCCAATAATCGAGCAGGAGTATGGTATTCATCGTGCTCCCTGTAGTAATAAATACCAAAACCCCAGTTGCGAAAGCTCCCGCGAGCTAAATGTACGCTCCACCTATTATGATTCATAACATCCTTCCTTGAATGACACATTGAATCGGAGGACAGGTATTGATGTCAAGGATGCTGGCTATTTCAACGGCGCGTCTGGCGTGTATCTCTATATTATTTAAGGTGAAACTACCCACGCAATCATAAAGATAACCAAGAGCATAAGCACCACCACTACCAATTCCGTAGATACCCTTATCCGATTGGATGAACGAGAGGTCCGTTGCAATATGGAATAAGTTGCCATTAAACGATATAAGGTAGTCAAACCCTGATTCTTTGTCTTTTGTTGTTTCATAAGGTTCATATCCATTCTCTTTGAAAGCGTTCAGTATGGAAGGCATAACTCTCTTGCCCATCCAGGCTACCGGATCAGCTCCCTTGTAATTTGGTGGGTTCCAGTTGTAGGCAAGGATGTCAGCAGGCCTGGAATCACCTGCCATCCCCAGCAGGTACTTACCAATACCGATAATCTTTGGGGCGGTGCTGGTACTTATAGTCCTCAAGTTCTCTTCCGTAATTTGACTATCAGCAGCCAGTACCACTAAGTTTTCTACTTGAATACCTACCAGAGTTGTCATAAGAGGGAAAATATACCTTCCATCGGCGTGTCGTATCAGTAACGACACGCATTGTCATTAAAATATGAGCGAAGCGAATGAATATTGTGAGCCGCCATAGGCGGCAAGAGGCGACTGGGAAGGAGCCGTGAACTTAGGTGCTGTTCCGCCTACTTCGGTTGCTGAGATACAACATCAATTTACCGCCAATACAGGCAGCTAATCTTAGATCCCTAGGACCGATCCACGTCTGTCCTTGTGGTTGCACAATCTTCAATGTCTTTGTTCAGTTTGAGGATTATGATATCTCTTGGTGGACCCTGGATGGAAGTTGCGCTAATTGTGGAAATTTGGTAAGGGTTCCCTGTCCCGTAGATAAAGAAAGCCAAATTTAATACATCCCTTAAAAGGGCATAAAAAAAGAACCCCACCCCTTTCAAGGTGGGGATCTTCTGCTCGCAGCCAGCTCTACAGTTTATTCCTTACCTCTGCCGAACTCTGTGGCAGATGGGTCTAGCCATTTCAAGACGGGTCCAAGGAAGCCAGCGAGAGCGGCTGTCGATAGAACCTTCAAGTCGGTTACACCCGTTAGGTATAGTGCGATAGCAGCCGATGCTGCGGCACGGAACCAAGATAGCATTACTTGCTTCAATGTTTCCATTAAGTCACCTTTCGTTTCTTGTTATGAACCTGACAGCAAGTGCAGGTAGGTACCAATATAGCACCTTCTGTCATTTCTTTCCTGGGTTTCGGTTGTAGTTTGGCCATCAATTGGTTCACAATCTTAGGCTGGTTCAACCACCAAAACCAAGGGCTAGTATCATTAGCGGAATCAGGGTCAATAGAGATATGTAAATGCTTAATATGAGCGTTGCTGCCACTATAAGGACGATTTCCAGACTTAGCCTGGTCACGTGACCATATTTTTTTGTTGAATATAAGATATTTGACACGCTCATCCTCCTTCAATTTTTCGAAAATTATAGAGCAATCAACTCCATTATTAGGGTCATTAGTGAGGTCTACCGCCAGTCCGGTATTATGGTCCGAAATGGGGTTTGCCTTTATATGTGCTGGACTCGGTAATAATCCATCGCTCGTCTTCTTGCGCTTCGGAAACAACGCCGTCGCTTGATGCAGAACAGCAATCGCAGCGGCAGATGCCTTCTTGGCTACAACAGGGACATTCTTGGATTTCATTCATCGCTTTCTTCTTCATCATCCCAATCAGGGATTATAGGAACTATCGGGTCAATCCAGGTATTGCTCATCTTCTAAGCGCTTCCTTGATCAGTTCGGTCAATAGTTCAACTTTCTCCTCTAATAAGTCTACCTTATCCTTGATGCTCCCACCCTGATTGGGGCGAAGTTCATACAGATAGTGCTTGACTAACCAGCGTACACCGCCAGCAAATCCAGCCATTAAGGTAAATACGGCTACGGCTAATCCAGCCCAATCAGTAGGTGTCATCTATACGGTCCTTAGGGTAATCTCTATGATCCCACCGAAGCCATCGAACCTTCTATCTGGTGGAGTCAATCTAGTAAAGCGGATTTCTTCTATCGTAACTTGGCGAGATTCGCCCGTGGATGTGGACAAGTCTTGCCATTGCAGCACGTCTCCATTTGCCTCTGCATCTTCTAGTGCGAGGATGCGGGAGAGTGCCCTTCCCTCATATCCGGTTGCGACATTGAACCTATCGGTCTCAACGTCATAACAGAATACGGGAAATCTAAGTATCCTTTGACGGGGTGTGGCGATAGTTGCTTTCGCCTGATAGCCCTTGAATGTAGGGCCAAGTGTGGTGGTAGTACCACGAGCGAAACTGAACTTGAAGGCGATGAACTCCTGAGCGCTCTCTGGCTGGGTGGTGGACACCTCTTGGGAGGCAACAGATGAGTCATAGGTGACGTGTTCATACTCTGTGCCATCCTCAGTAACCGAGATGACAGTAACGGAGCCATTGGTGAAGACGCCCCTGCCTATGATACGACGGAAGTTCTTAGGTTCTAGGGTTCCGTATCTGATATTGCCGGTCTTGAGATAGCCGCTTGCAGATAGGGTGCTAGTCGATTGTATTGCTATGCCATTGCTGGTTGATGTGGTGAAGGCTATGGGTCCATCATTACCTAAGAATGCCACGCTAGTCGCATATCCACCCACTCCATCCAGGAAGACATCGTTGGCCCAGGCGAAGCGTAGGGTCTCAATCTCGGAGCCAAGGTCAATGCGATATATGCCAGCATCGCCGTTTACGTTGCCAGTCACATAGACGAACCTATCCCTGAATGCGAAGTCTGAGCCTATATTGGAACCTTCGATAATAAGGGGTCCATAGGTTAGATCGCCTGTGCCGCCATTAATATCTATCAAAGCTACCCTGACGCCCTTGTTGGTGCCGATTATCAGATAGCCTAGATAGGACTCTATCTTGGTTACATATTCACCGGCAGGGAATTGTGCCGTTGTGATGGCAGATGTGAGGGTGGGCATCACGCCACTAGAACTCAATACGAACTTATAGATAGCAGATTGCCCACCGGAGTAGCCAGCGACATAGATTGCGCTAGGACCCTCTGCGATAGATGTCCAAATCCAAGTGGAGTCAGGATGGGTATATAGGGGCGTAGGTAGTAAATTGAGGCTTCCCTTGGTACCAGTGAGTTCATATACTGAAGCGTCTATGCAGGCGACAAGCCTCTGCTTTACCCAGCCTAGTACCACCCTGCTCTTATCCCCTGCGAAATCGTAATATCTGGAGTAGCCAGCAGTGGGCGTAGAGATAGGGCCTGTGTAGATGGAATCGTTGTCTGATATGAAAAGGTTGGTCCCATCGGTCGTAATATCAAAGATTGCCGTATCTAGCGGGTTTGTGATGGTAGTTACGTGCGTGTAGGTATCTGCACTGCCTGAGGCTGTGAAGTTCTTTATGGTAGTGCTGGCAGGTATCCAGCCAAGTATCTTGTCGGTACCACTATCTACGATAGAGATTATCTTGTATATGCCGCTGGTTACCCCAGTTAGGTTAGCGGTCTCCTTGAGTAGCGTTACCTCTCCCTTGGTCCAGACATCCACATTCTCGCTATCTGCGAACCTATGCGATACCGTCTCACCAGCGCTAGGGTCATAGAACTTTATGCCAGTGCCATTGTGGAAGGACGATTGACTTCTTAGCCACCAACCAGTCAAGGACTGCTCGCCTGGTTCTGCGCCATTGTCGAACTGTTCCTTGCGGAACGGTGCTGTCTGTCGGATGTATGGGCGATTATCAGAGATAGCATAGAAGAACGGCAAACCACCTATGGCGGTGTCGTAGGAGATGTCAGTGTTCTCCCATACAGCCGAAGATGAGACTATACCTAGGTCTACCGCAATCGCTCTGCCTACATCAGTAGTAGCAGAACCACGACCTTCGGTAATATCACGAGTTACCATTATGCTCCTAATTTACTAAATTGATACCCAATCACGAATGGTTCCACCACATTCAGGGCATATATAGGCCGTATCCTTGCCTTCTTCAATCCATTGTTGATGGGCTGCCCACAATGCAGCCCAATCAATATCATTCATTGCTGTCTAGTTACAGCGCGGCAATCTCATCTGCCGTCAGACCAAGCGCAGTGAGTTTGGCCTCAGCCGATGCTCTAGCCTCTGCCTTATCCTGTGCTGCTGCTTCCTCTGCTGCCTTGATTTCTGCGAAAGCGGCAGCCTGTTGGTCGCGCTCTGCAATCTCGGCAGGAGTGAGGGCTATATATTCTTGCTTGCCCGTCGAGCAATCAACTACGAGTTTATATTGAGTCATTTGATACCTCCCAATCTAGTTCTTCCTCATTCCAGAAATACCTCAAGCCATCTTCAGGCTTGGGTTTTGGTGCTTGCCAATCGTGGTTGTCATCTAGGCTCCACGAGTCGAATGGTTTTGGTGCAATAAAGACATCAGCATCAGCGTCATACTTGTAGCCAATGCCAGCATATTGCTTGCGGATGCGGTTGTTGTAGGAAGTCTGAACCCACTGCCCACCAAGTCCTAAGTCATTAGCAAGGAACTCTTGCCCACGATGTTCTTCTTGGTTAGGAACAACTAATACTTCCTGAACTATGTCATTTTCTACTCTAGCGAAATGTGCCATTGTTTTCCTTTACTTTGCATACCTAATTATTACTATTCCTGAACCGCCATTACCGCCAATATAATCTTGTGTTGTAGCATCACCAGCACCACCACCACCACCGCCGCCAGTATTGGCAGTTCCAGCAACGCCATTTAGAGTATATCCGCCGTTTCCTCCGCCACCAGTTCCACCATTACGAAGAGTGGTAGAACTTCCACCACCACCACCACCGGCATAAGTAGTTGAAGAACCTGAGATAGATGTAGTTACACCGTCACCGCCTTCACCTTGCCCATCTGTATTTCCTGCTTCACCAGCACCGCCACCACCACCTGCCTGATTACTACTTGAAGCAGTTCCGCCAGCATAACCTTGATTAGCAGTTTCTGTTCCGCCAGTATTCCAATAAGTAAAGTTCACATCTCCGCCAACGCCACCACCTGAACCACCATTTCCAGCAGCACTTCCAGCCCCAGAACCGCCACCATACGCTCCTGAACCAGCACCACCACCAGTAGAGGTAATAGTGTTAAAAACTGAATTATTGCCATTTAATCCAGTTGCAGCAGGTTGTGCGCCATTAGTACCACCAGCGCCACCTGCACCTATTGTTACGGTATAAGCAGTACCAGAGGTAAGTGATAGTGCGGATTCTAATGAACCGCCACCTCCAGTAGCAGTTACGGTAGAGCGTAATCCTCCAGCGCCTCCACCACCTGCTTTATAACGACCTCCACCGCCTCCTCCTGCAACAACTAAGTAATCAGCAGTCAAGGCTTGAGTCGGCGTAAATGTTCCTGAAGCGTAGAAGGAATGAATCCAATGTGTAGAAGTCTCAGTAATAACTCCACCAGTAGCATAAGCGCCATAACCAGCAGATGTGATTCCGTATAGTGTTGCGGTTGAGTATTGGGCAAAGTTGCCTGAATTACAGGTAAATGCAATCTTTGTAATGGGAGCAGTCTGACTCCATAACTTTGCATCAAAATATAAATTTGACACTGTTCCATTGTTTTCTGCTACGGAATCAACACTAAATGATTTATTGGTACTTCCTGCATAGTTTGGGAAATAAATACCAACATTAGAAAATGTACTTGCTGTTGTATTTCCACCATTGTAAGCGCCAGATGGAGTCGTATCTGTTCCACTAGAGATAGTACCGTTAGTATTAGTAAATAAAAATCTACCACTAAAGTCTGCAGATGAATCGTTTATGGCTATAAGCATATTGTTTGAATTGTCTACATTAGTATTTCTAGCGGAAATAACTAAAGATAAATCTGTATATGTTGCAGGTATGCTAGTGAACTCTATATTAGCCGCCCCACCGCTTCCTACTGTGACGGTTTGTATCGCTTTCATATTTGGATTAGTTGCCATTTATACTCCTATACCGCATACCTAATAATTACTATGCCTGAACCGCCTGTGCCACCCGAGTAATTTCCAACACCACTAATAGAGCCACCACCGCCCCCACCTCCACCAGTGTTGGCAGTGCCAGCACCTGCTGCTGTAGAATCAATACTTCCATTACCACCACCACCAGAGCCGCCAGTTCCTCTAGTTCCTGCTTGACCGCCGCCACCACCTCCGCCAGCGTAAGTAACTGAAGAACCTGAAATTGATGAAGCAACACCTGCACCACCATTACCAGAAACAGTTCCGCTTCTATCTGCACCAACGGCTCCAGCACCACCACCGCCACCACCATTGTAAGGATTTGACGAAATACCCTGACCACCAGCAAAACCTTGATTTGTAGTTCCTGAAGCATTAGTTGTATTCATAGAACCACCACCAGAGCCACCAGAACTTCCAGTTCCTGAGTTATATGCTCCGCCTGCTCCACCACCAGTAGATGTAATAGTTGTCAAACCAGTTCCACTAACTGATGAATTAGAACCATCTGCTCCTTTGTTTGCGCTATAACTAGGTGCGCCAGTACCTAAACCACCAGCACCGCCAGCGCCAACTGTTACAGTGTAATTAGTATTAGCAGTAAGAGATAAAGCAGATTCAGGAGTTCCTGGTGTACCACCACTTGCTGTTACGGTTGAACGAAGTCCTCCAGCACCTCCACCAGCACCAAAACCGCCACCGCCGCCACCACCTGCCACTACCAAGTAATCAGCAGTGATTGCCTCTGTTGGTGTGAATGTGCCAGATGAATTAAATATGTGATACCAATAATTAGAATCACGAATAATGGTATGTCCGCCAGTTGCCTTGGCTTGGGCAGAAGCCTGTGCGTCTATGCCGTAGAGGTTGAAGGTTGTACCGCTTGAAAGATTTACGCTAGGAAATGTGCTACCTGCGGCTAATTCAATGCTTGTGATTGCACTGGTGCTACGCCAAAGATTTACTGATGCTTCTGTTCTATCAGCAGCATTGTTGCTTCTTTCAAGGAAAGTTTTATATGTTGTGCTATTACTGTAATTCATTATGTGAACTATAGAATTAGTAGAACCAGCAGTCTGATTTAGCGCAGCATATCCAGCATAGCCAGATGTAATACTTGTTTCTCTGCCAGAACTTGCGGCAGAACCATTACCCGCTATGTTGGTTTGTGAATAATTACTTCCGCTATCAGCATTGAATCGGATACGCAAAGAAGGGCCGCCGCTTGCTGCTACGGCACTACAAACCAAAACCAAATCAGTATAGGTCTGTGGGATGTTGCCGATGGTGACAGACGAAGCGGCAGAAGTAAGAGTGGTATAGGCTATCGGGGTATATGTACTCATTATGCCCCC
>Ga0194132_10008167_pt1 | contig 15118 bp, 11 predicted proteins | sample TA2KigOf80mmetaG_FD_148612 | JGI IMG/M metagenome (GOLD analysis project Ga0194132, IMG submission 148612) | Freshwater microbial communities from Lake Tanganyika, Tanzania - TA2015054 Kigoma Offshore 80m | ecosystem: Environmental > Aquatic > Freshwater > Lake | place: Tanzania: Lake...
GCCGAGGATCTGAGTCGGGACATCGGAGCAGGCCACGACCTCGACGAGAGCCACGAGGCGCTCACGGAGGGTGGGGGGCGGCGGTCCCGGTTCGACAGGGGCCGCAACCGGTGGCTCTCTGTACAAGCCGGTTGACGGCGGCGGTTCCACGGCGTCAGGGTACCGCAAAGGCGCGACCCGGTCGGACGGACCGCAGCCCGGCCATACGAAAAGGTCAGAAACTAGCCCTTGCGCATGAGTCCACTTGGGACTCAGAATGTAAAAATGACATTGTATGAACGGGGCGGTGGGGTGCGCGGAGATGCAGAGCCGTGAGTGTCTTGACTGATGGTTCGGCGCTGACGGACGCCACCGGCAGCCCCTCCACGTCGGAGCGGGTGCTGATTGTCGAGGACGACTACGCGGCGCGGATCGGCCTGGAGCAGCTCGTCAAGAGTTGGGGATTCACGGCGGAATCGGCCTCCGACGGCGAAGATGCCCTCGAGAAGGTGACGTCGTTCAGGCCCTCGATTGTCATCTCCGACCTGGTGATGCCGCGGCTGGATGGGCTGGGTTTGCTGCGAACGCTGCAGAACCAGGGCGCCGATGTCACGACGCTGCTGCTCACGGCGCAGGGCACGGTCGAGACAGCGGTCGAGGCGATGAAGGAAGGCGCCTACGACTATCTCACCAAGCCGGTCGACATCCAGCGCCTCAAGATCCTGCTCGAGAAGATCGTCGAGCGGCAGGAGACGCTGCGCGAGGTGAAGGCCTTGCGGCGTCAGCTCCGGGAGCATGGGGCGTTCGGGCCGATGATCGGCAACAGCCCCGTCATGCGGCAGATCTATCAAGTGGTGGAGCAGGCGGCCCCCACTTCGGCCTCGGTGCTGATTACGGGTGAGTCGGGAACCGGGAAGGAGCTCATCGCGCAGACCATCCACCAGCTGAGCCCCCGCGCGGGTTTTCCGTTCGTCGCCATCAACTGCGCGGCAATTCCCGAGACGCTGCTCGAGAGCGAGATCTTTGGGCACGAAAAGGGTGCATTCACCGGGGCAGCCGATCGGCGGCAGGGCTGCTTCGAGCTGGCCGACCGCGGCACGCTCTTCCTTGACGAGATCGGCGAAATGACGCCGACCACCCAGGTGAAGCTGCTCCGGGTCTTGCAGGAACGCAGGTTCCGGCGCTTGGGCGGCCGTACGGAGCAGGCGGTCGACGTGCGCGTGATCGCGGCCACCAACGTCGATCCGGTCGAAGCGGTGCAGAAGGGCAAGCTACGCGAGGACCTCTTCTATCGGTTGAATGTCTTTGCGATTGCGCTGCCGCCGCTGCGGGAGCGCCGAGACGATCTGCCGCTCCTCGTGCAGGCTTTCCTGCATGAGTTCAATCAGCGCAACCAGAAGTCGATTGTCGGACTCGATCAGGCCTCGATGCGCCTACTCGAGCAGTACGGCTGGCCCGGCAACGTGCGGGAGCTTCGCAACGTGATCGAGCGCGCCACGATTCTCGCGCCCGGTCCGTTCATCGAGGTACGACACCTGCCGCCGGCGCTGTCGAACGAGCCGAGTGTGCCGCATCAGCCGCAGGTGGCATTGGCGCCGGGCACGACGGTCGAGGAAGCCGAGCGGCGGCTCATCATGATGACCTTGGCCCATACGCGCGACAACAAGACGCGCGCGGCGGAGATCCTCGGCATCAGCCTCAAGACGCTGCACAACAAGCTGAACAAGCTGCGCCTTCGCCCGAAGAAGGACGAAGCCTGACCGACCGGGCCCGAAGCCACCGCCAGCGTTGGGGCGGATTGGGCGACCCACGCGGCGAGCGTTCATGCGGCTAGGCATCAAGGCGAAGCAGGTTCTCGGCGTGACGACCATCGTCGGCGCGGCCGTCGTGCTGTTGAGCGCCATCCATGTCGCGCGGCTGGCGCAGGTCAGCCTCGACGAGGCCGCGGGACAGGCCGGGCTCCTCGCCAAGTCGATCTACCAGCGCGCGCAGGTCGTCGTCCGCGACGGCTCCGAGCCGTACGAGGCGCTGGTATCCGACTCCGGCCTTCGGACGATCCTCGAAGCGAGCCTCTACTCGCAGTACGTCACGTTCGCTGCGATCGTGAACCCGGACGGGATCGCCGTGGCTCACGTCGACCCTTCGCTCGAGGGCCGCCCGCTCAGACCAGGCGCCGACCTCGAGTTCCTGCTCACGCGCTCCCAGCTCGCGCAGCTGCAGGTCATCTTCTCGGACCGGGGGCGCAACCTGGAATACCGGCAGCCGTTGCTCCTCGGCGACCAGCAGCTGGGCTCCATCCGTCTCGGCGTTTCGACCTTGCTCGTGCGGGACGACTTGACCAAGGCGCTGCGTCCGGCGCTCATGACGGCTGCCGTCGCGCTGACGATCGCCGTGTTCGGCGCGATGCTCCTCGCGCAGCTGGTGCTGCGCCCCATTCATGTCATCCGGAGCGGTCTCACCCGCCTGGGGCAGGGTGAGTTCGGGGTGAAGCTCGATCTGGATCGCGGCGACGAGTTCGGGGAGCTCGGCATGTTCTTCAATGCCGTCAGCGCCCAGCTGTCGGCCGATCGATCGCAGATGGCGGGCCAGGTGGCGAACCTCGAGTCGGCGGTTCAGCTGCTCGAGGACGCCGTCGGCATTGTCGACCCCCGAGGCACGATGCTCTTCGCCAACCCGGCGTTTCAGGCGCTGCTGCCAGGGGCCAAGGGTGGGGCGGTGCTCTCGACGCTGCTCCCGCGGGAGCACGCGCTCGTCCGGATTGCCGACGATGCGCTCGCCACGCGGCAGCCCAAGGGGCCGCTCTCGGCGACGTTCTCGGTCCTGTCGGGCGGGCAGACGGAGCTGAGCGAACGGATGGTCTTGGCGCAGCCGGTCACCGACGAGCGAGGAGGGCTGGTCGGCATCATGCTGACCGTGCGGAATCTGGAGTATCTGGCGCGCGTCGAATCGACCGTCCGGTACTCACGAAAGCTGGCGGCGCTCGGCCGATTGTCGGCCGGTGTGGCGCACGAGGTGAAGAACCCGCTGAACGCGATGATGATCCACCTGGAGTTGCTCCGGCAGAAGTTTTCACCCCGCCCCGTGGCGGTGGCCGCGGGTCGCGGCGGGGCCGTGCCCGAGGAGCCTCCGCCGATCGACGTCGCTGACGCCATGCAGCATCTCAACGTGATCTCGGGAGAAATTCGACGTCTCGACGAGGTCGTCCAAGGGTTCCTGAAGTTCACGCGACCCGAAGACCTGAAGCTGCAGCCAGTCGCTCTGGCCGCGCTCTTCGCGGAAGTACTCCCGATCGTGCGGCCGACCGCCGAGGAGTATGGGGTGCAGGTGGTCGTCGACTGCGACGGCGGGATCGAGGTCAACGGCGACGCCGGGATGCTGCGCCAGGCGTTCCTCAATCTGGCGTTGAATGCCTGCCAGGCGATGCCAAAGGGCGGTCTGCTGCGCATTGCCAGTCAGATCATGCGCGGGAGGCGGGTCCTCGTGACCGTCGCCGACACGGGGGTCGGCATCAAGCCAGAGCACCTGAAACGGATCTTCGATCTGTATTTCACGACCAAGGAATCGGGGAGCGGAATTGGCCTGTCGATGGTCTACCGCACCGTGCAGATGCACGACGGCGAAATTGAAGTAGAGTCGACTCCAGGTAAGGGGACGACCTTTCGTGTCCTGCTCCCCCAGGCATGAAGGATGACGGACGTGACCAGATGTGACCGGCGACGGATCCGGGCCGCTGTGGCCTCGGGGCTCGTCGTCGTGTCGCTCGGAGTGGTCACCGGTTGCCGCCGCCCCCAGGCGCGCACGGTGCCCGAGATGCCGGGGCTCGACGTGCCGCCCCCGCCGCCGCGCTAAATCGAGCTCGTCGACGCCGGGCCCGTTCTCCAACCGATTCCGCTCATCGAGGCGCCTGCCCGCATCCTTCCCGAGCGCGGGCGGGTGCAACCACCCCGCGAGGTTAGACCGGAGCCGCCGCGCGCCGCCGAGCCACCGATTATCGCCAAGCCACCGGCTGAAGAGCCCAGACCCCCGGCCGGCCCCGTTCTGCAGAGCACGCCCGCTGGTCGTGAAGACGAGTTGGAACGACGCATCCGTGCGCTCCTCACAGCGGCCTCGTCCGATCTCGGCCGGGTGGATGCACGCCGGCTCGACCCTGATCTGCTGAACCAGTACGACACGGTCAAAGGGTTCGTCCGGCAAGCCGAAGAGGCGCTCAAGGCGAAGAACCTCATCTTTGCCGAGACCAACGCCAACAAAGCCGCCGTCCTGGCGGCTCAGCTCGCAGGTCGCTGAAGCCTCCAGGAGGGGGCGGCGCGGCATGCCCTTGCGGTCGTCCACCCCACATATATTGCTATGTGCTTAACAGAAGTGCACAATATGTAGTAGTTACCCGCTTGACAAAGGCCGTGGGCGGATTCATATTGGTGCGCCAGTTCTCACGAGGGCACGCCGCTTCAAACATCCTCTAAACTGGGCACCAACGGACCAGAGCGCTAGGGCGTCGCGCTTGAGCCGAGACGACGGCGTGTCCACATCTGCGGAGGCATGATGAAAGAGAGACCCACGTACCAAGCCGGGGCGAGTCACGAAGCGCTCGAAAGCGGCACGACAAGTCCTTCGTCCGGGTACGTCGAGGTCGAACGAACCAGAGGTCGCAAAGCGTCGGCGCCGAGCGGCTTGAACTTTCCCCGTTTTTTCACCGACCCGTCGGTCGATCCGTTCGACGAGGTCGAGTGGGAGATCCGGGCAGCGGTCATCGGCAACGAACGTGGCGAGGTGGTTTTCGAGCAGCGTGACGTCGAGATCCCCCGGTTCTGGTCGCAGCAGGCGACCAACATCGTCGTCTCGAAGTATTTTCGCGGTCAGATCGGCACGCCCGAACGGGAGCGGAGCGTCAAAGAGCTCATCGGACGGGTCGTCGACACCATCACCGAGTGGGCGCGGGCGGATCGCTACTTTGCGACCGAGGACGACCTCCTGGCGTTCAGCGCCGATCTGAAGCATCTCCTGGTCTATCAGAAGGCAGCCTTCAACAGCCCAGTCTGGTTCAACTGCGGGTTCGAAAAGACCCCGCAGTGCTCGGCGTGCTTCATCAACTCGGTGCAGGACACGATGGACTCCATTCTGTCGCTCGCTCGCACCGAGGGCATGCTGTTCAAGTACGGCAGCGGCACCGGAACGAATCTCTCGCCGATTCGGTCGTCCAAGGAGCTTCTTGCGGGCGGCGGCACGGCCTCCGGTCCCGTGTCGTTCATGAAGGGGTATGACGCCTTTGCGGGCGTCATCAAGTCGGGTGGCAAGACGCGGCGTGCCGCGAAGATGGTCATCCTCGACGCCGATCATCCAGACATCGTCGAGTTCATCAACTGCAAGGTCGAGGAAGAGCGGAAGGCCTGGGCGCTCATCGACGCCGGGTACGACGGCTCGTTCACCGGTCCAGCCTATTCGTCCGTCTTCTTTCAGAATTCCAACAACAGCGTGAGGGTGACCGACGAGTTCATGCGGGCGGTGCTCGACGACGGGCCGTGGAGCACGCGGGCGGTGCGAGACGGCGAGACCATGGACACGTATCGGGCGCGCGACCTGATGCAACTGATTGCCGAAGGGACTCACGTCTGCGGCGATCCGGGCATGCAGTTCGACACGACCATCAACGATTGGCACACGTGCCCGGCGACGGATCGGATCTACGCAAGCAATCCGTGCTCCGAGTACATGTTCCTGAACGATTCGGCCTGCAATCTCGCGTCGATCAACCTGATGCGGTTCGTCAACCCGGATGGCGAGTTCGACGTGGTCTCCTACAAGGCCGCGGTGCGGACTCTGATCACCGCGCAAGAGATCATCGTCGACAACGCGAGTTATCCGACGCCGGCCATCGAGCGGAACAGCCACGATTACCGTCCACTCGGGCTGGGGTACGCGAATCTCGGGGCACTACTGATGTCGCGGGGGCTCCCCTATGACAGCGACGCTGGTCGGGACTACGCGGCGGCGTTGACCGCCCTCATGACGGGTGAAGCCTACGCCCAGTCGGCGCGGGTTGCCCGTGACTGCGGCGGCCCGTTCGTGGGCTACGAGAAGAACCGCGAGCCCTTCCTCCGCGTCATGTGCAAGCACCGCGACGCGATGCGAGACGTCAACCCGCGCAACGTCCCCTCCGAGCTCTACGCGGCGGCCAAGACGGCCTGGGACGATGCGGTCGAGATCGGGACCGAGTTCGGATATCGGAACGCGCAGGCCACCGTCCTCGCGCCGACCGGCACGATTGGCTTCATGATGGACTGCGACACGACTGGTGTCGAGCCGGATATCGCGCTCGTCAAGTACAAGAAGCTGGTCGGCGGTGGTCTGATGAAGATCGTCAACCAGACCGTGCCGATGGCGCTGAAGCGGCTGGGCTACTCGCCGGCGCAGATAGAGGCCATCGTTCAGTACATCGACGCGCACGAGACGATCGAGGGGGCGCCGGATCTCCGCGAGTCGCACCTCCCGGTCTTCGATTGCGCGTTCAAGGCCGCCAACGGCCAACGGTCCATTCACTACATGGGCCACATCAAGATGATGGGGGCCACCCAGCCCTTCATCTCGGGTGCCATCAGCAAGACGGTCAACGTGCCCAAGGAGGCCACGGTCGAGGAAATCGCTCAGGCCTACATCCAGTCCTGGAAGCTCGGAGCGAAGGCCATCTCCATCTATCGCGACGGCAGCAAGCGGACACAGCCACTCAACACCGCGAAGGAGCCGCCGAAGGCCGCGGCCGACGTCCAGCAGGCGGCCGCCCAGCTCGTGACGCAACCGGTGCGCCGCAAACTGCCCGATGAACGGCACGCCATCACCCACAAGTTCGACATCCAGGGGCACGAGGGGTACATCACCGTCGGTCTCTTCGAGGACGGACAGCCGGGCGAGATTTTCCTGGTTATGGCCAAGGAAGGGTCGACGATCTCGGGCTTTGCCGATGCATTCGCGCAGGCGATTTCCTACGCTCTGCAGTACGGCGTGCCGCTCCAGGCGCTGGTCGACAAGTTCAGCCACGTGCGCTTCGAGCCGTCGGGCATGACGCGCAACCCGGAGATCCGCTTCGCCAAGTCGATCGTCGACTACATCTTCCGGTGGATGGCTTCGAAGTTCCTGTCGCCTCAGGCGCAGTTCCACGCGGGCGTCAATGGACGGGAGCTCGACGAATCGGCGAGCGAGAATCCGACGCCTCCGACCGCGTCGGTCGGCTCGCCGGCGGCCAGGGTCGCCTCGACGGCCTTCTCCACGATTCAGAATCAGGAAGATGCACCACCCTGTTCAACCTGCGGGTCGATCATGATCCGAAGCGGAGCCTGCTACAAGTGCGTGAACTGCGGAAACACATCTGGCTGCGCCTGATGCCCCGGTGAAGGCCGTGCGGGCTGGGGGCCACAGCCCTGGCAGCAAATCCCAATGCCCGGCTTTCGGTATCTGGAACGCTCGCCTGTTGGGATGAGCCGGCGGGCGGGCACGCTCGTCCTCTTCCACGCGTTTCCCCTGAACGCCCGGATGTGGGAGCCCCAACTCGCGCTGGCCGGGAGCGGGTGGCGGATTCTCGCGCCCCAACTCCCGGGCATGGATGGCGGACACGAGCCGCCGCTCGAGTCGTTCGACCAGCTGGCCGCCGACGCCGAGGCGTGGCTCGACGGGCTGGCTCTCGACCGTCCGATCATCGGCGGGCTGTCGATGGGTGGATACGTGACCCTGGAGCTCTTTCGGCGGGCGCCTGCCCGCTTCGCTGGTATGGTCCTCGCCGATACGCGGGCGGACGCCGACAGCCCGGAGGCACGAAAAGGCCGGATGGCGATGCTCGAGGCGCTGCGCACCGGCGGGGTAGCTGCGGTGGTCGACAGTATGGTGCCGCGGCTCCTCTCGGAAGAGACGCGCACCCACAGGCCGGCCGTGGTCGCTCGCGTCCGTGAGCTGGCGCTCGCGAGCGCGCCCGAGGCAGTCGCGGGGGCCATCCGGGCGCTGATGACGCGGGCGGATTCCACACCGCTGCTGGCTCAGATCGCGTGCCCCACTCTCGTGGTGGTGGGAGAGCACGACGTCATCACGCCGCCTGCCGTGGCCGAGGCGCTCCGACACGCCATCCCCAACGCCGAACTCGAGACGATTCAGCGTGCCGGGCACCTGTCGAATCTGGAGCAGCCGGCGGCCTTCAACGACGCCATGCTTCGGTTTCTGACGCAGCTGGGGTCCTGACACTTCAGGCTGCCTCGGGAGGTCCCTCCGGGATCACGTCCATGGATCTTGGTTTGGTCGGAAAAGTCGCTGTCGTCACCGGCTCGAGCCGGGGGCTCGGCTTGGCGAGCGCGACGGCGCTCGTCGACGAGGGCTGCCGGGTCGTCGTCTGTGCCCGCGGGGCTGACGGGCTGGAGCGCGCCAGGCAGGCGCTCGTCGAGCGAGGGGGCGTCGAGGCTGTCGAGGCAGTGGCCGCCGACGTCTCGACCGTCCAGGGCATCTCAGCGGTGATCGATCGCGCGGTTGAGCGATTTGGAGGGCTCGACATCCTGGTGAACAACGTCGGGCTGGCCCGCGGCTCGACCCTCGTCGAGACGACGGATGCCGAGTGGCAGGAGGCGATGAACCAGACGCTGTTCCCGGCGATCCGGGCCTCTCGGCTCGCCGTGCCCCACATGCGTCGGAGGGGCGGGGGCGCGATCATCATGATCGCGTCGATCTACGGGCGAGAATCTGGTGGCCGGATGACTTACAACGCAGTAAAAGCCGCGGAGATCAGCTTGGCGAAATCGATAGCCCAGCAATTGGCGCGCGACGGAATCCGCGTGAACAGCGTGGCGCCGGGGTCCATTTTGTTTCCGGGCGGGTCGTGGCACCGCCGGCAGCAGGAGGATCCGGCGGGTATTGCGGCGTTTGTCGAGCGCGAGTTGCCCTTCGGGCGGTTCGGCCGCCCCGAGGAGGTCGGGGCGGTCGTGGCGTTTCTCGCGTCGCCGCGCGCGAGTTGGATCAGCGGGGCAAGTGTGCCCGTTGACGGCTGCCAGTCACGCTCCCTGATCTGATCTGGGGAAGGGACTCGTCCGAAGACGATTGACTGCGAGAACGCCCACCGCGAGAGAAGGCCAGTCGGCCGACGGCGACCGAGCCGCCGCCAAAGCTGCGGCGCGTTTTGGGTGATTGGGAGGAAGGAAGGCGGACCTTGATGCCCTCTGGGTTTTCGTGCTCGCCGGCCTCGGTCTCGCCCACGGTGTCGGAATGAAGGAAGAACCCTCGGTGCCGCGCTCGCGGCTCGCCTACATCCATCTTCAGACGCTCCTTTCAGCGACCTCTTGGTCTCTCCTGTTCAGCTGTCGAATTCTATCGGCGTTCAAACGAACGAAGAGTAGCAAGCATGCGAGACGACGTAAAGAAAAATACGCAGCCTCGCGCGGGATAGTGCGGGTGCGTGCGCTCACGCGCCCGGCGATCGGACGCCGCGATGCGAGCGTGCCGCGTTCGACGACGCGTGCGTGTCGTCCGGTTGACCGGCCAGTTGCTTCGAGACGCACACGCTTCGGTCGGTTCGCTGCCATGTGAAGGCGCGGCGTGCGCCGCAGTTGCCGGCGCCGCATCGCTCTCTGCCGTGCCGATCCAATCCGGCGCGGCCGCCGTGGTCACGAATCGCTGATCGCGTTTTCCAGCACTCGCCGAGCACCCGCCGATGCCCAGAGGGACAGAGACCACCAAGCCGCCAAGGCCGAAGCCCCGGCACTGGCGGCGATCTCGCGCCCTGTGACTTTCACCTCTTGATCGCCCCGTGATCGACTGGTAGCATGGCTGGCCATGTCCGTATGGGGACTGGCCAGAACTGACGCTGCCTCAAGACCTTCCGGCCGTGATCTGGCGCTCGAGGCGGCCCTCGACCGGCTCGTACCCGGGCAGAAGATTGACCGTCCGGATACACCCGACCTCTCAGTCACCGCGGTCCGTCGCTTGGATGCGCTCGAAGCTCAGACGGTCCCCTTTCCCGAACGGCTCGACCGGCGTCTGAAAGCGGCGCTCGAGGCTCGGGGGATTCGCGCGCTGTACACGCATCAGGCGGAGGCGGTCGCCCACGCGCTCGCCGGCGAGCACGTCGTCGTGGTCACGCCGACGGCCTCCGGCAAGACGCTCTGCTACAACGCCCCCATTCTGCACACCATCTTGCAGGACCCCTCGTGTCGGGCGCTGTATTTGTTCCCGACCAAGGCGTTGGCGCAGGATCAGCTCGCGGAGCTGCACGGCCTCAGCGAGGTCATTCGCGGGGTGAGCGGGGACGAGATCGGCGTGTTCACCTACGACGGGGACACCCCGCAGGACGCGCGGCGATCGATTCGGGCGCGCGCGCATCTGGTGCTCAGCAATCCCGACATGGTCCACGCAGGCATCCTGCCGCACCATCCCCGGTGGGCCAAGCTCTTCGAGAACCTGAAATTCGTGGTGATCGACGAGCTGCACGCCTACCGCGGGGTGTTCGGCAGTCATCTCGGGAACGTGCTGCGTCGGCTCTGGCGCGTCTGCCGGCACTACGGCGCGAGTCCTGTGTTCATCTGTTCGTCCGCGACCATCGCCAACCCACGTGAGCTGGCCGAGCGGCTCGTCGAGCGGCCGTGTTACCTCGTCGATCAGACCGGTGCGCCACGGGGCGAGAAGCTCTTCGTCTTCGTGAATCCGCCGGTCGTGAACCAGCAGCTCGGGATTCGGCGTTCCTACCTCAGTGAAACGCGGCGGGTGGCCGGCGAGTTCCTGAAGCGCGATCTGCAGGTAATCGTCTTTGCCCAGAGTCGCTTGTCGACCGAGATTCTCACGACGTATTTGAAGGACGATTTCGGAGAACCGCCCGGAGGAGCCGAGCGGATTCGCGGCTATCGGGGCGGGTACCTGCCGAATCATCGCCGTGAGGTGGAAAAGGGACTGCGCGACGGACAGGTGCGGGCGGTCGTGTCCACCAACGCCTTGGAGCTTGGGATCGACATTGGGCCGCTCGATGTGTCGGTGATGGCGGGGTATCCGGGCACGATCGCCGCCACGTGGCAGCGGGCGGGGCGTGCGGGTCGTCGAGCCGCTCGATCGGCGGCCGTGCTCGTCGCCTCCAGCGCGCCGATCGACCAGTACATCGTGCGGCATCCGTCGTACTTCTTCGACCGGACGCCGGAGCGGGCCCTCATCGATCCCGACAACCTGCACATCCTGGTCGATCACGTGAAGTGTGCCGCCTTCGAGCTGCCGTTCTCATCTGATGAACGCTTCGGCCGTCACGACGTCCAGGAAGTCCTGACGGTGCTCGCAGAACAGGGCTTCGTCCATCGTGTGGACGGAGAAGCAGCGGCGGGTGACCCCTCTGGGCGTCCTGGCGCGTGGACCTGGACGAGCGAGTCGTATCCCGCCGACGCGGTCAGCCTGCGGTCGGTCTCGTCGGACAACTTCGTCGTGGTGGACACGACTGGTGAGCCGAAGGTGATCGGCGAGACAGATTTCACGAGCGGGCCGTCGACCCTCCACCCACAAGCGATCTACCTGGTGGAGGGCAGGCTCTTCCAGGTGCAGTCGCTCGATTTCGACGGGCGCAAGGCCTATGTGCGATCGGTCGATTGCGACTATTACACCGACGCCATCAGCCACACGAGGGTGACGATCCTCGATACCTTCGCGCAGGGATGTAGGACGGTCGAGGGAGCTGACGGCGGCGGCGAACGCGACGCCGCCGCGAGCGATCTCGTGGAGTCACGCGCGATCGATGCGTGGCGCTCGCACGGCGAAGTCCACGTGGTCTCGCGGGTCGTCGGGTTCAAGAAGATCAGGTTCTATACGAACGAGAACGTGGGGTCCGGCGAACTCGATCTGCCCGAGCAGCAGATGCACACCACGGCCTACTGGCTGACGATTGATGCCCACGTGTTGGCCTCGCTGCCTTTTGCCGCAAGCGATCGCCGCGACGGCTTGATCGGTATGGCTTTCGCGCTCAAGCAGATCGCTCAGCTCCTCCTGATGTGCGACGGGCATGACATCGGCCTGTCGATCGATTCGGGAGAACTGGTCGACCCGGCGCGGCCGAACGCCTTCGTTGGCGTCGAGCAAGACCGGCTGGTGTTCATCTACGACAACTACCCGGGGGGCATTGGTTTCAGTCAGCCGCTCTATCGTATGCACGCGGAGCTGCTCGGCCACACATACCGGCTGGTGGCTGGGTGCGACTGCGAGAACGGCTGCCCGAGCTGCGTGGGTCCGGTAGGACAGACGGGACCCCTGGCAAAATCGGCCGCGTTGGCGCTCTTGCGGTTGCTGCTCGCCGAGTCGTCCAGCGAGACACGCCACGCCCTTGTCACCGGAACATGACTGGGGCGCTCCAGTGACGAGCCGCCTGAGCGATAGGCTGCGTGAGGTCGTGCGGTCGCGCCCGCCTGCGGGCGCATCCTCCGCACCGGAGGCGTCCGGGGGCACTCCCGACGCTGCGGCAGGTCCCAGCCGAGCGGTCGAGGACACGCTCGGCGGCGAGTGGCGCACAATCGACGCCGGGCGATATTTCATCGTCGAGCGGCGCCTCGCGTCTGAGGGGCGGCACGGTTCGCGCCGAATCGGGGACCTGGCGGCGCAGCTGGAGCGCTCGGCCACCGACGCCTGTCTGTTTGCGGGCGGGGCGCGTCCCCCGTGGCTCTTCTTCGATCTGGAGACCACAGGCCTCAACGGCGGCGCAGGCACGCTTGCGTTTCTCATCGGCTGTGGGGCGTTCGACCCAGACGGCGGCTTCGTCATTCGGCAGTACGTGCTCACCAGACTCGGCGACGAGCGGTCGGTGCTTCAGGCTGTCTCGCGGCTGGTGCGGGACGCTGGGGCTCTCGTCAGCTTCAATGGCAAGTCCTTCGATGCGCCGCTGCTCGAATCGCGATTTGCGTACCACCGGCTGCCGTGGATAGCCTCCACGGTGCCGCACCTCGATGTCCTGCATCCTGCGCGTCGCTTCTGGCGCGAGGATGGGAAGGCGGGTGCCCCGTGCTCGCTCGCTGCACTCGAGCGCCAGGTGCTGGACGCCGGACGCGATCACGACGTACCCGGTGCCGAGGCGCCAGGACGTTACTTCCAGTTCATCCGGTCAGGAGACCCCGAGGCGCTCGTCGACGTCCTCGAGCACAACCGCCTCGACCTGTTGTCGCTCGCCGGTCTCACGGCGCGACTGCTCACGCTCGTCCGCGAGGGTCCCGAAGGCGCGCGAAGCGGTCGTGAGGCATTCGCGCTCGGCGATCTGTACGAGCGCGCGGGATGGCATACGCAGTCGCACGCGGCCCTGGAGCAGGCTCTCGAGCTGCTTTCGCCGAGCCCACGCGAGACGATCGACCGGATTCCGGGTGCGCAAAGTCGCACGTGGCATTCGGCGGTGAACGGATCTGGGCCAGGTGTGCACCTGCCGGACACTTCGGCTGAAGTGAACTGCTTCGAAGAAATGAAAACGGCCATGGCCGGAGGCGATGGCGTGAGGCGGTCATCAGTTGGGCCAGAGGCCAAGCGTGCATCCGACCGTCTGCGCGCCGAGGTGCTGCGGGCCCTGGCGAGGAGCCATCGACGGGCCGGGCGCTACGAGGCGGCTGCGCTGCGGTGGCGACAGCTCCTTGACGGTTCAGGATGCACCCCAGAGCTGGCCCGAGAGGCGGCCGAGGCGCTCGCCGTCCACCATGAACATCGACGGCGCGATCTCGCGTCGGCCAGGGTCTTCGCGCTCCGGACGCTCGAGAGTCCTGTGTCGAGCGTCCGGCACACGGCCATACGACATCGCCTGGCGCGGCTCGAACGCAAGATTAGGGAAGCAGGGGCGCTGCTTGCGCTGACCGGCCTCGAATCCTGACGCGGCGTGTGCCAGCTACCGTCCCGCGGGGGCTGCCACCTTCTTTGCGGCCTTGGCCGCTTCCTTCCGGCTGGCCGAGGTCTGTACCCCGTACTTCTTGGTGAAGCGCTCGACGCGACCCTCCGTATCAATGAGCTTCTGGCGACCGGTGAAGAACGGGTGGCAGCTCGAGCAAATCTCGAGGTGCAGCTCGTTCTTGGTCGAGCGCGTCTTCCAAGTCGCCCCGCAGGCGCAGCGGGCCTCGACCTCGTGGTATTTGGGATGGATGCTTGGCTTCACGGTCTCCTCAGCCTCTCTTGGAAACCTTCATTATATCAGCCGCCCGCCGACAGGCCAGGCGAGCCGGCGACCGGCTGCTCAGGGAGCTCGTGGTGAGCCGAACGTGCACCGGCTCCCGGGTAGGGGGCCGAAGCCCGGCTCACGCCGGCCGCCGCGCAGTGAGACGAGCGCCGAACGCCAGGACCGCCGCTATCGTGCCTGACCGCGTGGCGTCAGGCGCACAAACCGTCGCCCGTGCGGAGGATGTCGCGCAGCCACCACTCGTGCTTCTCGTGTATCTGAACCGTGCGCGAGAAGAGATCAACCGTGCCCGGGTCGTCGTGCTCGTCGGCCGCTCGCGCGGCGCGACGCATGTCGCTGATCACGCCGAGCAGCTGCCGATCGGCTTCTTCGACCATTTCGCGCAGCGTCGCGTGCGGCGCCGCCGGTGAGACTGTCGCCAGATCCATCCCCTCCATCAGGAGAGCGGGGGGTTGCTGTCCGATCATCCGAATCCGTTCTGCGAGCTGATCCATGGTCCCGAGCACCTCCTCGGCGAGCTCATCGAACAGCTTGTGTACGTCACGGAACAACGGCCCGTAGGTGAGCCAGTGATAGTGCTTGTAGTTGGTGTAGAGCACCAGTGCGTTGGCGAGCTGCCGGCTGAGCGCCTGGACAACCGGGCTGTCGGGCGTGTTCTCGCGCAAGAGCTGCTCGGTCGCTGACGACGTGGGGCTGGACTCGCTGGGCTTACGAACGTTGGCCATGGCTGAGGCTCCTCGAAGAAACGTCTTTTTCGTCCGTCGTCGTCGCCTGACGCAAGCCTCGCGCCGTTTCCACAAACGAAGTCGACCAGCTCGACCACGCTGGGGCCCAAGCCCAACTGCGTGGCATGCACGACAGGGAGGAACGACGGACCGTGGGACCGCCGCAGGGCGCCACGGCCTGACAGCGCGTCGCACGAATCGAAGGCGGTGCTCTACAAAAGACCGAGCTGGAGTCTGGCCGCCTGTGAGAGGCGGTCGTAGCTCCATGGCGGATCCCAGACGA
>Ga0194132_10008170_pt1 | contig 15112 bp, 12 predicted proteins | sample TA2KigOf80mmetaG_FD_148612 | JGI IMG/M metagenome (GOLD analysis project Ga0194132, IMG submission 148612) | Freshwater microbial communities from Lake Tanganyika, Tanzania - TA2015054 Kigoma Offshore 80m | ecosystem: Environmental > Aquatic > Freshwater > Lake | place: Tanzania: Lake...
AGTCTCGTCCGATCTGGTCGACTCCACCGATTTCGTCCCGACCTTCGCCGCGCTGGCCGGAGCAAAGCTGCCAGCGATGGTCGACGGCCACAACTACGCGGCTCGATTCCAAGGCAAGAACGGCCCCGCGCGCGAGTGGATCTTCATTCAACTGGCGCGCATGTGGTACGTGCGCGAGGCGAAGTGGAAGCTGAATGAAAAGGGCGATCTGTTCGACATGAGCGGCGCGCCGTTCACCGAGCCCCGCGCTGAAAACGCCGCAGCCCGCAAGCGCTTGGAAGCGGCGCTAGCCAAGCTGAACCCGGCGGGCGGGATTCTCGACGACGGCGACGGCTCCGGCCGCCACGCCGGCAGGGCGGCGAAGCGGGCCAAAAAGCAGCAGTGAAGCTACAAACTGACGAAACGCCCGCGGGGCTCCGGCACGGGGTCCCCAAACTCTTCGGCGGTTTCGACCCACAGCCGGATCGCCTCCTGCGCGTTCGCCAGTGCTTCCTCACGCGTTGCTCCGTGCGCCAGACAGCCTGGCAATTCCGGAGCCTCGGCCACATAAGCGGCGTCTTCAGCGCTCCAATAGATGTCGACTTCGTATTTATTCACCGGGCTCACCTAGCTTGAACCTTAGAATAGCGCTCCGGACCTGCCTCACTTGATAAGGATCCGCGTTCGACTCGGCGGAATACTCGGCGCGGCCCAGCCAACGGCCCGTTCCCGCTATACAATCGAAGAACCCCATGGCCTACTCCACCGGCGACAAGCTCGGCCCTTACGAAATCCTGTCTCTGCTCGGCAAAGGCGGCATGGGCGAGGTCTACCGCGGCCTCGATACCAAGCTGAACCGCGAAGTCGCGATCAAAGTCCTGCCCCCGGCCCTCGCCAATGACGCCGATTTCGTCGCCCGCTTCCAGCGCGAGGCACAGACGCTGGCTGCGTTGAATCATCCCAACATCGCCACGATCTACGGTCTCGAAGGCAACGCCATCATCATGGAGTTGGTTGAAGGCGAAACGCTCCAAGGGCCGCTGCCGCTGGACGAAGCCCTGCCCCTGGCCAGGCAAATCGCCGAAGCCCTGGAAGCCGCGCACGAAAAGAACATCATCCATCGCGATCTGAAGCCGGGCAACGTCAAAGTCACGCCCGCGGGCGTCGTGAAGGTTCTGGATTTCGGCCTCGCGAAGTCGGTCTCGGAACGGCCAACGCAAGTCGGCCCCGACTCGCCGACGCTGACGATGCGCGCCACCGAAGCGGGCCTCATTCTCGGCACCGCCGGCTACATGGCGCCGGAGCAAGCCGCAGGGAAACAAGTCGACCGCCGCGCCGATATCTGGTCGTTCGGCGTCGTGCTGTATGAGCTCTTCACAGGCAAGCGGCTGTTCGATGGCGAGACGGTAACACACACGCTGGCCGACGTAGTCCGCGCGCCGATCGATCTGCGCGGTGTGCCGATGGAACCGTTGCTGAAGCGCTGCCTGGACCGCAACCTGAAGACGCGCTTGCAGCACATCGGCGAGGCGCGGATTGCCCTCGAAAATCCACTCGTCGCGCCGCCCCCGGCCCAAACGCCTCCGCCGAAATGGGGCATGGCGGCAGCAGTCGGCGTAGCCGTGATTGCAACAGGACTACTCGGTTGGAATATGTGGCGCGATGCCCCGGCGGAATTGCCCGTGTTCCGCTACACCATCGGAGCGCCGCCCAAGGCCCAGTTCGGCACCACGCGCTTCGGCCCCGCGCGAATTTCTCCCGATGGGACCATGCTCATGTTCCGTGTCGGCGAAGGGACGGAATCCTCGATCTGGATACGTCGGTTGAGCGAGGCCGAGGCGCGCCCGCTGCCAGGCACCGAAGGCGCAATCTACCCGTTCTGGTCGGGCGACAGCCGCCACATCGGGTTCTTTGCGGACAACAAATTGAAGCGAGTCGCGTCCGAGGGCGGACCGGTGCAAACCGTCTGCGCGGCGCAAGCCGGCCGCGGCGGCGCCTGGTACGGAGGTGGCGACGGTGTCATCGTCTTCGCGGCCGATGCAACGGCGCCCTTGTCCCGTGTGGCGGCCAGCGGCGGCCAGCCGACAGTGATCACCGCGCTCGACCCGGCGCGCAAAGAGACCTCGCACCGAATGCCGCATTTTCTACCCGGCGGAAAGCGTTTCCTGTATTTCGCGATGAGCGCCACAGCCGATGTCGCCACCAATACAGAGCTATCCAGTGTCATGGTGGGGGAGCTGGCTTCCGGGCAACCCGCCAAACGCCTGATGGCCGGGGAGACCGAGGCGATGTGGTCTCCCACCGGTCATCTGCTCTTTGTGCGCGAGCGCAATCTGATGGCGCAGCCGTTCGACCTTGACAAGCTGGCGTTGAGCGGCGATCCAGTGCCGATCGCGGAGAACGTCGAGACGGGCACCAATAGGAATACCGCCGCGTTTTCGATATCGACAAGCGGAATCCTGACATTCCGGGCGGGCGGATCCTCGGATCTCACGACACGGCTCGTTTGGTTTGACCGTCAGGGTAAAGCCGTCGAAACGATTCCCGCCGGGGAAAACCTCCTTAATCCGAGCATATCGCCGGATGGTAAAACCGCCGCTGGGATTAAGCCCGCAGCGAACCAGGCGCCGGACGTTTGGCTGGTTGATCTGGTGCGGCGCACTTCCTCTCGATTCACGTTTGACGCCGGGTCGGAAAACACGCCGGTGTGGTCGCCGGACGGGAAAGAGATCGCCTACGTCAAGACTACAAATTTCAAGGCGCAGATCATGGTGAAGAGCGCCGCGGGTGTGGGCGAAGCGCGGCAATTGTTCAGTTCGGAGGGGGCCAAGCGGCTCGGAGGTTGGACGCGCGACGGGAAGTGGATCCTATACACAGAAGGCGAGACGCGCGCGGCGATTATGGCCCTGCCAGTTGGCGGCGGTGGTAAACCCGTGGAACTGGTACCGGCAACCCATCCAGCAAGATCGCCTGTGCCATCTCCCGACGGCAAATATTTCGCTTACGCTTCCAACGTATCCGGCGAGTCAGAGATCTTCGTACGGACGTTTTCGCCCGAAGCACCAGAAGCTGGCGGCAAATGGCAGATCTCCACGAAGGCAGGATTTTTGGTGGTCGGATGGCGGGCCGACGGCAAGGAATTGGTCTATGTCAGTTCGACTGGCCTGGGCCTCATGGGGGTGCCAATTCAGCCAGGGGCCTCGTTCCAAGCCGGTACGCCGGCGGTAATTTTCGAATCGAGGACTCGAGGCGCCGCCATGAGCGCCGACGGCCAGCGATTCCTCATCCCGTCATCGCCGGAAGGCCAATCTACCGCCTCCGAAAACATTGTCGTCAACTGGCCGGCGGCGCTGCTGAAGAAGCGATAGTCCGTACCTAAGTTATCTATTGTTCTTTCTGCTGGGGGTCGCTTAAGGGGCGCTCGATGATTACAACTGGGGCGCGAGCCAGACTTGGTCGAACTGGAGGGCCCTGCGCATACCGGCAACGCGATGCGCGTACGCGTGATCACGTTGCAGTCGATCAGCCTGGCCGAACTCTTCTTGAAAACGAGCAGCAACCGTTCGCCAGGTATTAGCGCAACTCCTGCCGCGCCTGCCGTTCCCACTGCTTCACCTCGCCGCGGCGGAAGTCCGGCGCAGTGCGGGCCGCTTCAATCGCCCGTTCGAACGCCGCTTTCGCTTCGGCTTCCCGGTTACACTTCCGCAGCGCCTGACCAAGCAGCACCAATCCTTCGGCATCGTACTCGCGCGCCTTGATGTACGGCTCCAAATGCGCCAGCGCTTCGGCGGCATCGCCCGTTGCCAGACACGCCGCGCCGAGTTCGCGCCACACCTCATAGTTGGCCAGTTTCGGGTTGATGGTCGCGGCGCGTTCGAGAAGTTGCAGCGCCTCCTTGGCGGTCTCGGGCTTCTGGCGCAGGATGCGCCCAAGTTGGAAAAGCGAGTCGGCCTCGTTGGGATCGATCGCGATGGCCTCGCGGAAACGAGCTTCGGCGTTGCCGAAATCGCGGCGCTGGACGTAGATCAGACCGAGTTGATAGCGCGCGTCGGCGTCCCGCGGATTGAGCGTTGCGGCGTCGAGTTGCCGCTTGAAATTCTGCCGCGCGCTCAGCCCTCCGCCGAGCGCGCCCATGTCGCGAGCGAAGCGCTGATAGAGAAAGTAGAGAATCCACGGTGAGAAGAACAGGTACGACAGGTTTGAGGCCGATACAAAGTACGCGATGGCGCCGGCGATGGGGATCGACACAACAGACGCGGTTGCCGACTCACCGGGCGATGCGCCGGTAACGGTGGAAAGTACGACAGTCGCGAGGCCGGTGAACAGACCGAGTCCGAGCACTTGCGAGTAAAGCACGAACGGCGTTCCGGGCGACAGCGGCACGGCGCCGATCCACCAGAAGACGGCGACGGGAACATGCGCGGCAGTCCAGGCAAACAGCAGCCCACACAGGGCGGGCATGTAGTCGCGGAACAAGACGGTCATCGCGCCGCCGAGATGCGCGAGCGAAGCGAGCAGGATGATCGACACGGGAACAAAGAACGCTGCCATCGCGATAAGGCTGCTGAACCCCGAGGCGTAATAGCGGCGATCGAACGGCTTCATCGCCGCGGCGTAGAGATGCTGCGCTTCGGCGGGTGGCATCTCGGCCAGCCGCGCCTGCACCAGCTGCATCTCCACCCGTTCCAACGAACTCGCCGGGATGCTGATGGCGAGCGTGATCGCGATGGCCGCAATCGCGGCGAAGATGGCGCTGCCCTGATCGAGAATCAGCGACGACGCCTTCTTCGGGTTGATGAAAAAGAGGCCGAGTATGCGCAGTTGCTCGCCAAGCATACGGGCCATTATCCTACGCGGACACGTGTCAATTGCGGCGGCGGAAAGCGGCAAGTGCGATTCCGGCGATGCCGATCGACCAGAATGTCGCGGGTTCGGGAGTCTCTGTACCCTCGAGTGTAAGGGCGCGATCGGTCCTCGCGGCATAGCCCATGGTGGACAAGAAATACTGGGTGCCCACTCCGTCACCGTTGCCGCCGGAAGACCAGGCAAACGTGGGCGAGGTTGTCGGAGCGGAGGAATAGACTGTCAACCACATGTTCTCATTAGCGTTGAATTGAAATGGAGTCGTCAGGTCGGCGGTAAAGGAGAAAACTTTGACGGGAAGTCCTGCTATGAACGAATTGCCCAAAAAGGTCGAGGCCACCGAGGCAAATGGCAACTCTTCATAACTCCTGACCATCCCCGGCTGACTCTCGCTATCATAGGCCAACTTGATTCTCCATGAGTCACCGATCGGATCGATCGGCGTTGACGTGCCGTGCATGAATGCTCCGGTCCAGGAGATACGGTTCACCGATGCATTGACCGGCAACGCAACGCGGTCCCATGTTTGGAATCCGGCCGTTTCGCCAGTATTTGTCGAAGAAAACCAGGCATTCACGAACGCGAGCGGCTGGTGCAGTAGAACTCCGGCGGAAGCCGTCATTTGAGCGGCGGCAAAGGAGAGGGAGAGTATGAGTGATTTGTTCATTGTTTTGCTCTTTCCCTTTCGGGCGCGATAAGACCGGAGATGTTGTCATCGCGGGAGTTGGTCTTTCGAAAGAGTCCAGGGGAGCCGCGAGACTTTGGCCGTCGAATCCCCCGACGCGATACACTCGCCCTCCTCTCAACCCCGTTGTTAGCCCATGATTGGCCGCAGTTTCGCGGGCCGGTTTCTCTCCCGCAAAAGGTCTGCCTCTGGATGCATCGCTTGGCATTCCCGCGTGGAAGACGCGAGCGATCCAGCAATTGGGCTATGGCGCGAACGCCAAGATGATGGTGGGCTTCGGCGCTCGGCCGCGGCCACGCGCAGCGTTCGCGGCGATTTACTCGTCCATCTCCAACACTGGCAGTCGAACCCGTTGTCGCGTGGTAGCTACACCTGCTACCGGCCGGGCCAGTTCACAACGATTGCAGGCAACGAAGGCAAACCGGTCGGCAATCTGTTCTTTGCGGGTGAGCATGCCAATTCCTTCTACGAGTGGCATGGCTTCATGGAAGGCGCGTGTCTTTCCGGGATCGCCGCGGCGGGACAGGTACTGGCCTAGAGCGCCGCGAGTTCCACGGCCAGATCCCACAGACCCATCGTCTCGATTCCCGATTCGATCGTTTGGCGGCCGATTCCCGAATTCACGACGATTCGGCGCGACGGCTCCACATCGCCGCAGGCGATGTGGAAGCCTTTCTCCGGTCTCGCGGTCAACCCCCGCTTAATTTCGATCGCCCAGCGGCCCTGGCCAGGAACCTCAAGTAGCAGGTCGATCTCGGCGCCGGTCGCGGCGCGATAGAACATTGGCAGAGTTCCCCACGGAGCCGCGCCGATTAGGTTCTCAATAACGAATCCTTCCCAACTGGGTCCGGCAATCGGATGGCTGAGAAGCGATTCATAGTCGGCGAGATTGAGTAGGCTATGCACGATGCCGCTATCCCGCACATATACCTTTGGCGATTTGACGAGCCGCTTGCCAACGTTGGTTTGAAATGGCTGCAGGCGGCGGACCAGCAAGAGATCGACCAGCAAATCGAGGTACCGGGCGATGGTCTTTCCATCGACGGCCAGGCCGCGCGCCAATTGCGCGGCATTCAGCAGACCGCCCTGGATGTGCGCCAGCATCGTCCAGAATCGGTGCAGCGTCTCGGCCGGAATCATCGGGCCGATCTGCGGCACATCCCGCTCCAGATACGTTCGGATGAAATCGAACCGCCACCGAAGACTGGAGCGGTCGTCGTCGGCCAGATAACTTTCAGGGAAGCCGCCGCGCACCCAGAGTTTGACGCAGGATTCGGCGCCCAGTTCGAGTACGTCGAAGGGCGAGAGTTCGACATAGGCGATGCGACCGGCAAGGGTCTCCGACTGCCGCAGCAAATCCATGGAGGCCGATCCGAGGAGAAGATATCTCCCAGTGCGCTTTCCCGTTCGGCGGCCTTGGTCGATCAGGCCGCGCAACGCAGCGAACAGACCTGGCATTCGCTGAACCTCGTCAATAATAACGAGCTTGTCCTCGTGCACTGAGAGATAAAAGACCGGGTCGGCCAGTTTTTCGCGGTCCAGCGGCGATTCGAGATCGAGGTACACACTCTCTCGGCTTTCACCGAGGAGGTGCGCTAGTGTCGTCTTCCCGGCCTGCCTTGGACCGAGAAGCGCTACAGCGGGCAGGTGCCGAAGCCTCTCTTCCACCACATTTGTCGCCCGGCGCGGAATCATGCTTGCAATTATGGCACGCCGTGCCAGATTTGCACAAACCACGGTTTGTGATCCAATGAATGCATGCGCCGTCGCGATGCACTCGCTCTCCTTTCGTCTCCATTGTTCGCCAGTGACTGGCCGCAGTTTCGCGGGCCGTCGGGACAGGGCCTCTCTCCCGAAAAAGGCCTGCCTCTGGATTGGAGCGACACGAAAAATGTAGCCTGGAAAACGGCGATTCCCGGCACGGGGTGGTCGAGTCCGTCGATCGCGGGGGATCGGATCTGGCTGACGGCGGCGACCGAACGCGGGGCGTCGTTGCGCGTGATCGCGGTTGACTCGGCGACGGGAAAAATCGCGCTCGACAAAGAAGTCATTCGTGTCACCGACAAAGGCCCCGGCATTCACGGAAAGAACAGCTTTGCCTCGCCGACGGCCATCGTCAGCGGCGAACGCGTATATCTGCATTTCGGCTTCTACGGCACGGCGTGCGTGAATCTGAAGGGCGACGTATTGTGGAAACACACGTTGAAGTATGAGCCGCAACATGGGCCGGGAGGGTCGCCCGTGTTGTTCGAGGATCTGCTGATCATTAGCTGCGATGGCTTCGACGCGCAGTATGTGGTCGCGCTGGACGCGGCCTCGGGAAAGGTTCGCTGGAAGACGCCGCGCGGCAAGGGAAATCAAGCGTACACAACACCGCTGGTGATCGATGTCGAGGGGCGCGCGCAGGTGATCAGCCCGGGCGCGCATCACGCCTACGCCTACGATCCGAGGACCGGAAAAGAGCTGTGGTATATCGAGTACGGCAGCGGTTTTTCAAACGTACCGCGCGCGGTGTACGCCCACGGCTTGATTTATATCTGTTCAGGCTTCTTCGAACCGGTGTTGTTTGCTGTGCGGCCGACCGGAAAAGGGAATGTCACCAAATCGCATGTGGCGTGGAGTCACAAGCGCGCGGTTCCGCTGACGCCTTCGCCAGTGGTTGTGGGCGACGAGATTTACATCGTTAGTGACAACGGGATCGGCACGTGCCTCAACGCGAATACCGGCGAGGTGCGCTGGACGCAGCGGATCGGCGGCAATCATTCGGCGTCGCCGCTGGCGGCCGATGGACGTGTTTATTTCTTGAGCGAAGAAGGCGAGTGCACGGCGATCGCGCCGGGGAAGACCTACAAGGAACTGGCCCGCAGTTCGGTTGGCGAACGGACGTTCGCGTCACTGGCGGTTTCAGGAAAAGCGCTCTATCTGCGCGGTGAGCGGAGTCTTTACCGGCTGGAGGTTTGAAACCGAGCCAAACACGCCCCGGCATTGCCGCCCCCCTGTCGCAACCGATATTATATTGACGCGTGGGATTCCATCCATGATTCGCCTGCAAGTCCTGCTTCTGACACTCCTGGCCGCTTTCGCCGCCTCGGCGCGCGTTGTCAGCATGCGACGGCTCACCGAGCAGGAGTACCGCAATTCCATCGCCGACATTTTCGGTAAGGACATTGAAATTCGCGGGTTCTTCGAGCCGACAATTCGCACCGGCGGCCTCGGCGCCGCGTCCACCGCGTCGCTGTCGATCACTCCCGCGGGCTACGAATCGTTCAGCAAAATGGCCGACGATATCGCCGCGCAGGTCACCGGCGAGAAGCATCGCGCCAAGCTCCCGTGCGCTCCAGTTGACGCCAAACGGCCCGATGACGCCTGCGCCGAGAAGATCCTGCGTCACTTTGGCCTCTTGCTGTTCCGCCGTCCGCTCTCCGCCGCCGAACTCGACAATCGCATCGGTCTCTCGCGCACGATGGCCACGCGAACGAACGATTTTTACGCCGGTATGCGCTACAGCCTTTCGATGCTGATGCAGTTGCCCGACTTCGTCTTCCGCATGGAGACCACCGACGGCCAATCGGCGTCTCTCGATGGCTACAGTCGCGCGACGCGCCTCAGCTTTCTACTTTGGAACACCACGCCGGACGCTGAATTGCTCCGCGCCGCCACGGCGGGCGAACTCAGCACGTCGGCCGGACTGGCCCGGCAGACGGAACGGCTGATGGCCTCGCCGCGGCTCGACGACGGCATGCGCGCGTTTTTTGACGACATGCTGCAACTCGATACGTTCGACACCGTTTCGAAAGACAGCCTGCTCTACCCGAAGTGGGGCTCGGGCATGGCGTCGTCGGCACGCGAAGAGACGCTGCGCACGGCGATTGGCTTGACCTTGCACGACAACGCCGACATCCGCGATCTGATGACCACGCGCCAAACCTACATCGACCGCCGCCTGGCCGTGCTCTACCGCGTGGCCTTCCCGTTCACGGGCGATTGGGTAAAGTACGAATTCCCGCGCGAGGCGGGCCGCAGTGGAATTCTGTCGCAGATCGCGATGCTTTCGATGTTTTCGCACCCGGGCCGTTCGTCGCCGACCAAACGCGGCGTCGCGCTGACGGACATTCTTCTCTGTTCTCCAACGCCGCTGCCGCCCGACGACGTCGATTTTTCGCTCGTCAACAACCCCAACAGCACATTGAAAACCGTGCGTGAAAAACTAATGGCGCACGCCAGTAACAAAGGCTGCGCGTCGTGTCATACCCACACCGATCCCATCGGACTCTCGCTCGAAGGCTTCGATACGATTGGCGGCGCAAGATCGACCGAGAACGGCCAACCGATCGATGTCTCGGCGACGATTCAAGGCAAGACGTTTTCCGGCGCGCAGGGACTTGGTCAGTATTTGCACGACAACCCACGCTATCCCGCATGCGTGGCGCGGAAGCTTTATTCCTATAGCCGCGGCCTCGATTCCGGAAGGGTCCGGACCAACGATTTCAAGGACGCCTACCAGTCGTTCCAGGACTCGGGCTTCCGGCTTCGCGCACTGCTCAAAAGTCTGGCCGTCAGCGAGTCGTTCTACGCCGCGCCGCTGCCCAAAACCGAAGTTGCAACGAAATAAGGATGCACCGATGAAACTCGATCGAAGAACTCTCCTCCGCGGCACCTGCCAAGGCGCCGCCGCCGTCATGGGCCTGCCGTTCCTCGACTGTTTCCTGACGAGCACCGGCAAGGCGCTTGCCGCGACCGGCAGACCGCTGCCCACGCGTTTCGGCACGTTCTTCTGGGGCTGCGGGCTTACCGACGCGCTGTGGATTCCGAAGAAGGCCGGCGCCGATTACGAGATGACCGTGCAGTTGAAACCGCTGGCGCCGTTTCGCAAGAAATTAAACGTGTTCAGCGGACTACGCGTGCCGCTCGACGCCAAGCCGAACTATCAGCACTGGTCCGGACTGGCCGCCGCCAATACCGGCGTCGCGCCGACGCGAGGTTCCGAGTTCGACACGAAGACGATCGATCAGCAAGTTGCCGACGTAGTCGGAAAGGGCGTGCGATTCCGCTCGGTGGCGGCCGCCGCGAATGGCGATCCGAAGCAGAGTTATTCGAGCCTCGGCGGTGCGAACGCGCTGCCGTCGGAACCGACGCCGCTGGCGCTTTACACCCGCCTGTTTGGCCCCGGATTCCAAGACCCGACCAAGGGCGATTGGAAACCGGACCCGCGCGTGATGCTGCAAAAAAGCGTGCTCTCGGCCGTCGCCGAAGACCGCCAGCGCGTCATGCAAAATCTCGGCGCCGCCGACAAGGCGCGCATGGATCAGTACTTCACCTCCGTGCGCCAGACCGAGCAGCAACTGGAAGCCGAATTGACTCGCCCGAACATTGAGGCGAAGGTCTCGATCCCCGATGCGCCGGCTTCGGACATCGTCGCCAATAACGCGTATCCGAATCTGCAAGTCGTGACACCGCTAATGGCCCGATTGGGCGCGATCGCCATGGCCACCGATCAAACCCGAGTCTTCAATATCAGCGTTTCGTTTCCGCAAAACGGCATGTTCATGCCGGGTGATCCGCTCGGCTTTCACCAGTCGACGCACGAAGAGCCGGTCGACCCGAAACTCGGCTATCAGCCGCGCGTGGCCGAGTATAACGTCGAGTCGATGGAGCTCTACGCGGCGCTCTTGAAAGAGCTCGACGCGATTCAGGAGGGCGACGGTACGCTGCTCGATCACAGCCTTGTCATGGCGTTCACGGATCAGAGCTATGCACGTATTCACGCCGTCGATGGACTGCCAATTCTGCTGGCCGGTGGCGCCAACGGCCGCATGAAAACCGGCTATCACATCACCGGCGACAGCAGCCCGGTTTCGCGGGTCGGCCTGACCGCGCAGAGGGCGATGGGCATTTCGCTGGACACCTGGGGCAAAGATTCGCTGCTGGTGCGTACGCCGTATTCGGAGTTGTTGGCTTAGCATGTTTCGATTCCTCTGCCTCGGCATCGTGGCGCTGGCGCAGCCGATGGTGCCGCCGGCCGGCCCCGGCGTTTTCACAGCGAAGAAGATCGCGGCCACAAGCTACAAGCTGGTCGTAATGGGTCACAAGTTCACCGCTCGCGCCGACGTCGAAAAATACCTGGCCTATCGCGCCGCCGAACACACGCTTGAACAAAACGCCGACTGGTTCACCCTCACTGAAGACCGCGCGAAAGGCGAAACCGCCGTGCCCGTTCCCAAGCGTGATCCCAATGGTCCGCGCTACAGCTTTCGCATGAAGAACTTCCGCCCCGTGTGGCGGTACAAGGCTGGCGGCGCAACCGAGTGGAAGCGCTGGAGCCCGTTCTCTGGCGAGCCGTTTCCCAGCGCGATCGGCGACTTCGAAGTAAGCGTCGACATCTTGCTGCGCAAGGCCCCGATGGATGACGCCGACCCGCTCGGCTTCGAAGCGCGCGCGCTGTCGGACCTCCTGATCAACCAAGTTTCGCCGCCCAAATAAATGACTCGCCGCCATCTCTTCGGAGCCATCGCCGCCGCGCCGCTGCTCGCGCAGAACAGGACCGTCGAAGTCTCGATCCAGAACCGGCCGAAAGCTGCGTTCGATCCGGCAACGGTCAACATCAAAAGCGGCGATACGGTCGAGTGGACGAACGCGGAGTTGATCACACACACGGTGGACTTTGAAGCGCCGCTGCCGGATGGCGTCAAGCCGTTCAGCTCCGGCGACATCGAGCAGGACGGCACGTTCAAACACACCTTCACCGTCAAGGGCGAATACAAATACTCCTGCAAACATCACAAAAATCTGGGCATGACCGGAACGGTGGTAGTGACATGAAGACTTGCGCGCTGATGATCTGCTTCGCCGCGGCGGCCTCGGCGGCGGGCCCTTGGGTGAAGGGCTTCGTCGTGAGTTGGTACGAGCCGGCCTTCCGTTTCGGGGGGCGCTCCGACTACTCGCGCGGAACCGAGATCGAGCCGGGCGTCGATTGCCCGCACGGCAGCACCACCCACTTCGCCAACCCGGCACAGACCTTCAAAGCGATTTCGCTTGTCCCCTGGCGGACAAGCAAGGAAATAGAGGCGATCTCCAATCCTCCGACGAACACCCTCAATCGGGATGGCGAAGGCGTGTACTATCCGGTCTGGCGTGCCGCGTCGGCGTACCGTGGCTACAACCGCGACATTGAAACCTACATCAATCCCTTCGCCGCCGAGGACCCTGGCCAGCCGCAAGTGGTCAGCCGAATCGGCGAAGGCTTTAACCTCGACGGCAAAATTAAGGAGATCGACTTCGTTAGCCCCGACGGCGAAAAAGGCATCGACAACGCGCTTTATCGCGCCTGGGGTTGCGATGCGCCATGGCGCGGCAACGGCAACGGAACGCTGGTGCTGCGGTCGAACGACAAGATGCTCGAAGGGCTGTACACCATCGTCATTCGCCTCACCGGCAACAAAGATCCGATGAACGATGACGACGTGACGCTGGAGATCGGCTACTCGCCGGACAAAGTAATGAAGTACGCTAGCGGGCGTGTCGGTGCCGATTACTCCTATCGAATTCTGAAGTCCGAGCAGTATTCAAAGTTGAAAGCCAAGATCAAGGACGGCGTGGTCGAGTCCGAACAAGCCGCCGAGATCCACATGCCGCAAATCGCATGGTTCTACAACCAGACGCGCGACGCCTTCTTTCGCAACGGCAAAATCCGGCTGATCATCGAGTCTGAGGACAAAGGCACGGGCCTCGTCGGCGGCTATCGCGATTGGCGCGATCTCTATTCGCAGAACGTCTTCGCGCAAGACGGCGGCCAGCAGGGCGTGCGCGAACACGAGGATCACATCGCCAACTACTACGCGCTGCGGAGGCACGCCGACGGCATATACAACCCGAAGACCAAGCGCTACGATGGCGTGTCGACGGCCTACCGCATGCAGTTGGTTTCGGCGTTTGTCGTCGATCCCGATAAGCCGATGGAAATGCCGGTACTTTCCGCCGAGATGCGGCGCCGCAAGGCGTATGACGATACCGCCGCGGCGATGATCAAGGCGACGTCAACTCTGATCCCGCAAGACGTTCCGCCCGGCAGCGGTGAAGAAGCCGTGGGCCGCGGCGGTGTGCCTATCCCGCGGCGTCGGGTAAGGTAGTCGAATGCGCTTTCTGCTTTTTTGTTTCGCAATCGGCCTCGGCGCGGAGGAGTATGTCCTCGGTCCCGATTCTCACCGGCAGCCCGGCGTGCCGCAAGGCAAGGTCACCAAGCACGAATGGACAAGCAAAATCTATCCGGGCACGGTGCGCGACTACTGGGTCTACGTGCCCGCGCAATACAAGGCCGGCAAGCCCGCTTGCACGATGGTCTTCCAGGACGGCGTCTCATTCGTCAATGAATCCGGGGCGTTTCGCGCGACTATCGTCTTCGACAACCTGATTCACAAGGGCGACATGCCGGTGACGATTGGCGTCTTCATCAATCCCGGCGTTGTAGCCGGCGGGCGCTACAACCGAAGCGCCGAGTACGACGCTGTCGGCCCGCGCTTCCCGACGTTTCTGATTGAAGAGGTGCTGGCCGAAGTCGCCAAGACCTACAACCTGTCGAACAATCCGGACGACCGCGCGATCAGCGGATCGTCGTCGGGCGGCAACGCATCGATGAACGCGGCGTGGACGCGGCCCGATGTCTTCCATCGCGTGCTGAGTTTCATCGGCGGCTTCACGAATCTGCGCGGCGATCATATCTATCCGTCGCTGGTGCGCAAGATGGAGACCAAGCCGCTGCGCATCTTTTTGCAGGACGGCCTGGAGGATGTCAACGTCTACAGCAACTACGAACTCGGCCTGGCGTTGAAACACGCCAACTACGACTACAAGGTCGTAATCGGCACCGAAGGTCACAACAGCAAACACGGTTCGGCGATTCTGCCCGACGCGCTGCGGTGGCTGTGGCGCGATTATCCGAAGCCGATTGCGAAGCCCGCCGGAGGCATTCGGCACTTTCTGACCAACAACGTCATCGTCGATGACGATCCCGGCTGGCAACTGGTGAGCGATGGACACAAATTCACAGAAGGCCCGGCCGTCGATGCCCAGGGCAACGTCTACTTCAGCGACATCCCAAACAGCCGCATTCACAAGATCGCGGGCGATGGAAAGGTTTCGGTCTTCCGCGAGAACACCGGCGAATCGAATGGTTTGATGTCTGGTCCCGACGGCCGGCTGTACGCTTGCCAAAGTGCGCGCAAGCGCATCGTGGCGTATACAATGGACGGCAAGGAATCGGTGATCGCGTCCGATGCGAACTGCAATGATCTCGCCATCAACCCGCGTGGCGAAATCTACTTCACCGACCCCACCGCTAAGCGAGTCTGGCTCGTCGACGCGAAGCGCAACAAGCGCGTCGCGCACGAGGGCATTCTGTTCCCGAACGGCATCCGCTTCTCTCCAGATCACGCTTTCCTGATGGTGGCCGATACGCTCAGCCGTTGGATTTGGTCGTTCTCGGTGCAGGCGGATGGCTCGTTGACGAACGGCGTACCGTTCCATCGACTGGAGATCCCCGACGAAGTGGAGAACGGCCCGCTCCGCAGCGGCGCGGACGGCATGACGGTC